>Ga0315289_10000979_pt1 | contig 44566 bp, 44 predicted proteins | sample YL17G11_40_MG_FD_203452 | JGI IMG/M metagenome (GOLD analysis project Ga0315289, IMG submission 203452) | Sediment microbial communities from Yellowstone Lake, YNP, Wyoming, USA - YL17G11_40 | ecosystem: Environmental > Aquatic > Freshwater > Lake > Sediment | place: USA: Wyoming | collected... | reverse complement strand
TGAAGTGCACCCCAAAAGTTGGACAGGTTTGACCCCTGGTTATTGTGGCTGCAACCTCTTCTTCAAACTCCTCGCATAGCTCATGGGCGCTCGATTGCCCAGACTTGAGTGCCTCCTCTCCTCGTTGTAGTACCGTATCCTCCTTCCCACAACCTCCGAAAGCTCCTCCATCGTTTTCGCATCCAGAAACAGCGACCGATTCTCGCCCTTGAATCGACCGAAGAACGACTCCATCTCCGGATTGTCCCTGGGCCCGTTAAGGGCATATGACAGGCGAGCCCCGTCCCGCTGCACAAGCTGTCGTGCCCACTCATAGCTGATGAAGGCGGAACCCTGATCGTGATGCACGATCACACCACGAGACGTCTTGCCCAGACGTCGCAGCTTCGCCTTCGCACGCCTCCACGCACATAACGCCACCTCAGCCGTCTTGTGTGGATCAACACGCCAGCCCCAAACAACCTTCGTCTCGTGATCAAGAATCGGAATAAACTGGGCCGTCCCACCTCCATACTCCAGATCCGTAAAATCAGTGTACATCACCTCAAACGGACCGATGCGCTCCAAACGACGCACCAGGTTCACACGATCACCCGCCTCCTCGATAATCTCCCGAATCCCACCCGGGCGTGGAACCCTGACCCGTCGCAGAAACGGTAACCCCCACAACCGATGCAACTTCTGAACAACCTTGCGACCGACCCTACCACCCCATCGCTCCCGTAGCTCCACCGTCGCACGTCGATACCCGTACTCGGGATGCGACCGAGCGATCGCCTCCAACGGCCCCCGAAGATGCTCATACCGCGCCTCGTAGCTCTTCTTCGCACCCTCGTGATAGTAATACGTCGACCGCCCAAGCGAGAGCACCCTAAGCACCGCTGAAAGCCCAAACTCAGCTCGTCTCTCCCTCGCCAACTCCACCTTATCCTCCACCCTCATTCCCCTCGTCCCAAGAAGTTTTTTAAAAGCGCTATCTCAACCTCCTTCTTCCCCAACAACTGCTCCAAATCGGCTATCCGACGCTCTCTCTCACTCCCCCCACCAGACTCAAATATCTCAGGCCCGCGCTCCATAAACGTCTTCTTCCAATACCCAATCGAGTTCGGATGTACACCGTACGCCTTCGCTATCTGCGCAGGCGTCCTCTCCCCAGTAAGCACCTCCATCACAATCTTAAACTTCACCCTCGACGAAAAATGCCGCTTCGACTTACCCATGGACCTAACCTCCTACTCTCCCGATATTGTACCATCCCCAACCAAACCAGAGGTCAGCTCCACAATACCCCTATGTCCAAGATTTTGGGTTCATATCCGCCATTGCCAAGCCAGGTTGGGTGCGGTTGGTTGTGTATGATGTGGGAGGCAGACCTGTTCGTGTGCTTGCTGACGGTGTGAGGCAGGCAAGCAGGTATGAGGTATACTGCTCCCTTCTGGAGTGAGACACTGTTATACTGCTCCCTTCTGGAGTGAGACACTGTGATGGTAGAGTATGTTGTCTCACGGAAGGAGGAGTCATGGCCAAGAGCAAGTATTCAGAAGAGACGAAGATGGCTGTTGTTCTGGAGGGGCTCAGGAATGGCAGTTCTATAGCTGAGCTGTGCCGGAAGCACGGGATTAGCGATGCGTTGTATTATCGGTGGAGGGATCAGTTCGTGGAGGGAGGGAGACGAGCCTTGTCGGGGAAGCTCGGGAGTCCGGACGAGGAGTTGAGGCGGAAGGTTTCGGAGTACGAGAAGGTTATAGGGCGTCTTACGGTCCAGAACGAGATTCTAAAAAAAACGTTTCCGGGATGAGTCGAGCGGAAAAGAGGCAGAGAGTGGAGGAGTCGATTCGGTTGGGCTATCCGGTGGGGGAGGTATGTCGGGTGTTTGAGACTGGGCGAGCCGGCTGGTACCGGAGAAAAGGTGTGTTCCGGGCAGAAGCGGCTTCGATAGAGGCTCCACAATCGACGATCTCATCAGGAGACGACCTGAGGGATGGGGGGATTTTGGGGGAGATTCGATCTCTTGTGGCCGTTCATCCGTTCTGGGGATACCGGCGGGTGCATGCGCACCTGAAACACCGCAGTGGGTATCGTGTCAACCGGAAGAGAGTTTATCGCCTGATGAAGGAGAGTGGTCTCTTGGAGAAGGTGAAGCGTTTCAAGCCGGAGCGGCCCTGGAAGAAGAAGCCGACGGCGGAGAGGCCGAATCAGTATTGGGGTACGGACATGACGAAGTTTTTAATTTCGGGGCTTGGTTGGGCTTGCTTGGTGATCGTTGAGGACTGGTTTCACCGTCAGGTAATCGGGGATGCCATCGGTTTGCGTGGGGATACGACGTTATGGTTGGAGGCGTTGAACGAAGCGGTTCAGACTGCCTTTGCTGAGGAGGGGCCGCGTGGTCAAGGAGTGCAGCTCATCTCTGACAACGGTTCGCAGCCGACCTCGAGGCGTTATCGGGGGGAATGCAAGACCCTGGGGGTAGATCAGATCTTCACGACCTATGACAATCCCAAGGGGAATGCGGAAACCGAACGGCTCATCCGAACCTTGAAGGAGGAAGCGATCTGGCCCTATGAGTTTAAGACTCTGGAGGAAGCGAAGGAAAAGATCACACAGGCGATTCGATTCTATAATGAGCGCTACTGTCACTCAGCGCTTGGATACAAAAGCCCGACGGAATTCCTCCGAGAGTATCTCAGAGAACAGACGGTGGAACAGGCAGCTTGAATGATGAAAAAGCCCAAACTAAAAACCACAAAAAAATGTCTCGCTTTTAGGGGAGCACTACACAGCAGCCTTGGTCGCCACGGCGGTTCCATGCAAAATCCCGAACCCCCCGATTACAACCTCTACCGCCCCATATTGAATAATCTGTCCGGATAGTTTTGAAAAAACCTCGCCGATTTGGAGCATTGTATCCATTCTTCGACGTACGTTGAGTACAATGCTGTGCATTTCCTTTCTCTGTTGTGATGACTTGCCAGTGACCGGAGACGTGCGGGCGGGATCGACCTGGATCCTCGCTGTTGCAGTTTGGACTACTTGCTTTCGGCAGGTGCAGTCAGCCGTAACGGGCCGCTGAAGCCTCTCGCAAGGACTAGCCGCAACCCGACTAACCATTCACGCTCTGGGATTACGATTCAGAGAACCTGCGATTCCGTGCCTCTTCCTATTTCCCTTGGGAAATTCCAAGTTCGCAAAAGGAAGGGCGTGGTTAGGATCGAAAAGTGCCAACCTGCTAGCCTCGGAAACCTCATCGATAAAAAACCTTAGCAAATCGGTCTCTGCGTCATCTTGACCAGGAGTAGCTGCCCAATAGATGCTCAGGGTTTCTAAGACGGAAAGTGTTTTCAACCAGTGTCCACCAGCGTGAGGGCGACATTCGCCGAGCGGGGTTTTATAGTACTGATCAATCCGGTCTGCGAGTGATGCAGCGGTTCTACCTATGTAGAGGACCGTTTCGTCTGGGAGCCACAATGAAGCCAGTCGTTGCTTTAATGCATTTGGAGTCGGGCGATGCTCATCGATTCTTAATGTGGGCACAGAAGCAATCCAACCATCTAGGATGTGTAAGTCGATCGGAGGATTACTACCAAACCTGTTTTCCTTTTCCTCGGGGCAGGCTGAAAGTGATACAACATAGACACCTCGGCCGCTTTCGGGTATCTTCAGCCCCCATCGCACTGGACCGTCAAGTCGGAGGCTAACATTTTTAAATAATTCCGCTACGCTACTAGGCACAACGTTTCTCTCCGCTCAGCTGACGTTGAGAGGCTCCACTGGTAGGGCAATCACGCTCAGCGATGGGTCATCTCAGGTGATAAGATCCCGCACATTGATCCCAAATTGACGCTTTAAGAATTCCAAGGTTTCTGGCTTCCCATCGAGAGAAGCGCGTACATTCCTAGCGGTGAAAAGTTTGCGGCTGGATCTCCAAATAGCTTGCTGCCTTGACACCGCATTCTTCCATTCTACAAAACACACGTATTCAGATAGCTCGGGATCGTCGTCGTGATCGTTCATATTCTGGCATCGGAGCGGGAGTGATAACAACGGCTTGCCTTGGAGACTCACGGTGCGAATCATTGCTGCTCTTGTCCTTATTATGCCCACCCCAACGAATCCATGTCTCTTGAGATACGCGAAGAAAGCATCCCCGGGGCTGAATCCTAGCATTGCATCACGCCATATTCGTCCCTGACCAGCCGAGATGAAGCCAAATTGAACGTAGTCATCCCAATTTCTATGAGGGCCCTCACCGACGTTGTAGTAGTAGATGCCTCGTTCATAGTCAAACCCGGACAGTTCCCTGTGCAGGGTATTATGCGGACGGAACTTATCGGCGAAATGCCCTGTGGCTATGTTCGTGGTCCATTTGCCAAGTTTCCACAGAAGTGTTTTCTCGACCAGAAGTGCTTCTTCCTCGGTCAGTCCGCGCGCGATTACACGAACGATTGGCGACAACCCTTCACGTTCTATGTCGGCGATGCGTTTCGCCTTAGCCGAATCACCAGTATCGCTCAAGTGTGCATCCTTGCGCGTTCCCTTTCCCTTGCCGTAGTAAAACTCCTCGTAGTTACGAGGATCGATGTATACATAAACGTAGTAATCGTTCATTTCTTCTTACCTACAGTATTGTCTCAGTTGCTGTCATAGCTTTTCTCGAACAAATCTCGGGCCCGGTTAAGGTCTTCCCTGGATCGCAGCGTAATCTCCAAGTCGCCAGTCCCATAGTGGCCGATATTCCCGACATCCCTCGTGAATCCTTCCTCGAGTTCTGTCTGAGCCGGCTCAACCTTGACGTACGCCTTCAAGTAGGCGACTGCAGGGTGAAGTTCGATACAGGCAAAGTTCTTTATGCGCTTGAATGCAATATAGTACTTCAGTGTCTTTTCCTGCACGTCATCCCCGAGCGCAAGAAGAAAAGCCCTCAACTCTTCGTAAAGGTCTTTGAGGGGGCCTTGGAGTTCAGCGAGTGTCTCACTTACGGTCTTGTATCGATCCGAACTAGTAACCTCTCCACTCGGAACCGGTGCGACCTCAATGTTGGTAGCGTTGACCAACTCAAGAAGAAGCAATTCGTTTCCAAACCGACGATACCTTATAAGTTCGATGTTACGGCTCATTTGCTTCACAGCGTGTTCATCATAACGCGTGAACGCACCTGCAATGCACAAAAGCCTCGGAGCAGACCAGTCAATCGTACGGGCCGCATCAGCCCCTGGTTTGTCCATGACAAGCAACTTGAACTCGGCCCGGTGATCTAGAAGCCAGTCCAAATAGAACAACCCTTGGCTGATAACATTCTCGTTCGTGGCTCGCTTGTATTCGATGATGACCGGATTCCCATTCTCATCAATCCCAAGGGTGTCTATCCTACCACCGTGTGTCGGGCCTGTGGAGTACTCGGTTGCCAGAAATCGCACCCCCAAAAGCTCCTCGAGATTGGACTCGATGAGTGATTGAAGTGATTTCTCGAGGGCCACGGAGCTTCCGCTGATTTCCCGAATCTCGTCCGTCTGAATCTGAAACAGTTTTATATCGCTCATTAGACATCTCCTTCAGCATTTCGAGAATATCCTTCTCCGGTGACCGTGTATCAACCCATGCCTCTGGCGAGGGTCGCGGTGGACGGTAGCGACGTGGCAGTTGCCCTCTCTGCGTCGGCCGACCAATGTCGCCGAAGCACACGTTTGCTCAAGTTACTCGTCGCCGGATTTTGAGTTTCTCTCTTTCCAGGCTAAGTATCTTATCAGCTCGTCATGGAGAGGATGAGATTCGAGTGAACACACTTGGCCCCAGGTTAGCGACCTTACGGGCACGGGAATCTTGGTTCGGCTGCTGGGCCAGGAAATTGTGTGGAACCCTACCAGGAGCACCGCGCACTTCGTGCCCCCGCCAGCGATTTGGTCCCAATACTTATAGAGAAACTCGCGTCGAAGATCTATCTGGGTCTTGTCTCTTGCTTTTCCTTGATTCTCAGCGACACTCGACCTCCACTTTGCTTCGCCGAGTACAACAACGTCCTTTGTCAGAATTCCAAAATCGACTTCGGGACCCCCTGAGACGAGCGTGTCAGGGTGCGGAACGCGTCTCCAGAGAAACACTTCTGACGTGCGATCGGCGGCCGAGGTTAACTGTAGCAGAGACAAAAACTCCTTAACCCAGGCGCTGCGTGCCTGTTGACTCGCATGAGCAATTGTTCCAAATACTGACCACGTTATGGCATCTTCACTGTGGACGGACTGGATGTCGCAGTAGTAGCCAAGCTTACGCGTTGCTACTTTTCTCTGTTCGCCGGAAAAAGCCCGCACCTGACGACTCTGGTACAGCTTTTGAACAATCTCCGAAGGAGGCCAGGGCGACACGCCGGTAGAAATCAAGTTGTCAAAAGGATTCGCGGCGACTAGCACGCAGCCCTTGCTCTTTGCGATCTCGATCTCACGCCCGTTCCAGTCTTTCATCCGATCCTCCGACGAACTAAGGTTTATTTCATTTCCCGATATCCTGCTTCCGCCTGATGCGAGCGCATTATATCACAAGAATCCCTACGGTGCAAACGAAAACACCTACCTGCGGCTTCTCGCACCCTCACAAGAGACGCCTACTAAATCGACACTACTTGTGGCATACCTTCTCGGCTGTACTTGAGATAGTGCAATAGACTGGCAGTTGTCCGGAGGTTGTGCAGCAGCAGCAACGCAAGAAAAACCTGGCGAAGGTGAGTTTGTTCCACACTTCGGGATCAGTGACGTTTCAGTTCGCAATTTCTGGATTATGCGCCCTATATAGCCAGCAAGAACGACTGTCAAAAGGAAAAGCGTACTATAACCAGTCATTCTCAATGCGGAGGCTATGATTAACACGAGGCAGGACAAGACCGTTGAATGGTTGCGATGCAGGTCCGAGGCTCCCTCCTGGCCCCCGGCTGCTAAGAAACGGCTGGTTGGTCAGCGACGGATCAGATGTTTGGGCGTCACCCCCTGCTGAGTCTGACCGGGCGGCGCCCTGGGACTACATCTGGTCCGGCCGCCGCACCGCAAGTACCGTGGTTAGCGCTAACGAAATCTCAAAACTCCTGGATTACCACCCACACCCCCCCCGCACTTAATAAGCCGTGGTCAGAATTCCAGGAAAACTAGCCGCGTTCTGTCCTTGTCACACATTGTGCTGGAGTGTTCGCGATAAACGGGTACATTGACCCCTCGCGTGGTGAAGGTCTCGTGCGAATTGGTGCAGGAATTATTCCCTCACTGCGTACAATTCGAGAGCTGGATAGTTCTCCGATGTTCGTTTGTGTGGTAGGATTGTGAGCAAGAGAAGGGCGGAGATCTGTCAGGAGCGCTTCCTGAACGAATGATGAGTTCCTTATTATGAAGTTCCCAAGCCAGGGCAGTTGAAAAGGGGCCCCATGACTCCGTCGCGTGGGAGAAAACAATACACGAGCAGGAACAAATACCCTGCCCGTGTATCTAAAAAAACTGAGTTCAATCGGCCTGTTTCCTCCTCACAGCTTTGATCACCAGGGACTGTTGGCTGGCGGTCTGACTGCCATGTTGCCGGAGTAGTATATCCCATACTTCACGATTGAATAGTCACCAGATACGCCAGTCAATGGAACAGATTTTCCATTCTGCCAAATACTGAAATGAATGTGGGGTGGCCAGTTCCCACCACTGCTTCCACAGTAACCCAGGAAGGTGCCGGCCCTCAGGTCATTCCCCACATTCACCCAACGTCTTGGATCACTTTCCAAGTGGCTTACGATGGATGTATAACGACGTCCAGTGTGGCCGTAGTCATGGTCGATGACTACACACCAACCATAGCCTGTCTTCCAGCCAGAATACACCACAACTCCACGAGCAGGTGCCAATACCCAGCTGTAACGAGTCCAATCTCTCCGATCGGCTCTTTCGAAATCTAGGGAGTATCGTCCTCCCGCTGGATACGAATCGTTGATGTGTAGACCTTCGTTGTAACCGCATATGATTTTCCAGGGGACACCGCAGATACCGTGGATCTCATCGTACGCTCCGAAAGGCCATTGGAAATCGCTGATTGAGGTAGGCCACTTGAGGGGATCCTTATAGACCATGGCCTTTTCTAGCTGTCTCTGTTCATTGTGAGGCGCAGTAATTGCGTCTGTTCCATTTTCCTTCGAACATCCAGCGCTCAACATTCCAATTCCAACGAGCGCCAGTACGAACCAAAAACACAACTTTGCGTTCATGACATTACTCTCCTTTTTTCTAGGACACGCCGCTTTCAGTAAGTTCCAAAGAACAGAAGTCAACAGACATTGCCCGCGCAACGGTTCGACAAAAAGGCAGGACCACTCTTTCACCTCCTTAGATATCCCACCTGTTCCCTGCGTCGGTGTTCTGGCAAATGACGCCCAGCCCGACCTCTGCACAAAGATTTGTGCATTCTCTTTGAAGAAAAGCACCTCGCGACTGTAAAGACTATCTGCCTGAACCACTCCTGTGTTCGGGCCGACACTTCGCCTGAGGACATCTCAGCATTCAGTATGAGGTTCAAATCCTGAAACACGGGGAGTTCACAAAAAACTTCTGAGTTTACGCGCGAATCTATCTCGAAATATGCGAGATTGCTTCTTACGTTGTCCAATTTCACAATGCGACCTAGCTCTTCGACATGTTTAGAGAAGATGCACCTTTCATATGACTCACATCGGGACAAGTTCTCTGGGCAGTCTGATACCAAGAACACGATTTGACTATCGCCCGAGTGCAAATTGTGCAGTTCAATTGAGAACATCACCGAGTTGTTGGGAATGCCGTGCTCGAACAGAAAGCCCGCCACGGAGCAAAAACATCGTGACAAAGCACAGTCCAAGAGAAAACAGATCATCACGGGGCGTCGCTGTAGAATCTTACTCATGTGGCCACCTCCGGGTTCTCAACGTTCAAGAAAAATGTTGTGTACTCTCCTCCACAGAACCTACGCTCGTACTCAACAATCATCTTGACCGTGTTGTTCAAGTCTTCATCCTTTATCAAATCGTTGCAAGCTTCCGAAAGCAGGATAATATCTCTGGTTTGTTCAGTGATTTTCGTGTAGTCGGCATCCCGATGGTTCCACCTACGAGTAAGCACTTTGCAGCTATCTGAGTATACAATTTCTCCCTCATATGTATGCTCCGGCGTGAGGCTACCCAAAGGACAGAATGTTTCGCCACCAGGGGATGTCCTAAGTAGAATGCCACCCTCAACCCTGGAGAGATCGTAGCCACCAATAGGAAGGAGAGAAGACAGCTCCACTGCAAGGTAGGCATCCACGGCAGAATTGATGTTTGGAAACTCGCGGCCGCCGATCACGCTGCGAAGCAGGCTCTCGGCGGTTGGCTTGTGCTTCTTGGGATTGGTGCCAAAAAGTCGGTATGCTTGCTGCCACGCAACAATGTTGGGGTGCTCTCGCAGCTTTGTTCCATTTGAATCATTGAGAATCTTATCCACGCTGTCCCCGATCACTCTTCTTAACTCACTGTTGACTCTGGAGATTTCCAGTCTGTTTCCGACCACGATTCCAACGCGCAACTGGGGGAACTTGTGAAAAATAGAAGGAAGAATGCTAACTCTCATAGCTGCTACTCCTTTCTCAGCGGTCATTGTTTTCAATGAGTCACGATATTGGTCGCCTGAAATTTTTCAACCATCCTCTCGAGTACGATTCGCGAATCAATCTGCGCGAGCGTCGCGAGGATTCGTTCCGGTAGATAATCGGCGCTCTTCCTCAGATCTGAGTGCCAATCACGCTCACACTGACAGGCTAACCCATCGAACACGTGAATGTTTTCCGTCTCGTTAAACCGCCTGATGGCCTGAATCATGCTCCCGTTGCACCTGGCACAGTTGTGAACGAAAACGCTCGGCAGCGGAAAAAACTCGAAACCGCCAAGCCTTATGTGACCCAGGTGATAAGTTCTTCGCAGAACCTCAATTACGGACCAGATCCATGGCGTACGGAATTGCCCAACCTCGTGCAGGAAATGGACGAGAGTAAAATCCTGGACGCTCACAGGTTCGATCGAGACAATGTGCGCGCCGGTTCGGAAAGCGAACTCAATGGTTTCCTGTGCATCGTCGATCGCTTCCCTCTCCGTCAGAAAGGGGCTCTTGAGCAACACATACGTCAGGAGGTTGACTCTTCTTCCACGCATTACGGAGACCGCGTTCAGATAGTCGATTGTCGTGAAATTCTTGTTGATGAGTAAGTCCCTGACTACATCATCTGATGACTCGAGCCCAACTCCTATCTCAAGTTCCGTATTGGTAAGTGTTCCCTCAAGGGTATCCAGGACCGAAGGTGTGATGAATTCTGGACGTGACTCAATCACCAGCCTTCTTATACTGTGAATGTCACTTATGCGCTTAAGAATGTGATCACGTGCCTCGATGGGAAGCTCGTCGGGGTTTAGAAAACTGCCGCTGTTATAAACGCAGAGCATCGGAAATTGTGCCCAGTCAAATTTGCTGAGTTCCTCATCGATCTGAGTCTTGAAATCTGAGACGCTAATTTCGTTGCCCCTCGTGGTTCCCCGAACGTGGCCACACATTGTACACGATCCCTTTTTGAGGGCGTTCACGCACCCGGAGCTCCTAAGTACCATGACCACGCGCTGGATGGCCTTTCCATCAAGAACTCCCTCCTTCACTTCACTAGTTGCTACTTGACTGCACGACATATTCGGTGGTACAGGGGCCATCATATGCCTTATCTCAGCTGCGAGACAATCCAACGCAGTCTTCGCATGGGCATACTGCAGCAACCTCGATACAAATGGTTCGGAGACAGGCGACAATGGCTTGGAGATGACCGACGCAAGAGTGTTCATCGATTCCTCCCAGTTCGGAGGGCCTCTCGCGACGGTAGAGTTGAAAATGTTGGGGCGGACTGCTATTATAACCGCCGCGAGCGCTCTCGGTGCTGATAGTGCCCTGAGCCCGCCGGGCTTCGTCATCGTCAACTGGTGCGCGAAGCCCGTGTCTTTTTTATACGCATACATTGTGCCATCTATCAAAAGCCTAAAAATCGCCATATCTGCTGAGAAGAACAACTCAAGACAGAGGTTCATAGACATAAATGTGGAAAAGGGGCATTTCTTGTGTCTATGTGGTTTTGTTCCATGGGCGAAAGATAACTGAGGTAAGCCCGACTGTGCTCTGCCAGCCTCGGTTTTCAGGTGACGGAAGACACGCAGGATTGACACCAACAGAAAAGATGGAACGTCCCGACTTGCGCAAGCCCGATGCTGAGAACTAAGCTTCCGATCGATCGCAATAAGAATCAGAACAGGATCTGAAAGTGCTGAGACAATTCGAAGAGTTGAACAACCCTCGCTTTCTCGCGCCTCGCGAACAAGGATCACGAGGTACGGACGACTCTCAGCTGTTGGGTGGGCGGACAAGACCGGGGCAAAGAAATCGAGCGGATTACCCCATGGACCGGGGACTACTGAAATTTGCGTTGAGGCGTGAAGTAACTAGTTACAGTAACTCCAAATACTCTGCCGTCGCTCTGAGCGATCGGGCCACAACGAAAGTGAGGACCCTGGCTTCTGACGTCTTCTTTGTGGCGGACAAACGCGAACAACAGAAAGAATGGTCGGAAGGGATAGCAATAAGTGTGAGTCTTACTCTCGCAGGAAAACAGGCCCCGCTGCTCTAACCGCTGTGCTCGCTAAAACAGGAGTCGGCAAAGGGGATATTGGGACTTAAATTAACTCCCGCCTCATGTCCAAAATAACACCCCATAATGTAACAATTCAGGAACTCCGAAACAAGTGTCTAGGTCAGCTTCCGCGATTCGCGCCCGTGATGAACCCCAGTAGCACTAAAGTAAGAATATCGATTCGATCAGTAACATCTTTGGATTTTGTAATCCCTTCTCGTTTTTTCTCCTTTACGAACTCCTCTAAAGTCCTTGTTTCTTGCCAAGCTCCTAACAGAAGATCGGCCGAAAAGACGACCTTCCTGATGCTCGGTTCTTCTTCGTTGAAGGAGGGGGCGTTTCGTGGGTCAAGATATTCATACTGAGACTTAACCTTAGAGAGAAATTGCTCATATTGCTCCCTGTTGCCAACAGAGAATTGCGGAATACCGGGGAAGCGAGGTTTTCTAGTGATTTTGATATCAAATTGAGCCCTAAGCTTACTAGCGAAGCTCCTTTGATACTGCTTTCTACCAGGAGCATGGGTGCTATCAGTCCCATGTGCGTGAAAATCCAGCATCGCGTTCACAAGGATCAGTTGCTGTCGTGGACTGAGGAATTTGCAACTACTATAGATTGGTTTAACTCGTCTCGAGGAAAGCTGAGATACCAGAACTTGCTCACTAAGAGGAAGCTTCCTTCCCGAGAAATGAAAAGCTCGAATTATGCAATTCCTGAGCTCCCTTACATTGCCTGGCCAGTCAAACGCCCTCATTCTTTCTAAGCAACCAGAGGTAATGAAGCTACTAATGTCATCGACTCCTGTCGTTTGATCTTGACTCCGCAGACATTGGGTAGTGATGAAATGCTTCACCAGCTCGGGTATATCCTCCTTTCGCTCCCGTAACGGCGGGATTGGTAGGGAGAAGACGTTCAAACGATGGAATATGTCATCCCTCAACTTCTTCTCTTTGAGCGCTTGATTGATGTCGCGATTTGTTGAAGCAATCACCCTGAAGTCGACTTGGATCTCCGTCGTACCGCCCACGCGAACAATCCTTCGTTCCTCCAATACACGAAGCAGCTCAATCTGAAATTCTTCACTCGCTTCTGTGATTTCATCAAGAAATATTGTTCCGTTATCGGCAAGTTCAAATTTGCCAAGCTTCCGTCGCAAAGCGCCAGTGAATGAGCCTGCCTCGTGCCCAAAAAGTTCGCTCTCGAGCAAAGACCTGCTTACCGCACCACAATTGACGGGAACGAATGGCCCGTCACGACGCGGGCTACCTCGATGGATTGCTCTTGCAACCAACTCTTTGCCAGTTCCTGATTCACCTAACAACAGTACAGGTTCATCTAAAGGAGCAACTAGCTCGATCAGAGAACGGATAGCATTCATCAAGGGCGAGCTACCGACTAATCCATGGTGGGCGATGCTTGCCGGTAAGTCCTCAGGCAGCTGAATGCCGAAGTAATCAGAAAACCAGCGAGTAATCTGTTCAACCTTTGTGCGCTCCTCTTTGACCATCGGTTCTATGATCTGCCATTCCATTAGTAGTGCGTTAGAGATCAGATGTTCATAACGCCTTACCGTTGATGTAATCAAGAGCCGCACATCAGGTGCTATCGGAATGTTAGAACTCATCCAGAACACAGCCGCAACCTTCCCATTGAGGAAAGTCGGAACCATAAGTAAATATTTCCCGTGTATGAACTGATCTTCGATGAACCTCACATCCCTCGGATAGCCTAAAGGACTCCCCAGCCGGGGGTCATTTTCAACGTCCTCCACATACTCCATCAGCTTGATTTTCATCACATAGGATCCCAATCCGTAAGCGGGTTCCTTCGGGACGCCATCCTTATCAACAGTGACGAAGATCTGTTGCTGGAGACGATCGATCCATCGTTCCGGGTTTAGCTGTCCATTAGATTCAACCAGACTCTTTAGAACCCCGTCATCACCCTGTAATTGTGCCTGCCGTAAGTCGCCTACTATTCTGTCCTGATAACTTCTAACGTAATCTCTGATGGCTCTTAATTGGGAATAAGTGAAAACATACCCGATATCGTTAGGAATTGAGTCTTCCATCTTGCGCGCCGTATTAATTACAAACATGAACTGCGGCAGAATGTCTCTGTGGCCAGGAACGGCCTTCACAAGATCTTGGATGTCAATGCCGGAATCTCCATGGAAAGATCCCCGTATAAGTTCAATCACATGCGACATGGCGCCTTCCACATAAGGAAACAGAATCTTCCGGTCGTCAAGGCGTCGAGGCAGTAACGCAGCACGTTCTGTGTCCCTTTCTTCCAAGGATGATTTATCGGTTTGAAGTCTGAGCTCGATTCCACCTCGCCTTAGATACGCAACCACTTTACTGCAGAACTCTGTCAGCTGTCGGTACACAGGCCTGAGAACGTTGCAAGGACCGTATAACTCAATCCAGATCTCAGGCTTATCGTCTTCGTCGATGAAGAGAAAAAGCTCTCTGCCATTGTTTTGCTCTCCAGTCTCCCGTCCGCACAGTCTTGCACGCGCACCCTTCGACAAATTGCAGTTACTTTGTTCTAGTGCTTTCCACTTGTCCCAACAAAACTTCACATCGTAAACACTTACATGTCGTATTGACTGCCTCCTGCCGAAAGAGTCAAGCAGATCCGAAACATTCTGTAATTCGCCTGAATCTATAGTGTTGCAGGCGATAATAAAGGCACTGTATTCGTCTTCTGTGACATTATACAGTTTTTTCTGATCGCCGACCATGACCGCAACAAGGCTGACGTCGACCAAACAAGTTAACACCTCCGCGAGATGGCGGGCTAGCCTCCTCTCTGGGAAAGAATCATGGCGATTCACTCTCTCGAGAAATTCCAGCACGTACTTATCTACTTGCATTGAGACCTTTCTACTAGCTACAGAACTCCAGCCCCACCTTGTTGAGCCCGAATCGACGTTGGTCATGCATTCTCAGGCACATAACCTCACTCAACCCCTCGTGCCGAAACTTCACTAAGCACTCGGTTCAGAGCGTTCAGAAAGTATGATGCTTGCTCCTCAGTCAGCGTAAAGGGCGGCATGAGCATGATAATCCTTCCCTCGGGAATGCAACTGATCCAGGATTTTCTAAGCTTGAGTTGAACTTCACGCGCTATGACTGAGTTTGGCAGCTCAATTCCGAGCATCAGACCCATACCATGTATGCGCCTAATAACGCGATATGCCTTTTGGAACTCTACCAGTTTGTTCACTAAGATGGAACTAAGCTCCCCAATGCTCCTAAGCGTAGTCTCGCTTTGGAGAAGATCAAGCACTTTCAGGGCGATCATACAAGCTGTCGGATGGCCACCCAATGTGCTTCCGTATAAGAAGTCACTCGGAGTTGAGTCTCGATGCTCATCAAAGATACTGTTGACTTTGTCGTTGAATAGGACTGCTGCAAGAGGAAACATGCCATTAGTTATCGGCTTGCCCAGGCAAATTATGTCAGGCACCACCTCGTAGTGTTTATGCGCAAACAACTCCCCAGTTCTGCCTAGACCTGTTGAGATTTCATCGGCGATAGTCACGATATCATCCCGCTCACAGGTCTGCATCATAGCCTGAAGCTTCTCCTTCTCCAAGACGCGGGCGCCCCGTACCCCGAGAATCGGTTCGAAAACGAACGCAGCTATCTTACCTTCCAAACATTCCTCTTTTATCAGCTCTTCCAGAGGGTTTAAGGAGACAGAAAATGGGTCTATTTTTCTCCCAATGTCATCGTCGGGCAAATAATGCGCATAGTCATAGCGCCTGCCATCAGAACAACGGATATCCAGTCCTGCAAATCTCAACGCGGTTGCCGAGGAACCATAGAACCCGCCTTTCAATGATACGATAATCTTACGATCACGCCCGTGGCGGATCGCTGCATACTGCCAGGCCAGCCTGATCGCTTCATCGATAACTGAGCTGCCGGAAGTATTGAATCCTACCCGTGCCATACCACTTAGCTTGCACAGCTTTCTTGCAAGCGAGAGCGCAGGGGGATGCAGATATCCGAAGAGATGCGAGAAATACCCCGCTGTCATGATTCTATCGAGGTCGGGATGCCGATAACCAAAAGGACAACACCAGTATCCGCTGTTCATGTCCAACAGTCGCCCATAGTTCGTGAAAATGTGATTACCACTGGCATCAACTACAAAGACGTCGTCATCGTACCCATGGAAGCAAGGGAGAAGTGTACGGCGCTCCTCAAAAGCCGAACACCCTATCTCGTCTTCCAGGACAATAGCGACAACCCTCTTGTGGTAGAAGAATCGCAGTCCGATCCGGCCAGCGTTACCAATACGTTCTTCAAAGTGTTTGACACTCGCAAGGCCACCATTCGTGAGATTGTAGAAATAGATCATCCTCAGTGCTCGTTTTTGGGCTACGGCCACAAGCTCGTTCAGCAACAATGTTGCTAGACCCTTCCGTCGATGTGCCGGATCGACGAAAAGCCTTGTTTCATTCAATACGTTACCCTCAATATTGTGACCAACAAAGCCCCAAACCTTTCCACCTCCTCGGACACAAATAAACTCTTCCCTAAACCCGGGCACGGGCTTACAGCCAAATGGCATAGGCAAGTTGTCTAACTGAGGGTTTTCTCGTGCGACTTCTGTGTGATACCTGTCCAGCAAATCTTGCAGCAGTTCTCTTTGTTCGGTATTCAGCGTGGAATCGTCCACGCACTCAACCGTTGTTGCCAGGTTTACTTTCTCGCCACTGAGAGATTCATTTTGCTGATTCAGATTCTTCATGTCTTGCTCCATAGAAAAAGGCAAAAGTTAAAACCACCAGCATCACAAGCAGCATGACCGTTGATACGGGCGCTATCAGCGGGCTTGTATAAAACCTAAGGGCTGACCAGAATTTGATCGGTAAGGTCTGGATTCCGGGAGGGGCGACAAAAACAGTGATCACTAATTCATCGATAGAGACCAAGAAGGCAATGAATGTCCCAATCACAAGGCCTCGTCGGATCAGTGGCATCGTGACCAGAAAGAATGTGCTCAACCCGCTCGCTCCCAGTGATGCTGCAGCGTTTTTCAGTTGCACATCGACCCCCTGCATGGCAACGACGGTGCAGATCATAAAGAGCGGCGTAGACACGACTGACAAAGAAAGTGCGACTGAGAGGCTATCCGGGAGTTGAAAAACCCCTGTAATCCGAGACAGTCCGATTCCCAACACAATTGCAGGGACAAACAGAGGCGTCACAAATAATGCAAAGCTGACTCTACTTAACAGCATCCTCGGCCGCATATCATATACTGCGATGGATCCTAGGAGCCCGAAAACAAAAGAAAATAGGGTAGCAAGCAAGGAAATCTGCAAAGACTGAAAGAGGGCATTCAGCCACTCCCTCTCCGAGAAGAGCGCGATATACCACTTCAACGAAACCCCGGTGGGTGGGAAAGCAACTGTGGGATCAGGACCAAGAGAAAGAAGGACAACAACAATAATCGGCATGATGAGAAATAGCAAAATCAAGCCAAGACCGATTCTCTTTGCGACCCTTAATAGCCCTCGTATCATCTTACATCCTCGACTCACAGTGATGTTTCCCGGCGGAGATTATTGAAAGTTCGCATGAGGAAAAACACGCTGGGTAAACATATCAAAATAAGGACTGTTGAGACGGCAGTTGCCATCTGTTCGTCACCCTGCCGATTGAGGAGTTGATCGATGACTCTGGCGATCATTATTCCTTTGCTGCCGCCCAGCATTGCGGGGGTGATATAGTAGCCGAAGGTAAGTATCGCAACAAAGAAACTACCTGCCAGTACCCCCGGAAGAGAAAGCGGCAGATAGACGTACCTAAAAGTCTGCCACGAGTTGGCCCCCAAACTATAAGATGCCAAGGGAAGATCCCTGCCTATGCTTGATAATGACATGTAGATACTCAGCGTCATGATCGGTATAAACCCATGGATCAAGACAACGATAACACCAAAGCGATTGTAGATAAGCTCCAATGGCTGGTGAGACAACCCAACTAACCTAAAGAGACCATTGATCAGGCCGTGGCTGTCAAGAATAACCATCCAAGCGAAATTTCTGGAAAGTTGATTCATCAGCAGCGGCGATAACAAGAGAATCAAGAGCAGATAGAACCATTTTGATGATGCCCTGAAGAGCGTGAATGCAAGAATATATCCAATAACGAGACAACTTACAACCACCCATGCAGTTATGAACAGTGTGTTTCGGAACACCTCAATGTAAACTCTCGTGCGGAAAAGACTGGCATACGCTTGGCCAACACCTATTTCTCTCCCAAAACTGGCACGAATCACTTGTTCCATCGGTGCAATGAAGAATAGGATCAAAAACAGCAAAGGAAGACCGAGGATCAGAAGGTAATAAAGTACTTCGCGCTGCTCTCGTGTTATCATGCCAGACAGCATTAGTGATTCCTGCCTTGTGCGTAATCCCGACACAGCCGATTTGTTACTTGAGCGCCCACTCGTTGTAACGCCGTATAGCTTCAGATTTGTTCTTGAGCCACCACTCTGGGTTGAACGCCACCAGCTTAGAATAGTTCTCCTTGGCTGTGGGGAGGTTCTTTGCGAGAGAAGGATCAACCTGAACCATGGCCTTTCGATTAGTAGGTCCATAAGCGATGTATTTGGGAATGTCCTTTTGGCCCTCAGCGCTTGCCGCAAAAGCAATGAACTTCATGGCCAGATCCTTGTTTTTTAGACCCTTCGGTACGACGTAGTACTCGACTGTAATAATGCCTTGTTCCCAACTTATCTCAATCGGCAATCCTTCCTGTTTCGCTGCCAATAAGCGTCCATTAGTGCCTGCAGTCATAGAGACTTCCCCACGTTGGATTAGCTGCGCTGGTTGGGCCCACGTTTCAAAGAAGATGGTTTGTGATTTGATCCTGTCCAATTGCGCAAGTGCCTTGCCGATATCAATTGGGTATAGTTGGTTCTTGGGCGTACCTTGAGACAGCAAGGCTATTTCGAACATCCATTGCGGACTGTTGTGTAGACCGCGTTTCCCAGGATATTCCTTCGTATTCCAGAAGTCTGTCCAAGTACTGGGATGCGGCTTTCCGGGCTTGAAAAGCTCACTGCTGTAGCCCATGACGATCGCATAAGTAATGACGCCAAGACCATACTCGTGAATTGCTTCGGGGACTAGTTCATCTCTATTTATCTTGGTGTAATCAATCGGCTCGTATATACCGTCTCGCGATCCCATCAAAAGCTCAGCGGGCTCAACATCAACGACATCCCACTCTCCCTTCCTTGCCTTTTCCTTAATTAGGGAATAGTCACCGTTATATTCAACCTCCACGATATCTACATTATATTTCCTTTCGAAGGGCTCAAAGATGGCTTTGCGCTGTGCCGTCTGCCAGTCTCCACCAAAGGAAACCACGACCAACTTCGTTTTCTTGCCTGAATCAAATTTCTTCTGGCAGCCGCTCCACATTGGGAGAACGAAGAGAAAAGTGGCCGCGAGAAAGTAGGTGATAAGATTACGTCTCATGGCTCTCCTCCTTGAAGCGTTTAGCTAACTCTTTACGACCACAGTATCTTCAACCCTCCAATACACGGTGGCGGTGTCACCGATTGTTGGAAGATGTTGAGTAGAAACATTCAGTTGCCTGACTTGGAACTCCTGACCTGTTCTTGTTCGTGTCAGGAATACCAACTGCGAGCCAAGGTAGTAACAGTCAATAACCTGCACCTTTATCTTGTTAACGTGTGCATTATTCAAGGGCGTGAAAGAAAGCTTCTCCGGATGGACAAGAATTTCAACAGATTCTCCTGCCAGATAGTCAACTGGGGGGATGCATAGATTAGTGCCGTCAGGCAAGACAATGTTTGTACTCTTGGAATCAGCTAGTCTCCCCGTAAGGAGATTCGAAAGTCCAAAGAAATTCGCCACATACCGAGTGGCTGGCTTCTCGTACAGATGCGCTGGTCTTTCAACCTGCAGTATCCTGCCACTTCGTATCAGAACAACGCGGTCCGACATAGACAAAGCCTCCGTTTGCTCGTGAGTAACGTAGAGAATCGTGAGTCCTAACTGTTTCTGAAGCCTCTTGATTTCTGCTTGCATTGCTTGTCTAAGATTCTTGTCAATCGAAGAAAGCGGTTCGTCCATGAGTAGGACTGCTTGCCCAACGCCTGATTGATTGTTGAGAACTTTAAGAAGTGCGCGTCCGAGAGCGACCCGTTGTTGTTGTCCGCCGCTCAATTGATTTGGCATTCGGTGTTCCAGTGCTTGAATGCCCAGCAAACTGCATATTTCCCGCACCTTTTCGTATATCTGTTGTCTTCCGAATCGTCTCATTCGCCTTAGCGGAAAGGCCAGATTTTCTCTTACACTCATATGTGGAAATAGAGCGTAGCTCTGAAACACCATGGCGAACGGCCGCTTATGCGACGGCTGGTTTGTGATGTCATCTCCGAGCAAGATGATGTTGCCGCTGTCCGGACAGATCATTCCAGCAATGATTTTCAGAAGCGTGCTCTTGCCTGCACCGCTCTCTCCTAAAATAGTAACAAACTCGCCTCGCTGAACTTCCAGGGTGAAATCGTCTACAGCGATGTTCTTTCCGTAACGTTTAGAGATCCCTCGCAGAACCAAAATCGCGTCGTTATGCATGGAGAACGAGTCACCCTCTACTCTGATGTTTTCAGGCACAACCAGATGCCTCGAGAGCACACGCTTAGTTTTAGCGGTTCCAACCAGCTCCAGAAGCAAGTAGCGTGCCGAGAAACCCCCAAAGGGCAGTATCGAAATCGCTCAATACTAGCGAAGGCAGAGCAGAGAATCCACTCTAAACAGTTGCCTGGGAAACCGAAGAAATCAGTGACATCCATAGTGCCATATGTGTGGAATAGCTACACAAAAAATGTTAAGACTGAATCCGTGTTCCAAGTGCCAGGTAGATCAAGAATCATGAGCCTCGAGCTAGTCTGCGGGGGTGCTGCTCGTCCTTGTTGTCTGTCGAAGTCGTTTCCTTGTCAACATTGTGCTGACAAGACATCCCTACACAACCCCAAGAGCGGGAAACACCAAGCAATGCGAAACTGCACAGTGCCTTTCCGTTGCGTCACCTCCCTAGCGTTTTCTCTCGTTCGCGCGGTGCAAGGTACCCAGAGCGCGTCCGGAAAAACCGGGTGCTCCGGGCATCTCCTCCGTGCATTCGCCAGAAGTGTTCTTTATTGTTGCATCCAAGTCAACCCCGGCTTACATTGTTTGCTTGGCGACCGCCTTCTTGCACAGTGAAGAGGCTGATTACTCAGTCCAGTGTACTGGATAAATCAAACCTGCACCCACAGCGCTGGAACGTTCTCATTACTGCAATTGTTTGGCTGGTTAGCGATCCAGCCGTGCTTCGATGACTACAGAAATGAAGCGAAGTGCCGCAAAACCTTTTCTCAAATGGACAGGCGGAAAGAGGTGGCTCGTTCCGAAGATTAACGATCATCTACCTGTTCCGTTTCGAACGTACTACGAACCCTTCCTCGGCGGAGGTGCGCTATTCTTTGCTCTCAATCCTAATGACGCTATTTTATCCGACATAAACGAAGAACTCATCAACGCCTACATCCAAGTGAGGGATTCTGTCTTGCTCGTGGTCGCTACACTTAGAGATTTCAGCTACGATAGAAAGACATACTTGAAGATACGTTCTTGGGTTCCGTCCACGGACCTTGAAAGGGCAGTCAGATTTATCTACCTTAATAGGACTTGCTGGAACGGACTATACAGGGAAAACAAGCATGGAAAGTTCAATGTTCCTTTTGGCCGTTATTCAAATCCCACCATATGTGATGAACAAAACCTAGTTCGAGTGAGCCACCTGCTTCGGTCAAAACGGATAGTGCACGGTGATTTCGCTGACGTTGTCAAGACTGCTCACAAAGGCGATTTTGTCTATTTTGATCCACCCTATGCTTCCAGAGCACGATCACGCTTTGTAAGATACAACGCGGGAGCATTTTCTTGGAGTGACCAATCGCGCTTGGCCGAAGTTGCCTTTGATCTGCAACGGCGTGGCTGTTTTGTGATGATCACAAATGCGGATGATGGACAGATAAGAAACCTTTACAGAGGATTCTACGTCAAGCGGATCACCCGTCAAGGCCTACTTGCCGCAAGGGGCGAGGCCAGAGCACAGGTACAAGAACTGTTGATCAGGAACTTCCGCACCTAGAGGAAAATCCACAAACGGGTGATTCGCTACTGGGAGGCTAACATGAGCGACTCAAGAGTAGGAAAAGTAACCAAAATTCTAACCTCTCATATAGAGCCCAACCCTCATAATCCGCGGCGACTATTCGACGAAGAGCCGATGGCGATCCTGCAGGAGTCCATAAAGAAGCTCGGCATTCTTGTTCCTATTACTGTGTATCCAAGTGTCGATGACAAAGTGAATTCTTTGAAGGATCATTTCACGGTTCTCGATGGCGAGCGCAGATGGAGATGCGCCCTACAGCTCCGCTTGACTAAAATACCAGCAATAATCATTGAGCGACCATCGGACACTGAGAATATCCTCGTGATGTTTCATATCCATAATCTTAGAGAGGGGTGGCAGCTGATGCCTACTGCGCTCAAACTTGAGGTGTTGATGAAGAATTTGGGCGCTAGAACCGAACAGAAGCTCTCTGTTCTGACCAAATTGTCAGTGGGCCAGATAAGGAGATGCAAGATACTGCTTTCTTACCCCAAGAGGTTTCAGCAGTTGATGCTAGCTCCTCCCACCAAAAGGCTGAAATCAGATTTTTTCATCGAGCTCGAGCGTATTCGTGGCCCCGCTCTCAGAGAGCAATTCCCGCCATGGATAAGTAGAACCGATTCCAAGTGTATTGAGATTATCCTCAGGAAGTATTTGTCTAAGAATATCAAGGCTGTGACGGACTTTAGAAGGTTAGCCGAGATCTATCGAGGTTCAGTACGACTCGGAAAGAGGCAGCAGTTCTACGCGGCGCTTGATGAGTTTCTCGAGAATGAGTCCGCAGGAATCGATTCCATTGTTGTGCACGGTGCCGGATTCGAAAAGGAGACTAGAGAAGCATCGAGATCAGCAAATAGGTTAATAACTCAACTGAGGCGATTGAATAAGGATGCTTTGGCTTCGAATGAAGACCTTGTTTCCTCTTTAAGACGCCTGATCAAAATCCTGAATGACAAATTTGAGGAAGCGATGGTAGCAGCGAGATACCGGGACAATCAATGATCTACGGAGCGAAACAAGAGATAAAAACCGTTCAAGACGCCGTAGTTGCCTTTAGCGATCATGAGGGGATTAACCTTGGATCCTTAACTCAATGGTACGATCAGTTCGGCGTTATGAACCGGGGTCTGGCGCTAAAGATACTTTCCAATATCAGGTATTACCCGGGCCCGACATTAAGGCAGATGGTCAATGAGCTTGTGAGAGTTGTATGTCGACGTCTGGATCTACACGACGCTAGTAGATTACTCTTTGTGCCGATAGGGGGTCCCTATAGCGGCTCGTACCTCTTGACTAGGGCACTGCCGAGAACAATGGGTATAAGGGCCAGACAGATAATTAACTTAAACGAGCTGCCTTCCATGTCAAAGAAAGGTTCTTGGCGGGCAATAGTTCTCATGGAAGATTTCAGCGGAAGCGGAAAGACTCTAGTAGACTGGTGGGAAAATGTCGAGACGCTGCTGTTGCCTTGGGCTGAAAAAAATGTAGAGCTCATTTTGGGAATTCTGGTGCTCAATCAGATGGCCAAGAGACCCTTGAAGTGCGTTGCCCCCAGCAAGGTCTGGGTGAGCTTCCTAGATGAGGCGTCTAACGTTTTTTCGAAAGCATCGAGAACTTTCTCGCACGTCGAAAGGACACAAATTGAGAATTTCTGCAAAAGAACTCTGTGCAAGTCTGACTTCCTCAGAGGATACGAGAATTGCGGCCTGTTGGTTGCATTCAGGCACGGATGCCCTAACAATAGTCTGCCGATACTCTGGTGTGACTCTAAGCAGTGGACGTCTCTGTTCAGAAGGCGGGGCCTCTAGCGTCTCGGTAAACCGCGGATTTGACAGTATGTTTCGAAACTATCCGACGATCCCAGGTGATACAGGTTTCGTGAAACACGGCAGAACCGACACCATATGAACAGTCTCCATGCATTCAGAGAGGCACGTGCCCATCCTGTTTGAATTTGTCACCAGCTTAGACTTGGCACCGATGCAGTCAGGACACAAGCAGACTTCCTCGCCCGCACTTTTGCTAACATCCTGCTAACAAAACATCCCAAAACACCCTGAAAAACGAGAAAACACCAGGAAACGTAAAACCGCACAACTCTTTTCTGTTGTTACAGCTACTTCCCTGATGTTCTCTCTTGTTGTGATATCACAATCTTCTCATAACCCAAAGGTCGCTGGTTCAAATCCAGCCCCTGCTACCATCTTGAAGGAAGAGTTCCCGGCCCTGATGACCTCGGGGTCCGAGAATTACATTATGCAAAAGGCTGCCGCAACACCGCACTGAGCCCGTGACCTTCTATGGAGTGTCTCGCTGATCATCCTGCACCACACTCTTTCGCATCTCGTCGACCGAGGCACTTATCTCACGCATGATTTGCTTGAATTCCTCATCACCATGAAGACTCTCAAACGCGGGCTCACTGGCGCCTAACCCGGAGTCCCTCCACCCCGCGGCCACAGCATTCTGAAGCCACTTACACGCTTCTCTCGTGCGTCCTTGCAACGCGTTGATCGCAGCAATTTCATAGCTTAGGTGCCATCCCTCACGATCTTGTTCCAACCGCTTGTGCGCACGCTCGAGCCCCTCGCTCAACATCCTTCCTGCCTTATCCTTCTGCTCCATGTTCACGTAGATATGCGCGAGGCGAGTCGTGGTAGATATGACACTCATCGTAGGAAGCTCTCCAGAAGTAATCTCAATTGCTCTTTGAAGGTACTCCTCTGCCTTTTCAAAGTGGTGAGAGAAAAGCTGGGCGTCTGCTGCGCACATCAGTGCGTAAGGATCATTATTGTCAATTGAGAGGACTTTTCGGCTGTGAGCCATGGCCTGATCGTACTTGCTTTGCACGAGATAAATGTAGACGAACCCCGCATTCGCGAGGGTAAGGTTTGGCTGGAGTTCCAGAGCCTTTCTTAGCCAGAGTTCGGCTTTGCCGTACTCGCACAGATTGCAATAGATATTTCCGACATTCGCATACGCAAGGGCCCACGTTGGGGTGAGGGATATGGAACTCTTGATCCACCTCAATGCTTCTGCGTATCTCCCCAAATCAAAAAGCGCCTTCCCCATGTTGTAAACAGCTGGGTCATAGTTTGGATTGAGCTCGACTGCCTTTTGATAAGCGCTGACAGCTTTGCGCAGCCATCCTTTGGTCTGATACGCCAAACCCAGCGCCTTGTGTGCCTCTGCACAATCTGGGTTGATCAGAATAGCCCTCTCGGCAAGCTCTAAGGCTCTATCAACCCACGTGGGGGTGAATCCGAACTTCTCTACTCCCTGCGAATAGGCGTCGGCCAAACCTGCGTGTGCAAGAGCGTAGTCAGGGTCGAGGTTCAGGGCTTTCTTGAAAAACCCAATGGCAATCTCATTGTTCTCTTTGCTGTAGCGATAGTAATACTCCCGACCCTTGAGGTAGCAATCGTAGGCCGTAAGGTTCTCCGTAGGCTTTCTTTCGATTCGCTCTTTCTCCTTAGGAGAGAGCTTGGCCCTGAGCGCCACGGCGATATTTTGAGCGACATCGCTCTGGATATCAAATATGTCTCTCATCTCACGATCATACGTCTCCGCCCAGATATGCTCGTCGGTCCGTGCGTCTATCAGCTGACCGCCAATGCGGACTCGATCGCCAGCACGACGCACGCTACCTTCGAGAATGGTCGCGACTCCAAGTTCCTTTCCAATCTCTCTAAGGTTTTTCTTGCTGTCCTTGTAGAGCATTACCGACGTGCGTGAGATCACCCTGAGATCGTCTATCTTGGATAGTTGGGTAAGGATGTCCTCGGTGAGTCCGTCGCTGAACCACTCATTCTCTGGGCCGGCAACCATGTTCCTGAAGGGCAAAACGGCAATGGACTTCCTGCCGGCGCCGGACCTGGCCAACGGCTCTTTGGCCGCTCTGGTTTCCTGCTCTTTGCTAAGGGTCCTCAGATCAGCCAGCATTTCACTTACCTGCTGGTAACGCTCGCTGAGACTCTTAGCCATTGCCTTCTCCACGATCCGCTCCAGCTCCACCGGTGAGTCCGAACGGAGATCGGTGATCAACTCCGGCTGCTCATTCAATATTGAATACACAATCGCCTGCTCGTAATCCCCCTTGAAAGGCTGCACCCCGGTTAGCATCTCATACAGAACAACCCCTAAAGACCAGACATCCGTCCGATGATCCACACCTTCCCCCCTGGTCTGCTCAGGGGACATGTATGCTATTGTGCCTCTCCTCGTGCCGGTCTTGCTCAACGTAGCATCCCACGACAGCTTGGCCAAACCGAAATCCAGAATCTTTACCTGCCCCTCTTTCGTCACAAAAAGGTTAGCTGGTTTTATGTCTCTGTGAACAATTCCATGCCCGTGAGCCCTTACCAGTCCTCCGCCAGCTTGCACAACGATATCAAGAGCCTCGTTCATATCCAAAGGACCACGCTCGATCTTTCTCTTCAGTGTCTCGCCCTCGTAGCAGGCCATACAGATGAACATCCGTCCGTCCTCGGTTTCATCAATTTCATAAATGGTGCAGATGTTGGGATGGTCAAGCGCAGAGGCAGCCTGAGCCTCCCGTACGAAGCGTCTCTTCGCTTCCTCGTTTCGCGACAAGTCAGCCGGGAGGAACTTGATGGCAACGTGCCGTTTGAGCTTCGTGTCCTCAGCCTTGTAGACCACCCCCATACCGCCTGCACCAAGCTTCTCAAGGATTTGGTAGTGAGAAATAGTCGTCCCAACCATGGACAGTTCCCTTCGAGGATTGCGAGAAACAGATGGCACACGCGCACGGCGACGCGCAGGCCATCTTGTTAACAAACCGCACTTAATTGAACAGGGTGAGCATACTCGTGGATCCTATCGGTGTCAATCGCACGACAGATAACAGATGGAAGAAACGCCGCAGCCCCGGGAAAAACGGTTTGACACAAAGAGATTGAGGCTACGTGCGGTGGCAGTAATGGCGGCATTCGAGCCCTGTTGCAAGCGAGCTCCCGCTCCCAAGAGCCAAGTCCCTGAAGCTTAACGAGGCTCGGGGATCTAGATTTTTGTGTCCAGGTCACGATGCGACAGGACTTGGATAGATGTGCTGACTCGCAACGGGTCTCGAATGCTCCGGGGAGACAACGAAGGGCTGAACTCGAAAGAATCGGGATAGACTCGCTCGCTCGCTCACAATTGCGTCCGGAGTCCCAACAACCGGCACCGTCAGAGCTCTCGCGGTTCCTCCGGGCGTTGCTCACTCACAATTGCGTTCTTAGCCGCACAATTTGTTGCGTGTGCGCACGTTCGTGCCACAATGCCCGCCGGACCACTTTGCGTGCTGACCAGAGTTCGCCACAGTTTCGAGTTATCCTCTCGTCGGCAATAAGCTCCACAAGCCGCGTCCGCGTGTTTGTCCGTACCACTTCCAGTTTCCCGAGCGGATCGCCAGGAAGCTGCGTTCGGTCAAGCTCCATACCTAGCTGCTCAAAATACCAGTTTTCCGCACCCGCAACATGCTCAAGGATCCCAGCAATCGAGCCGCGCGTTTCGCCTGCAAGTGGCTTGCTCAACTGCTCTAGCGTCACCGACCCCACAACGTCAAGCAAATCTTGGTGTGTCCACTTTAGCAAACGAAGTGCGACTTCAACATCCCAGTAAGCAAGAGGACGACGGTCATCTTGGAAGAACGCATTAACCAGATATTCAGGATCTTCGTCGCTAGCAAAAGAGTGGAAGGTTTCGACGAGCCCAACTTCAAACGGTCCGCTGACTACCGGCAACGAACTGTCGTGTCTTGCCAGCCACCGATGGTGTGCTGCGATGCTTTCTGGGGCAAGATTCACAGCATCGGCTTCGGTGTGCGCGGAGCTAAAACAAGCGGGAAGGTCAAGCACCCACGCTACCCACCGATTCGGTTCCACATCTTCAACTGCCAACCGGTAACGCATGTTAGCCTCTCCGCTTGCTAAGATAGTAGTGCCACAGAAGCCGCGCAGCTACGGCTCTCCATGGCCGCCAGGGTAAGGCGATTCGATCCAGTTCTTCCGGGTCTGGCCGAGACGAAAGCGCTTTGACTCCTCGTATTGCGGATGCCAATGCCAAGTCTCCCAAAGGCCAAATATCAGGGCGCAACAAAGCCATCAGAAGGTAGATGTCCGCCGTCCAGGGTCCTATGCCTTTTACCTTCATCAGCATAGACCGAGCAGATGGATCATCCATTGAGTCTAATGCGTCAAGGTCGATTTTGTTATTGAGTATCGAGAGGGCCAGCCCTCGGCAGTAAGACGTCTTTTGCCTGCTGAACCCGATCTTCTTCAACTCACGATCGCTGAGCTCAAGGAACTTTTCAGGCGTAACAGCCAGAGTAGCCTCTTTGAGTTTTATCAATGCCGCTTTAGCAGACGCCAGCGAAACTTGCTGCTCGAGAATTATGTGTACAAGCGTTGGGAAACCTGGCTTACGCGCCCACATTGGAGGAGGCTTGAGTTCTGCGTTTATGCGCGCAAGATCCTGATCAACATCACTCAGAAACGCCACCCCCTGGGCAAGGGTTTCGAAAGTGAGAGATCTTGGCTGACTGGGCGATCTTGGTTGCTCCGTCATGCTCGCTTTGTTATCGATCACGTCTAGTGCTTGAGTTTTTCCGACGACAAGAGGGTATCAGGATGCCTCTCTCGCCACCAAGCATCTCCCCTTTACCCAATAGTAACCACCGTCCAACGAGAGCCGCCGTAACTGCGTCCAGCTCGTCGCTCGTCGCTGCATCCAGCACTCCTCTCACTCCGAGCCGCGTCAGCCCCGCCCGAAGACCCTCAAGATCCCTGTGCTGGCGAGGAATGCCCCAGACATCTTGCGCCGCGCCGGGGAAACACTCGACCGTTCGGTAGCCCATCCCCTCAATCTTCGCTTTGAGCGCCAGCCCACGTTCTGTCAACATTCGCATCGGGCCAATCGTCATGGGGAAAAATCGGATACCGCGCCGCTGTAACTCGCGGTCACAGTCGCGAAAATGCTCGCCCGAGCGGTCGTGAATTGTCTCTCTTCCTTTGGGTAGACTGAGCGGAGCGTCTATTGGGACGAGGTCAGACCGCGCTTGCTTGACGGAGTTTAGTATTTCCTCATCGCTAAACACAACGCGTGTCTCTGCCCTCAGGCCGCGCAAGACACACACCCCCGTCGGACGGCGGGGAGACCCGGCTAAGTCCACGCCAACAACAACAAACGGTTTGCGATTTGCCATGATGATTTTCGTTTGTGAGCTACAACCCGTACGAATCCGGAATCGTGCTAGTGAGACCGCAGTTGAACTACACTATTTGCCGCTTGATCAGACGGGCGTTGTCGAGAAAACCGGGATCGTTTTGCTGGACTACCGGCTTACTCAGGCTGCTTTTTCCTTGTCATTTGGTTTCCAGGGGCTTGAATTCCTTGCATCCGGGCGCAGCCACGAATAGCCCGTAGACATATTCATCTTTGCTTACGGGCTTGGCCACAGCGCGAATTCCGACTGAACGTCGCGACCTCCTTTGAAGGCTCGCCTTAACCAGCTTGCTTGTTCGCTCCAAAGAAGGTTGGCCCTCACCAAGTAGCTTCGAATCAGATCACCTTAAGGCCACTCCCAAAAGGTAGGGCCATATAATCAATGCCAAAACAGCCTTCCAGAACGAAAGCCCCACAAACCCAACCGTGAAAAGCCAGCCGATGAACCAGATTGGCCCGGCGATACCTCCTGCCACGACCGAGTTCCTGCAGCTTTGTTTGTCATCTGCCATATGAACCTCCTCTTGAGTGGGGACCCGTTGGAGACCCACCCTATTCGTAGGGACCTGTTAGGAACACGCCTTATTCGTAGGAATCTGTCCTACATAAACCATACGGAACTTGCCAATATACTACTCGTACGCATAGTACAATCAAGGGAAAGCGTAGCGGACTTCCCGCGTTTTTCCTCGTGACAACGGAATGCGTTTCAGATAAGGGTGCGTCCGCCCCGTCAGGGGCGGGCCCGTGTGCCCTCGCCCTCAACAGTGACAAAACCCACACTACTCTGTCAAAGACGCCGGCCGTCGCCAAGACACATCAACAACAGCGCACAGGCAGCAACCGGAAGCTGCAAACGCTTGTTCGACCGTGGCCTACGCGACGATCCTTTCCAGCCTCTCAGCAATCCATACCTTGATTATGGACTGGCGTGTCACACCAAGCCTTCGGGCCTCCCTGTCCAAGGACTCAATCATCCATACAGGCAAATCAACGTTTACTCGCTTCTGCTCAGTCCCGGGCCGCCTCGCCCTGGAAAGATCCAAATGAGGAGTCACGTTCTCGCCAAGATCGAACTTCCTATCAAACTCCTTAGCCTTCATATAACTCGACCTCCTCCCTACGGGAGCGTCGCACGGAGATAATCCGAGCTGTCTCACCACGATAGGTGATTACAGCAGACCACAAGGTATCCCCAATCCTTCCCACGACGAGATACCTCGCCTCATCGTGTGTGCGAGCAGGAATCTCGACCCGTCTGTCATCCTGCCAAAGAGCCTGCGCCTCAATGAAGTCAATACCATGTTTCTTCTTGTTGGCGTCGCTCTTCCGTTTGTCAAAAGCAAACTCAATCATGGTATAGAAAATATACCTTTTCTGGGATGTTGTCAAGTGGACATTGATCGGTCGAACTCGGATGTCGAACCACAGCAGCAAGTAGGCTTGACATCCACCCCCAAAAAAAGGACAGTTGCCCCCAGAATGGGGGCGCACTATGATTGACGCACCGCTGCCCAAGGTTAAACGGAAGATCCTCGCCCTGCTGTTTGGCAGGCCGGACGAGACACCATATCTGCGTGAGATTGTGCGGGCTGTAGACGGTGGGAAAGGAGCCGTGGAGCGCGAACTTAGGTCACTCGTGAAGGCGGGTATCCTGCTGCGAGAGAAGCGGGGCAACCTGACCTACTACCGCACAAACCGGGACTGCCCCATCTACCCAGAACTCCACGTTTGACGCGCCAAATGAGGGCGACCCGTCCCGACAATGACGACCGGTTTCGTAGGCCACGACTCGTTTCGCACTTAACAGCCAGCTCCGCAACTGACGGCCGGTTTCTAGGCTTGGGAGGGTAACGATGGCCAGAATAGCCAAGGACATCACAAAGCTCATCGGAAGGACCCCGATGGTCGAGCTTGGTCGGTTCGGGCAGGGTCTGCGAGCCACCATAGTTGCCAAGCTCGAGACGTTCAATCCATGCTCCAGCGTCAAGGACAGAATCGGCCTCAGCATGATCGAGGCTGCGGAACGTGAAGGACGGATTGGCAAGGATTCCATCATTCTCGAGCCAACAAGTGGCAACACCGGGATCGCTTTGGCCTTTGTCTGCGCGGTGAAGGGCTACAGGCTGACCTTGACTATGCCCGACACGATGAGTGTTGAGAGACGGAAGCTACTCAAGATCTTCGGCGCGGACCTAATACTCACGCCAGGATCTGAAGGGATGCGCGGCGCAATTCGCAGGGCGGAGGAACTTGCTTCTTCGGATCCGAGGTACTTTATTCCACAGCAGTTCAGCAACCCGGCGAATCCCGAAATCCATCGCAAGACTACTGCCGTAGAGATATGGGACGACACCGACGGCAAGGTTGACATCCTTGTCTCGGGCGTGGGAACAGGCGGTACGATCACAGGCGTGGCAGAAGTGATCAAAGCACGCAAGCCCACGTTCAAGGCGATTGCAGTTGAACCGATCGACTCGCCCGTACTATCGGGGGGCAAGCCCGGACCTCACAAGATTCAAGGTATAGGAGCCGGATTCGTCCCGGAGGTGCTTCGCAAGGATCTGGTTGACGAAGTGATTCAAGTGAGTCACCAAGACGCAGGCGCCATGGCGAGAAGGCTTGCTCGCGAGGAGGGGATACTGGGAGGCATCTCCTCGGGCGCCGCACTCTGCGGAGCCCTGGAGGTGGCGCGGAGACCGGAGAGCGAGGGCAAGATGATTGTGGTGGTGTTACCTGACACTGGAGAGCGATATCTCAGCACATGGCTTTTCGAGGAAGACTAGTGTAGCGTCCCAGAGACAATTTTACAGATTGGGCTATCGCTTTCTGCTGTAAATTGAGGCAAGTTCGTGTTGAGGCTACTTCGCGTGGTTGGGACAGATTATTTGTCGAGGAACTTCCGGGACACCACACTTGATGCGACATGGGTAATGCGACTTAAAGGAACAGTACGAATCATAAAAAATAATACGCTTGTTTGAGGGAAAGGAGATGGGATGTGAGTAATACAAATCACACGAACAATGCCGGTCGTAAGAAAGGTGACGCCCGTTCGCGAAAGAGGAGGCGCGCTGTGAGTAATACAAATCATACAAGCAATGCGAATCGTAAGAAAGACGGCGCTCGTTCGCTAAACAAAGATAAGAGCTCGCCAAACAAACGAGAGAGTTCACGAAACAAACACGGGAGTTCGAGGGACAAAGAGAAGAGCACACTCTCGTCCGTTGTGGAAGAACTATGCGCGGCCAACGTGGGACCGGAAAGTCCTTTCGTGAGGAGTCCGAGTGGACAGTCGCTTCCCTCGCGCGATGTTGTGATAGACATGGTGGAGGCGCTGAGAAAGGTTATCTTCCCTGGCTACTTTGGGGTCTCGGATCTTAGCACGGAGAGCGTGCGTTTTCACGTGGGCTCGACTCTCGACTGGGTGCTGCGTACGATGCGGGAACAGGTTAAGCGTGGTCTATGCTTCGTCTGTCATGACTCTCCGGATCATTGCCCCGAGTGCGAGGATCGGGCCCTCTCGATCAGCAAGAGTTTCCTGGCCAGGCTCCCGGCCGTACGGCACCTGCTGGCCACAGATGTGGAGGCTGCCTACGAGGGTGACCCGGCGGCCACCAGTCCGGACGAGGCCATCTTTTGCTACCCGGGCGTGCTGGCGGTGACGAGCTACAGGCTGGCCCACGAGTTACACGTGCTTGGGGTGCCGATCATCCCCAGGATGATTACCGAGCAAGCACACAGCCTCACCGGGATCGACATCCATCCGGGAGCCATGATCGGGGAGAGCTTTTTTATAGATCACGGAACCGGAGTCGTGATAGGAGAGACGTGCATTATCGGCAAGCGCGTTCGGATCTACCAGGGCGTGACACTGGGGGCCAAGAGTTTTCCTCTCGACGCGGAGGGAAAACCGGTCAAGGGCATAGATAGGCATCCCATTGTTGAAGACGACGTAATCATCTATTCTGGCGCGACGATACTTGGTCGAGTGGTGATTGGCCGCGGCTCAACCATCGGCGGAAACGTCTGGTTGACCCATGGCGTGCCGCCTGGCAGCCACATCACGCAGGCGCAGGCCGGGTAGGAACGCTTCGAGCATCGCAACGCGCGTTTGCCGGCTAGACAAGCTGCCTGGGAACGGTTCGAAAATCGCAACACTTGTCCGCCAGCGGATCGGTATCCCCCACGGCGCGGACCAGCAACATAACCAGAGCCTTCGTCACGGGTTCCGAAGTATTCAAGCACTTTCCGAGAAAGAACATCAGCTCCTAAGGAGGACCGGAAAAGGAGATCATATTTCCATCCGGATCCGCAATTGTAAACTCACAGCGTCCACTCTCGGTTTCGTGGAAAGGCTCCACGATTTTGACTCCGGAAAATTCAAAGTCACGAAATAACTCCCGCGTTCCACCGAGGAATATTGTTGTCCAAAGGACAGGCAGCTTAACCCCGGGAGGGAGCTTTCCTCTGCACGCCACCCTCAATAACAACTTCCCTCGGAGTAGACCACCTGTAATAAGGGCTTCCGAATCCGACGACTTCAGTACCTCACAGCCGAGCTTATCAACATAGAAGAACTTGGCTCTCCCGAGATCAGTAACTGCAGCACGAACTTCGTTGTCTGGTCCAAAATTCGGAAACGGTTGACGGACCCAGGGCTCTAATTCTGACATGTCGTCTCCTCAGCGTCACTTTTTCCTACCAGAAAATGGTACGCGGTGACGTTGTGGCTTTCCGAAACAGGAGCATTGCTCTGTTAGTGCCTTCTTTGTTCCTTCAAATGCAACAGGCTTGTTTTCCTTTGCATCCACCAAGGGACCGATCTCATATGCGCAGACCGATACGCAGTTCTCGAAATACTCGATTGCAGCTTTTCTGTCCGACTCGGTCGAGGCCTTTTTTCTCCCGTCCGCATAAACGAATGTTTGCCAATCCCATGAGCCAAAAGCTCCGCCCATGCATCTGCAATTCCTCTCTTCGATTATCTTGAGGTAGCCGTCGTGACACGTATTCTCCTGATCGACAGTGACCCCCTCAACAAAATTGAAGCGTAGCCAAAAACCCTTTTCCTCAGACCTATTCTTCCTGCGGCGCATACTATCGGTCCTCGCAGTCACCACGCCTGTCGCTCGCCAGTGACCTTGACGTGTGCCAGTCCGCCAGAAAAGTCTTCTGCAAGGTCGTAACATGGACTAACCACGTAGCTTCCGGTCTTGTCTATGTAGCCATACTTGGATCCTACCTGGACGCGCGCAATACCTTCGCAAAAATCCCAAGCAGAATCGAACTTCGGTTCCGCGATGTACTTTCCCGCCGTATCTATGAAGCCGTAGCGATCTTCAATTGCTACAAGTGCCACTTCTCCATGGAAAGGCCCAGCGTAGTCGAATAGAGGGGCAATCACGATGATGTAATGCCGATCTACGTAGCAGAACTTACCGTGGCAAATAACAGGCGCCAAACCTTCGGAAAACTCAAGATCCTCCTGTGTTCTAGGATCGAATGCGATGCAAATTATGAATGCTATGACTAGGACACTTATGCACACAAGCAAATCACGGACGAATTCTGACGTTGAGCTTCTCATTTCAGGTCACCCCTCACCCACAAGCCATCGAGCGATTGCATGAGCAAGGACTGGGACAAGTTTAGTACAAGACCGCCCCCCCGCGCACGAGAGCACTAGAACGGCGACAGCCTTTCCAATCAGGTTCGGTCGCGGATTGCCACTTCGGACGCGATTGGGCGACAGAAACCCGCGTGCAGCCCGTCACCTGCTGAACAACGTCTTGACCCTGCCCCAAGTTAAAGATTCCACAGGGGTCGTGAAATCAACCATTAGCTTGGCCTCGCGGATACTGCCTTGTGGCGGGATGACGAGCACCCCACCCAACACAATGCAGGGCTCCAATGAGACAATCACTGTTCCTTCGCCGTCTAACAGGAGGTCCCAAGAGTGTGTGAAAAGCCCTCTGAACACAGATTGAGTATCAAATTCTCCTTCTGTCACAGGAGTTCCTGCATACCAGAACGCCGTGACGTCAGGATCGGGATACATCCTTGCCATAAATTGCCCTGGCCACGAGAACCACTCATCAAAATCTCTCTCCACCCCATCACCATGACCGAGTCCAGCAACAAGCGTCCCCGACCAAGCTATAGATACGGACACGACGGAGTCAATCGCGTGACCGGCATCAAATGGGATTGCTCTGTCGGCGCAATCTTGATAGATTCCCGCTGCTTCAAGTAGTGGTATTTCAATTGTGCCTGAATAGGAAACGGGAACCCCTAAACAACTGACTAGAAAAGCAAGGCTGAAGAGAAACGGCAGCGTTCTCAGTGAGACCACCTCCAGTGCTCAAATCTCGTGACCTTACAATAGACGAAACTCATCATGGGTCACTTGGTCCTATTTCAAAACCACCATTTTCCTAATTTCTGCATGACCCTCTGCCTCTAGATTGCAGATGTAGACGCCTGAGGGAACAGCCTCGCCACCCGCGTCGCGTCCGTCCCATTGCACAGAATGCCTTCCTGCTGGCCTAAAACTCTCAACCAGTGCCCTAATAAGTTTTCCTGCAACATCGAAGATCCTGAGCTTAACATAGACCCCCTTGGGAAGGTCGAACTCTATTGTGGTTGCTGGGTTGAACGGGTTGGGATGGTTTTGCTTGAGTCCAAATCTGTCCGGCAGCTCCGGCACCATAACGCTGGTGGTGATGCATTCTCCTCCCACTTCCTCACCGCTAAGACACAGCCTATAGCAGTAGGTACAGCCGGCATCAACATTGCGATCCACACATTCGTAGTTTCCATCCATCAACTCTACGACAGGTGAGTCAAGAAGCTGATATCCTGCACCTGGGGCAAAGCCACGATAGACCCTGAAAGCGGTGGTCAGGGCTGGCCAGGCGGCCCGCCACCTGAGAACCACACTCCCTTCTTGCAAGACTCCCTGTAAGTCGCTTAGCAGAACGGGAGTGTATCCACCAGTTACAGTATCCCATCCGCATGGATCAACGATTTTGATGAGCCCCGTTATCGCATCGGCCGGGACCATGCATGTGATAGAGTTCTCGGCCCAAGAGAATGGTGGTGCTGTCTGCACAGCAGTCCAACCGTTTGAACTGGTGAAGTACACCGTATCTGTCATCGGACAGTAACTACCGAAATTGTGACCAAAGATTGTCACTCGAATGCCAGTTGGGCCTCTGTTTGGCTGCATACTCTGAGGGTCTGGGACGCCCGGCTTCGCAATGTAACTGTCTGTTCGAGATGATCTCTCACTCTCTTTGCATTCAAAAGGGTTGCTTTCCTTAACAGCCGCAACCTGATAATAGTGTGCAATGGTTCCTGGATTGGGGTCATTCCATGCCGAACTCATAGCAGTGTCATATGGGCCAGCAACGCCGTCCCGATAGACGTTGTATGAACTTGCAGCACTTACGGCATCCCAGCTGACAGCAATTGTGTTGCAGCCGGGTCGTGCTCTCACGTTTGCAGGTACTGAGGGCGGACCGCAAACCGTTACAAGCAGTGGATCCGCCGATTCTGTCGCGCCACAAGCGTTGCTTGCGGTCACCCCGATTAGACAGGATATACAGCCGCTGGTAGCTGGTGCCGTCCATTGAGTGGGGTTTCCATTTGGTGGGTTGAAGGAACCTCCGCAAGAGGAGCTCCAACTCCAACTGGTAGGATTACCCGAAGCAGAAGCTCTCAACTGACAAGTCCTACCAGAACATAACGAGGACCCACAAATCGCCGTTATCGTAGGCGTCCCAGGCTTAGGATTAATCGTAAACGTGTAGCCCCCCGGAGAAGACGAACCACAACCATTGCTGGCCGTCACACTGATAGTACACGTGGTCTGCGATGTCACCGTCGGCGCAGTGTATGTCACCGTCTGCCCCGACCCGCTAATAGTCCCACACGAAGCACTCCAGCTCCAGCTGGTAGGATTGCCCGAAGCAGAAGCACTCAGCTGAGATGTCGCACCAGAACACAAAGGCGAAGGAGGACTAGCCGTTACGGTAGGCATCCCAGGTTTTCCAGGTTCTTTGTTGACATAAACGGTCCACGCTTGACTTCTTGAAGACCCTGCACAGTCTGTTACCACACACTCAACCGTTCGAGCCGAAGGGTCTGAGCACTGCGGGGTGTAACGCCACGTAGAAGTGTTACCTTTCGACGTTCCATCAAGCTTCCACAAATACGTAAGGTTTGCTCCATCCAAGTCTCTTGCAGCTACAGAGAAATCCAAGTACTGGCCAACAGAGACAGTGACCGGGTTGCTCGTAGGCTGGTAGGAAACGACCTCGGGTTGCAAATTTGCGTAAACAGAGATCCAGGGGTCACCACTATCGCTCGTCCAGCTTACCTTCCAAGTGTATAAGGCAAAGAGTAGGCAGTAGTTCAGGTTCACATACTGGAAGTAAGCTTCCGCTCTTACGGCGAACTTCGTACCCTGCTGTGGGCACGAACCACTGGCCCTGATTTTCGGTATGGCGCATGGCTCTGAGTAAAACGTCGAACGCGCTGGGATGCAGTTGAAAGACATGTTGAACGGACACAAGCCATAGTCCGGTCCCTCCAAATCTTCTTCCCATCTTGCGTCGATGCTTGGGGTTGAGGTAAGGTCAGTGGTTGCTATGCAGGGTGTAGACCAGCTCTTTTCGAATGTTGCGACCCCGCCTATGGCGTCGGAGCTTAGACTACCCCCTAGCGAGTAACCCGTCGTACTTCCCGGAATTGTTGACGTGGGACCGTGCTCTTGGATCGTAGTCTGTCTGCTGCTAGAATCATAGCGGTTGAGATCCAGTAGCAGAGTTCTCTTGTGTGTCCAATAGCCGATGTAATCTATTCCAAAGTGGTACTGGTAGATCTCCGTCTGGAGCTTTGTTTCGACCCGATACCAGTCTGAGTCATGCTTGTTGTCCTTGAGCTTGTATATATTGAAATCAAGGTAATACCCAAACTCAGCATAAGGTGCGGACCATCTTGTAGAGTAGGTCAAGTCCCAAGGATCAAAGCTGCTCGAAGACCCATTCGGTGGAGTAGTCACCCAATCGGCCATCAGCTGCAGGCTTCTGCCTATAGCCTCGGGATTGTCCTGAGACATCCCCGTAAGCTTGGGGAGACTGTCCAGGTTTTGCGAACCGCCCGAAATCTCGACATCGGGTAAGCCGCAGTAGAGGTCGGAGATTTTTCCCCAAACATCATAGCGCAGCGCATACAACACGATGGGACACCCCAGATTTGATCTAGAATGCTCCTCCAGCCCGAGAGCTGATCTGACCGGCTTATCCGAACCTAGGCAATAGACGGTTCCGCCGGCCTCCAAGAAGATCAGCAATTCACCTGGGCTGAGGCTCTGGGATGCACCTGGTCCCACTTCTATGGCCCGACCACGGCCCCCTCTGAGGAAGTCCACCGTGATGTCCGAAGCATAGATCTTTCCCAATGAATCGGCAGAAGCCAGTCCACTGCGCGTCAGGTTGCTCACGTTTGCCAATTCCAGACCACCAATATCCGAAGCCCAAGCCAAAGCGCTTCCAAAACAGAGGACCCAGCATGACAGCGTCCACACAAAGATGCACTTTCGTTTCATGTGATCAACTTTCCTGCTTTAGTTGAGGATCAAACGTCCCCCACAACAGTCGGGCACCGGCGGACCCCGAAACAACTCGACTTTCGCCGATGTTTCTTCTGACAATGTGTCAGTGAGATTCATATCGTCCCAACTTCATGGCACATTCTTCAAGGTCCCGCTTTCAAGGCGCCGTGCCTTTCACGCGGTACTGAGGAATAAGCCAGAACCGTGCCATTGGGAAGGACTCGCCGTTGAGCCGAATCGCGAGCGCAACCCCTTGATTTTTGGTGCAGGACAAAGACCGTCAGGTCGAGCCCCGGTCCGAGGGAGGAGCAAGTGTGAGCAAAGTGGGAATAAAAATGTCTTCGATAAGATGCGGTGCAGGGAATAACCAATTGCAATTAATAGACGTCAGCTTCGGACAAAATTGTCGCAAGCTGTCACAGAAATGTCCTGTCTGAGCTTGAACCCTTGCAGCGGACAGGGGCTGAGATTAAAAGCTGCGCAACTGCCAGCGAATCAATAGATTACGTGAGCATGTTTCGCTTGAACGCGACTGCATCAAGTGCTACTATGAACCACTGGCACACCCGACTGAACTTGAACGATAGCTGAACAAAGTGCGGCGTACAAACGTCGGAAGATGCATCCAGACTTGCTGCCCTTAGTCTTCCTGGGATGAAACCAGAAGAGTATTGTGTTGAGCAAACTGAATCGTGGTCCGATGCTCCATCTTTTGCCACTTCATATGAGAACAAAAGTCAGTTTTTTCAATTGTTCACAGAATTGCGTACTTCTATCGCTTGTGGTCTCGGCCGTCCTCGCGCTGTTCCTTCTACTACACCAAACATCCGTTGCCGAAATTGCCTTTCCATCCTCGAAGTACAACGTCGAGCTTTTTCTACCGGGACACACAAGACCGCCCCGGCGACCGCTGCCTGTTGCGTATTCCTCAAACGCGCGAACCAGAAGTGACCGCCTCGCCCTACGTGTCAACGACGAGGGCGAGTTTTCGGAAAACTACCAAATGCGTGGGCAGGAGAACCGTTGGACGAGTCGAGGGAGAAGCAGAACCGCACCGGTGGCGGAGAAATCAGACACAACATTGGAGAGAAACACAAGACTATTCCCCTACGTGACCGCTGGAACCACACTAGTTGTTTTCTTGATCTCCATGATCCTTTCTTTTCGCGCCAGCCCACCGTCTACGATTGTACTGTACGTGTCGGCCTTCTGGGCTCTGTACGCGACTTTCATTTCTACCACACTGCCAGACCGCTTTGCCTTTTTCATCTCGATACCACTCACGATTTGTGCGCCCTGGTTGGGTATGAAGTTAGGCGAACACTTGGCATTGCGCAGGCTTCCAGATGAACGTTCTATGGGTCAGGCGATTGAGGAACTCACCAATAGGCTTAGAGATTTTGACCACTCCCAGTGGTGTAGGGCAGTCCTACGGAGTATACATCGTAACGCTAAGAACTCCCATTACATTAGGGAAGACTCTGCAGCAATATTCAGGGAGTGTTATGAGCTTTTCTACGGCGTAGCACGTGAACAACTCCTGAAGATTTCGGGCGGCCTTAGACTAACAAGATGCGATAGCGCACTTGCTGATACGATATCGGGGCTAACGAGCGAGCTATGCAAGGATCTACTCTTTATTTGCCGGCCGTTGGATTGTCCTTGTCGAGTTCAATCCGGCGCACTTCCAAGAATCGAACGCAATGCGAGCGAGCTGCTGGACGCTGTCTCGAGGGTGAAGAAAAAACTGGAAGCAAATCCCGGATGTTCACTGACAAGCAGGCTTCGCGATGCACTGAGTCAGAGAGGCGAAGAAATGGCTGGGGCGAAAATAGTAGTCAAAACTGAGATTCCAGAAAGATACGATGACTGCGTGAGGATCGGAATCGCCGATCTAACTAGCATTATTGTGAACCTTTTTGACAACGCCATAGAAGCGATGCGTGACCGACCCGTAAGGAATCTGACCTGCCACATATCGCCGAAATCAGCCAGAGTTGTGCTTCTCATTTCAGATACGGGCCGGGGCATCTCCAAACGCGACCAGAAGCGGATACTTGTTGCCACCCCAGGAGCTGGAGAGAGGGGATTCGGTCTTCCTCGTACAAAGTCACTATTGCGGAAATGCGGTGGGAATCTCCGTTTCAAGTCCAGCAACGTCAACAAGGGAACGGTGGTGCAAATAACTCTTCGAAACTGGAAACCCTACTTCCCTATCCGTACGCAACAGGAGGGCGCAAATGCAGAAACCCAGACTGCTTATCATCGATGATGACGTGCTTTTCCTGAGAGATGTGGCAAGAGATTTGGGGCACGACTACCTCTGCGCGACGACTGATGTTCCCTCGGAAGCCATCGACAAGGCGATGACAGACAACCCAGATGCTATTTTATTGGACATCAAGTTCGGAGAGAACCGCTATTTGGGTTTAGACATTCTTACCGAGCTGCGGGAGCTTCGACCATTCGTGCCTGTTGTTATGATCACAGACCTTGAGGAGTTTGACACTGCCGTACAGTCTATCAAGAAGGGTGCGTTCCACTATGTTGTCAAACCGGAAATTACTGTCCCCAAACTCACAAATATTATAGACAGGGCAATCGAAACAGAAAAACTCAGAAGGCAAAGCATGATGTGGAAAAGGCAACAGGCTCAGCAAACCAAGGAGATACAAGGTAACAGCGAAGCCATCCGCCACCTTCTTAAACAGATAAACGCGGTTGCACCCTTGGACGCCACAGTCTTGATTAGCGGAGAAAAAGGAGTGGGAAAAGAGCTCGTCGCGAAGGAGATCCACAGGAGAAGCGATAGAAGTGGTTATGAATTTGAGGTCGTGGATTGCACATATCTGACTAGCCCAGACCTTGCGAGGACGGAGCTTTTCGGACACGAGAAAGGAGCTTTCACCGATGGGAGAGAGGCCAAACCCGGCGCCTTCGAGTTCGTCGGCAGGGGCACTCTTTTTGTAGACGAGATAGGTAACCTCCAGTTGGAAGTGCAAGGAATGTTACTTAGGGTGCTTGAGTCCGGTGAATTTCGAAGACTGCGGGGAGAAAGGACACAGAGAACCCAGGCCAGGGTTATTGCCGCAACCAATAAGGATCTCGGACAGCTTGTAAAAACCGGAAAGTTCCGAGACGACCTCTACGATCGACTTCTAAAGTTGCCTCTACGTGTTCCTCCGCTACGAGAAAGGGTTGAAGATATCCCTTTGCTTCTCAATCAGTTCCTGCAGGAATTCTGTGTGCAGTTCAAGAAGCCACTGCTACGGATTGGCGACGACGTCCTTCCAGCTTTGCAAAGGCGCGAATGGCCCGGCAACGTAAGGGAACTGCAAAACTCGGTACTCGGTGCCGTCCTGGCTTGCTCTAGTGATGTTCTTACGTACAAGGATTTTGAATTCTTTCAAGTCGAACGCCCCGCCACTCGTTCGGATGGTCCGATCGCATACCATGAGGCACGCACAAAGGCGCTTCACGCTTTCAAGAAACAGTACATCGAGGAAATGCTAGGAAGAGCTTCGGGTAGTCTCCCTCTTGCGGCCAAGACGGCGGGAATACCCAAGCGAAGTCTCGCGCGAATGATAAAGGAGGTCGGACTCCCAACCTCTCATGGCGTCATTTGATACTATCGAAGCAACACCGTCTTCCCCGTGGCCACAAAGTCGCCGGCTTTGAGCTGGTAGAAATAGACGCCTGAAGACAGCGCGGTCCCACCGTCAGTTCTCCCGTCCCAGACTTCGCTATACACACCGGGCTCTCGCCAGCTGTTCACAAGCGTGCGGACGACCGAGCCGCTCACGTCAAATATCTGCAAACTCACCCTGCCGGCACTCGGAATATCATAGCGTATCGTGCACACAGGATTGAACGGGTTGGGATAGCTCTGGTAGGCCCTGTACGCAATCGGCGCTCCACCAACGCGCACCTCAATGGGGCCATACACTTCATCGCCCGCGGGGCTCGCTAGCACGATCTGATACCAGTACGTGTGTCCCAGGAGCACCGAATAGTCCGTGCAAGAAAACGAAGACCCCGTCTCTTTGCGTATGGGCACGTCCAATGTGACAAAGTCCGCGTTCTGTGTCTGGGAACGTTTGATAAGAAAACTAGACCCAGGTACATTGGCCGTAACCTGCCACGAAATGTCTACGTGATCGCCTTCTGCCGTCGCTGAGGCCGAGGCAAAGAGCAGGTCAATCGTGCCATCCGCCTTGACGCGCTGGGCGTAAATGTCAGACCCTCCGCCGCGGTAGTCTTCCCATGTGATGATTGCGCCACTGGCGCCGTTTGAGACAATCTGGGGATACTGCTGGTCGCCTGTGGCTGTGCACATGGGAACACCGTTCGGGCTCCACTTCACCACACCCAGTGCATCGACACCTCGGGCATAAATGTCATTATCCCCACTGCGGTAATCGTACCAGGTAATGATAGCGCCGCCGGCTCCGTCTGAGACAATCTGGGGATACTGCTGGTAGTTCGCGGCCGTACAGATGGCAACACCGTCCACGCTCCACTTCACCATACCCAGCGTATCTACCCGACGGGCATAAATGTCGTTATTCCCGCTGCGGTAATCGTGCCAGGTGATGATTGCGCCGCCGGCTCCGTCGTAGGCTATCTGGGGATACTGCTGATCATCCCCGGCTGTACAGATGGCAACGCCGTCCAAGCCCCACTTCACCGCACCCAGTTCATCCGCACGTTGGGCATAGATGTCGCTGTAGCTCCCACTGCGGTAATCGTCCCATGTAATGATAGCACCATCGGCTCCGTCTGAAACAATCCTGGGATGCTCCTGGTAGTCCGTGGCCGCGCAGATGGCGACCTCGTTCGCACCCCACTTCACGATACCCAGTGCGTCCACGCGTTGGGCATAAATGTCACTGTAGCTATCGCTGCGGTAGTCTTCCCATGTGATGATCGCGCCACCAGCACCGTCTGAGGCGATCTGAGGATACTGCTGGTCGTTCATTGCCGTGCAGATGGCAACACCGTTCGCACCCCACTTCACGATACCCAGTGCATCTACACGCTGAGCGTAAACGTCATAATCGGTGCCGCTGCGGTAATCGTTCCACGTGATGATTGCACCACCAGCTCCATCTGAGACAATCTGAGGATACTCCTGGTAGCCAGTAGCCGCGTAGATGACAACACCGTCGAAGCTCCACTTCACCACGCCCAGTGCATCTACACGCTGAGCGTAAATGTGATTGTTGCCACTACGTCCATCTTGCCAGGTGATGATCGCACCACCGGCTCCGTCTGAGGCGATCTGGGGATACTGCTGGTCGTTCCCAGCAGTGCACAAGGCAACACCGTCCAAGCCCCACTTCGCCACACCCAGTGCGTCCACACGCTGGACGTAAATATCATTGTTGCCACTGCGTCTGTCTTGCCAGGTGATGATTGCACCCCCTGCTCCGTCTGAGGCGATCTGGGGAGACTCCTGGTAGCCCGTAGCTGTGCATACGGGATTTCCATTCTCCGACCAAGCAGCGAAACCGCATGCTGACGGCACAGCAATCATTACAAAAACCAAAGCAACAAACTCGCCCACCTTACCAAGCCTTACCATCGCTACCACTCCTTTCCTTGGCATGAAGTAGAGATATAGTATATCACTAAAGTGCTGACAAAGCAATCGGAAAATGCCTGTCGCGCTCTGTCACAATCTCGCAATCGATGGGTATCGCTGAGGCTTACTGATGCCTAGCGTGACTTTATTAAACCAGCCATAATGCATTCATCTGAGATTCGGTATCCCCTTTAGGCTCAATTAGTTATTCCGCATCATCTGGACCCGGACATGTAG
>Ga0315289_10000978_pt1 | contig 44580 bp, 46 predicted proteins | sample YL17G11_40_MG_FD_203452 | JGI IMG/M metagenome (GOLD analysis project Ga0315289, IMG submission 203452) | Sediment microbial communities from Yellowstone Lake, YNP, Wyoming, USA - YL17G11_40 | ecosystem: Environmental > Aquatic > Freshwater > Lake > Sediment | place: USA: Wyoming | collected... | reverse complement strand
CAATGACCTGCAACATTGCGGCCTGGAGGGCAAAACACCAAATGAGATGCTGAAAATATTAAAAAGTTAAAACCGCCAAAAGTCCGTGCCTAAAACAGCTTATCCACAAGCAGTGTTTTACCAAACATTAAGGGAAATACAAACTTGCTTATTTCTTTAAACAATTTTGATAAAATAAATTAAAAAGTGCGCCCGAAGAGACTCGGACTCCCATGGTTATTTATCGCATTCTAGTTGGTGCCCTCGCCAGGACTCGAACCTGGAACTCCTGGTCCGAAGCCAGGCGTTTTATCCAATTATACTACAAGGGCATTACTTAAATAAAATATCACAAAATCCTAAATAAATCAATGAATAAAAGAAAAACACTCCGGAAAAGCTGGAGTGTCTTTTTTAAAACTTGGTGCGTGGCTCAATCTGCTGATACGCATGTCCACTTAAATGTCAAACATTTACCCTGCAGGTGGGTCGTGAATGATTTACCTTTTCTGAGCAGTGCGTCAATGAGCTCAAGAATCTTTTTTTTCACATGTATTGTGTAGGGCATGTCCATAAGTAAATCACTGGATACTCCAGAGGCGATTTTGCCGATTATCGCACGGCGGCCACTGAAGAATGGAATGCGCACGACTACTGTGCCCACCTTGGCATTTTTGTCTTTCCGACGAGGACGGAAACAGTATATCAGGTAGGCCAGCCTGGCACGACCAGTTGCTAGTTTAAAAACTTTCATACATAACACCTCCTAAAGAGCAAAGTTTAGTTCTGTCTTAACTATAACATTTATCTTGCCATGAATCAATTATAAAGTATACTATATAAAAAATATTGCAATTAACTAAAAACCCCTATTTAGTGGTAAGGGGTTATTTTTGAATATTAATTTACTGCAACATGGTTGGCGTGGTCATGTAGCTCTCAGCGACTTCTTTGGTTACATAGCCTTCCTCAAAAAGACGCTTCAAATCCTGGTCCATAGTGAACATGCCTTCTTCGGCGCTTGTTTGAATAACTGTCTTTATCTGGGCAATCTTGTTTTCTCTGATTAAGTTGGAGATTGCCGGCGTATTAATCAATATTTCGCGTGCCGCAATACGACCACCGTCCTTTTTTGGCAATAACTGTTGCGAGATGATACCTTTTAAAAATAGTGAGAGTTGCAATCTAACTTGTGACTGTTGGTAGGGTGGAAAAACGTCAATTATACGATCAACTGTCTGACCGGCATTGTAAGTATGAAGTGTAGCTAAAACCAAGTGGCCTGTTTCCGCTAAAGTAATGGTGGCGCTAATTGTTTCCAGGTCGCGCATTTCGCCAACCAAAATCACGTTTGGGTCTTGCCTTAAAACATGCTTCAAAGCCTGAGCAAAAGAGAGCATGTCAGTGCCTAGCTGTCTTTGTCTGATGATACTCTTGCCTGAACTTGGCAAATAAATAAATTCAATCGGGTCTTCAAGTGTTACTATATGTACCAATCTTTCCTGATTAATAAGATTAATCATGGCGGCTAAAGATGTTGATTTACCACAGCCAGTTGGACCAGTGACAAGAATAAGTCCTTGCTTTAAGCGTAATAAATCATAGACTATACTCGGCATTATTATATCTTCCATCGTCGGTATAGCATTGGAAATAATCCTTGCTACTAATCCTGGGTTATTTTTCTCCCAGTGACAATTAACACGGAAACGAGAAATACCCTTAATTTCATGAGAAATATCCAATTCACGCTGGTTGATATACACCTCCTTCTGTTTGTCAGTTAAAATACTGAAAACTAATTCCCTAACCTCTTCGGTTGTTAAAGCATCAGTTTTCTCCATTTCAGTCAAAACACCATCTATTCTAAAAATGGGCCGGCGGCCAGTAACAATATGGACATCAGACGCTGACTTCTTGACCGCTAGTTTAAAAATTTCATCTAGTTTTAGCATATAAAATAGTACTCAGAAAGCGCCTGGCAATTTGGAATAAATTGAAAGTGCTCTTGCGCTTTTCATAATAAATATTCTGTCCAAGAGAAAATTGAACAACACTTGGAAAATTTAGTTTTTGTTTTTTCATTTTTGTTTTTTTACTTTGTATTATTCTTTATATCTTTATTTTAGCATATAAATAAAATATTGTCAATAGATTTAATAATTTCTGACTTTGACAAAAATGATTTTTTGTGCTATTATTAAAGTGTATTTTTATTTTTTCTATGGCAATTAAAAAACATTATCAAGGAACAAAAATTAAAAAGTCCATGCAAAAAGAAGAAGAAATTAGAGTCGGCTTTGTTTCAATTATTTCACACCAGTTAAAAACGCCTCTTTCTATAATCAAGGGATATTTGGAAGGCCTTTTAACTGGCGATCAAGGTCAAATAAATCCTGGGCAACGTGAGTATCTCAATGAAGCCTTGGAAATTAACAAAGAAACTATTGATTTAGTTAATGATTATCTAAAATATTGCCAAATGGATACTGGTAATATTGAGGTTAACCCTCAGCTAATTTCTCTTGAAATGGTAGTTGATGAGGTCATTAAAAAAATAATGCCGCTAGCCCATTCTTCTAATTGTGCTATTGAGTATAAAAAGCCAAAGGAAAAATTGCCAAATGTATATGTGGATTTAATAAAGATTAAACAAGTTGTACAAAACATATTAACTAATGCGATAAGATATATAAAGAGAAGAGGAGAAATAATTGTTGAAATTAAAAAAACTAAAAATGATATAATCTTTTCCTGCCGGGATAATGGTGTCGGTATACCCGATAGCGAGCAAAGGGAAATTTTTACAAGATTTTTTAGAGGCAAGAATGTATTAAAAATGGACTCACATGGTTCCGGCCTGGGTCTGTATTTAGCTCGTGTTGTTATCGAATCTTCTGGTGGAGAAATCTGGTTTAAATCAAAGGAAAATCATGGCACAAAATTTTATTTTTCTTTACCAATTAAATAATAAATTATGGCTAAAAGAAATAAAATTTTATTGATCGAGGATGAGGTTTACCTAATCAAAATCTATGGCAATAAATTGAAAATGAGTGGTTTTGATGTTTCTGTAGCAACAACTGGTGATGAGGGTCTACACAAAGTCATGACTGACAAACCTGATTTGATACTCTTGGATCTTATCTTGCCTGCTGGTAAGGACGGCTTTCAAGTTCTAGAAGAAATTAAGAAAAATCCCAGTACTAAGAAAACCCCTGTGATTATTCTTTCTAATTTGGGGCAACAATCAGATATCGAAAGTTGTATGTCTTTAGGCGCTGTTGACTATTTAGTCAAGGCAGATGTAAGTCTGCCCAATGTCGTTGAAAAAATAAAAAAATATCTATCTCCCGCTAACAAATAAGTAAATGCCTTTAGATTCCGAACAATTAAAAAAGAGTCTTATTGACTCTGAACTTCTTACTAAGGAACAGGTGGAATCAGCTGATCAAATGGCAAAAAACGAGGATATCTCTTTGACTGAAGCCTTACTCGAGCAAGACTTAATTTCTGACGAACATTTGGGTGAAATAATAGCTGATTTATATAATGTTCCTTTTGTTATTTTAAAAAGAAAAAGTCTGCCTGATGATGTCCTTGCCATCATTCCTGAATTGGTCGCCAAAAAACAAAAAATTATTGCTTTCGAAAGAGGAAGAGATGGCTTAAAGCTGGCGATGAATAACCCAGAAGATTTAGAAATAATCAGATTGATTAGCAAAAAAACGGGTGATAAAATTATTCCTTATTACGCCACCGAAAGAGACATCAAAGAAGCTATTATACATTATCGAAAAGGGTTAAAGGAAGAATTCAATGAAATAATTAAAGAGAACGCCAGCCAAGCTAAGGAAGCAAAGGCTGAAGATCTGCCAATTATAAAAATTGTTAGTACAATAATGGATTACGCTTACCAAAACAAAGCTTCTGACATCCATATCGAACCGCTGGAAAATAAAATGGTCGTTCGCTTTCGCATTGATGGCGTGCTTCATGATGTTATCTCATTAGATAAAAATCTACATGAACCAATAGTTTCTCGAGTCAAAATTCTTTCCAAATTAAGAACTGATGAACATCGTTCTGCCCAGGATGGTAAATTTAGATTCAATTTTGAAGATGAAGATGCGGACGTTAGAGTGTCAATCGTGCCTATCTCTGACGGCGAGAAGGTGGTGATGCGTCTCTTATCGGAAAAATCAAGACAGCACAGCCTAGAAGATCTGGGACTTGCACCGGTTGATCTAAATAAGGTAAAGAAAAATTTCAAAAAACCTTATGGAATGATCTTATCAACTGGACCGACTGGTAGCGGTAAAACTACAACACTATACGCAATTTTAAAAATATTAAATGACAGAAAAGTAAATATCTCCACTATCGAGGATCCAGTCGAATATGAAATTGAGGGGGTGAATCAAATCCAAGTCAATCCGCAAACCAATTTAACCTTTGCCAAGGGTTTAAGAGCAATCCTCAGACAAGACCCCGATATCATCATGGTTGGCGAAATCAGAGATGAGGAAACAGCTGATATTGCGATTAATTCCGCCATGACAGGTCATTTGGTCCTTTCGACTTTACATACAAACGATGCGCCCACTACTTTACCAAGACTACTTGATATGAGCGTTGAGCCATTTTTAATTGCTTCGACAGTCAATGTCGCCATTGGCCAGCGATTGGTACGGCGTATTCATCAGGGCTGCATGGAAAGCTATGCGCCTTCTTCCGAAGAAATAAACAATCTCAAAAAATTACTTGGGGAAAAAGAAATAAAAAAGCTTGGTTTAGATAAAAATATCCGTCTTTATCGCGGCCGAGGCTGTGACATTTGTAATCATACTGGTTATGAAGGTAGAATCGGTATTTTTGAAGTCTTGGAAGTTGATGAAAAAATACGTGACTTAATAATGAAACGTGTCAATAGTGATGTCATCAAAGCACAGGCTATTCAAAATGGCATGACCACCATGTTCCAGGATGGGGCACAAAAAGCACTCAAGGGCATTACGACAATTGAAGAGGTTTTAAGAGTCGCTATTGAATAATCCAAAAAAACCAAGGTCCAAAATGACCATGCCAAAAATAATTTTGCATTTTGAATTTTAAACTTTATAAATATGCAGTTTCAATACACTGTTTCAACAAAATCAGGAGAAATTCAAAAGGGAGTAAGCGAAGCGATAGACAAACATAGTTTGATCGAAAAGTTAAAGGATCAAGATCTCATTGTTTTATCAATTGCGGAAAAGAAGCGCGGTTTTGAACTCACTAATATTGAAATCAGGTGGGGAAGAATCACTGGCCTTGATAAATTATTATTCGCCAAGCATCTGGCGACAATGATTAAATCGGGATTGTCATTGACTGAAAGCTTGGAAATCGCTATTGACCAAGCTTCAACTTCCAAAATGAAAAGAGTCTTGAAGGACATTTTAGCCAGTGTTAATAACGGGAATTCCTTAGCTTCCAGTTTAAGCCGCCATCCCAAAGTTTTTTCACCTGTTTTCATAAACATGGTTAATGTTGGCGAAAGAGGGGGCACACTAGCCGAAAATCTTGACTACCTTGCTGTCCAATTAGAAAAAGATTACGATTTGAAAAGAAAGGTCAAGAGCGCCATGCTTTATCCAATTATAGTAATCACCGCCACTCTGATACTTGGTATTGCTTTAGCCATTTTTATTTTACCACGATTAGTCAAGCTCTTTACCTCTCTCAAAATCGAATTGCCCATCACCACAAAAGTATTTCTCGCTGTCGCTAATTTTTTGGTCAGCTACGGAATATACCTGCTTATCTGTTTAATTATTCTGGCAATATTAATCCGTATTCTAGCCAAGGCAAAGCGATCAAAGCATTTTTTCCATCATCTTTATCTTAAATTGCCAGTAATTAAAAAACTTAGTTATCATATTAATCTTGCCCGCTTTTCTAGAATTCTAGGAACCCTTTTAAAAAGCGGCGTGCCTATTATTGAAAGTCTGGAAATAACAGCCACCACTCTAGGAAACGCTGTTTATCAAAAAGAGGTCGAAAAGGCTATACAAGGTGTAAAAAAAGGCCAGTCTCTTGCTTCTGTGTTAATGCCAGAAGAAAAATATTTTCCCAAAATTGTGACGCGTATGATTAATGTCGGAGAAAAAACAGGCAATCTTGATGAAATACTTTTTTACTTAGCGCGTTTTTACGAAGATGAGGTGGATAACGCGACTAAAAATTTATCGACAACTCTTGAACCAGTGCTTTTAATCTTTATTGGTGTGGCTATTGGCTTTATCGGTATAGCGATAATTTCACCAATTTATCAACTTTCAGGATCTTTGAAGCGATAAAATATGAAATTTTTATTACCTAAAAGAGGCTTCACTTTTGTCGAGGTTCTTGTTAGCCTAGGTATTATTGGCTTATTGATTGGGCTGGCCATACCTTTTTACCAGACATTTTATCTCTCCTCACAACTAGACAATACAACCTCCGAATTAATCCAAACTTTGAGAAAAGCGCAGTTAAAAGCCATGGCATCAGAAGGCGACCAAGCCTTCGGCGTTCGTTTAGAACAAAGGAGGTTTATTTTATTTAGGGGCTTCTACAATCCCTCTGATAGTTATAATGAAATAACTCAATTACCAAATACGCTGACCCTCACTTCAAGTGTTGGACAAGACGTCGTTTTCAATGAACTGAAAGGCACGACTTTCAATATCGGCACGATCACTATATCTTTGTCTGGCAATCGCTCTCGAAAAATATCTATTATTAACCAATTAGGCACAATAGATGTTGACTAATACAGATAAATTATTAAAACGACAAACCGGCCAAAGCTTAATTGAACTCCTTATCGCCATGGTTATTTTTATTATGGTTATCGCTAGCATTACTTTTATGACATTAGATGCACAGGTGGCTGACAGACAGGGGGAGGAAAGAATGCAGGCAACGGAATTGTCTTATGAAGGCCTTGATGCAGCCAAAAGCATTAAAAACCTCGGCTGGAAATACTTAACCATTGGCCAGCATGGCCTCGACAACACGAGTGGTTTTTGGAATTTTGCTGGCTCTGAAAATATTATTGATCAATTCAAGCGCCGGGTTATTGTTGCAAATGTTTATCGCGATAACAATAAAAATATTGTTGGAACTGGCGGCACCATTGATTTTGATACCAAAAAAATTACTTCAAATGTTAATTGGTCATTTACGCCAGAAAGACCATCAGATGTTACCTTGGTCTCCTATCTTACTAATTGGAAAAGTAAGAAATGGTTTCAAACAAACACCGCTGATTTTACTGGCGGAACGCGCCCTGGCAATAATGTTGTCGTAGTACCAATCGATGACGGCGCTTTGCAGTTAAATACGGCGAGTTCAACCAGCACTAAAACATGGGAATTTGATCAAGCGACTGACTATGATTACGATTCTTCCAAAATTGAAGTAAATATCAATAATAACAACATAGCCAGACTTAAACAAATTACTGGCCCGAAGTCAGGCACGACTCTAAACCCTACTTTTGATACCGATTATAGCTCATGGACTTTCTCTAATTGGGGCACGGCTGGCGCAAGCGGTACTCACCAGCCTAATGGCGGTAACCCCGATGGCTACATTGATATTAATATTCCTAAAAATGCCGGCTCGACTATCGGGGGATATTGGTTGCAAAACTTCTATGTTGATGTTAGCAATCCAACGGTTGCCAATTTAAATTTTGACTGGAAAGCGATAAGTCTAACCTTTCCTCCATCAGGCATTGCACCCATCGTGATGCTTTACGTTTTTATTGATTCTTCTTCTGGCCCACCGACAATTGGCACTGAAGTATGGTCCGAAGAGATCGGTAACGTTACCTCCTGGACTGGGCCAGTTAGTATTGGTGTAGAGTCTAAACTAACCACCGCTGGTACATATTATCTTAAATTAGCTTTTAGGGCTACGACACCGCCAAAGAAGCCGTCCGGACCTTTTATTGTTGGCTATGATAATGCCCTGTTACAATGGGAAGGATATGGCACGAGCTATCCGACTGACAAGCCAAGTATTAGTCCCGCTACTTCTTTCATTGACTCACAAGTTTCAGCTTGGTCTAGCTTTACGCCAACTGCTAATTTAGAAATTGGCGGACAGATTTTTTATCAGCTTTCAGATAATGACGGCGATTCTTGGCAGTTTTGGGATGGCAGTACCAGCACTTGGAGTATAGCTGTAAAGCCCAATGATTATAATACAGCCAGTGATATAAATGCTCACATTAGCACTTTCCTTACTACTAACAAAAAAATAATGTTCAGAGCGTTTTTACTAAGCAACGGTTTGGCTCAGGTCAGCTTAGATAGAGTAGAAATTGGCTATCAAAAAAGCGGCTATGTTACTTTTGGCGAGTTTGAATCATCATTTTTTGATTCTGGCCCAGGCGCGACAAATTATAATTACATTGCCTGGACAGCTGACGTACCAGCGAGCACTACTCTAAAATTTCAAGTAAGATTTCGATATAGAGACATTAAAGGAGGGTGGAAGTATACTCCCTGGTATGGACCCGAAGTAACGAGCACCTCCTATTTTGAGAATCCTGGAGAAACCATGCCTGATTTTGATTTTATTCCTAGTATCCAACGAATTCAGTATAAAGCCATTTTTTCTTCTCTGACTGGTCAAAATACACCTATACTAAAAGATATAACCATTGATTATGAACAATAAAAAGGGCTACACCCAGCACCACTTTTAATATGTACCTCGTTTATATTCTAAAAAGTAAATCGAATAATCAAATATATATAGGCTCCACAAATAATCTGGCAAGGAGATTACAGCAGCATAATAATGGCCAAGAGATTTCCACTAAACGCTATATGCCTTGGAATATTTATTATTATGAAGCGTATCCATCAAAAAAATTAGCAAGAGCTAGAGAAAAAAGGCTGAAATATAACGGTAATGCTATAAGAGAATTAAAAAAGAGGATTGGGTTATAAAAATTCGATAATTAAAATATGACTCGAATCATTAATAATACTAAGCTAAGAAAATTTAAAAGTGGTGCTGGGTACACCTTAATAGAAATGATTATTTATATTGCCATCGTCACTGGTGTTTTAGTGATGGCTTCTAGTTTTGCCTGGAATATTATCAATAATAAATCTAAATCCCAAGCTGTAGAGGAAGTTCAAGAAAATGGCCGGTTTATTATGGAAAAATTAACTCAAGGTATCAGAGCTGCTTATAATGTAACTACCGTGACTAATACAAGATTAACCCTAAGCATGAAAGATGCCAATTTAAATCCGACAGTTACTGAAGTATTTTATCTTGATCTTGTGAATAATTCCTTAAAATTTACTCAGAGCAATCAGGCTTATTGTACGCCAACAGCTCCTTGCGTACTAAATTCCAATCAGGTGAAAATCACAAATTTAAATTTTACTAATTTATCTAGTGGTAATAAAACACAAAATATCAAAATCAATTTAACAATTGAACACATTAACCCTGACCAAAGACCAGAGTGGCAAGCCTCCACTAATTTAGAGTCTACAGTGGAATTAAGAGACCGCTAATAAAAATCCTAAATCCGAAATTCTAAATCTGAAACAAATTCTAAATACTAAATCCAAATGTTCCAAACATTAAATAGAAGTCTATGAAGAAGTTTGTATCATTGGGATTTGGGAAATTGGGATTTGTCTAGAAATCAGAAATTCGTCATTAGAAATTAATTTCTATGATCTCATATAAGATAAAATTTAATAATCAAAAGGGGTATATAGCTTTAATCGCTATACTTATAATAGTGGCTGTTACTTTAGCTGTCGGTATTAGCATGAGTCTTTTGGGCATCGGCCAAACACAAGCCAGTTTCACTGAACAACAGTCAAGACAAAGTTTTCATTTAGCGGATAGTTGTCTCGAAGAGGCTATCTGGCAATTAAAGAAGAATAATGACTACGCTGGAAACAACAATTTGAATCTTGGCGAAGGATCTTGTAATATAACAGTGAAGGCCAACAGATCTTATTGCATTGTTCCCACTACACTACCGCCTAAAAATCCTCCGGCTGGTTATCGAACAATTTACATTGAATCTAATATAAATAATATAATAAGGAATTTATTAGCTGAAGTATATATAACAGGTAATAATACAACGCTTGATTGTTGGAAAGAGATAGAAAATAATTACGCTATTTAAATATGTCATTACTCCACAAAAACGCCTTTGGCTTGGATATCTCTGATTTTTCCATTGAAGCAATGAAACTGAAAAAATCAATGGGCAAGATTAAGTTAGAATCTTACTCGCGTATTAAATTAAATCAGGGCATTGTCGAAAATGGTATCATTCACAAAAAGGAAGCGCTGACAAAAGCCATTATCAAATTATTAAACACAGCCCAGCCAAAGCCTCTAAAGTGCAAGAATGTTATCTTGAGCCTGCCAGAATCAAGAGTCTTTACTCATATCTTCAGGCTGCCGGCTAATTTAAAAAAGGATCAGGTTAAAGAGGTTATTCAATACCAAGCCGAGGAAATCATCCCTCTGACTTTTGACCAAATCGATTTTAATTTTCAAGTTATCACGCATGAAGAAAAATTTCAAGAAGTGTTTTATGCGGCCTGCGCAAAAAGTATTATTGCTGATTATAAGGAAGTGATTGAAAATGCTGGTTTAATACCGACAATCTTTGACATTGAATCAGCTGCACTGGCCAGGTCTTTAGTCAGAGGCAACCCCTTTGAAGGTGCTTTGATCGCTGACCTTGGCGCACGTACTACTATTTTAAGCATTTTTGACCACAATGGTATCCGTTGGAGCATCAATGTCCCAATCGCTGGCAATAAACTTACTGATATGATAGCAAAAAAATTAAAGATACCGTCAGAAATAGCTGAGGACCTAAAAAGAAACAACGGTTTGGATCCCAATAAAGAAAATGGCCGTATTCTGGAAATTATTAAGCCATTTTTAGATGATATTATCAGTGAAATAAAAAAATCAATTAATTATTACGAAAAGTCAACAAAATACAGCGTTACTAAAATAATTCTTTGCGGCGGTTCAGCACAAATGCCGCAAATAAAAGAACATTTTCAGTCAAAACTAAAAACAATTGTAGAAATTGGTGATCCTCTTTCTGAAATAGATTACAATAAGAAAATATTCGATGCTAAAAGGTCAGTTATGTATTCCACAGTTATCGGACTGGCTTTAAGAGCCATCGAAAATGAGCCTCTCGAAACAGGCATAAATTTACTTAGCAAGGGTAAAATGACAAAACAGAGTAAAAAAGTTAGTACACCCAAAATAAAACAGCCGTCAGAAAAAATTAGTCTGGGTAAAAATAAACGCCAAGCTATTTTGGTAATTATCTTTCTTATACTGGTGGCTGTTTTCCTCGGCTTATACCTCTGGCAAACATTAACAAAACCCAAAATTGTATCCTATGTCTCCACATCAACTAACACTAATATAAAACAGACGCCTCAACAAAATGTAACCTTGGAATTCCCGATTCAAGTGAATACAAAAACTAGTGAAGATTTAGCTAGCGGCGTGATTGCGGGCAGGATTCTAGAAAAAACCCTAGAGAAAACTAAAGAATACCAAACTACCGGCATAAAATCATCGACCGAAAAAGCCACTGGTCAAGTTTCTATTATTAATAATTACAGTGCCGCCCAGGCGCTGATGGCCACTACCCGTTTGCTTTCCTCAAAGGGAATTCTGTACCGCATAAAATCAGGGATCACGGTGCCTGCCCATGGCCAAGTCGCTGTTGATATAGTGGCTGACCAAGCGGGCAAAGAATACGAAATCGGACCAGAACAATTCACTATCCCTGGTCTTTCGTCAAGCATGCAAAAATATATTTACGCTAAGTCTGACCAGCCAACTAGTGGTGGGGTCAAAGAAATCAATATTTTATCCCAGCAGGATTTAGATATCGCGCAGGCTGACTTGAAAAAAGAATTAGCGGCCGAGGCCTTGTCGAACTTTACAGCTGAACTAAAAGAAGGCGAAAGTTTAATGCCCATTGCCTTGTCTGAAGAGATAATTGAATCAAAAGCTTCAAAAAAAGTTAACGATGAAACTAATGATTTTCCCCTAACCATGAAAATCAAAAATCAATACCTTGCTTTCCCCAAAGAAGATCTTATTACATATTCCAAAGAAGAACTAAGCAAAAAGATTCCCTCAAATAAAAAAGTGGATAATTATACACTCGCTGAACCTGCTTATGTATTAAATAATTATAATACTGAATCTGGCTTGGTTTCTTTAACTATAAAAATAGAGGTAAGGTAAAACAAACTTTGACCTTTTTTAAAAAATAAGGTATAATATAGGATAGAAAAATAACCAACTTTATATATTTAATAAATTAATAAGCAAAGTGAAAAATATGCAAAAGAAAAGGGGTTTTACTTTAATTGAACTATTGGTGGTGATCGGCATTATCGCCATTTTAGCGGCTATCGTGGTCATTGCCGTCAACCCAGGTCGCCAGTTCAAACAGGCGAGAGACGCCCAGCGGTGGAGCGATACCAATGCTGTTTTAAATGCTATTCATCAGTACGCTGTTGACCATAAGGGAGATGTTCCGAGTGAAATTGATTCGTTAGACACGCTTCAAATTCTGGGTACTGGCACTGGATGTCTAACTAGTTGCGCCAAAAAAACATCTTTGGCTGCTTGCTTGAATTTATATGATAAATTAGTTGGTGACCAGCAAACTTATCTGACAGCCATTCCCCAGGATCCAAGTTTTGGTAGTGCCGCGGACACTGAATACTATGTTAATAAAGATGCAAATGGCCGTATTGAGGTAGGCGCCTGTCAGCCAGAAATTGAAACGTCTATTAGTGTAACACGATAAATAGACATAAACAAAAGCTCTCCTTTAATAAACGGAGAGTTTTTGTATTTTACTTAATTAGCGTGGTTTTAAACACCATGCCAAATCATTTTTTTGTGTTGCCTCCGGAAAAGATGTTCAACTACTAAAATCAAAAGGTAGATCCCGAGTAGTAGAGAGTTGAATAAATTTGGCATGACCATAAAGGAAAAAAGGCATGCTAAAAAACCGATGATTAAAACAGGGTAATAAATTACTGCTAAGAGTGCTCTGATTTGATAAACTATCTTAGCCCAGTATAATCTGCCTTTAACTATTTTTATCTTTTTCGGATCAATAGGAACATTTAAAGTTATTTCTTCTTTTGCTTCCTCTACTTTAATTACACCGCCTAAATAGATATCTGTAAAATATAAATCACCTTCTCTTTGGATAATCCCACTAGGGAAGCAGTAACCAGGCTTTTTCACTGTCAAATAGTATCCGCCTGATTTAATCTTAAACCCGTATCGACCGAGGGAATCAGTAACATTATATTCTGTTAACTTATTATTTTTATAATCAAAAATTCGAATCATTGCTGAGTTAATCGGTTCTTTTGTGATGGCATTATAAACTACTCCCCATGACTTGGTTCTTTCTTTTATGCCAAGAAAATACAAAAGCAAAAGCCATAGTCTGATAAAAAATGCTGGCCAATAAATATAATCAAATTTTACTAAAACTATCATCAGTAGTATTAGACCGGCGACTAGTCCAGCTAATGGCAAAATGATTCCAGTAGTAATTTTTTTCACTTCTTTGTTTGCTTTAAATTGCTCTGCTTTCTCTAAAATTTTGTCTAGAATTTCCTTTTCTTTCGGTAATTCTGCAGGCTTCTCTGGCTTTTCAGGCTTTTCTGGTTCTATAGGTTTCTCTGGCTTCTCGGGTTTTACCGGTTTCTCAGGCTCGATGGGTTTCTCAGGCTCCACGGGTCCCACGGGCTTCTCTGGTTCTACAGGCTTCTCTGGAACCACTTTTTTAGCGATATTAAAATAAATAATTTTTGTTAAGGCACTTTCATGACCCAGATCATCCGCTACCTTGGCTTGCAAGCCGTATCGGCCATTGGCTAAAGTTTGGCTTTGGGGTATAGTCACTTCCCACAAACCATTTTCAGCTGCTTTGGTTGTCAAAGTCAAAGTCGTGCCATCAGGTTTATAAATATATACTGTGATATTACCATTGGCAATGCTCGTGCCCTTGATGGTTGGCATATCAGTGTCTATCTCCTGGCCATCGTAGGCTGGGTAGGTGATAATTGGTACGGGAATTAAAATTTCTTCTTCCGCGGCTAAAACCTTGAAGGTACTGGCTGGCCCGGAAATTAGGCCAGTCGCTGAAGCGGTTACTGAATATGTGCCAACGATATTCGTTTGTTCTTTAACCAGCGTGGCAGAGGCGATACCTTCACTATTTGTTTCTGCTTCTAGGTCAACTATTTTGCCATCCGGCTTAACAACATGAAAAATCACCTTAATACCAGCCAAGGGGTTATCATAGGCATCAACTACTTTGGAAGAGGTGATGGCCACGGGATTATTAACATAAACATCATGTCCAGAAGCAGTAATACTACCAGTGGCTGCGCCAGCTATTACTTGTATATTGTCCTGAGCACCGGTTATACTGGAGTCATTAATATCAGTGGCTGTTACAGAATAGGTGCCAACTTTATGGAAAGACACGATACTGGTAAAAGTATGATCACCCTGGTCAGACAGCGCAAATGTGTAATTTGCCGATAAAGTTACTTGTGTCGCCGTACTGGTGAAAACAATGGTGCCAGTGTATTGTGTATTGACATTATTATATTGATCCAGAGCCCTGACGCGCACACTACTTAACTCGCCCGCGGTAATCGGCGATTTAATACCCGAAACCTCAAGATGCGTTACTGCTCCAGCGGTTAAAGAGAGAGTGAAGTTAGCTGTCACGCTTCCACTGGAAGCTTGAATGACCACGCTGCCCGCTGTGGTACCGGCTGTGTATGTCAACTGAACTTGGCCAGTGAAAGTCGTTGCTGAACTCGCAGACAGAGAACCAGTACCGGAAGTAATACTAAAATTTACAGTCGTGCCATCAGCCACTTTATTGCCAAAAGCATCTTCCAAAGTCGCGGTAATGACAACTTGATTAGCACCATTAGCTGTCAAAGTAGTTTTGTCTGCTTGTAAAACAATCGTCACGACATCGCCTGGTAAAACAGTAATATTATTTTGTGAGCCGTGAGTATTGATACTATTAATATCAGTGGCAGTAACGGATTGTTCACCTGGTGTAATAAGTCTTACTGCATTAGAAAAAGTATGGGTGCCCGCATCTGCCGTGGTAAAAGTATAATCAGCGGGCAACAATACTGATGAGTGAGTATCAGAAGAAGTAAAAGTAACAGTTCCTTCGTAGTCTGGGGCCACTCCACCGCCTAATTTAATCGCTGTCACAGTCACATCACTAAGTTGGCCAGCCTGGATTGGATCAGTGACACCACTGACATCCAAATGGCTAATCGGATTTTTGATACTAAGATGGAGGGTGGTCTGTCCCAGGATGGACACCCCCTTTTTAATCTCCTCGTCATGCAAAGGAATAAATAAAATAGACAAAGCAGTGATAGCAATAAGAATAATTAAAATTTTTTTTCTCATAAAATAAAAAGGCGTTGCCGAGCAACGCTTAAGCGAAAAAATTTTATAAATTTTATCTCTCTTTTTTTCATTTTTATTTTTATTTTTTGTACTTTAATTATAGCTTATTTTAGCCATTTTGTCAATCCCACACCAACTTTAATTTTTAAGACTTTTGTTCCAAGAATCATTTTTATTCTTAGAACATAATTCCAACAGAGATAATTAAAGTTTGTGTGGAGTCAACTAAAAATCATATTTCCTCAATCTCCTGATGCCAAAAAACAACGGCAAAAATGTAGCGAGAAAGCTGACTCCTAAAATACCGCCCAAAGCGTAAAACAAAGTCCAGTTTTGGAAGACTCCTTCTGACAGTCGCGCTTTAAAATGCGACTCTAAAGGTGTAGCGAGAAAAATTATTACTGCTGCGACATAAACTAAAGCGAGCAAAATAGTGATAACCCCGGCTGAAGACGAGGCTAAGCGCGAAGGATTTTTTTCTCGAAAGTTTGGAAAAAGCGCGCCAAAGCCAAGCGTTAAACTCACTAAGGAAATATTCATGAGTAAATTGATAACTAAGGAAATAACTAAAACAAAGCTGTCCAGTTTCAAAATCCAAGCAGAGGCTAAAGTTAAGCTCTGGGTAATGATGAAAAAGAGAATGAGGTTGCTCCAGAACTTTTCCCAGAAGACTTTGGTGTTTTTCATGGGTGACGACCAGATGATCCAAGAGTTTTGACCTTCCAAAGATATAGCTGGAAAAGTGAAGCGCATGGCGAAAGTCGCCAGCATATAACCAGTGATACCAAAATTAATGTAAGTAACAATGGTGGCCAAGAAACTGGAATTTGGATTAAACATGGGCACTACGCCTAAAATAAAAAGATAAAAAGCTAAAAGCATGGCTAAGAATAAAGTTTGTGATAACTCGATGGCATTACGGAAGAATAGTCTAATATCTTTTAAAACTAAGGCGCCGAAAACTCCTGGGAATAATTGACGCCAGAATGCACTGGGGATTTCATATTTTGATTTTTGATGCCTGATTTCCCTGCCTTCCTGACTAATATTCCAGACTTTGTAATAGGTGGCGTTGGCTAAAAGAAGGCAGATTTGGCCAAAAGCCAAGGCAGTTGATAAAAGCAATAAAATATAAAATATTGAATTGCTGGCATTTTTTTCAGACAATGATTTAGCCAGTTCAATCAGCCAGGAAGAAGGAAAATAAGGTGAGGTAAAATTTAGGGAAGCAATAAAACGATTCAAGGCGGAGATGCTTTCAATATTGGTCAGAAATTTCATGGATGGGAAGCTGAAGCGCAGGAAAAAATAGAAAATACCAGCCGTGATTACCACAATGCCCATAAAGATCTGTTTGCCGGAAAATTTGGATAGAAAACGCGCGGCCAGCAAGGTGATTAAAATGCCAATGGCCGAAGAGGCGACAACAAAAGGAACTAAAGCCAGAATAATAACAGGATAAAAATACCACGCCACCTGATAAATAGTGCCAAAGGCCACCAACACCGGGAAGCCCAAAATTAAAATGGCCCACGAGCTATAAATAATATTCTCAAAAAATTTATAGGAAAAAATAGTTAAATGAGAAACTGGTTTATCCAGCAAATGCGGTATTTCCTTTGATTTCAGTAAAGTAGGAATAGCCGTAATTATATTGGAAACGATTAATAGAAAGAAAAAAGCCAAAAAAATTAAATCCAAGCTGTGCCAGGTCAATGGCTTGCCAATAATAGGCTGCAGTTTTAGGTACTGAAAAACAGCATAAAAAATGCCGTAATCGCCCAGAATAAAAAATAAAATCACCAGAAAAAAAATGACAGCAATGACTTTCTGGATTTTGGTCAGCCTAATAAAGCCTTTGATTAAGATATTAAATTTTAGTTTAAGGAGTAGGAAAAATTGGGACATATATTCTTATTTTCTACCCAGCTTTAGCTGGGGTGATGGAATTGAAACTTTTCCGCCCGAGGCGGATGCGCCTTTGGCGCAAGTTTCCTTTTCGCATGCGAGGTAATGGTTAAAACCATAGTTCTAACACCCGAACTAAAGTTCGGTAGAATTTCTAGTGGCTAATAAAATTTGACAGTTTTTTCCAATAGTGATAAGGTAATATAAATGTAAAATTAAAAATTAAAATTGTCGTAGGAGGTGATTAATAGTGGGGAAGGATATTATATTTGCTCTACTTGGGGTGTTTTTCCCTTTAGTGGGGTTAATTCTGGTGCTACTTTTTAAATCGGTTATGTTGCCATATTTTTGCATTTCAGGATTGGTGGGCCTGATTTTTTTAGGGAAGGCGATCCAGCTGAGATCGAGGGTTTGGAGAGCGAGGGCTATTAAGGAGGGCTAAGTATCGCATGACCATTAGTTTTTCCAGCGCAGGAACCTTATATTCCTGCGTTTTTATTTTCAGGCACATTGACGGTGGACCGCCGATTTTACGCAACCACCCCGCGTAACAGTTGGTTGCCACGCCGACTATGCCAGCATTTGACAACTTTTTTCAATAGTGATAAGTTGAGATAAGAGGTAAATAAATAATTAAACAAAAATTGAAGGAGGTTTGAAAATGATGACATCTCGGAAACATACTGTTCCCATTCTTGTCATTATCTGTTTTTGCTTGGGCTTAAACTCATTGTTAGTGGGAATAATCCAAGTATTTTCTGGCGCATCACTGGCAGTAATCTTATTAGGCTTGGTTTCAGGCTCGGCATTATTACTACAAGGAATGATTTTCTTAGCCTATGCTGTTAATAGAAAAATAGAAATACCATTCCCGTTCAAAGCATTAGCACCTATTTGCAAATCAAGAATCTAATCAGATTTATCGCTACTTCTTGGCAGTACTTTATGTACTGCCTTTTTATTTAGTCAAATCCAGGAACTATTCTTTTCCCACCCTAAAGGGCGGGCCACATATTGGTTCTAGGCGCGGACGCCTTCGAACTAGAAAAAGGCAGAGTTTTTTAGTCTAGCGCGAAGGTGTCCTCACCGAGCGCCTTTATTCGCGAATTCGTGATGAAAATTCGCGAAAATTCGTAACCATTAGCGATAATTAGCGAGTCAACTGTAAATACAGCTCCTCTAGACTCGCCTGTTGTAAATGAGCTTTTTGCTTTGTGGATAAACATCTATTGACAATATCTGTGGATCATGTATAATGCATAGAAAAGTAAAAAATTGCAACTTTTAAAAAAGTGAGGATTAAGATGTTGGGACTCGTAAAAAATATTGTCATATTCATCTTAATAACGGTAGTTGGAAATATTTTCCCTGCTGTTAAACAATTTGGGAACAATATGGCAAAAAAGGGGGTTGTAGAAGTAAAAGTTTTTTTAAGAAGAAAAAATGATTGTACTATAATATGGCCAGGGATAGGGGAAGTAATTTCATCTAAACCAGGCCTCCCAGCCGCATTTCCTCGTCCAGAACAAGAAATGGAACCCTATACGGAATACCTTGAGAGAATGCGTAAACTTGGTTACTCTCTAATTGACAAACTAGTCTGGTGGGAACAAGAGTCAATGCAAAGCGGTATGTGTGACCAAAGAATTAATTGCTCATTAATTTTTGAAAGGAGATAGATTCCGTTCTAAGAATTTATTAAAGGCCGTCCCTTTGGGCCGGCTTTTCTATTTCGTTAAATCCAAATATAATTCTTCTAAAGAAGCCTGTTGTAAATGAGCTTTTTGTTTGAGTTCAGCGATGGTGCCAAGGTCAATGAGTTTGCCTTCCTTTAAAATACCCAGCCTGTCGCACAGTTCATCGGCAATATTTAGGGTATGCGTGGACATAAAAATGGTCACCTTTTTCTCTTTGGCCAGCTTTTTAAAAGTTTCCTTAACTATTTTGATTGACAACGGGTCTAAACCAACCACTGGTTCGTCCACGAGAATAATTTTTGGGTTGTGCAACAAGCAGGCCAAAATACACAATTTCTGACGATTGCCACGGGAATACTCTTCAGCGCGGCGATGGATTAAGTCCGGAAAATCAAAAAGTTTGATTAGGTTTTCTATTTTAGTTTTCTGCTCTGGCCGCGGTATCTTGTATAAATCAGCGACTAATTCCAAAAATTCCCAGCCCGTTAACTTTTCGTAAATGAAAGGGTCGTCCGGAATATAGCCGAGCTGGGCTTTCACTTTTTCCGGCTGTTTTTGCACATCATCGCCATTGATTATCACCTGGCCGGAAGAGGGCTGGATAATGCCAGCCATTATTTTCATGGTCGTGGTTTTGCCGGCGCCGTTTGGTCCGAGTAAGCCAAAGATTTCGCCGTCAGGTATTTCCAAATTGAGATTATTGACAGCGATTAAACTGCCGAATTTTTTTGAAAGGTTTTGTAATTTAATCATGGGCTAGTAATATTTAATAATTTATTAATTTCATAATATTCTTTTTGGTCAATGGCGCGCTCTTCCAGATTTTGGTCGGGAATTTCTTCCTTGACACGCAAGCCCTGGTCATCAATATATAAATAAGAAATTATATCAGCCATGGATATTTCCAATTTAGTCACTTCGCTTTTTTTCCCCAAAACTTCCATCTCCTGCTTTCCCAAGACCTTGATTATTGCTTTATTTAAACCTAGGCCAAAGGGGTCAAAAGTTTCTAGGGTATATTTTTCACCGACCTTGAATTGGTAAGAAGCTAGGTAGGGAGTAAAAGTCAAAGGCAAATAAATTTCCTTGCCTAAAGTATAGATTTGCTCTTGCCTGCCTTGCTCACCTTCAGTAATTAAATGAAGCGTTTGACCGGATACATAGCCAGAGGCTTCAAAACGATTGTCGTTTAAGCTTGCTTTAACAGAAAAATCTTGCAAAGTAAAAAAACTATCCACCGTAGCGTCAAGCAGCAGACTCGTAGTGGCATCAAAACCAGCCACATTTATTTTCAATTTATCCGTTTCTCTAATTTTATAAAAAGTTACGCCTTCGCGGTCGTCTTCGCTGATGTAAATAGAAGACAGCCCCACTGGCTGGCCGGCTTGGTATATCCCGCTCCACTGCCAAGAGACAGGCGGCTTGAAAGAAGCCATTTCCCGAAGCGAAATTCTGCGGCCAGCCGCTTGCGTGTTCCTCTGGACGAGCAGGTAACCCATCACTAGCCAAAAAGAAAAAATTACTAAGCTCGAGATAATAAAAAATATTGTCTTTTTACGTGGCATATTATTTCTTATTAGCGTCTGTCTCGGTTTTTAATCTAGCTTGTTCAGCCAGTATTTCCATTTTTTCTTTTTGCAAAAAAGAAAAATCGCGGTGCTGACCCATCCTTTCTTTGATCTGCTGCTCAATTTCTCCAGCTCTTTTCTCTAGCCAAATTTTATATTCATTGGATTCTAACAAATCCCTAGCCTCTCGCCAGTTTTCAGGTTTTTGATGACCAGCCAACACCCTTTTAATTTTAGTTAGTAATTTCATACCTAAATTATACTTTAGAATCAAGATGTTTACCATGCACCTTTTTTAAGGTGCAGGGTTTACAAAATTTTGCCTATTTGCTAAGATATATTAACAAAAATAATAGAAAAAATAGCCATTTAAAAAAGGAGAAAACATGGCAACACAGCTTTATGGCGCCAAAATCACTGGCGTCGGCACAGCCACCAATGGCCTGCGTAAAGTGACTAATCAGGAAATTGCCGCCACGCTCCAAGAGCACAAGGAAAAAGCCAGGGCGTGGTGGATAACTGATGAGGCAAAAAAATGGTGGAATGATAACAACGAAAAAGTTCAGCAACTCTGGCAGCAGTTTCTTAAAAGTTACAAAAAGAATAAAGGAATAGATTTTCCAAAATCTAAAGAAGAACTTTCAGAAAAGGAGCGTATCGATCTTTTTGATGAGCTTGTTGGTCAGCAGTTTGAAACTTCAGATGAATGGATTAAAGACAATATCGGTGTGGAAACAAGATTTTTTGTGGAGCACGAGGGGATTAGCACAGTTGATTTAGCAGAAGACGCTGCTCGAAAAGCCATGGAAATGGCTGGCTTGCAACCAAGGGATATTGACGGCATTTTTTTTGCGACAGTCACCGTGCCATACCTTTATTCACCGCCACCAAGTGCTGTATTGCAACGCCAGTTGGGTATACCAGTTGATGATGAAAATGGCATTCGCTCTTTTTCCTTCCTTGACGCGACAGAGGCTTGTTCAAGTTTCATGGTAGCGTGGAAACAAGCTTACCAAGAAATTCATCTTGGAAGGGCGAAAACTGTCTTACTAGTCGGCGCTGATGTCATGTCTTCGACAATTACACCGTACAACCGTACATTCTATCCTATTCTTGGAGACGCAGGAAGATGTTTTATTCTGCAACGAGTACCACTGGAAGAGGACTGTTTTTCCCTTGATGGTTTTTTTACTCACCTTAATGGTGAGCTGGCACATCTAATTATGACACCAGCTGGTGGCTCAAAAAAGTACATCACCGAAGAAACTCTTCGCAATCCTTTTAATCAGGGACACAAACTTGATATGCAGGGACCTTTCGTGCGAAAGCACGCTGAGAAAATACTCATTTCAAAAAATCCTCAACGTTGGAATCAAACAATCATTCTTAAAGCTCTTGAGCACGAAGGTTGGCCAATCAACACGAAAGATGAGGTCGCTAGAGCACTTAATTCTTTCCAGCTTTTTGTTGCCCACCAAGCCAATCTCAGTAGTATCATTAAACCAGTAGAGGAAATATTACGATTCCTTGGATACGAAGGTTTATTCTTTAATACTATGCCTTACGAAGGAAATACGACCAGCGCTTCAGTGCCTGGGTGCATTATCGATGCATATCAAGCTGGAATTTTAAAGCCCGGAATGGTAGTATTTACCGTTGCCTTTGGCGGAGGCTTTACAGGAGGTACCGCCAAATTTAGGTGGACATTGGCTCTTTAACTAATAACAAGCCTGGTATCATTTTGATGCCAGGTTTTATTTATCCCCCCACCAACTTTACTGGAGATTTTATTTCAAGAACAAATCCCCTTTATTTTAAAAAAGGTTATTTTCAATTCAAAATAATTATAAAGTTGGTGGGGGGATGAATTATTCTGGCAAAGTCCCTTTTTGACATTCCTTGCGATAAAAAGCCCACTCTTCACATTGCGAACCATCAGCAAAAACACAAACACCATATTGACCGCCTTGCTCATCTGTTTTTATTTCTGATTTGCCTCCCTGGTCAATGCAATAAACAGAAGCTGGATTCGCTACAGCCGCATTACTGGCGTTTTGCGTATTAACATTAACTGAATTAATGTCTTGATTCTTTGCCGTATTTATTTCTTCATTCACTGAATATCGCAAGGTGGCCCAAAAAGCCAAACCGCCCAAAACAATAATAGCAATGATAATAACTATTGATTTAGTGTTCATGATTTTATTATATAATTTCATTCAAAAAAAACAACCCAAGCTCAAAACGAGAGGGTTGCTTTTTTATTTATTAAGATAAATATTACTGATAAACAACCAGTAATCTGTAGTCGCCGCTGGCCATGAGGTTAACGGTGGTTTGAATGGTGCCATCGCATAAGTTCACTGAATATTTATAGCCGATATACACATAGCCCTGTGTTAAATAAACATAGCCAGCTGCACTCCAGACATCACCACTGTTCGGTAAAGCGGCTGGAGGAATGGGGCTGGCGATTGGTTTAGTAAAGACACGCACTGTCGGCATATTAGTGATATCAACCTCCGGCACGCTGATTTTTTTGAAATGGGTAGTGTAATTTTTTACTGGCGAACCTAAGCAAGTACCCTCAGCAGTATTCACCATTTCGTCTCCATTGGCTGTCAGGTCTATCGTGCCACTGTACAACTTCTGCTTGGCGCCGGGGATAGTACCGCTAACAGTTAAATTTCCAGTGACTGTTAAGTTACCGCCAACCGTCTCATTTCCGGTAACTGTTGAACCACCGGTAATAGTTGAGCTCCCGCTGATGGTTGAATTGCCTCCAACAGTTAGATTACCAACTACTTCTTCATCATCATTGATTTTAAATGGCTTGCTATCGCCCGCGCCAGCAGTTGGACCACGGAAAACATAGCCATCAATCCTGACGTTGTCCCCGAAGGTAACCGGATTATCGGAATTACCAGTCCCTTTTGTATTGTTGATAATAGTGCCGTTAAAATAGGTCACCCCACCCACGCCTTGTTTGCCCACAGTGAGTGAATCAACGGTGAGGCTGGCCGCTTTTACAATACCAGCTGTCAGAGCGATTGAGGCGATGGCCACCACAATAATTACTAAATTTTTCTTCATAGTTTTTTCCTCTTAATAATTAATTTATCTTTCATTATTAATTGTATAACATTAGCCAAAAAAAACAACCCAAGCTCAAGATGAGAGGGTTGTTTTAAAACTCGAGTTTTAATTTTTACTGCGTAGCCGTATACTCAAACCACACACTGTAAATTTCCACATTGGGTTCGCCAGTCGCTGTGTTGGAATCAGGCCAGACATCAAAATAGATGATATCGCCAGTGGAAATATCAGATTGCGAGGTCGGCGTAAAAGTAATGACATGCGGCTTGCCAGGAGTATCAGGGATGTCCAATGGTGTTTCGTCGGCCATAGAGGTTGCCCAAGCAGCGGTGCCGGTGGCTTGGGAGATGGCAACTTTAAAATCTAGATTCCAGTCAGTTACAATCGCTGCTGAAGTATCCACAATAGCTTTAATCACGCCGCCAGAAGCATAGTCAGCTGGTACTACGATTTGCCCGCCAAAATCAATGGTGTCGTCTTCGGAATATTCAATAAATAATCCTTGATTAGCTGTATAGACAAGATTCGGCTGGGACGCAGCAGTAATCGCCGTTGGTGTACCATCTGCATCATAATATAAACCAGACAATGGAATAGGTACCTCTCTGGTGATATCAGTGATTTCATTAGCTGCCCATGGATAGGCGGTGTTAACCCAATCGGCTGTTAAAGTTGCAGCTGCATTGGTTTTAGCCAGCACGCTACCATCAGAAAGGTCAGCTGTAGATAAACCCTGAACTGTCGCATTAGTAAGGTTCATAATTGAACTGGAACCCATAGTTAAGGTTTGGTTGTCACCTAAGGTTAAGCTGCCATCAACCGTGAGATTGCCATAAACTCTGGCATCATCGTTAATTTTAAATGGTAGATTATCACCCGTGCCAGCAGTTATTCCGCGATAAACAGCGCCATCAATCCTAACATTATCACCAAATGTAACTGGATTGTCAGCGCCAGCGGCATTAGTAGTGTTGTTGACAATTGTACCATTAAAATAAGTCACGCCGCCGACACTTTGGGCTCCCACTTTAAGTGAGCTAACTGACAGTGTTCCATTCAGAGTAAAAATATCACCAGCCACGCCACCAAGCCTAGAAGTTATATTTCGTTCCGTGGCTGCATAAACTATGCCAGCGCAAAGAGCCGTTGTCGCGATGACAGTGGCTATAATTGTTAATGTTTTTTTCATATTTTAATAACTAATTAATAAATATAATCGACCTTTGCAACTATAATATACCACTTTTTGTAATAAAAAAATACCTATTGACTAGGCACCTCTTATAAATCCTAAATTCGAAATCCGAAATTCGAAACAATATCTAAATTCTAATTTCTAAATTCAAAACCGTGGTCATTGTTTGGGTTATTGGAATTTAGAATTCAGGATTTGTTTCGTGCTTCGTGCTTCGGATTTCGTATTTTAGTAGATTTCTTCTTTCCTCTCCTTTTGAAATGAAACCCAATCTTCAATTGTTTCAGTTACCACTTTAAAAGGTGCTTCGATGATAAAGTCTAAAATAAATAAGAAAATGTTGACCTGTGATGTCTTGGAGGCAATCCAGTGGCCGACTCTTATAATAGGCAAGGTGAAAAAATCAATAATTAATGTAAATATATTTTCTCTTTTGCCAATCACGACTAGTTCAGTGGCACCATACCTTAGTCTTAAACCAAAGAAACTAATAACGCTTAAAAAGAACATAAATAAGAATCCACTGACAATACTAAACTCTAAAGTTCTTAAACCCCAAATTATCAGTCCAAAGGTGATCAAAAATGTTAAAGTATAAATAAATGTGAATAATATTTTAGTAAAGGTGTTTCTTTTTGTAATTTGCTTTCTTTTCTTTAAAATCTCTCTTTCCGGTAAATCATACACAATTTCCTTGATGCCCTGAATAATTCTTTGGGTATTTCTTTCGGCCGGCACTCTGATGGAAGTGGCAATCACAGCCATTAAAATAGGATGAAATATAATATTTATACCCAAGGGTAGCAATTTGATATGATGAAGAAAAACTCTTTCGTAAGGTAACTCTAATAGGAAGGCTAGTATTGTCTTCGTGAAAAAAATGTAAATAATACTGCGGATTACTCCACGACTCAATTTGACAGAGGCCTGGTAATATCTCTTCTGACAGGATTTTCTAATTTCTGTTTCTAATTTTTCGGGATTGCTTAAAATCTCTTCAGCTCTTTCCAGATTTTCGCTAACTACCTCCTGTAAAATAACAAACAATGGTGAAAACTTTTTCAAATAGATATATATTGAATCAGCTAATTTATGGTGTATTTGTTTTTCTACCCTGTCTTCTAGCTTATTGATATTTTCTGCGACTTTTTGGATTAATTCTGGTGTGGCTTCCTTCCATTTCGGCACATAAAAATTAAAAAGGTGATAACCCAAGATATCGACATCTGATTTAATTAAAACCCGATGGATTGCCAAATAAACTTGGATGTTTTTATCTCTTTCGTCAGCAATACCCTTCACCAGGTCAATATCCGGACGAACAATTTTATACATACATTCAACCATCGCATCCTCCCTGACTAAAGGCACCAGATACTCCTCAATCTCGCAGGCAGCAATAGAAATTACCCATTTCATCAGTTTGTTCCTTCTGTCAGTCGGCTGGTGTGCATTAATAAAATCTATCAGGCTAACATATTTGTCAATTTTTTCTTTAATTCCCAAGATCCTGCTTTCAGGAATAAAATTATTCGGCAAGTACCTTGCCCTGATCAATTCCAAAATCAAGGGCTCGGCAACATTCAAGCCTCTTTCCTTCAGAGTGATTCTCCTTCTCAGCATGCGGCGGATAGCATTTTTTCTGATAAGATGCTCCTCCTGATAATCAATGGCGTTACGGATTTTTTCATAAATATAGGCTGCCTTTGAAATTGTTTCATGCACTTTTATCTTTTCCTCATCAGATGTTTGCCAACGCAAATCCTCAGAACGTTTCTGGCGAAAAGTCTCAACCACTCTCATGACTTTTTGTGAGGTGTTTTCTTGCATACTTATCTATTAGAAATCATTTAATAAGAGTAGTCTATTTTATTATTAATGTCAATAGCTTATTTATTATTTTTTCTTCTCCTCTAACTTCTCCCATAACTCCAAACCCTCGGCATACTCTTCTGGCCCATCCGGTGTACCGGCTAAACAAGAAATGCATTCACCGAAATTCTCACCATCCTTATAGTGATGGTGATAACCACATGGCACGCAAACATATTTACCTTCCTCTGGCACTTTATCTCCTTTGTTGTAAGTTTTTGATTCTTTTTCAGCCATAAGTTTTCCTAATTATTTATTTTCTTCTTTCTTTTCCTCTTTATTACTATCCCAGCCCCATTTATTGCCGCGAAGTAATTTACTTCGAAAAGGCTTGAAAAGTATAGATAGACCCAACAGAATGACCAAACTTGGCCAGATATATTTCCAGGCATCACCGGTGATGACGCCGAGACTTTCCAAGAGAAGTATACCGCCGACAATGACTAGGACAAGTCCAAAAAACATATTTTTTACGCTTAATAATTAAATAATTTTAAATCTTAAATATTTTTTTAATAATTTCTTTAAATGTTTTTGATATTTTAACTGATCTTTAATTGGATTAAAAATCTCAAAGGCAATCACACGTCCAAAAATATTGTGCGGCAGAGTTTTCAAATAGTCAAAATCACGCATACTTTTTACCTCATGCAAATCTTGGTTGCGCCTATAGGAATAACCACTTAAGTGATTACAGGCAAATTTAACTTTGCCCATTTCCTCAACAATATAGCGATATTCTTTTGTTTGCTTAGTGACTTCTTTTTTGAAATGAGCTAAATCTACACAAAAGCCGCCGATTTCTTCCACGTCAACATATTTAGCTAATCTATCATCAGTATTAGTTTCTAAATAAAGCTCTTTGTAATAACCACGCCACCTTTTTAATTTATGAAAATGACTTTCATGAATTGTAAAATATCTCGATTGAAAATGTTTTACTAAAAAAGAAATTTCTTGTTTGGTGGTATCATCTCTAATATGCACCAAGGGAATTATCTTAACAGTAGAATTTTTCAAAGAAGCTAAAAGTCCGTCGCGCTCCCTAACTGTTAAGGATTCAAAAAATAAACCAATTTCTTTAATTTTGTATTTGTTTATTTCTTTTAACTTATCCTGCCACTCCTTTTTCGTTCTTGCCGTAATGCTAACGATCAGTCTACTCTTGAACATATTTATTTGTTTTTATATTATAAATTAGCTTAAATATAAAATTTTTTAATTTTACATTTCAAACTTTTAACTTTATTAATTACCACCAGCCCGCGACTGGTTTCTTGCGTAGCACTCCGGTGCCATCTTTATCCACAACAAACTCACATGTCCGGCTTCTGATTTTGAAAGTGGCTTGCTGCTTGGTGTGTGTCTCTTGCGCTTTTTTTATGACGGGTAAAAGTTTTTCTAATCGCTCGGTGTACGAAAAGTACTGAAGTAAATTATCCTCATCCACAATATCGTCTTTAAAATCGATAACCATATGTTTTTAATTAATAATGTATAATGAATAATTTATAAATTTACAGTTAAAAATTTATACCTCTAGGTGGAAGTGTTGGCATTGGCTTGATTAGCGGCTTCATTAACATTCGCATTCTCATTTATTGCCTCATTGGCATTAATTTCATTAACATTTACATTAACATTAACCTCTTGATTTAAATTAGCGCTATTCACCACCGGGTTAGTTTTGACTTTTGTCGTAATATTGACATTTGGTGCAGCTTTTTGCACGCTTATATAAATCCAGTATAAGCATACTACAAGTGCGATAACGATAATCAGAATACCAATAAAAGTGCCGACTGACGCTTTCGACGGTGAAATTTTCGGAGGGGTTGCATTATTTTTCCGTTCCATATGTTTGCGCGTTAAATTACTAATTAATCACATAAAATCAATTTAAAGATAGCATTTTCTGACTATTTAAGCAAGTTATTAATAAACAAAATATAATTAAAACAGCTCGGTTATATTGGCCGAGCCTCTTTTTTTGTGGTGAATTTACAAAATATCCATCACTGAATATTCTTGTTCATTTTTGATGCCTAAATTTAATTCCGTCGCTCTTTTAATCTGCGGCAATTGCCAAATGTCGCCGGCTAATTTATTTTCCGCGGGATAGCTTTTCAAAATTTTCAAACCCTCCACATCAATGGCAATCCTGTCAGTGCTGGCCATGAAAATATTTGGCTCAACAACTTCGCCTCTATCAGGGCCGCGGGAAACAAAAGCTTTACGGCCATCTAGGATAATTAAATCAGGTTTGTAGGCCAAGTTTATTTCAGCGACCTTTTCTTCAAAATGTGTAGCGTGTAATAACATTCGATCAATCTTTTTCATGAATCCAACGCCTAATTTCAGACTCATGGTAAACCGCGCAAAACGATGGGTTTTTAAGCAGGGCAGTAATATCAGTTTATCAACTTCATCTAGGATAGCCGGCACTCTGATCGACTTAAGATATTTGCCGGCGATTTTCTTTCTGACGAACTTCGCCTTTTCAAAATTAAGCACCTCGATATCAAGCCTTTTAGCCATCTCGAAAATGCCTAGTGTCTTCATAACCTCTTCTGTTTTCATAGACATAGTGCAGGAATCGCCGAGGATAACTCTGGCTGGCTTAGCTGTTTTAACTGTCTCAATAACTGCTTCCAAAAAATCTAAAGACGAAGAACCGGGAAAAGGATCATCTGTATTCAAATTAGGCTTTAATAAAACCTTGTCGCCTGACTTGATAAAATTTTCTATGCCGCCAAGAGGTTCGAGCAGCCCTTGAATGTCGCTTTTTAAATCTTGGGTAGCTTTAATTTTGGCAACTATTGTTTGAGACATTTTACTTAAAGACAGCTAAACCAAATAAAACAAAAATTGTTTCTAAAAATAGAAAGCCGATAGTATAAAGAGCTAATGTGATAGCCTCTTTTTTCATACCATTCAAAAACAAGTAAATTGGCCGGCCAAAGACTAGTGAACCGGTAATGGCGGCGGAAACAGTAAAAAGCAAAAGCATTGCCATTGGGCCCCAGAAATTATCCATCGTGCCAAACAAACTGTTTCCGTTAGTCATAATAAGAACTACTAGGAAAACATAGGCAACGACACCGAGCGAGAATAAAAAGCCTTGTAAAATAAGCTTTGAGTTTTTCATCTGTTTTTTGCTTTAATATTTAACTAAGATTATTGTAGCAAACCTATCAAATTTTTTAAAGTATTCAATATGGGTAGCTGGGGCTTTTATGCCCCAGCGTATATATTATGCGTATATATTCATTGATGTGGATAATTAACTATTGACAATTTGAACTATAGGTGCTAATATTCATTATTCACATTTGTATTTTAAAATAAACCTTTAAAATAGGAGGTCAATCGTGCACTTTTGGTTCCTTGCCTATCCCATTCTCCTTAAGCTATTCTTAGACTCCTACGGCATATGGCTTTTTATTGCCGCTATTATCATATGTTTGGCATGCGGCATACGCACCAGGTATGTTTTTAAAAGGAAGTTGGCCGACCACTCTCTTAAATGTTTTCAGGGTGACTGTGTACATTCTAATCATAGAATGTTCTTTAAACAGTTAGCCATTGATTATGGTGCATCGCCAGCTTTATTCTACTTTTTCAGCGCATACTTCCTTGTTACTGCATTTCTAATGCCTCTACTGATAGTAGCCAAATAAGCATCAAAGAGGATGGATAAATCGCGCAGCCTAAGAAACTTAGGTTGCGTTTTTTATTTATTAAAAAAGCCCGCCACATATTACGTGACAGGCTGTTTTGACTTTGGGGCTAAAAGAGGCAGAGTTTTGCCATTTTGATAATAGGGTAAAATCTGGTCACGTGTAATCAACATAATGGGAATACCACATCTTTCCAATAATGCCCGTGAAAGAGCGCGCGGTTTGCCATTGGTATGTACGCGTTTCACTTCAAGTCCAACAATCACGCATCCATCAGTCACTGAACCATAGCCAAAAGGTCCATCCCAGCGAAAAGGTTTTTCAAAAACAAAGTCAGGACACCAAATTTTTGATTGCCTGTCGTCTTCTTTAAGATAAAATACAAAATTCACGTGGTGAAGAAAGTGAATCCCCATATTAGTTAACATTTCAGCAACAAACATTTCTTCCTCAGTCTCGTAGAATATTCCTCCGAAGCCAAAAATCGTTATTTTATTCCCGTTTGGATGTTGGTGATATCTTTGGCCATTAATCACCACATTATTGGAATTCATAGCAACACTAAGCTGCTTTTTCTGAATGTTCTTTGTGATTTCGAAAGCTACCTCCTTTTTAATTGTTTAATGTTCAGTTTTAAAAAAACGCGTCCCTTCAGACACGTTTTTGTTTTATTTTATCCACTTCACTGACTAGCTTCATATTTTTAGTATAGCACAATGAACAAACCTAGGAAAAGACCGTATAGTATAAAAAAATAGTCTCTTGAAAACATACATTTTCAAATTTACTATTTCTACTTGGAAATCTTGTATTATGAGCGCGAGGAATAGGCTTGTTCAAAATTATAAACACCGCTATGTTGATAACAGATCTTGACATTTCACATCTGATATAATAATATTAACTACTAACAATCAAATTGTACATTAAAACCTAAAGCCAGCCATTTATAAAAACAACTCAGTTTTCCTTCAGGTTCTTGTGTATCAAATAGGTGATATGCAGGACCACTGAAGGAGAATGGGTAACTTCTTCATGGTAACTGTCTGATTGCCCAACTGTCTGGAGGTTTTTATGCAACAAAAGTACTTGGGGGAGATCGTCAGTGTTATCACTGATGACGGTTACGGATTTATCGGCATCAACACCGTTACCAAAAGTGACGGCGGTTCTCATGAGCTAAATACTGACAAGGATATTTTTATCCACCAGGATGAATGCGATACAACCCTGCGTGTCGGTCTAAAAGTGGAGTTTATGGTGGTACAAGATACACGCCGCGGTGATCATGCTTTACGGGCTGCCGGTGCTGTCGAATATGTGGAAGTTGCACTCTTGCCACCGGGCGAACAACCTTTTCCGGGATTCAATGTTACTGTACCACTTTCTGCATCGACAGAGATAGCGACACCGAAGAAGATGGGCCATCTGGCAAAAATGAAGGCTGTCCCAGTGGAAACTGTCAATAAAGTTATAGAGAATCTGCCGCTGGCAGACATCCCGCGAGAGGAGGTCGCGCCAAGAACTGATGAGCAAAAACAGAAAATGCTCGAAGCCTTTTTACGTTATCTCTTTCCAACCATGGCTGATTATAGTGCTGATTTCGCTGTATCTGATTTCAACCAGGAAGCTTTTGAGGAAAAGCTTGAGGAATCAATACAGGGAATGGAGAATCTGGGATTAACAGCCGAGATTCCTGTTCTTCGGAAAGAGGTTGAAAAATTTAAAAAGGTCCATCAGACATTGACGATGATCTGGGAAGATGGCTTGGTCCAGCCTGGTACTGTCATCCCTATTCGCTACCTGCCCGATCTCTTCATGGCAGCGCCTGTTTGGTACTTCTGGAAACCTAAATCGGGGCAGAAAGAAGCTGAGGATCTTTTTGATTCGAGTGATCCAAAACCAAACAGCGACGTTGTTTATTTCTGCGATCTTTTCAAAAAAAGTCGAAGATGGGTTGACACATTCCAAATGTTCAACCGCCGACTGCGGTTGCTTAAACACTACGATGGAGACATCATTCCGCCGCATGTTATAAGGCGTATTGATAAAGCTACCGGCATATTCGATCATGTGGTGATCATGACCCCCTACCTTAATGTGGCTGGCAAGGATTGGGAAGATCTTGAATGGCTCCGTTCCATCGATCCTTATGTCGTTGGGTTTATCAAGGATCTGCCGGTGTTCTTTGTTCTGGCGAGGTTCTCAAATTCAGGCCTATTTCCCTTGTATAATGAGCTGGTCGGCGATACCATCGAATATCTGCGAAAAAATACAGAGAAGCTAGGAGGCTTTAACCGTGTCACTAGTCCCTACTGGTATAATGGGGTAAACACAAATAATAGCATGACAGAGCTAGGAGATTATCTGACCGAGCATACCCAAAACCTACTGAAAGCTTTTGAAGCCGGCCGGCTATTTGACTGGCTAAGAGGTGAAGTTGACATAACCTTACCTGCATAGCCAGAAGATAAAGTTCTTTTGATTGACCATGAGCTGTCGCGAATAAAAATCGCACAGCTCATTTTTATTTCACAAAAATAAAATAACACCTCTTCATGAGATGTTCTTAAATAAGGTTTTTGATTGAGAATTTAATCCATTACATAAACCCCATAATAATCACCATGCCGCCGACAAGCGTATGCGCCAGAGAGGTAGCAAAAATATTCGGCTGCTTTAAGTACACCCAAGTTAGATAGGCGCCAAAAACAAAAGCTTCCACTATCACAAAAACCCGATAATGAAGGATGTGCAGCCAGGCAAAAAGTAGGGCATTAATTAAAATTATCAACAGAGGATTCCTAAAAAGCGACTTTAATCTCAATAAAAGATAGCCGCGAAAACCAAATTCCTGCGAAAAAGTGCCCAGCAAAACATAATAAGGAAAAAAAATATTCTTCCACCACTGGCTGAAGAAATATTTTGTGCCTATATTCAGTTTAAACAATACTAATATGATAATAATGGCTAAAATAGTACCAGGCAGCAGTAATTTTACAGACTTCCAGAAATTATCCAGCCGAAAATCCATCTCGCGCCAGCTCATTTTGTGATTAATGGCTAATAGTACCAGCAAACCGACAAAAATCTCAAAAACAATCAAACGCTGCTGCCAAAATCCCAATCTTAAAAGAAACCAAAAAACAGGTAGTATAAAAATCAAAACGATTTCTAAAACAATGGTAAGACGGTGCATATGAATTTAGTATAACGGTTGCAAAGCAAAATGCCAATGATTTTTAATTTATAAGACGCCAAGCACTTGACAAAGATATAATATTATGATAACCTGATAAAACAAAAAAGTGAACCTTAAAAAGGAGGTTGTTAATGAACAGTAAGTGCATTGCCTGGATATTGTTCATATTCTTCGTTTTTTTAAGCATTGCGATTAACCATTATATGAATAGCGAAATTAGTCTTGGTTTTGAAGAAGTGCTTGGTTTAGATTTATTTATCCTGGTAAGTTTAGGAATGTGGTTTGCTCCGCCGCTGGGAGCGCTGTCAATACTATGGCTTTTCCCCTACCTTGAACGTTCAGTTAAAACTGGAAGCTATTTAGCAGTGCCGCTGATAGTGTTCTCGATTATAGCCGTGTTAGCCGGTATCAATGTTTTTCGCGTGGTATGTAATGACCAAGAGAAAGAAATTTCTCAAATAGTACATTGCAATTAGCTTAGTGCTTAAAAAATCAAAATCACCCTAGGTAGCCATACCTGGGGTTTTTCTTTTTGTGGAACATTTAATATAAGAATAAATTTAATAAATTAGTAAGAAAAATAATAATTAGCAACCTATATATCCAGTGAAATATAATTATATAAAATGCCAATAATATTATTAATATTAATAAACCCCCCGCAACTAGTCTGTTCATTGGGGGAATTTTGATATAAATATTTTTGACTCGGAAATCTATTTCTTTGTCAAGTTTAAATTGTTATTTGATTAGGATTTTGTTATACTTAAGTTATAAATAATCATTAACCAAAAAACCTATGAAAAAAACAAGGATTATTTACTCTCTCTGCCTTGGGTTTGCTTCTTTGGTGATTTGTACTGGAGTTGTTTATGCCGCCACTCATGATGTCACTTCCATTCTCGGCGGCAAAAGCGGTGATTTTTTTGATGTCAAAGGCACGATGATGTTTGATTCGATAAAGGTTGGCAGACAAGGCACGGGTGGTGTAACCTTTTTTAATGGCACCATTATAAACAACACCACTGGCACCGGCAACGCTGACAATCCGGTGACTTTTGGTGATAATGTCAGGATCGACGGTCGTATTTATAGAGGGGCCACAGCTGGTACAGGTGACAGCCTCCCACTTCTTATCAATGACAATATGGAGGTAGCCGGCTCCTTAACCATTGGCTCACTAGCCAGTATAGGTGTAATCGCTACGGGAAACTTAACTGATAGTGCTGTGACTACAGCTAAAATTGCTGATGGCACAATTGCCACGGCTGATTTATCAGATAGCGCTGTAACCACAGCAAAAATCAGCGACGGAACTATTGCTACAGCTGATCTAGCCAGCGGCAGTGTGACACAAGCCGTAGAAAATAATACTAGTAATGTAACCACTACCAAATCTGGCAACCTTAATTATGACATTGCCACTCAGGTACAAATTACTACAGGAAACAGCAAATTATTTTGCATGTTTAATGGTTATGGTTCTATTGATACTCCCGATACAACAATGGCAATCGCCTTGGTCTATGATGGTGCGTATATTCTAAATTCATATCGTGAAGCTACGATAGGCCATGATAATGTTGGTCATGTCATTCTGGCTACTTCGGCTATCATTGATGCAACAGCTGGATCTCATACCGTTCAGCTGGGCTGGAATACTTCGGCTGGCACGACAGCCACTATATACTTTGACACTTTAGACTGCCTTGAACTAAAAAAGTAGGTTTTTGTAAAGAAGCAGTGACAGGTGGAAACGTTATTGTCTTAAAATTAACTAAATAATATTATGAGAGAACCTGAAGAAATAAAGTCAAAAATAGAAGAATTGCAGGAGGAGCTAGATAATCTTGACAGCGAACTGGAGGAAAGAGCACAGGACGAGGATATTGAGGAAATGAGTCCGGAATATGAAAGACTGGAGACTGAATTTGATATAAAAGAAAAAATGTTAAAAAGACAGATAGAGCTTCTGGAATGGACTTTAGGTGAGTAGTAATTTATAAACAAAAAGCCTGTTAATAATTTTAACAGGCTTTTTGCTTAGGACGGCTTATAGAAATTGATTAAGTAAACTTGGCGAGGCTACTAAATAGAGTTTTTAAAATCGTATTTCTAACAAGTTGAAAATGAAGATTAGTATAATTATTTCCGCCGTTATCAATAAGCTACCTAAATAAATCCCCCACAACGTATCTATACATTGGGGGGAATTTTTTTGTGCAATTAGATGTCCGCTACTATTCGCTTTTAGTTTCAGACTTTGGCTCTTCCTCTGTTACTGCTTCCTCGATGCGCATGGTATGCTCGGCAAGTAGTACACCGAGTGCCGCAATTAAAGTAAGAATTGGTAAGGAGAAAGATAAAATAGCGAGACCAACGGCACCCACTACCAAATTCACCTGAAGTTTAATGGCGCCGTTTTTATCCAAAATACTCACCCGGCAATTTTTTCCACTCTTTATTATCTTCTTTGCCTCCGTGGTAACATCTCTATAGATGTCTTTTGTTCCCTTGATTATCTCTTCGCCACTAAACTCGTGGACTATTCTAAATTTACCTTTTTCTTCCAACCTTTATCACCTCCTTTAGGGTTGATTGTTTTAACAGCATTGTAGCACAATAATAAAAGATGTCAAGAGCCAGATTTATAGATAAAAAAACACCTCCCCTATCGGAGATGTTTTTATTTGATTGTTTTAAAAATGTTTAGTAAAAATTATCATTTTAACAATTGCCAAATAATCTCAAAATTCGATTTTCTTGATTTAGCAATATCCTCGCTCTCAATAATCATTAAAATATTTTCAAAACGTGAGGAAAAGACAGCAACTTTATTACCAAAGATTATTTCAGTGGCAGGAAAAGGGTGATTGGGCGGAGCCATTTTTGATTGCCTGTTTTCCTGCTTATCTTTAGACATTATTTTCCTTGCATAAATAGAGTCGGTGATTATTTGGCGGCTGCTGATACCTAATTTGATTTTTTCTTGGATAATATCTTTTTCAATGTATTTTTCGCCTAAGAAATTTAAAAATTCTTTGGCAGAAGTGATAATTAAATATTCTTTTTCATCTGATTTTAATATCTCCTGCCAGATCCTCTTAAAGCCCTCGCGACCCTGGTAAAAAATTATTTTTGGCCTGGTATCAAGTTCTGCCTGTAGAGACTTGAACTGGGGCAATGATTTTTTAAAGACTTCCAATTCTTTTTCCAGTTTAGCTAAGAGATTTTCTGGACTTTCAGCAATTAAATAGAATTTTTTTCTTCTTGTCGCTTTTTTGATCAGACCTTTCGCCTCCAGTTCATCAACCAGTGAGTAAAGGGTGGTCCTTTTCAAGCCAGCCTTTTTGGCAATTTCCGCAACATTAGCCATACCCAAAACTAAAGAAGCTAAATAAAACTTAGCTTCTTTTTTATTCAAACCATAAATTTCTAATACTTTTTCTACTGAAGGTGGCATAGTGATAAATTAACAACTAAATTTTATCATATCTGATTCTTAAAATCAAGTTAAAATTGTTGTCGAAATTTTGGACAAAATATATTGGATTATTTACTAGCTATTATATGATAGCATTGTTCCGAAGACAAAAGTGTAAAAAAGCTCTTTGAAAGGCCTAAAACCAATAATAAATAAATCCCGCACCTTCCCCGAAGACTCCACAGCTTGCCGTGGGGAATGAAGGAGTGTCGAATAGATCATTTCGGCGGAGTCTAAAACCCCGCTGGAAGGTGCGAGATAAAGGAGGTACTGATGGAAAAAATGATGCTTTACTTCGCTAGCCATTTTCTTGGTGATTTCGCCTGGCAGCCAGACTGGATGTTCCGCGGCAAAGGAGAAAGCTGGTTTGTGAACTTCTGCCATACCGGTGTCTACACCGCTGTATTTATTCTTCTGGCAAAAACATCGATGTTAGTTAGCTTGATACTGCTTGTCACACATTTTTGGATTGATGCATTTAAGGCTCGATGGAAATTAATTAATTCGATCTATCTGGATCAACTGCTGCATTTTGTTGTTATCGCCATAGTTATTTGGCTTGAACTATAATCGTAGTCTCTGCCGCGAGAGGGTCGCGGTAATTCTTTCTTTATAAAGGAGGTCTTATGTCACTGCTTTGCATTGAAACAGGAAGGGACATCGTCTATGGCGAAGTTCTCAGGGCGGGAACCAGACGGGGTGCCGGTTTCTTCACTGCCTTAAGTCAGGAAGTTATTGACAGAATTCCTGAATCAGAGAGGCGTCCCGCTCCCTGCGAGCCAGCTGATGGCGGCGTTGATATTCACGAAGCAAGCTCCGGCAGAAATTTTAACGGAAGCTACACCTGGAGTGATTTCACGCTTGGCGAGTTTCTGTTCTCAATCTCACAGAAGGCTGCCGAGAAGTACCTGCCGAAGCACATCAAACAGTATCAGACGTTAGCTGATAAGCCGTAGACAGCTATTTCCCAGACAGCAAAAATCAGCAGTAATAATTTTCTGCTGATGCAGTCGCTGGTGGCAACATCAGCGACTTTTTTTAGCTTAAATTTTTAGAAATAATCAATCCTATGTATTTACTGGCTACCACTACTATTATGGCTACGGCTAAATGAATTAAAATCTCTTTTAACCGGCTACCTTTTTTTATTTCTGAAATATAATAACTAAGGATTGTTAACAAAAGCAAGCCCCAAATAGTAGCAAAATAAAAAACCAAGTCTGTCGGTAAAATCATGACTAAAGCAACAAAGCTTAATGACAAGAGTAGTCTCACCAAAAAATTGCCAATGGTAATGGAAAATACTTCTTTCTCGTCGGAAGTTTCTGATTCCTTATAAACATGAATGCCAAATGAGTCGGAAATATTGTCCGCTATCGCAATAATGAGCAAGCCGCCAATCACACTAACCTTGGCGTGCTCCCCGTAATTCAAGCCAGCAATTAAGCCCATGCTGGTAATGATAGCGGCGGTACCGCCCAAACTAAATTTGTTTAGTTTCATATGTATTTAAGCTCGACTGATAAGTATAATGATAAAAATGCCAGCCAAGTTGGCCAAAAAAGAGATAAAAATAAAATTTCTCGTGGATAACTTGGTGAAGCCTAAAAATCCCGAAGCCAGCTCATCAGGCAAGGGAGAGGCAAGAATAAAAAGGCCGATTAATGTCAGTAACCAACTCGGAATTTTCCGTTGGGTGGTTAGACGTGATCTTAATGAATGAAGAAAACCGTGACTGGCTTGGGTGCGTACAAAGACAAAAATTGTCAGATCATAGATAGCCGCACCTAGACCGCCAATCAAGGCGAGGACAAGAGGATTAAAGTTATGGGAAGTACTGGCAAAAATAACCGTCGCGGCGCTGGAAGTAAAGGCAAAGGCGTAGAGAATACCTGCAAATAACGCGCCAAGTAATCCTGATTGGCCAATTTTAACAATAAATTGTTTTGTCGCTGGAAATTGCAGAGCAATAATGGTCAGTAAAAGGCCAGCGAGAAAAATTGATATTGCGAATATTGAACGCTGACGATTGGTCTGCATCTTATAATTTAAATTAACTGGAGTTAATAGATATACCTGTAGTTATTATACATTTTTTTTGAATAAAAAACACCTCCCTGTTTGAGGAGATGCTTTTGATTGCGTCATATAAACAAATTTATAAATAGAAAACTGACTGCTGAATGCGGTTTTTAAATTATAACCGCTATTTTTTAAGCTCAATGCAATCCAAGGTATTATAATAAATATTGGCACTGGTCTCGGTATTCCACTGCAATGCTACTGTATGCGTTCCAGCCGCCACTGTAAAAATCGCATGTGTTTCAAGGCTGGTATGACTGGTGCCCCCAGAAGACCTGATAATGCATATGGAAGGAGAGTCTGTTTTAATTGTGGAAAGAAATCTTATAGTCTAACAAAAAACCGCCCCAGTTGATAGAGGACGGTTTTTTCTCTATTTTTAATTCTACTAATACTTGTAAGTCACAAATGCAAAATCAGCCTGCTGGCCGTCAGTGCCGTTATGGAGGGTAAATTCAACAAGTAACTTATCACTAACACTGCCGACCCGCGGGATTAATCCATCAGTGGAAGTGGCAGGAGTAACTACTGTAATATAATCATTATAATAGTAAGCTTCCCCGCTGATAGTGATTAAGTAACGGCTATTTAGTACATCCCAGGAGCAGTCCACATTACTGGTGCCGCCTTGCGTGTCGCCGTTTGAATTGCAATATCCATAGGCAATTGGCAGATTAGCACCACCAGTACCGTTAATCTTTGCTGGAGTCACGCTGTCGTCAGCCAAGTCGCCAGTGGCAACAGTCCCATCATTTATTTTTGCAGATGTAACCGAACTGTCGGCTAAATCAGCAGAGGCGATTGCGCCATCAGTAATTTTTGCGCTGGTAACTGCACTGTCAGCCATATCAGCTGTGGCAATAGTCCCGTCAGAAATCTTGGCAGTGGTAATGGCGCTATCGGCGATGTCGCCGGCGGCTATAGTGCCGTCAAGGATGTGGCCTGTGGTAATAATTCCCGTACCCAAAAGACTGCCGACAGTCAGCGAGCCGGCTATCTCCACATTGTCATTAATTAAAAAAGGTAAATTGTCGCTCGTACCAGCGGTGGCTCCGCGATAGACCCGGCCGTCGATCCTGACATTGTCGCCGAAGGTAACCGGATTGTCAGCGTTGCCGGTGCCAGTGGTGTTGTTTATTATTGTTCCATTAAAAAAAGTTACCCCGCCAACTCCTTGCTTGCCGACTGTTAATGAATCAACTGTCAAAGAAGTAGCCTTAACAACACCGGCCGTAATAGCCAGTGAAGCTATAACCATAATAGCTGTGGTTAATTTTTTATTCATGCTTTCACCCCCCTTCATTTATCTTTATTATTCTATTAATAATTATAACATTAACTAAAAGCTATAGAAAGATGAATATTTTTGAGTCAATAAAAACCATTTATTGAATAAACTAAAAACACCTCCCTTGTCGGAGATGCTTTTGGTGGGTCGAGAAGCTGTGGTAATCAACATTCTATTTCTTATGATCTAATATTTTAATCTCGCCTGTATCTAAGAACATAGTAATATACTGCCCATCTTTTAATAATTCAGTAGCGCCCCTGGCTTGCATAATCACAGGCAAATTAAATTCCTTGGAAACTATGGCGGCATGCGAGGCCAAGCCTCCAGATTCAGCCACTATACCTAATATTTCATTAAAATATACAAGCTGTCTGGGCGTAAAATCATCAGTCACAAGAATCATAGGATCATAAATTTTTCTAACCTTCCCTTCTTTGAATATCGCCACTTTCCCTTCAACTTTACCTTTTCCGAGGGCAAAACCTTTAAGTATCTTTTTACTCTTTGGTAATTTTAAGTATTTAAAGTGATAATTTTTAATTATTTTTTTACATTCTTCCACCACTTTAACATCTTTCTTTAGCCTCGCCAGATCTAATAAATTTTTTATTCCTTCAATCAATCTCATACCTTTCTGCACGCCTAATTCTTTTCTATTACAGTGATCAAGCTTTATTCTAACAACCTTTAAATTATCTAAAATTGAAACATAATAAATAAATCCATGGCCAATGATTTTCTTTTGTCTGTTTTTTCTTAATTGTTTAAATAATTCATTATTAACAGGAGTGATGTCTAAATCATAATCAGTTATATATGAAAATTTGGCAAAATCATTGTAATATTTGGAATTTTTATCGGGAATTGTCTCGGCAAAATCTGTAAATCTGAAATGCCAAGGAATTTTTTGGCCATTCACCACAATATTGATATGATTTTTGCGCAACTTAACTTTATAGCCAGCGAACAAGCGGGCGTATTTGCCCGTAACCAGCCAATCATCATTATTTATATTCCATGTGTTTAATAAATTTTTAATATTTCTAAATATTTCCAAAGGCATAAAATAAATTCACATCAACTAACTTATTAATTCTAGTCTTATCCTAGCAAATATTATGGTAATTTTCAAGGATAACCAAAAACACCTCCCTTGTTTGAGGAGATGTTATTTATTTGTATATGAAACTCTTATTCAGCTTCTGGGTAATTAAAACTTGACAAATATCAACGAACCTTTTAAGATTCCATTACAACAGCTTTCAATTATTAAACAGAAAGGAGGTAATTTTCACAAATTGCTTTTTTTATCGGCAAACAAAATGTACCTATAAAAAAGGAGGTTTAAATGAAGGTACAAAAACTCTCCGACCTCGCCATTGAGGTCGGAATGATTAATGACCCTCGCGGGAGTGAGGAAATTCAGAGATGTCTTGTGAATAGGCGAAATAAATATGATCATCTTGAGGCATCTGAGAGAGAACTCTTTGACCTAAAAACTTTGGATCATCCATACGATGACAGCCGCATTTTACATCTGGCGGATGACGAAGACATCGGCCTGATACTTGTGTCTATTGATGGAGACAGACGAGTTCTCAATACGGCTAAACACATGGGCATAGGAATATGCTGGTCACATCATCCTCATGGAGCTTTGACAGGCCTGCCCACAGTCATGGAAATCCAGAAGGCCGTAATGCTAGCGGCGGGCATGACTGACGGCGTCATTGATAAACTGATGGCTCCAAGAGTAGAGGAAGTCCTCCGGAAGGTCCTGCCCGTTGACATGGAAGATTCTATCGCGGCGGCCAGGCAATTGGGGATAACCCTCTTGGCTACTCACACACCAGCTGACAACTGCGTCCACACCTTCCTACAGAAAGTATTAGAGAAGGCTAAACCTCGGACCCTCGGTGATCTCTTGAAAATTCTTCTTGAATTCCCTGAATACAGGCATGCTGCAAAAATCCGCCAGGGCTGCCAGATTATCGTAGGAAAAAATTCGCACACCGTTGGCAATTTCATTCTCATGATGACTGGCGGCACAGAAGGTCCGGTGGAAATCTACCAGCATCTCGTAAATGCTGGCATCTCAACGGCTATAGGCATGCATTTCAGTGAGGAACACGTCAAGGCAGCTAAGGAAGCAGGCATCAACCTTATCATCGCTGGCCATACTTGCTCTGATATAATAGGAATGAATCTCCTAATGAACGCGATTGAGCGACGGACAGGAGAAGAATTACTGATAGCTCCCGGTTTCCTGCGCGTTAGGCGCGACGAGGGGTTTGACGACCTAAAAGGTAATATAATTTCCCAGTAGTTGTAAACCCTCTTTCCGCAAAGGGAAAGATTACTACATGAGCTCCTAGTTAGCTAGGGGCTCTTTTTTTATCCAAAAAATCACTCCTCTAGGGAATGATTTTTTGCATATCAGTCTGAAGCGACCAAGTTATAACGTAGTTAAAATTTAATAAACAATAAACGTTAGGCGCGGATATTAGAACTTGACAGAAAAATAAAGATATGATATCATCATCTATCGCACCTTAAAATTGATAGGAGTTAAATCAAAAAATATACCCCAAGGAGGTGAAAAAATGAGTAAGAAGAAAGTTAAGAAAGCAGTTTTATTAGGATTTGATGGCCCAATATTTCCAGAAGGGGTTGACTCTCTTAATAAAATCTATAACCAAGTTAATACCAGCGGTTCTATTTTAGATAAGATAGTTAAGTTTATATCTAAACCTGGCGAGTTTGTTGAGAGAGACAGACCAGCCACTTCAGATAAATATCATTGGTTTTGGAGTTTATTATTCAATGTCAAAGAAGGGAAGGTAGCTGTACTTTTCCCTTGGAGCCAAGATTGGTCCAAGAGAGGTGGATTGCAATTGGATCGATCCATCGCTCTTTACACACAAGGAAAAGTTACCGACGAAGATCTTAAGTTGTTGATAGGAAAACTTATAGCAGGCTTCGCTAAACAGCAAAAGAAACAAAAAAAATAGAATTAGCAAAAAAGCAATTCATGGATAGAAAATAGAATAATACTCCTTAATACAATTCAAAATTAACCCCGCTTTTTCGTAAAGTGGGGTTTTTATCAATTTTAATTATACCAAAAACCCTGTCTGCCGACAGGCAGGCGCCTATCCTTTCAAACATTGTTTAAAAAATGTATAATTATAAGATGAAAAAGTACGATATTATCATCATCGGCGGCGGGGCCGCTGGCATGATGGCTGGCATCAGTGCTTCCCGAAAAGGAGTGTCTGTATTAATTGTGGAAAAAAATCTGAAATTAGGCCGGAAAGTCCTGGCTACGGGCAACGGCCGATGCAATGTCACCAACCGCTATGTTAATAAATCTCATTACTATGGCGACGCCAGGCCAGATTTTGTAGAAAAAGTATTGTCACATTTTGATCAGCACGAAGTAATGAAATTTTTTGAAAATCTGGGCGTGTTATTGAAGGAAGAGGATAATGGCCGGATTTTTCCGCGCACCAATCAGGCAAAAACAATTGTCGATTCTTTAACTGAAGAATTGAAGGCAAAAAAAGTCCAAATAATCTTAAGTAATCCTGTTCGCCATTTGATCAAAGAAAAAAATCTTTTTCAAGTCAAATTGCAAAACAGCGAAGAATTTCTTACCGATAAAATAATTTTGACCACGGGAGGTAAAGCGAGTGAGCGATACGGCGCCACAGGCGACGGTTATGCGTGGGCTGAAAATTTCGGCCATCATACTACCACGCTTTATCCGGCGCTCGTCCCGCTAGAGACTTTTGATCGATGGCCCAAAGCAATTCAGGGCTTGAAAATCGAAGCCAAGGTCTCTTTGACTATTGGTGAGCGAGTGCTCGCGGAAAAATCCGGCGATGTTTTATTCACCCATTACGGTCTTTCCGGGCTGGCGGTGCTGGGGCTGGCCGGGAAAGCGGCACCTTTTTTGGCCGAACATAAGG
>Ga0315289_10000977_pt1 | contig 44596 bp, 29 predicted proteins | sample YL17G11_40_MG_FD_203452 | JGI IMG/M metagenome (GOLD analysis project Ga0315289, IMG submission 203452) | Sediment microbial communities from Yellowstone Lake, YNP, Wyoming, USA - YL17G11_40 | ecosystem: Environmental > Aquatic > Freshwater > Lake > Sediment | place: USA: Wyoming | collected... | reverse complement strand
AGCGCAATTTGGGGGCTGACCAGACGGGTGTTGGCATTGTCAGCATAGTTGCCTCCAAGGACTGTTCCGACACAACTCTGGCCTGAATGTGCGCTGGAAGGCCCAGCCGTGGGCACGCCCACTTCCCAAAGACCGTTGTCTGCACCCCAATCGCCTATCCCTGTCTCGAAATCCTCGGGATTGGGGAAGGTCTCCGGCCCCACTTCGATGCACACATCATCAACATACCATCCACTGCCTGTAGCATTCCAATTCGATGTGAAGTAAAATCCAATTCGAACCGTTGAACCCGCATAGGAGGAAAGATCCACGCAGGCTTGGGTCCAGGCTCCGGAATTGCCATCGTACTCTGGGTTAGTCAGTGTTTGCCAACTAATTCCATTGTCCGTCGAGACCTGAATTACGCCTTGATCATACCCATCCTCGATGCTGAACCAGTGCCAGAACTTAAGCTGAACATGACCGGAAGGTAGCGCAATTTGGGGGCTGACCAGGCGGGTATTGGCATTATCGGGATAGTTCCCTCCGAGAATAGTCCCCGCACAGTTCTGGCCCGAATGAGCGCTACCAGGACCCGTTGAGGGCACACCGACTTCCCAAACACCGTTGGTTGCATACCAACTGCCCGACCCAGACTCAAAACCTTCGAAGAATGTAGTATCTTGAGCGATAACTATAGAAGGACAAGACTGGAATGCAACGATTAGAGCAGTCCAACCCAGACAGGTCAAGAGAGTTGACAGAGTTCCCCTTTTCATACCTTTTCACCTCTTTGTTGGCGTTCTGTTGCCGTGACACCTGAAGGAATGCGAGGCCGATCTTACTTCGCCTTCGGCATTTGGGCGACCAACGACAGATTCACATCCATCCCCTCGATTTGGAAGTGGGGCATCACGAACATTTGCACTTTGAAGAAGCCCGGATTTTCGGCAATGTCTTCCACTTTGACCATCGCCTTGCGAAGCGGGTGCGTCGCAATAAGCTCCGGACTTGGATTCTTCATTTCGGTGACAAGCCCTTGGATCCATTTGTTCAGCTCTTCTTCGAGCACGCTCTTGTCTTTGGCGGCGCCGATATTTTCTCGCTGGATCACCTTGAGGTAGTGCGCGATGCGCGAGACGAGAAAGATGTAGGGCAGCCGCGACGAAATACGGCTATTCGCGGTCGCTTCCTTGCTGTCGTAAAGCTTCGGCTCCTGAATTGAATTCGCCGAGAAGAAACAAGCATAGTCGCGGTTCTTGTAGAAGCTGAGCGGAATGAAGCCGAGCTTCGCGAATTCAAATTCTCTCGTGTCGGGGATGAGAATTTCGGTGGGAATTTTGACCAACTTGTTGCCACCTGCATCATAAAGATGGATGGGCAGATTTTCGACCAGACCGCCCGCTTGCGGCCCACGGATCTGCACGCACCAGCCGTTGTTGACAAAGCTGCGCGCCAAATTCGCCGCAAAAGCGCAGCTCGCATTGCCCCAGAGGTATCGCTCATGCGTTTCGCCCGTTACATCTTCCGTGTAGTTGAAACTCTTTGTTGGCACGGATTCAGGCCCGTAGGGGAGCCGCAACAGAAAGCGCGGCGCCACAAGGCCGACGAACCTTGAATCCTCGCTTTGGCGAAAAGAACGCCATTTCGTGTACTCGGCCGTATCAAAATGGGCGGCCAGGTCGGGGAGGTTTGGCAACTTATGAATCGAGTCAAGGCCAAAAAATTTCTCTCCGACCGATCCAATAAACGGGCAGTGGGTCGCCGCGGCCACTTTGGCGATATTCTGCAGCAGCGTTACATCCTGAGGGTCACGACCAAATTCGTAATTTGATACCATCGCGGTCACCGGTTCGCCGCCCGGCTGGTCATATTCCTGCGTGTAAATCTGCTGGTACAATCCCGACTGAACGGTTTCGGGCGAATCTTCGAAATTCTGCAAAAGCTCTGTCTTGGAAATCTGCAGCACTTCGATTCTGCAGTTGCGGCGGAAATCTGTCCGATCCACCAAGAATTTTAGACCGCGCCAGGAAGATTCCAAGCGCTGGAAGTCTTGCTGATGAAGAATCTCATCAAGTTGCTGGCTCAGGCGATGATCAAACTCGGCGATATAAAAATCCACGATGTTTTTGTCCACTTTTTCGACCGCCGTCGCTGAGCGAGAGACCTCTTTGAGAAAGATTTGCAGAGCGCCTGCTAAGGTTGCGCCCAGATCCACGGTGCCCGCTTCTGCGGTCGTCATCTGCGCGACATCCACCGGCCGGGCCGGCATAGAAATGTCCACCAATGTGAACAATCTCTGCAGCGGAGTGGCGTCTTTTTCCTCCGCTGGTTTCGCCTCTTGAGGGCGGCTCTCTTCTGCTTCAGGGGGCATGGAACATCCCTTCTATATTTTGTTCTTTGTTCTCACTTTGTGGAAGACTTTGCTCACAGGAAGTCCGAATTGATCTCTATCCGCCGGGCTTCGCTTCGGGACCACCTTCCAGTGAGGGTGGCAGAGGGGCAATCGCATCAAGGTCCTTGAGAGTCTTTTCCAGCAGCTCCGGATCCTTGACGATCTTTTCGAGCTCCTTGCGCAACTCCCGGCCGCTAATGAGGCGAGCACGAAGGTCTTTGAGCAACATGCGCGCCGCCAAGAGCGCATTCAGTTCGGGCACCTGTTTGGCCACTTCCTCGGGATGGAAGGATTTCATTGAGTCGAACTTGAGATTCACCGTCATCTCATCGCCCGCCTGCCCAGTGAGGCGATTCGGGACATTGAGACGCACCGCGAGCTTCATCTCTTTCATGACCGACTCGAAGTTGTCCTTGTTGACATTGATTTTCTTTCGCGTGGCAAGATTGTCCGCCGCTTCGGCTTCCCGCTGGGTATAGTCTCCCACGAGGAGCATTTTCATTGGCAGCTCAATCTTTTCTTTGGCCCCTCCGACTTCCTTCGTGAAGCGGATGTTGACTCTTGCGGGGGGGATTTCATTCTGAAAACTCTCACCGGCCATAATGATCTCCTTTCCCTTTTAGGAACGCTCACCCGAGGCGAGCGCGGTTTCGATATCTATTTGACAGATCTTTGCCTGAATTTCTTCTATTCGTTTTTGAAGAATTTCCGCCGTGTCTTTGGCGCGACTCGAATCATGCGCGCGCAGGCATGAAAGAAGGCTCATCCAAACCTCAAGGGCGAGATGGCGATCCCATTGAGCCAAGTGATGTGTCTCGACCTCGGCTTCCAATTCTCCAAGAATCGGCAGCGCTATCGAGGCACGACGCGCCGCGAGAAGAATCCGCGCCATTTCCAATCTGCGCAAGAATCTTGTGCGACTCCGCCCATCGGCATCGAGCCCTTGTTGCAGAAGGCGGAGAGCTTCCTTGATTTTGCCCGCGCTGCCAAGTTGACGAGCTTGCCGGAAGTGTTCCACCAGTTCGTCGTCCTCGCCTGACGCCGCTCGGGATGCATCACTCCCCCCAGCGGCCTGCGAGGATTTGGGCAACGATTCAATCCAGCCCCGTGTCTCCATGCTGGCGAAAGGAGTGCCGTCGCTAAAGGAAAGGCGCACAAGATTCGGCAATCGTTCCAAGAGTGCGGACAGGTCATAACGCAGCGCGCTTCGCAATCCGGCGGCACTTTCTCCGAGCTGCTGCAAGGCAATGTCCGTGACACGCTGAAGGTCCAGCCAGAAGAGACAGGCGTCCTCGTCAAAGGCGGCATAGCAGAGTTCCAAGAGCTCTTGCCAATCGGCGCTATTCTCCAAACCTTCCAACTGAGTCTTCAGCGAAGCACGGGGTGGAGGAATTCGTGTGCGGCCATTTTCACCGGGAGGCTCTGAGGTGAGCGTATCCCACTGCATGACTCGCTGAAGCCGGAACGCGGCGAGCGAAAGCGGCGATTCCGAGTGGTAGAAATCTCCGATTTTTCGAGCGAGCTCAATCGCCTGCCGGTCCGATTCGATTTTCTGCGCAACCTCAATCGCTGCGGTTCCCGGGGCGGCCGCCCCGGGTCTTGACGGTGTCGGAGAAGGGGTAGCTCGTTTCAATCTCGCCTGAACAGCACGCCCAAGCGCAGCCACAAGCGGCGCATCCTCTCCGAATCTCTGCTGCAAAAGAGCGGTTATTGCCTTGATCTTCTCGTCGAGCTTCGTTAGAAGAGCGTGGTCGGCCATGAAGGCTTCGCCCGCTTCGACTTGCTCAGCCAGTCGCAAATTCAGCCATTCAATCGCATTCTTGCGCCCAGCCATTCGCTGCATCGGCGGGAAAAGTCCCTCCCAAAAATCCTGAAGCAGAATCTCGACGCCCTCAAGACCTTCCAAAAGTCCTCCGAATCCCTCGGTGCAGAAGAGCCCAAAAGTAAGAAATCCAGCGACCGCAAGGTCTTTTGATTTGGTCGCCAGAATTCCCTGGGCAAGTTCGGTTATCTTGCGGAAGTCAATTCCTTCGGCGGCTGCGCCCGAAGTCATCTTATCTATCTCGGCCTTGAGCGCCGAGTAATCTTCGTCATAGCGCGCATCACGACCGGCTGGTGCTCCGTCCGAAATCGGCTTCTTTACTTTGTCAAGAAGTTCAGAAATGGCTCCAACTCCTTTTAGAAGGCCCTTAGAATATCTGTTAGAGTCGCTTGAGGTGAATCCAAGACACGAACAAGCTCTTTCGGGAGAGCATCCCGCACTTTCTCCGGCGCAACGGCTCCATCTCGGTGAAGCCAGAAGATGTCGTCCTCGGAATCTTCGGGACGAATAAGGACATGGAAGATGTGCGCCGACGGTCGTCCCAAGAAGAGAATCCCAAAAGGCTCTTCGCCGGTTCTCCAGAAAAGAGCCGTGGGCGAGCCAGCGGAAGGCAATGCTTTCATCGCGAGTCCCACCGCAAAAGAGAGCGAAGGCATCAGCGATTCCCTGCCCGCCATGAGCGGGAAACCCAGGCCGTAGGTCAGCCGCGCGTCGCGAACTCCGATGAGAGTATTTGCTACAGCCCCGAGGTTGTAAAAGAGCAAGTAAGGCACATGACCTGTTGCTGAAGGATGCTGTGCCATGAGAATCTGCCGCAGTTGCGATTCCCAGGCAGGCGTCTCCGTGAAAGAGTGGTCTCGAAGGCGTTCAACATCCGCGGCAACTTCTCCAATCTCCTGCCAACTCTTTGGGAGCAATCCCGCCACTTCCTCAAGAAAATCCTTCACGGCAAGTGGCATCAGCGGAAAATCAAGGGCCCCTTCGAGGCTGGCAAAGATCGCAAAAGGGAACAGGCGTCCGATGCTGTCGTGACTGGGGCGTGCAAGTCCCACCAACAGGCGGCTGGTCGCTTCCGGTTTCCAGACAAATCCGAAGGGTGTTGTCTGCTGAAGATAGCTCTGCTCAAAGGCGGCCCCGCCAGTCTGGCGAGCGTGCTGAAGTCCTTCTTGAAAAAACTCGTCGAGTGCCGTTACCTCCGGACCGGAAGCCTCTATCCGAATAAACTCGCGATGAAAGGGCAACTTCCCGAAGCAACCAACCGTAACATCCATAGATTTACCCCGGCAGCCGGAACGAGGAAAAGAATCCGCGTCGAAATGGATGCGACGAAGTACGCGCTCGAAGGCGATAGCCGATTTCGACTCGATTGCCGCTTCCCGCGGGAATCTCCATTGTCCAAGTGTATTGCGTGATTGTCGAAGTCTCCATTTCAGGATTCGCGTTATCCAAGAGCCGAAAGAGCGCCCAGTAGCCTTCATAGCTCAGAGGCTCTGGTGAACCGGCCTTGCTCGATATGCGAAGGCTCGCGCCACCCGAGCCGCTCCCCGGCCATGAAAATGATCGCCACTCCTGCATTTCCATTCGATACCGGAAACCCTGCCCGCCGAAACTGAGGTTCATCTCGGAGACCTGTGGATTCGAACCGCCAACAACTCGCGGAGTATTGGGATAGAGGTCAAACGGCACTTCCGGCAAAGGCCCGCCACCGGCAAAGATTGCTTGCGAGATCGCATTCGCTTGACGGACGGCGTTCCGCATATCTTCGCTGATCCAATCGCAGTCTTTCGCGCCCGTGAGTTCGCCCGTGCGCGTCAGACAAGGCGCCAACTCTTGCTCAAAGAACTTCCAGAAAATCCCTGTCGCGGGATGGAAGAAGGTCGCAATATCAATGAGCGGAGCGTCTTCTCCGCGAGGATTGAATGGATATTTGCCAGCCAAAGGACGAAAGGCCGTCACAATCTCGGCTCGAAAACGCTGCTGGGCTTGCTCTCCCGCGCGCACTCCTTTGACACAGAGAGCAATCATCGGTTGTCTTAGGATCGAACGCAGCACTTCGCCGCTCTCCGGTCCATAGTTGTACAGGTAGTTATCCACCCACTTATTGGCCTCGGTAATCGCATTGCGAAGCGCTGTTTCGGCGGGCGGCCCGCCCGCTCCAGCGACTCCGGCAATTGCGTCCTTAATCGTTCCCAGATTCTTCACATATTCGGCGCTGGGGCTCTGTGCCCCTTCTCCCTTCGGGGTCGCAACAAAAGCACGCACTGCGGTGAATTTCTTCTCCAATTCAGGGAAAGTGGCAACATCCGTTCCGGCAAGTTGCGTGGAAGTGCTGACCGCACGCAGCGCCTTGAGCTGAGGGGATTCGGGCGAGGCCAGAAGAGCAAAGGCGCGTCCGGCCTCTTGCGGGTCGCAGGTACGCTGCATCACCACATCGCCCAAGAAATTCGCCCAGTGATAGCCGTAATCCGCCACATAGTAGCGCCGCAAACTATCCTGCATCCCTGCCATCATGCTGGCAAGCTGCGCCGTTCCGAAGACATCCTCCAAAACCCAATCAGCCATTCTGGGAAGTCCCTGGAAGCCCATCACACCTTGTACTTTGTCCCAACCTGCCGGTGTGAAAGGTCCGGGCACGCGATAGGCGGAGCGCAAAATGGTCTGAGTGCCTACGGCATCGGCCAAAATAAATGCCGGAATCTCGATATTCAGCGATAGAATGAGTCCGTCGTAGTAGCGCCGAGGTGTGAGTTGCTTTGAGAGAAAGAGTCGCGCGCTTCGCAAGACATTGTCATCTGATGAGAGCCTCGGCACTTCCGCGCGATGCTTCCAGAAATACTCCAATTGCGGGCTTAGGAGGCTCTCCACGCTGGACAAGTCCGTATCAGGCACTTTGCGGCGTAAGAGATCTATGAAGCTTTGCGAGAGGGCCAAGGAATCCGCCCGCTCGGGTCTTGTCAACATGAGGTAAGTGCGCAACGCCGGATAGTACTGTTCATAGGTTGTTACGAAGTGGCTTTGAGGGTCGCGCAGCAGCGCCGCCAGATCATCTCCCGCTTGTCTTATGAAGAAGGCGCCGAAGCGGTCAAAATAGACTTTTCGACCGAAGCGAGCCGTCTGTTTGCCGTGATAGAGACCCCAGCGCAGTCGAAGAGGCGCGCCCTTCTCGGCTTGGTTCTCCAATTTTTCAAGATGCGAACGCAGCCCCTCAAGTTTCTGCAAATTGCTTGGGACCGTACCTTCTTTCCAGTTTATGTGCGCTGCTTCGGCGGCAATTCGGCGAGTTTGGCCTATCAGAGAGCGATTGCCGAAGAATGAAATAACGCCACCAAGGAGCCACAGTACCGAGAGAGCCGCCGCACCCATCAGCAGGTAGCGACGCAGCGCGGTTTGCTTGCGGGCCCCCTTGAGCGACAGACCTGCCAGATGCTGGTCGGGGAAGATAATCTCGGTGAAGAGATCATGGATGAAATAGCTCTTCGTTTCGCCTCTCTCCGCGACCTCGGCAACAAATGGCGCGGGGAGATGGAAAGTATCCATGAGTTTCGACAGAACGAGGTCGAGTGGCGTCCCTTCTTGAGTTCCACTCGAAAAGTAGAATCCACGAAAGAGAGGCTGCTCTTGGTAGGGATTTTGTTGGAAAAGGAGAGAGACAAATTCGGCCAGAGAGTCTTGCGCCGAACGAAACTCAAGCGGGAAAAGATAGATTTTGTTTCGGACTTCTGTTTTTCCTTCGGCGGCCAAACGCGCGAGTCTTCGCTCATCAAGAGCATTGGTCAACTTCTCAAATTCGGTATTGAAAATCGCGCGCGGCGCTCTCCCATCGCCTCCCACGGCAAAAGTCGTCCCCCATACCTGCGCTCGCTCATTTTTGCGCAGGTCGTCGAACATCTCGACGAAACCCTCGAGGAGGTCGCATTTGGTGAAGAGCAAATAAACCGGAAAAGTAATCCCAAGTCGTTCTATCAATTCGTCAATGCGCGCTCGAATGGTCTTGGCGTGTTGAACAAGCTGCTCGTCACTCGCATTCATCAGGTCCGAAATGGCCACCGCGACAATCACGCCGTTGACGGGTTTGTGCGGACGGTTTTTGCGCAGCAGGTCAAGAAAAGCGAACCACTCCTCGCGGTCTTCCGCTTCGGTTGTATAGCGACCAGCCGTGTCCAAGAGAATGGATTCACTGGTGAACCACCAATCGCAATTGCGCGTGCCACCGACACCGCGGATGCCCCGGCCTGAAGGGTCGAGATAGGGGAAGTTCAGCTCGGATTTCGCCAGCGCCGTAGATTTGCCGGAACCGGGAGGGCCGATGATAATATACCACGGCAGTGCATAGAGCGCGGCTTTCCCCGAGCGACCTCGGCCAAGTTTTGAAGTTTTCAGCGAGGCAATCGCCTCAGCCATCCGCTCCTTAAGCTGCTCGATTTCTTGCCGTTTGTCGGGCCGCACGACCATCGGGGCTCCACCGCCGCTCACGAGCGACTTCTCCAAGCGGTCTGACCCGCGCACCGCCGTGAGCCGTTGCATCACATAGAAAAGGATGACCACAAGCGCCACAATCGCCAGAAGCAGCGCACGCGGGCCACGCCCTCCCAATCCCGCCATCGGGCTAAGAAACCAGATGAGAAGGGCCAATAGAATGAGGCCAATCAAAAGAATGCTGAAAGGCTTTTTCAGGATGAGCAACAGGAGTTTCATCATAGGCGGAAGCGAGGTTGATCTACAGCAAACTGTGCTGCGCCGAACTTATGTCCCGCGACAAAACAAAATTCAAAAGCACGATGATTAGAACGACAATGACAACGCAGAGCGCGGCGGGCGCCCATGAGGGAAATCGGCCCCCGATGGCTCCGAGCGCTTCGGTAGGCCGTTTCCAATTGGGCGATAATCCCTGAGTGGGAGATTCGCGCATTTGCGCCAAACGCGCATGAACATCCGTGACAAGCGTGCGCAGCCGGTCGCGCCCGAGCACACGGTATTTGCCCTCGAAGCCCAAAGTCAAACAGAGGTAATAAACCTCGATAATTTCAGGCCGCACCGTTTCCTCTTTCGTCAATTTGTCGAGTCGAGAAAAGAACTCTTCTCCCGCGAGATGAGTCCCAAAACATTCCAACTGAAGAGGTTGACTCGACCATTCTTCTTTGTGCAACCACTCCGAATTCAAAATGACTTCATCAAGGAAGGCGACAAGAGCGTACTTCCCCTCTTCAACATCCACTTTGTCGAATTCCAAGCGGCGCCCCTTGGCTTCGGCTGCTGCAAACAAATGCCCAATTTGCCTTCGGAGCTCCGCCGGATCGCCATAATCCTTGAGCTGTTTCAATTGAAGCACCAAGGAGAAACAATCGCTGAAAAGGTCAGCGAGTGTGTTGATGGCTAATATTGCTTCTCGCATTTGTGTCTATTCTCTGACTGCGATAAGGTCCATTTTTGCTTGTGAAAACTCGGCCGGCAGATAAATGGAAATGGCCTTTGCCAAACGGATGTCACCCCAAAGATCACTGGCCGTATTCAGTTGGAAATAGTGATAGCCCGCACGTGCCGGAATGGCTGAGGGCACCCAAGTCAAGTGCGTGAGGTTCACGCCTCGCAGCGCCGCACCAATTAAGCCATCTATCGTTGTGGGAGAGCCAATTTTCACTTTCTGCGGAATCAGCTCGCCAATCGCTCGCTCAGGAATATCGCCTCCAAGGGCCAGATAGAACTTCGCAGCATCTAAGAGCCGCTCGTCGCGAACTCGACCAAGCCAGACATTCTCGCGGACTTTCTCCAGCGGAATCGCCACGAAATTCGATGGCAGCACCGTCTCCAATCCCTGGCGAACCGCCAACTCCAACGCGTCAAAAGTCGCCGCAAGATTGCCGTGCTGATAGAGCGGCAGATCCGTTGGATGACCCGTCGGCAAGAAAGTCATGAGCTGACCGCTTAGTTGCACCAGCCATTGGTAGCAAAGCTCCGGATGCGGCTTCACCATCAAGGCATGATTCAGAATCGGCAGCAGGGTATTGACCGTGTGAAGCAGCCAAAAGGCTGTAATATCGGAAACCCCGAATTCCATCGCGCCGGCACCGCGCTGCCGACGCGCAGCGGCCAGCGAAGTACTTCGAGCCGAAAGCATTTCCACAAGCCGTCGCATCAGGCGCATCAAATAGGGCGAAGCTCCAATGGAAACGCAGGGCGGTACGAAATTCTCTACGAGGCTGAGCGTCCCGGCGGCACCCTTCTCCAACCGAGCCACAGGCAGTACACTGAATCCATCCAGGACTTCGTCTCCAAAGAGAATGCGCAAGTTTTTTAAGCCAACCGTGATTTCTCGGTCGCCGGCGCCGGTGTTGCTATCGGGGACGCTAATCGTTTGCGGCAGCAAGCGCGCCTCCCGTGCATTTTCTTGAGATCCTTGCGCGATGTTCGCCGAGCCAACGCGATGCTCCGGATAACTCAGATAGACTTCAAGGAATGGAGCTCCCGCGGTAAGGTGCGCGCCGATGACGCGTCCCTCGGGCAGTTCATCGAAATCCGGTGCCCGGAAAGGGATGCCATCCGGCAAAAGCCCGTGGGCTCGCGTCAAAACGAGGCGACCACCTGCCAAGGCATCGCCATCTATTTCAAGCTCGCAGAATCCCCATGCGTGCCGGAAAAGCTGTTGCAGCCTCTCCGACATCCAGACTTCTTGATTCCTGTCCCATTGCTGAAAATGCTGCGGAGCAAGGAACATTCCCTCGCTCCAGACAACGCTTTGGTACTTGCTCATAGACCTGTATCTTCCTCAACGCGGAACTTGGGACGAGGTTTCTCCTCGGGTACAATCTCAATGCACTGGCCTGAAAGTCGAAGCGCAACTCGCTTTTTGATCGTCTTCGTCTCGATGAGCTGACGCCAGCAATCTTCCGTGGGTTTGCGGAAGACACCCACAACAGCCAGATAGGCCGCGCCCGATTTCTTCACGCGCTCGAATTCAAAAACATAGCTCGAATCGGGAAAAAGCGTCACCTCTTCCCGCACGACGATGTCCGCTCCTAATGTCGCTTCGTCCGATTTCCACAGCGTGTTGAAATCGGCATCCGTGAATTTCTGTGCTTGGCGCAGAAGGTAAATACGCACCAGGACTGGGAGTGATTCTCCCTGCTCGTTTTGATTCAGCTCGCCGCTCGTCTTGAGATTGACCATCAGCTTGGGTGCGGCGCACCCCATAAGGAGAAAACCCGAAGTCAGAAGAAAAAGAACAAGAGTTTTTTGTCTCATAGCTGGCGATTGAAGCCTACTATTTTTTTGTGCTGATTTTTTTCAATTCATCGAGTTTTTGTTCATAGCCGCGGTTGAACCCGGTAAGGAAGCGGCTTTGAATTCGTTTCACATCTTCCTGACTCAATTCACGGTGTCGTTCCACATAGCGCTCCCATTGCCCCTTCCCTCCACCCAGGAGTTTCCGGGAACCGGCTCCAAAATTTTCCGGGGCGAGCTCGTCCAGAATCCATTTGATGCCATAGCGAATGCTCTCTTCATACCCCGCCAAAATAGCAAGCTGGTGAAACATGAGGCCTTGCAGGGCGTCCGACAGGAGTTCGACGCGCGTGGATACGGGTTCGTCCGTGCGAGGCGAGAAGAGATATTTGGCGATGTCGGCTGGGGATTTGGCAGTCTTAACCGGATGGGAAGCGCGAATTTGCAGGCTTTGCTCCAAATCGAATTCCCGCTTCCATTCCCCCCGACCCTGAAGAAGGTCATAAGAGGTGGCCAAAAAAACCTCCAAGGCGCCCCGCAGGCTCTCAGCGAAAACCTGCACATCCTCCGTCGAGGGAAGTTGGCCGCTTTCCGGGATGAGTTTCGTCGCGAGACTCTGGAGAGCCTCGAATGCCGCTTGTTGAACATCGCGCCCGACCTTTCCGACGACTCGCTCCGCCTCCAACCGCGCGCTCTTCTCCTGAAGCCGAACCAATTCATACGAGCGATCGGGAAACTTCTTGCGAGCCAGAGTCAGTACTTCTCGCCGGGAACGGCTATCCAGTTCTTGTTTGTCCAGAAAGCGGCGAAGGGATTCCTCGATAGCCTTCTGCTTCCCCGAAGACTCCTCGCTCTCGTGTTCATGGAAGGTCTGCCGCAGATAAGCCGCCAGATCTTCGGCCAAGCGCGGCGCGTCCACCAGGGTCAGTGTCGGCGTCTCAGCGGGGCCGCCGACCGAGGTTTGTTTCGCCTCTTCTGCAATGAATTGAAATGCCAGAACGAAAGGCCCAATCTGAATTCTGTCGCCTTCCTTCAGTGTCACAGTCTGCTGAGGCGCAAGTTGTTTGTCATTCAGGAAGGTGCCGTTGCGACTCTGGCTGTCCTCGACGAGATACTCATTCCCTTCTCGGAAGATACGGGCGTGTCGTCGCGAAACGGTGCGCCCTTTGTCCACTAAGACCAGCTCGTTGGCCGAGGCACTGCCCATGTGCACTTCGGGCAAGTAGAAGAGCCGGTCGTAGGCGGCGACCTCAGCGCCCTTTTCCTCGGAAAGAACGCGCAACTTAAACGGCATGCGTCTCTCTTCTGTTTTTTCGATTTTGGAAGAAGCAGGTCGGCGAAGAATTAATCGGCACCACTCATCTCATCCAGAACAGCATCCATCACCGACAGAATATCACGATTCATCGCCTGCGAACCCAAGAGTTCCGCCCAAACGCGCCCCACAGCATCTTCGATCTCTTGAAGCACCTTTTGAACCGCCGTCGAAGGGTCGGCGGGATCGAAATCGCCACTGTCGCCGCACAGGCTGAATCCCGGAATCCAAGTGGTCATGCGAAAAGCCAACAGCAGCAATTCTTCCCAAAGATCTTCCGGAATCGCATTCCGGTTTCCTGCTCGTTTTTCGCGATTGTACAGCACCGAAAATCGGTTGAAAGTGCGGGCGTCACTGCGCAAATGGTCTCGAATGATCTCTCGCACTTGAACCGGCTCAGCAGGCTTTCCGCGCGGCAAACTGAGCTCCACCCTTCCCAAGATGAATTTCACGACTTCGGCGACCGTGTGGATGTCCTGGCCGTCATGCACGAGCAGAGTCCGGAAGAGCAACATCCCGAGGCTGTAGATGTCACACGGCACATGAAATGCCCGATAGAACGAGACCTCGCGATCATACATCACGCGGTTCGTCATCGCCTCAAGAAGGGCGTAGGTGGCTTCGTCAATCGCGGAACTCACGCCCAGGAAGCGGATGCCATTTTCGATCAGGTCGCAAGGCATCCCCCAGAGGCGGACTTGTTGAAGCTCGCGCGCTTGCACCGGAATGGTCAGAACGAGCAAATCCCGTCGAGACATTTTGCGGGTGCGCAGAGCTTGACCGACAACATCCATTTCCAGTCGAGCGCGACGCTGACCCTTCGGATCGGTCACCAGCTCCGCTGTGCGAATGATGAAATGGGCTAAATCATTTTTCCCGAAGGGCTCGTCGCGCACAAGAGGAGCGCTGTACAGCGGATCAGGTTCCAACGGTGGCCTGAAGACATGCGGTGCATCGGCAGGAACTCCTTCCGCGCCAAAAGGCAGCGTCGCACCCAAGTCGAGAAGGGCAAGCCGAAAGTTCCACCGCGCAGGCAGGTTCTCAGGACGGGAACCGATGGTTAGCATAATGTGCGCAGGCTTCAGGTCCAAGTGCGGCCTCTTGTATTGACCATGCAGACAGGCCACTCGAACACAAAGCTCGCGATAGAGCAGGAGCTTGAGAAGAAGACATTCGAGAGGGAAAAGGCCGGAGTCATCGTCCTCAAAGAGGAATTGTCGCCCAATGGAGATCGTCTCGCGCGCTCTTTTCAGAACTTCCTCGCGCCCCGGCAAAAGTCCTGCGAGCGCGCCGCCTTTCCAGAGGTCTTCCCAGTTTGCTCCTCCCAACAAGTCACAATATTCATCGAGAGTGAAATGCTCAATCCTCAGAGGGAAAATCTCCGTATCATAGAAACTGACCGGAACGATTTTCTCGCGTGCCAAGGCTGAAAAATCGGCGCCACTTGGGAAACAGAGCGCGAGATTTTCCCGCGTTTCGGCGTCTAAGGAGGCTGCGGCTGCCCTACCGAGGAGTGGCCAGAAATCCGTGTGAAGCTCAGGCCCTCGGCGCACTTTCGCCCGCGGCGTTACCGCTTCCTCGGGCGTGCGCGAGTAAGTCCAGAAAGTCATCGCCTCGGGAGTTTCTCGCGTCGTTTCCGAGCAAACCGAACAGTAGAGATAGCGCACGCTGCTCTCGCAATAGGGGCGCAGCCCTGCTGCCAAAAGAAGAGCATCATCGTGGCAGGTTCGCAGCGGTCGCCCGCAGGAAGGACACGGAGGATAGAAATACTGTCGTGATGCAATGCAGTGGAAAAGGGGTGGGTAAATTCCGTGTTCAATCCAAGGCAAAAAGCCGCGATGAAGTGCCCCCAACTCTTCGGGAGTGCTGAGCAGGCTTTGCCGTTCCGCCACCCATGATTCATCAATCAAACGGTTGTTTACGGGAAGAAGATGGCCAGGACTCGTGGGGATTCGATAGGCACTGCGGCGCATTTTCAGAGCCGCAAGGGCAATGGCTTCCCCTTGAGCCGCAACCACCCGTGCCAGGAGGATGCAGGAAGTAAGTCCGCCCTCGGCCAAATGCACAAAAGGATCATCTGCCGCGCCCAGCGATACTCCCTCGGGATGCACCGCGAGTTCAAAGCGGAAACCGCAGCCTCCCAGCGGGAAATGTTGGAGCGACGGCTTCATAGCGGAGATTCCTGAAGATTCGCCCATGAAGTCCCTTTCAAGTCAAGCCATATCCAAGGGGGATGAAGCCGGTTCGCAGGAGGAGTGACCGGCAATGGCGAACATAATCTATATAATATACCTAACTTTGCCCTGCTTGTCAAGCAGTTTGTTGCCTATTTGCCTGGTCTGGAAGTCAACCTTCGTGCCTCGTCTCACAGTGCCTCTTCCTTCGACGGCAGTCGAAAAACATGGCCGCAACTCCTGTGCACCGCACCCGCTCACCCACATGTCCTTCCCGGGCGCCGTGAAGGCACTTGTTCGCAAGGATTCAGCATGCTTGGCGTCTGCATGCCACTGCTTCACATCACCATAATCCTTTTGTGCGGACGCCGGTAAATTCATCCCAGGCTTTGCAGTAGGCTCGAGATTCAGGTCCAAGCAAGTGAACAAAGTTGGCAGCCGGAAACACATCGTCTGACACTCTGTTCATAAGATTCTCCAGGAAGCAGGTCGCGACGCAATCCTTCACATCTTCGTCGCCATCCGACATCAGTCTTTCGATCAATTTAAAGATGACCGCCAAGTTCTCGGTATCTCCACTCACAATCAAATCAACAACATGGTACGAAAACTCCGCCATATCGTTGCACAGACCTGCCTCTTCCTCTCCCCAGTAGTTGAGATGTTCCTTCCACCGCTCCTCGAACGACGGGAACTCCATTAGGATGGTCTTCATGCAGTCCTTTTTGGAAATCATTTCACATTCCCTTCGTCATTTCAACGCATCTTTTAGGTCATTCAGGCATTTCTCTGCTGCGGCACGGTCGCCGGGGTCCGCCGTCGGATTGTTCTTTAGCCACTTCTCCAAAGCCACAACGGAATTCGGACCCTTTTCCTTCGTGTGATTCCTACCTCCCACCAGTTGTCCGGTCGCACGTTCGTGTCGAATTGCATCAGCCGTGCTTCCGCTACCGACCTTTGCGTTTGGTTTATATTGATCGTTCATAATATTCTTCAACTTGGGATCACGAACATACGGTTTTCCCGTCTGCTGCTCACGCAACTGGCGCAAGTATGCCTCGAATTGGGCGCGGCTTTTGGCTGAAGTGTCCGGTGCCTCTTCGGAGGTCGGTTTCCCTTGGCTTTCCCCCGGTTCTCCCTTACCTGCACCGCAATCTGTGCTGAGTCCGAGTGGGTCCGTTTGCTGCAGAGGATTCGCAGGATAGGCATACAAATTCATGTTCCCGGCTAATCCCAAGGGATCAGGTTGCAGAAAACGGTTCGTTTCCGGGTCATAAATACGGTAGCCGTTGTAACAGAGGCCGGTTTCTGCATCGAAGTACTGCCCGGGAGCTCGGAGATTGAAGTCCAACCCGAGCGGGTCATGCACACGCGCCTGTCCAAATGGCTCGAGGTCGAGTGCCCACACAATCTCGCCGCTTTCATCGGAGACCGCCATTGGCGTCCCAATTCCATCTTGGTGGACATAATAGGATTTTTTCTGCCATTCTCCGCCTGGATCGCGTTTCAAGTCAACGAACATCGCGGACGCATTTTCGTCCGGGGAAAGATAGACATATATCCGGCGCGAATTCTCATCGCGGATTTCGCGGTACAGCCGATGCTCATTCCAATGGAACTCCATCCGCTGACTTCCCGTTTGTTTCCAAGCCCGCTTGTCAAACGCATCATAACCGCAGGCCGTGCGGACTCCTCGAGATGTCTCCGTCCCAATAAGACCGTCGCTCTCGTCATAGGCCAGACAAACTGCCTCTCGGCCTCGTTCCCGTCGAACCACATTGCCCCGATCGTCATAGTCATAGCGCAGTTCCCCCATCCGACGCAAGCGATTTCCTGCCGCCACCTCACTATTTGGCGTCCCATAAGGATTCCCAGCGGCGTCGTAGGCGATTTTGCGGATAGGGCCCTCGGAGTGAGCGATTCCTATGAGGCTACCCAAGGTGTCGTAGCTGAAGTGCGTGCATTGATGCGATATTCCGTCTTGGATCTCCACGAGATTTCCAGCCGCATCATAACGATACTTGCGTTGGAAAACAATTGGCCGTTCTTCGCCCGCTCGACGACGGATAGACAGTTCGACGAGTCGTCCATCCAAATCCAGTGCGCGAAGCTCTGTGAGGCCATTCGGAAGCAGGTGCGCTTGGAGCTGGCCCCCGATTCCGAAGACCTCATGAATTCTCCCGCATGGATCGGTCAATTTGAGACCGCCTTCTTTCTTGTCGAAGTCAAATGCGCACTCGACTCCTTCGCTCCAGGCGATCTTGCTGAAGTGGCCTTGTTCGTCATAACCGTACTGGACGAAATCACTATTCCAATTCTGTTCGATTGGACGATCAAGAGCATCATACTTCAGAGATATTACAAATCCATCGCGTTCTGCAAGACATGGTCGGCCTGCCTCATCATACTCAAATTGGCTCGGCCCTCGGGAACCGTAGCGCTTGGCCGACACGCGGTTGCCTTCCCCGATCTCGATGCCGACAAGCGGTTGGCCTTTCTGATTCAATTTTCCGATGACATTTCCCGCCCTGTCCCGCAAATAGGTTTCTTTCAGCGTGCCATTTCGGACGACACGCGCAAGGCGGTCATTCAGATCATATTCGTACTGCGTTACAGTGCCGCCCGGGTCGGTCACAGATTCCAGTTCGTCGGCTCTATTGTAGCCGTACTTCGTTGTGTGTGCTAAGGGATCGGTCTCCTCCGTCAGCTTATTCCACGAGCTATAGCGATACCGCCAAATTCGTCCTTGAGCATCTTGATGAGCGGTGAGATTGGATTCTGCGTCGTAGGTTCGGCGCTCTCGTGACTCATCGGGATGCTCGACCTCAATCAGCCGCGAGAGCTTATCATATTTGAATCGGGTTATCTGCCCGTTGACTTCCTGTCGGACCAAATTCCCGAGAATATCATATTTGAACTGCTCTAATACTCTGCCCGACTCATCGCGCACGACTCTCAAGAGCCCGCCGGGAAAATAGCTGAAACGCTTCACATCGCCGCTTGGATCGCGAGTTTCGATTCGCCAGCCGCGCTCGTTGTACCGATGCTGCGTGACAGCGCCAAGCGCGTCCACCTCCTCGAGGAGGTTGCCTCTCTCGTCATAGAGCCACTTGCGAGTTGCTGCGGCGGCGTTCGTTTCTTTGATCTTCAGGTTCAGTTCGTTCCATTTTCTCTGGGTCGTGCGTCCCTGAAAATCCATCTCTTCGACAATGTTCCCGTGTTCATCATAAGCCAGTCGCCGCACATTGCTGTTGGGATCAATCTCGCTCTCCAAATTCCCCATGCGGTCGTAGTTGAACGCCGAGACATTGCCGTAAGCATCAATAATGCCGGTGACGAGGTTTGATTCGTTATACTTGTAAATCTGCGTCGAACCGTTCGGAATTTTGAAGACCGTGGTTCGTGCCAGCAAGTAGTATTGAATCTCGCCACTGTAGAGTCCATCGTCTCCGAAAGATTTGATGCATTGCCCGATCGGATTATACTCGTAGTGGAAACTGTACCCGTTGCGATCCGTCTTCTTGGTCATCCAATGGTTGTCGTCATATTCATAGACATAGGCGTTGCCGGCGGCATCAATCACCTTTGACAAATTGCCATGTTTGTCATATTCGTACGAGACGAGAATGACATTCGCCTCTTCCCGCGAGTCTCCAGTGAGCCGCAGGCGAGCCATGCGTCCTTCGCCATTGTATTCGACGGCAATTGAACGAAACGCACTATCACGGATCTGGTTCAGCCGTCTTTCTTTGTTATACGAAAAATGAATTTCGTTGCCGTTTAAATCAGCGATTGAGATTAAGAGAGCACGCGGAGACAGATTCGGGAACTCAAAGGAGCAAAGGATATTGTCTTTGGTTTGAATTCTGTAGACGCTTTCCGAGAGGCGTGAGAATTGGAAAAAGGCAGTCGGATGAAGATGGGTATCCCCGACATTGGGCAAGAACGGCAGCGCATAGTGCATGCCTTCACTATCTACATAATCAAAGCCATCCTCGCGCGCCACCAAGTATCGGTGATATTCGTGTGTCCAACCGAAACCGAGCGGGCCATCATCGTTTCTCAAGTTTCGATAGGCGCGCAACCACCGGAAAGAAATCGGCCCCGGCAGCTCGAAGTCCGTCTTGTCCTCGAAATTGCAGCCGCTGACCAAGTCCAACGGTTCCAATCCCAATCGGCATTTGGCTTTCTCGGCAATTTTCCCCGCCAGTAGTTTGGACGCATCCGTTACGGCGTTCCAGGCAAATTGCATCAACAGATCCGTGAATGTGATTCCAACCATCACATTGCCGCCACCCATCACACCTGCGTTGGGTACAATGGGAATCTCTGAACAGGAGCAAGCGAACAGCGGCCCGACCATCGCCATAGGCGCGCCGTTTACCGTCACAGTTGGGCTGCCAATGGCGGCATTTCCTTCAGCGATGGGCAAAACGGCTGGTGGCAGAAGAGCTTGGAAGAGCGTGGACCAAGTGTGCATTCCTTCGATGGTGCTCAGGTAGGATTGCCAGACGGACGGAACTTTTTCTCCCTTGATGGCAGGATCTATCATGCCGCGAACCGTGCCGATGATAATCTGAAAATTCGTAGCAATGACGACGGTCAGCAAGTTCTGCAAATACCACTTCCAGGAAAGGAGTTGCAGCGGTGGGGTCAGGATGTGCGGCGGTGTAGGCGGGACATGCAAACTATACCCTTTTGCTCCTACCGTTGCGGCGGGCGCGCCATTGACAAAGACATTCGATGAAGGCCACTGTGGGGAGAGCCACAGGAACAGAGCCCCAATGTATGGATAGGGCAGCGGCGGACCCGGAACAGGCACCGGAGAGGGGGGCGCGGGAATTAGCCCTTTGTGGATGTCCAGGCCAATGACCGTATCTCCGAGTTTTGCTGCCGGAAATAACATCAGCTCGCCTCAACGATTACATCGAGCTTGGTCAGCTTCTCGAGTTCGGTCGGTCCCGGATATTCACATGCGCTGCGCCATACCATATCCAGAGTTCGTTCCACTGTCCGGATAACGACCGTCTGCAAAACGATCTCGGGCGTTTGCATGCCCGGGCCATAGTCAATGCGGATAGCAGGTGCACCGCCGGGCAGAGTGAACTCAATCGGCCCCGCCGCATCCATTCCTTCCAGTCGAACTTTTTCATTCCCTTTCAAATAGGGAACCGCCAGTCCAGAAGAGGCCCCATTGAAAAACTTGAAATCAAGCATCGGCATCTTTAGAGACTTATACTTCTCGACCTGGTCGGGCGGCACAAGTCCCGCTGACATTTCGTGAAGTTGTTCATAGAGGGGCATGTCCGCAGGCATCACTCCGGCAAAAGAGCATCGAGGATACCATATCTTGCCAAATACACCCACACACGCCGGCATCGGCATACGGTGCCAGTCTTTCATCTCTCCCACGCAAAGACCTTCGGGCGTGAGGAGGAAATTGGGATCCTCGATATTGGGCAACGCCAGTCCGTCAAGCGTCTCCTTCTTCTTTTTGACGACAAAACCTCGGCCAAGGGGATTGCGCGGGTAACCTACAGGCGCTTCGCTGAAACTGAGAATATCCATCCCTCCATAGGCACGTTCATATCGCAGAGGCATTTCGGTGAAAGGTTTCGGATTGGAGAATACAGGGCCTGCCAGCGGTTTATGCTGACATTGACGATCTCCGGTTACTACTAGGTTTTTCCGATAGGAGCCGACTTGAACAGAGACTCCCATACGGATGACCTCTTTGCCCCGTGGGCCGCAAGCCTTCCCAACGATAATAATGTCCGTCTGCGGTTTCCATGGAATGAAGTCAGATTCGACCTCACATGCCGTGATGAGTGGGTCCCCTCCGTCAAAGAATTTGTCCGCAGGTTCAAGTTTCACGGGCTCGGATTCCGGTACGCATTTGCCGTCAGGGCTAATCCGGTATCGGGTTTTGGCCACAACCGAAAGGACATACTTCCCCTGCGGATTGGAGGCGGGCAAGAGAATATGTGAAAATAGAGGTGTGGTTGACATAATTCGTGCACCCCGATTTAGGGATTGAGCTGAACCATTCCGCCTTTGACGATATTGATCCCTGACGCGCTGGACTGCACCATTGCGCCCGATATATTTGCCGACATATCGGCTTTCATCTCGACATTGGCACCATGCAGCGTCAGGCTCGTCTTGGCATCCACTTTGATGGCCTTGCCTGAAATGGTGATGTCTCCGGCAGGCGCGGTGATGTCAATGGCGCCTGACTTGGTGGTGATTGTCAGTTTCTTGCCGCCAATATCTATTTTAAACATGTGTTGGCCGTCGGCATCTTGAAGCGTGATGGATTTCCCTGCGTCATCAATCGTTGCGCGATGACCGTCCTTGCTGGAGATTTGTATCTTTTGACCGGCGTCGTCCAGGAGTACCCGGTGCTTCTTGCTGGTTTGAATCTCGATTCCTCCCTTGGCGTCATCGAGAACGATGTAGTGCTCCGTCGCCGTAATGAGAGCGCTCTGCTTCTGTTTGTCACTCAAGGTAAAAATATGATTCCCAGGAGTACTGAGGACAATGACCTTGTCTGCGTCGCTCATCAGAAGCGAATGACCATCGGTAGTCACGGTCAGCACACGCTTGTCGCCATCGTTCCAGGTCGTCAGGTGGCCTTTCTGGGTCTGAATCGTAATCCCTTGCAGATCGCCGCCTTCGGCAAGCTGCATGGAATGCTTGTCCGCGGTGGAGATTTTGATATTGTTGCCGAATCCCTTGGCTCCGTCGGCAAGATTAATCGTTTCACTCCCGCCTGTCGTCAGATTAATATTCGCTTTTGCATCGTCCAGAAGCAGGGTATGGCCATAGGGTGTCTTGATGATATTTTGGATTCGATTTCCGGGTTTGAGCGGTGGTGTGTTATCCGCGTGATAAACTCGACCGGTGATGATGGGTCGGTCGGGATTGCCTTCCAAGAAATCTACGATGACCTCATCGCCTATGAGAGGGTGGAACTGATTCCCATGACCGTGACCCGCATAGGCATGGCTAACGCGCACCCAGCATGAACTGTGTTCATCGTTTTTTCCCTCGCGATCCCAATGGAACTGGACCTTCGCCCGTCCCAGGTCGTCCATATAGAGCTTTTCTCCCTTCGGCCCCACGACAACGGCCGTCTGCGTACCCACAATGCGAGGTCGCGCCGTTTTCCGCGGAGGGCGATAAGGGACATCCATCGGAATGCATTCAAATTCGTTTCGATAATAGCCCGGCGCTCCGGTATCCTTGAAGCCTCCTTGCGAGCCCTCATGATGCACATGGGTCAGCAAATAGTCCGTATTCAGGACTTTTCGGTAGTGCTCTTCCAGCGTGAAGCGGTAACCCGCCGTAAGAGAGCGGCAATCGCTTCGACCGTGAATCGTCTCTCGGGAGATCTCAATTTCCTCGTTGCGAAGATGAGCTTTTTTGTCACCCGCGTCGCTGAGGCCAAATCCTCCCGGGTACCGGTAGCTTTCATAATCGTCAACCGTTTCAATCTGTGAAGTCGAGAGAAGCTGGGCGGTGGGAGTATTGTAGTTGTAGTCCTTCAGGGTGACTTTTGATGTAATCACCTGCTGGCAATAGGTCATTTCGGCGACCGTCTCCATGTGAGGCGGAACCAAAGCGCTGGGGTCTCGATAGCGAAGCGTTGCCGTGGGCGAAGTAGCCGCAATCGCCCCAGCATGGTCGGCAATAACCAGCACTTCGTTCTCGCCCGAGTGATCAAAGAAGAAGAAAATGCCGCGATTCTCCATGAGCCTTGAGATGAAGGCCAGGTCCGATTCCATGTACTGAGTGCAGTATTCCCAGGGCGAGTACTTCTCTTTCAGGTCCATTTTGACATCGCTGCCGGATAGGCCCCGATCTTTCAGTACCTGCTCGATGATTTCGATCACGGTCTTGTTCTGAAAGATCCGGCAGTTCTGATATAGACCGAGCCGCCATAGACGGGGAACCAACTCGACCTCGTAGGAGATGCTCTCCGCCTCGCGACCCGTTTGCGTGACGCTCGCAATAATTCCATGATAGCATCGCTCGGCAAGATCCGTCTCTAAGGGAGGCCGAATCGTCAGCGTGGTCGGCTTGTCCAACAGGTCAGAGAAATCCAGGTCCGGATCTTCCCCCACCAGGGCAATCGTGAATCGGAACGGCTCCAAGATTCGCTCCTCGCCGACGAAACCGCTGACCTTCAGAGCCCCCGGTGTGACCTTTGCGCTATCAAAGAGAAAATTGGCGGTGGAAGCAGTCGAGACGGCCATAGTACACCTTCCCTCTCGGGCAGGAATCTGCCCCAGACAAGACAATACACCCTATTTCTTCTGAGCCTATGATACAACATGGAAGCCTTAAAAGCAAGTATTCCAAGAGCCTATTGCCGCCGAAGGATATGCGCCTTGTCTTGCGATTTTCGCAATCATTTCGTATGTTTGTGTGGCACATGCCGAACCTTTCGGATTGCATGCCATTGGTGCTTTGGACGACATCAGGAAAAACTCACACAACCTCGTGGAAAGGAGCTTCCATGCAACCATGCAAGATTCTTCTGCTCAGTGGCTCAATTTTGCTTGCCGCTGGGATTTCGCTGGCCGACGGAGGCAAAGGGGCGGGACAGCCCAATTTTCGACTCACTCCAAAAGGTCAGCAACTGCAACAGCGAGGCGTGCCTGTGTCCGGCATCGTTCTCTTTCAACCGGCTGGGCACGGATTTACCAAAACACTCGATGAAGTGGGACCTAATGTCCGCTGCAATCAAGATCCTCCGGGCGCCTGGCAAAACGAGACTCCAATCGCCGCCAGCCCCTTAAACACGAACCTGGTTATAGCCGGCGCCAATGACTACAGAAACGGCGATGCGTCGGGAGGCTTTTACCGAAGCACGGATGGCGGTCTTTCTTGGGCGGACGCTCTTGTCGCGCGCGGCCCTGCAGCTCTTTTTTATGATGCGGCCGGAGATCCTGTCGTTTGCATTGACACAGATGGGCGCTTCTATGTCGCGTACATCGCTTTTGAACGCGAGAACGATCCCAACGGGCTGTATGTGCAAACTTCGACAGACACTGGCCAAACTTGGTCGGAACCCGTCGCCGTTTGCGAGAATCAAGGCGAGCCGCCTCTCGCGTTTGAAGACAAGCCCTACGCCGCTTGCGACATTTACCCTTTTTCGCCCTATGTCAATACCTTCTATATTACTTGGACAAAGTTCACCGTGGACGGCGAAGCTCCGATTTACTTCTCACGCTCGATCAATGGTGGTCAGACTTTCAGCGTGCCAGAGAGACTCTCGCAGGGAGGCGCTTGCCAATTTTCGTGCCCGGCGGTCGGCCCTTTCGGCGAGGTTTATGCCGTTTGGTATCAGTATGGTGGGCTGTCCCGCATCCGCTTCGTTCGGTCGCTCGATGGGGGTGAGACATGGGATCCCGAGGTTACGGTAGCCAATTGCGATGATGATCTCGGAGAGAATCCGTGTGGGTCTTTCCGGACACCCAGCTATCCCGTCGTGAGCTGTGACATCTCCGACGGCCCGCAGCACGGATGGATTTATGTCTCTTGGGTGGACAATCGCAATGAAAACCCAGACATCTACTTCTGCCGCTCGACGAATGGAGGGAGTACCTGGAGCACTCCTCAGATGATCAACGATGACAGTATCCACGCCTGGCAATGGTGGCAATGGATAGTCGTGCACCCCCAAACCGGCGAGATCGGCCTGTCTTGGTTCGACCGGCGCGACGATCCCAACGACTGCCTCTATGGAATCTATGCCACAACCTCCACCGACGGTGGCTTCACTTGGACAAAGAACTTTCCGATTAGCTCGGTCGCCTCTGATCCAACGGACTCCTACTTCTTGGGAGATTATTCCGGCGCGACATTTCGCGACAACGGATTCTATTCGGCGTGGACGGATCTGAGACGGGATAATGGCGGAGATTGCTTCGCCACATGGTGGAACGCTGGCTCGCTTTCGCTCACTTCACCCAACGGTGGTGAGAGATGGTATGTCGGCCAATTGCGGGATATTGTCTGGTATTCGGCGGATCTTGCAGGAACCATGACTATCGAGGTGAATCGCGAATGGCCTGCCGGCGCATGGGATACCTTGGTTGCATCCACAGTGAACGACTGCACCGAGATTTGGCAAGTGACCGGCCCAATCACCACTCACGCTCGCATGCGCATTACCTGTGATTCTCTTCCTCGATTCAGCGACTCCTCGGAGGCCAACTTTGAAATCGCCACGCCCTCGCTGACTTTGACGGCACCAATCGGCGCCGAAACTCTGGCCATAGACGACCGCTACTACATTCGCTGGCTATTCGAAGGCGTGTCGGGTGATTTGCAGATTGAACTGAATCGCTCCTTCCCCAGCGAAGAATGGGAACTGATAACGACAATTGATGTCAGCCAGTATCGCTATCACTGGCTGGTGACAGGCCCTGCAAGCACGACCTGTCGTGTACGGATTACGAGTACCCAGAATCCGTCTCTCGGAGACACTTCAGATGGAGATTTCTTGATTCAGGCCTCGGGAGCCCTCACTCCGCCTGCGCTGTTGCCGAACGAATTCGCCATTGCAGGCCCATTCCCCAATCCTTTCAATGCGACCGCTCTCTTTCGGCTGTCTGTGCCTCGCACGGCTCCAGTGCGCGTCACCATCCATGATGTGCTCGGACGAGAAGTTCGTTCCTTGTTCGATGGCATAATGCCGGCAGGCTACCATGAGGTTTCATGGCACAGCGGTTCGTGCGCGTCAGGCATCTACTTCGTATCAATGCGGACGGACGATTTCATCGCCACACGCAAAGTCGTGCTGCTGAAGTAGCAGCAGGTCCTCGCCCCAAGCACCGCTTTCCGCGCCGAGGAGGGTTATCAGACCCTCCCGGAAATGTGTTTAGCGCTTGCACGCCGTGATATGCATCAATCCGTTCGTGAAGAAATCAATCGGGTAGGACTCACATTCGAGGATTTCAAACTGGGGCAGGAGCGTTTTCAGTTCATCGAGGTTTTCGCCGACATCTGTTCTGATGTCAAAAGTCAGAAGGCCATTGGATTTTAGAACACGCGCCAGCTCCGAGAGAATTTGCCATGTGTCACTTTTCGCCATTTGATGGCCAACCCACCAAACCGCATCGAATTTTTCCGTAGGCAAATCGAGGCGCTCAAGATTCAGAAGGCGAAGATCGCCGTCCGGCACGCGCCGCCGCGCAAATTCCAGTTGCTTTTCCGAGGCACAAACGGAGACAATTCGCGCGCCTCTTTGAAGAAATATCTCCGTATCGCGTCCATCCACACAATTTGCCTCAACAACGAGGGGTGCGGATTTGCCGACCGCATCCAGCAGCTTCCAAATGAGCCTTTCCATCCACCGCCGCGCTTCGACGAGCCCGGTCTTCGCGCAGAAATCGAGCGCGATACGCTCTGTTCTGCTACTCTCTTCCATCATCGCCTTCTCGTCACCACGCCCACATCTTCGGTTCCAACAACGGCAGCCTCCTGAATCTTGGCCCATCGCAGAAGTTTTTCAATGCGGGCAGGCGCGGTCATCGTAAGTTCAAGCGGGCGACCGCGTGTGTCCACAATAAGGCCGACAACGCCTCCAATCAAATTCGCCTCAATCTCTTTGCCCGGCCCCGCGCCGACATCAAACCCTCGCGCTGGTCGAATTCTCGCTTTCATCGTCACATCAGGTTCAAGCGGAAAGAGAACAAGCTCTCCGAAGAAAATCTTCTCGTGCAATTCTGCTCCACCCGATGCTCGACCTTCGATTTCAACACACTCGCGGCCTTCTTTGCCGTTACCCACGGGTGCGACACAAGTTCCCAACCGAATCAAGCAATCCTTCTCGAAAACTTGAATCGCCGCCTCTTCATGAACAGTCGCCAGCACCCCCAAATGCGGCATCATGAAGATGGAATCTACCGCCAGCTCAGTGACGCCCTCAGGCTCGAACGCGTCAATCATGATATGCGCGGCCTGCGCTCTTCGCGGCGCATGCGAAAGCACGCCGCCCGAGCCAACGAGAATATCCAGTCGCATCATGTCCACGAGCGTCCCGCCCGTGCGCGTTTGAGCAAAAGTATCCGAAATCGTTCGTTCCTGTTGGACGCCCTTCAGACTCGTGGCGAAACTTCTGTGTTGGAGAAACGCAAGCCGAATCGCCTCGCGCGCAATTGCTTGCTCGATTTGCAGGTCTTCGATTGTTTGCGGAATCGTGGTCGGGCGAATCATCTTGTTGGCAATCCGGTTGCGAAGCTCCTCCTCAGAAAGCGAAAAAGGAATCCATCGCAAAATATTCTCGATGCCCGCTTCAGCTAACACATTCGACACAGAATAGCTCATTCCGAGATTTGCCGAGACCGTGCGATTGAACGCAGTCTGGCCGGGTTTGTCCGGAATTCGGAAAACGGAAAAGACATCGGTCGTCGCGCCGCCAATGTCCACGCCGACCAGCGTGATATGATGAGCCTTGGCGACGCGCTGCATAATATCGCCCACAGCTCCCGGCGTCGGCATAATCGGCGCATGCGTCCAGCTCGTGAGTTTCTTGTAGCCCGGCGCTTGCGCCATCACATGCTCCATGAAGAGGTCGTGAATCACCTCGCGGGCAGGGCCGAGATTTTCGCGCTCCAAAACGGGCCGCAAATTTTCCACGATTCGCACATCAACACTGTCAGCAAGAGTCTCTCGAATGGCATCGCGCGCGTCTTTGTTGCCCGCATAAATCACCGGCAACTGATACCCAATTCCTAATCGTGGCCGCGGATTTGCAGCGCGCAAGAGCTCGGCCAGCTCGACAACATGTTTCGTTGTTCCGCCGTCCACACCGCCGGAAAGCAGAATCATGTCGGGCCGAAGACGCCGGATGCGCTCGATTCTTTGATGAGGCAAACGGCCGTCGTTCGAGGCGAGCGTGTCCATCACGATCGCACCCGCGCCCAGCGCCGCGCGCTCCGCCGATTCCGCTGTCATCGCTTTCACCACGCCCGTCACCATCATCTGCAATCCGCCCCCTGCTGATGAAGTGGATACATAGATGTCCACGCCGCGATTGCCTTCGTGAGGCGTGATAATGCGTTCGCCGTCCAAAATTTGGCGGCCGGTCAGCTCTTCGACTTCGCGAATGGAATTCAACACGCCGCGCGTGACATCTTCGAACGGCGCTTCGACCGTCGTCGGCGCTTCCCCACGCACGATGAGCCGATATTCATCGCCTCGTTTCTCGATGAGAATCGCCTTCGTCGTCGTGGAGCCGCAGTCGGTCGCGAGGATGGAATGGATTTCAAGAGACGTCAAGCTGCGCTTTCATACAAGGATTTCTTTCAAAATAAATCTTCCTCGCCGAGGTGGGTAAAGAAGTCCCCGCTGGCTTCATGCATCAATGGTCAAAATACAAAAAAGCCCCCATAAAGGCAAGAGCGCCTTCATAGGGGCCTGCAATCGCTTGGATATGTTTATGTTTCTTTTTCTATCTCATCCAGAACCTGTCGCGTTATTATAGCGAGTTCCCGAGCGGCAACCGGTTTCATAATATATTCCCGGATGCCAAGCTGCTTGGCTTTCTCGGGCGATATGGTTTCGCTGAATCCCGTGGCAAGGATGATGGGAATGTCCGGCCGAATTTGCATCATCTCGATGGCAAGTTCCATCCCTGTCATGTTCGGCATCGTTTGATCCGTAATCACAAGGTCGAACTTGTCCGATTTTGCTCGAAAGGCCTCCAGGGCCTCAACACTGCTGGTCCGAGCTGTTACTTCGTACCCCAATCGCTCCAGCATTTGCTTGCCTAACCGAGCCAAGGAAGCCTCATCATCCACAAAGAGGATTCGCTCTTTGCCGGTGGGAACGGATTCCGCTTGAGGCTGGGCATCGGGCGCCTTGCTCTCGAGTCGCGGCAGATAGACACGGAAGGTGGTGCCCTTGTCCGGCTCGCTATAGACGGTGATTGCGCCATTGTGGCTCGTTACGATGCCATGAACCGTAGCCAAGCCCATGCCGGTTCCTTCACCGACCGCTTTGGTCGTGAAGAAAGGCTCGAAAATGCGCTCCATCGTGGGTCGGTCCATGCCATGGCCAGTGTCGCTGACGGTCAGTCGCACATAGGGTCCTCCGCGCAAGTTAGGAACGAGCATGGCAAGGTCCGCGTCCACATCAACGGATATCAGCTCGACTCCCAAGATGCCTCCCTTTTCGCGCATGGCATGATGCGCATTGCCGCAAAGATTCATCAACACCTGATGGATTTGCGTGGGATCTGCCAGCACGGCTCCGCAATCCGTGTCAATATTCTGCCGAATTTCGATGGTGGTGGGCAAAGACGCCCGAAGCAGTTTGAGTGCTTCCTTAATCACGGGGTGAAGCTGAATCGGTTGCCGTTCTTGATCAATTTGGCGGCTGAAAGCCAGAATCTGCCGCACCAAATCTTTGGCACGCCTTCCCGCTTTGAGCACTTCTTCCAAATCTCCGCGCGCCGGAGTCCCCTCCGCCAAGTCTATCTTGGCCATTTCGGCATACCCGAGCATCGCCATCAGGATGTTATTGAAATCATGAGCGATGCCGCCCGCCAGTGTGCCGATCGCTTCCATCTTTTGCGCTTGTCGCAACTGGGTTTCCAATCGCTTTCGATCCGTAATGTCGCGCAGAATACCTTGCGTTGCCGTGCCGCCGCGATACGGGATTCGGCTGACGGATGTTTCCACCTCAACTTCCTTGCCATCCTTGGTGAGCGCGGTGAATTCATAGCGAGGCGGAGGAACCTCACCGCGCTGAGCCATTCGCATTCGCTCCTCGAGCAGAGGATGGCTCCGCGGTGCGACCATTTGGAGGAAATTGAAACTTGGCTCTCGGACCTCCTCAGGCGTGACCCCAAACATTTCCGAGAATCTTCGGTTAATGATTTCGAATTTCCCTTCCACGAGCAGGTAAATGGCATCGTTCGAATTCTGAATCAGCGAACGGTACTTGGCCTCCGATTCGCGCAGGGCATTCTCGGTTCCTTTGTGCTCCAGGGCATTGGCGATTGCATTCCCCGCCATGCGCAGAACCCTCAGTGAGGCATCAACATCCCGTGTCCAAGCTTTCTCCTCTCGGACAAAATCAAATCCAACGAAGCCAATGAGAGATTCCCGGTAGACCATCGGAATAACAATGAGAGACTTGATATCCTGAGCTTCCAACATGGCCTTTTCGGGAGCCGCCTCCTCGGGAAGGTCGGCGACACGAGGAATGTAAATGTCCTCGAACGCAACCATCTTTCTTGCCCACCATGGGAAAGCAGTCGAAGGCATTCTCTTCATATTATCAATCTGCGGCTCGATCCCTTCGGCACACCATTCATGCGTATTGTCCGCCATGATGCCGTCCTCGGAGAGCAAGAAGACATAGCTGCGATCCGCCCCCGTAAATTCTCCGATCTTCTGCAGAGCGCGGTTGATTCCGCGATCAATCTCGCGGGAATTGAGATTAATGAAATCAGTGGAAATCGTTGAAATGAGGTTTTCCAGTTCGACCCGAAACCGCAGCTCCGCCTCCGCGCGCTTTCGTTCCGTCTCATCGCGGAAAATCCCCCAAGCTCCCGCGAAATTCCCTTTCTCGTCAAGCCAGGGAGTCGCAAGTACCATGACAAGGCGCTTCTCACCGCTCGGGCGAGTGATGTCAATCTCATAGGCGCTCTTCTCGCCTTCGCGCCGTTTCTCCGTCTGTTTCCGAATGAACTCCAGAGTCTGCGGACTGATGAACTCTTCGAAGTTCCGTCCCACGAGAGTCCCGCGAGGCACTCCAAAAATCTCCTCGGCGGCTGGGTTGCAGAACATGAAGCGCTCGTCAGGATCTGCAATAACGACGCCTTCTCCTTGCTGCTCAACGAGCGTCCGATATTTCTCTTCGCTCTTGCGAAGAGCTTCTTCTGCTTGTTTGCGTTTCGTGACATTGACAAGCACACCCTGGATCCCCAGAATTTGACCGTCTTGGACGATCGGCCGACTCGAAGTTCGAATCCAGCAAACGGCTTTCGATTTCGTTAGGATTCGATATTCGTCGGGTTCCATAGGCCGCCCCGAGAGAGTCTTCTGGTATCTCTCAATGATGTAGTGAGCATCGTCAGGATGAAGGAAGTCAATAAAACGGAGGCCGATGACTTCAGAAGGTTTGTATTCTGTTATGGATTCAATGGCAGGGCTGGCATAGGTGATTATGCCATTGGCGTCAACCGCATAAATGGCATCATTGATATTCTCAACCAAATCGCGATACTTCTCTTCATTTTCCCGCAAGGCCAGTTCCGCGCCTTTTTGATCCGTAATATCCGCGGCCAATTCGAGCAGCACATTGCGCCCGTCGGGCCAGCGAATAATTCGGCTGGTCATCGCGAGAGTCCGAGCGATGACGGGATTGTGAAATTCCCACTTGTAAGGCTTGCCACCGTTCTCGAAGACATTCCGACAGACACAGGTTTCCCAAGGAGTGTCCAAATTGTGGAAGACCTTGTAGCAGACCTGACCAACAAGTCTTTGACCGAAAGTCTTCTCGAGAGCCGAGTTCGCATAGAGGATTTCATAAGTCGCCGGATCAATCACATGGACTGATTCATCCATACCTTCAAAGATGGAAAGGAGTTGCTTTCGCTCGAATTCGAGGCTTTCCTCACCTTTCTTGTGTTCCGTGATATCTTCCACGGCGCCTTCGTAATAGAGGATGTTCCCATCCTTTCCTCGAATCGCTCGCGCATTTTCCCGAACATAAATCACTGAACCATCGTGCGTATGCCATGCGGATTCAAGTCCCCGAATTTCACCTTTCTGTTCAATAAGCTCTTTGAATTGAGAGCGTGGATAGACCGGATGGAATCCCTCTTCCTCCAAATTGCGCGTTTCCAATTCAGCGACGGAAGCATAACCAAGCATTTTCACCAAGGCCGGATTAGCGGTCAAGATCTTGCCCTCAGGGGTCGTGCGATACACGCCGATCGTAAGGTTGTCAAAGAGAACCTGAAGCCGTTCTTCATCTTTCCGAAGCGCCGTCTCCACTTGCCTCTGTTCGGTCATATCCGTCACACTGGCAAGGGCGCCGGCATACTTCCCCTCTTTATCTGTGAGCGGCGATGTGTCAAGGCGTGTGTAGATGCGCGTGCCATCCTTTCGAATGAGCTCAAAATCGCGCTGTTCGCTAATACCCGCCTTGCGGCGCTCCAAACCTTGCTTGGCAATTTCCACACCCTGCTCGTCCATGAAGGAGAACAGGTGTTTCTCGATCATTTCTTCAACTGTGTAGCCGAGCATCTCGGCCATCTGAGGATTGACAAAGGTTGTGTGGGCGCTGGCATCTATCGCCCAAATGCCTTCACGCAGCGTTTCAAGCAACTGGCGATGTTTCTCTTCGCTTTCACGCAGCGCCTCCTCCGCCCGCTTGCGCTCGGTGATATCTTGATTCACGCCATAGGTTCTAACCGTCCGGCCCTCACTGTCCTTCACGATCTGAAAGCGCACCGCAATGTGTCCGATCTCCCCATCGGCATAGACCATTCGGTGTTCGAGTTGTCGGCTATAGTTGGGATCCGTGGCTTCGATGGCTTTCCGAACTTCGTCCGCGACCACCGACCTATCTTCGGGATGCACGAACAGTTCAGCATAGCGGGCAGACGACATGGTGTAGCCGCCCACTTGTTCAGCCGTCGTTCGAAACAGTGCGTAGAACTCATCATTGAAGGTGAACAAGTCCTTGGCGACATCGTATTCCCAATTTCCCAACTTGGCGATCCGTAACGCGTTCAACAGATGGACATTGCTCCTGCGCAATGCTTCTTCGGCCCGCTTGCGCTCGGTGATGTCCTTATCTGCTCCACGATAACCCACAAGATTGCCTTGGGCATCTACTACGGGAATCCCATTGGTCAGAAGACAAACCAAGTGACCATCTTTGTGCAGATTCCAATTCTCCAGGTCAATGATGGGAGCTTTTATGGCGGCGATTTCCTGGAACTGGCGACCAATTCTTTCCGCTTCCTCAGGCGGCATCAAATCAAAGGGGGTCTTCTCGATAACCTCTTGAGGAGCGTACCCCAGAACCTTCTCAACTTTCTCCGAGCAGAAGGTATAAGCCCCTTTTGCATCCACTTCCCAAAGCCAGTCGGAAGTGCTCAGCGCAATACCTTGGAGGCGAGCCTCGGATTCTTTTAGCTGCTGTTCCGCCCACTTGCCCAGCCTTTCGGCTTCCTCTAACTCGGCGACTCGCTTGCGCAGCGCCTCCAATTCCTCAACGAGTTGGGTTTCGGTTTTCACGAAATCCCTTGTCATAGTCCTCATAGATATTTCGCCTTGTTTTCGGGAAATGTCGCCAGACGGATTTTCCACTGAAGTAGGTTTATCTTGTGCCATAATGCTTCCCCGGAAATGTCAGCGCCTTTTCAGATTTCAGGCTTGCTGGCACCATCTGTCCAAAAGCTGGCATGATACCGTCCTGAAATGCAAAACCCATACCGCAGTGGATGCCTAATCGCTGCTGTCAACTTGAAAACAACTCTTAGTAGCACATTTCTAGAATTCTCTGCTATTGTCCCGAACCTCGAATTACGGTTTTCAGCCCCTCGTATCGCCGCTTCAGGAGCTCGACACCCGTCATGTAACGGAGTTGCGTCTCGGCCATCTCCGCCATTTCGCGGTCCATGTCAACGCCATTGATTCCATTTCCGTTGGGATCTATTGGCTCCTGACGCACTTGTGGCTGAAGATGCTCCAAGTCCGATAAATCCCCTGGAAGATGCTCTGGGTCAGTCTGGGTGAGTTGTTCTTCCATGTTTTGCAAGGTGTTCATTAGTTGCGCTTCAAAATCCACTGCAACCCGCCGGTAGCCCGGCGTTTCGGCATTGGCGATGTTGTGCGCATGTGCCCGCTGCCGCAATGCCCAAGCCTCCAATCCCTTTTTCAGTGCCACCGTCCCGGGCGCGGCGTCAATCAATCCGTCTTGAATGAAATTATCCGGCATTCTACCTCCTAACTTCTTTTTTTGCCAATCGCAAAACATGTGCCTCACCTCCAAGACGCTATGGCATCTGTTCACGCGGTCGTTTTCTCTTCTTAGACCAATATTTCAATTGACCTTGCGGAGATGAAGCTCGATTCCACTTTTGGCCGACCGGAGACTTCAGGCAAAAGTTGCCTTTGTGGCGGTGATTTTGTATTTTCTTTCGTCAAGAGCTCGTGCCTTCACTGGCGTCTTGTGATTCTCTATAGCCATGCACACGATGAAGCGCTCGATAGACCAACTGGACTTATTTGCCACACGGCCTGGGCCCCCCGTGCTCACCCAGGCGACTCGACGAGGCCCGCGGGATGCCCCGCATGGGCGGGCGTATGACCTGACTCTTTTTTTCCAGATTTTGAACCAGCACTATTTGTGGAATCGGCTGCCCCGACCGGTGCTTCGTTGGTCACGAAATCGCTGGCGCATTGTTCTTGGCATTTGCGATATCGAGCGGCAGGTCATTACTCTCAATCGTGCGTTGGATGATACCCGCGTTCCCGACATTGTTGTCGCCAGCACGCTCTTTCACGAACTGCTGCACCTTCACTTTGGAATCACTGAGGGCGCGGACGGACGCAGGAAAGTCCATCCACCCGAATTCAAGCGCGCCGAGAAATCTTTGCCCGGTTATCACGAAGCGGAAATCTGGCTGAAGAATCACTTTCCTCTCCGAGGAAGGCCGGCGACTAAGCCGCGTGATAGTGCAAACCGTTTTCTCTCGCTTCATGCGAAGAAATAACCTTTGCCGAGGGAACTCCTGAGGAAAATCTGGGTTTAGTAGGTAATAACAATTCTTTGAATTGAGATGGGTGAATGAAAAGCGTTGTCAAGTTCATTTTCGTCTGCCTTCTGGTCCCGAGCGCTTTTGCGCAACCGGAGGGCGCGCCGGTTGTGCCCATTCGTGCCGTGTTGGACCAGACCGCGATTGCCGTTGGCGGCCAGGCGCGATTGGCTCTCGTTTTTGAAGTTCCGAAGCGTTATCACATCACCGATATTGCCAATGGCCTTTTCTTCGTGAACCTCACAGACACGCTCGATCTCGTTTTCACAAAGTCCGAATTCCCGAAAGGCAAAAAGTTCAAGGGGGACATTGTCTATCGTAGGACGGTGGCCGTCTATTCAACTGTCTCGGCTGATTCGACTGCCGAGCCGGGTGTACGCGTTGTTCCGGTGACCGTCGGCTATCAAGTCTGCCAAGAGTTCGGCAATGAAGTTTGCTTCCTTCCCGAAGAGAAGGAAGTGCTTCTAAAAATCGAGGTTGTTCCTTCGGGAACAAGCGTTTTTCCAACGAAAGAAAAAAATTTCGGTGCGGCTGCGCCGCCTTCTAATGTGGAGCCGAAAAGCGGTCTCGAAGCTCGGCTCGCAGACGCACTGGAGCGAGGCTCATGGCTCGCATTTCTTCTGGTTTTTTTGGGCGGCATTCTCACGAGCTTTACTCCGTGCGTCTATCCTGTCATTCCCATCACCATTGGCTACATCGGAGCGCGGAGCACGGGTCGCCCGCTGCGCGGCTTGGGACTCTCGGCGATTTTCGTCCTTGGAATCGCTCTGGTCTATTCAACGCTCGGTCTGATTTCGGCCGCGACAGGCACGCTCTTTGGCTCGATCTCCGGGTCGCCTTATATCATCGTCGTAGTCGCTGCCATCTTTGCGCTGATGGGTTTGTCCATGCTCGGGGCGTTTGACATCGCTCTGCCCGCCTCGTGGCAAGGAAAATTGCAGACCGGCGAGAAAAAGAGAGGCCTTCTGGGGCCGCTTGTGGTCGGGATGGTCTCCGGCCTTGTGATGGCGCCTTGTGTCGGCCCGCTGATTGTGGCGCTTCTGGCTTGGGTTGCGAAAACGCAGAATCTGCTTCTGGGTTGGGCGCTGCTTTTTGTATTCTCTCTGGGGCTGGGGTTGCTCTTCTTGGTTATCGGCACTTTCGCCGGAGCAATTCAGGCGCTACCAAAAGCAGGCGTTTGGATGGAAGGGGTCAAGAAAGGATTCGGCTGGATATTGATTGGGGCGGCGCTTTTTCTGTTTCGGCCATTGCTGCCGCTGCAAGTCTATTTCTTCCTGTGGGGCGCACTCCTTGTCATCTTCGCCGTTTTTTCGGGAGCCTTTGATGCCTTGAGTGAAACGGCTCCCTCGGGAAAGCGTCTGTGGAAAGCCATTCTGCTCATTTTTTTCCTTGTCGGCGCCATTTATCTTTATCGCGGACTTGCCACGGATACTGCCGTGCCTTCCAAGGGCAGCGTAGTGGCCTGGCAGGTCAACAAAGAGCCGGAAGTCCTCGCCAAAGCACTCCGCGAGGAGAAGTCAGTTCTCATAGATGTCTATGCCGATTGGTGTGTCGCCTGCAAGGAACTGGATGAGAAGACCTATGTCGTGCCTGAGGTCGCGGAGCGTCTCAAGAATTTCGCGCTTCTGAAGTTGGATTTCACGCGGTCCTCGCCCTGGGTGGAAGAGATGAAGCGAAAATACGAAATCATCGGCATGCCGACCGTGATCTTTCTCGAACCCTCAGGTGAAGAAATTGCGCGTTTCACGGGATTCAAATCTGCGGGCGACCTGCTCGCGCTGATGGATGATTATGGTCTCTGACGGGAGGAGATGATGGCAGAGCTTATTGAAGTGACTGACGAGAATTTTGAAGAGACGATTCTTCGCAGCAACCGGCTGGCGCTCTTGGATTTCGGTGCCGCGTGGTGCGCTCCGTGCAAGAAGGTTCACGCGATGTTGCAGGAACTCCTGCCGGAATGGGGGGATAAGGTGACGATTGGAGAGATTGATATAGCGGCGAATCCCAAAACAGCCGAGCGCTACGGCGTGTTCAACATCCCGCAAGTCCTCTTCTTCAAGAACGGCCAACAGGTCGAAACGATCGTTGGCGTCCTTCCCAAAGCAAAATTCATCGAGAAGATGAAGAATTACTTGGCGTGACGGGCTTTTTTGGCTCCTTTGGGGGCGGTTTTCTTCGTCACGCTCTTTTTCTTGGCGGAAGTTTTTTCGGCAGAGGCCTCGTTCACGGCCACTGCCTTTTTCTTTTTCACGGGCGGTGCCACCGATGGCGCTGCAGGCGACGCCGTCAGCGCGGCAAGCTGCTCCTTCAATCCGGCGATTTCATCTTCAATGCGTTTCCGATCGCGGTCCGCTTGGCTCCATATTGACGCCGGGCGGCTGGCGTGCAGAAAGCTTCCTAAACGCGCGTGTTGCTGTGACGCGGCAAGCTCTTTCTGCAAACGGAAAATCTTCAAACGAATCATCCGCGCCTTTTTTTCTTTGTCCTCAGCCACAAGTTTCTCCTTTGGAAGTTGCTGCCAATTCTCGTTCTTCTATGCCAAAGAGTTCTTCAGAATGCCGAACCGTGCGACAATCCCCTCGGTCGCAGACGAAAGATACTAAGGGCCGCTCGGCGGCTGGTTTATCCGAAATGACAAAGGCCTCGCGAAGGCGAGCGAGCGATTCGGTCGCGTCCTCCAGAACACTCCACACAACCTCGGCCAAGGCATCCCCAGCCTTTACGGTGTCCCCTTCTCGCGCAACGAAGTAGATTCCGGCCGTCGGGTCCACGGAGTCACTCGCCTTTTTTCTGCCTGCACCCAAGTCAACTAATCCCCATCCAATCTTCTGAGCATGAATTCGCGCAAGAATCCCGGAGCCAGGAGCCGTGATTGCCGCCTTCTTCTTGGGTCGGACTTTCTGCTCGAAATTATCGAAGACATCCGCCACCGCCCCCTGAGCATGTGCGATCTCTTGCATTTTCTGGAACGCCTTGCCTGAAACAACAGCCTCGCGGTAAAGCTGTCGTGCCGCGCACAAATCATTTGCTTTCCCCCCCAACCAAATCATCATCGCTCCCTGCAATTCACAAAGAGCCGTTAATCGAGTCCCGGAAATCTCGCCTTTCAGGATCTTCAATGATTCGATGACCTCAGGAGCATTACCGGCAGCGTGACCCAGTGGCGTTTCCATATCCGTGCCAAGTGCCACGGTGCGCAGGCCGTTTTCTTCAGCCCACGATACCAGCAGCCTTGCGAGCTCGACGGCTTCCTCTTCGTTTGGCAGAAAGCCACCTTCGCCGATCTTCACATCTAGTACCAATCCATTCGCTCCTTCGGCGATTTTCTTCGAGAGAATACTGGCCGCAATAAGGCCGGGGATTTTCACCGTCGAGGTTACATCGCGCAACGCGTACAACCTTCGATCAGCCGGAACGAGCGAATCACTCTGACCGACCAACACACATCCCACATCCGCCAAAATGCGGCGAAACTCGTGTGCCGAGAGTTTCGTGCGAAAGCCCGGAATGGATTCGAGCTTATCCAGCGTGCCACCCGTATGGCCTAACGCGCGTCCCGAAATCATCGGCACAGGAATTCCCAAAGACGAAACGACGGGAGCCACGACCAGCGACACCTTATCTCCTACGCCGCCCGTCGAGTGTTTGTCCACTTTGATCCCGGGAATGCCTGAGAGATCCTGGCGCTCTCCTGATGAAATCAGCGCACGCAGAAATGCCTTCCCTTCCGCCGCGGTCAGACCTTTGAAGTAAATCGCCATCAGCAGCGCCGCCATCTGGTAGTCGGGGACATCACCTCGCGTGAATCCCTCGGTCAACTCGCGGATTTCTTCAGCGGTCAGTTCGCCGCCCTGCTGCTTTCGCCGTATCCAATCTATGACCATCTTCGATCACTCTTCAACATCTTTATGGAAGTACGCTTCCGTCAGGAATCACCGCGTCCTTTTCGACAATAACAATACCATCCCGAACGACCCAACCCTCTTCGTCTCTGTCCGGCGCTTTTTCGGGTGGATCAATGTGAACATCAAAGCCAATGCGCGCATTCTTGTCCACAATGGCTCGCCGGATAGAGGTATCGCCTCCGATCCCCACATCCGGCCTTTTGCGCTCTCGATTTCCCTCGATTTCTTCTTCCGTTTCATAGTAATCCGCCCCCACGAGAATCGTCTCCGTCAATTTCACCTCTCCGCGCAGAACCGAACGGGCTCCCACAATCGAGCGTTCCAATCGCGCCTTTTCGACGCGGCAACCCTCGCAGATGATCGAGTTTCGTGTCTCCACTTGGCCGATCTGCGATCCGGGCAGGAAGCGAGGGTGAGTGAAAATGCGCATCTGCGGATCAAAAAAATCAAACGGCGGCTTGGGTTCCGTCAGTGCCATGCTAACATGGAAATAAGTATCAATCGAGTCAATATCTCTCCAATACCCCAAAAAGGGAAAACCAAAAGTCCGATAATTGCCGATAGCGTGGGGGATGATTTCATCTTCGAGATGAGCTCCCGATTGCTTCGCGAGAATCTCTTTGAGGACTTCGTAGCGGCAAAGGTAGATACCCGTACTGGCGAGGTAGACCGGCTTGGCGCCCACACTGGCTTCTCCACCAAACAGGCCTGGAGCCAATGCCCAATCGCTGAGCTTGTCAAGATTCTCCGGCAAAGTGCAGTTATCCGTAATGCGACCTTCGGAATTCATTCTGAGAATGTTGAAATGTTGCGCATGTTCGGCGGGTACCGGCAGACAGGCAATCGTGAAATCCGCCCGTTGTCGTCGGTGATGCGAAACCATCACCCGATAGTCCATGCGGTAGATGTGATCACCGCGCAAAACGAGAATATCCTGTGGTCGGTAGGGATTGAAATGGCGCAGATTCATACGCAGCGCGTCCGCGCTGCCCTGATACCAGTCGCTATGATCCGGCGCTTGTTCGGCAGCCAGCACAGAGACAAAACCCTCACGCAACGCGTCAAATTTGTAAGCGAGAGCAATGTGGCGATTGAGCGAAGCCGAGTTATACTGCGTCAAAACAAAAATGCGATCCAATCCCGAGTTCAGACAATTCGAGATGGGAACATCAATAAGCCGACACATGCCTGCAAACGGTACGGCCGGCTTGGAACGGTATTTTGTCAGTGGGTAGAGGCGCGACCCCGGGCCACCACCCAAAATCGCTCCAATCGTGCGTTGCATAGTCTCTCCTTAGGATTCCAATCCATCCCTCATCGCCGAGTTTGCGTCTCAACTCGGCCGAAAATCCTTCACAAATACCGCAAAAGCTCCTGTGCCAGCGCGGTCGCGCGGTCGCGTGAGTGGGCTTCCGCGAAGACACGGATAATCGGCTCTGTGTTCGACATGCGGGCCTGAATCCACGCATCGTCAAAATTCCACTTGAGACCATCCAGATGATCCGGCGCGCCGAAGCCGACTCTATCAGCAAGCTGTTCCAGGCGTTGGCGTGCCTCATTCATATCGGGAAACTCAATGCGTTCTTTCACAAATTCGTAGTGCGGCAGCGAAGCAAAAAGCTCTGACGCTCTCATTCCTGATTCAAGCAGCGCCTGCAAAATAAGTGCAATCCCCACCCCAGAGTCTCGCACACAGTGAACCGGAGCAAACATCACGCCGCCATTGCCCTCGCCACCGATTTTGGCTCCCACTTCAAGCATCTTTGTGGCCACATGCACCTCGCCGACTTTCGTGCGGAACACCTTCTGGCCGTAGCGAGTGGCAATATCATCCAGTGCGCGCGTCGTCGAAACATTAGCGACAACGGGTCCCGGCCGATGGCGAAGCACCAAGTCCGCTGCCATAACAAGCGTGTTTTCCTCGCTAGCGGCTTCTCCATTTTCGAGCAAGACAGCCAGTCGGTCCGCATCAGGATCTACAACGAAGCCAATTTCCACACCACACTTGGCGACCTCGCCGCTGAGCTCGCGCAAGTTTTCTGCGATGGGTTCGGGATTGCGCGGGAAAAGGCCTGTCGGCTCAATGTGAAAAGGCACGATTTCGCAGCCAAGTTGCTGAAGCAGCTCGGGTAGCAAGACGCCGCCCGCCCCATGAACCGTATCTAATGCCACGCGAAATCGCCGCGCCTTCAGCTTCTCCACATCCAGAAGAGTAATCGAGAGAATCGCCTCAACATGCCGCGAAACCGCATCTTTATCTTCTTCGATTCTGCCCATGCCGTCGGGAGCGACTGCTGTGAATTTGCCCGATTGCACTGCGGCGTGCAGCGCTCTCCCTTCCTCTTCATCGAGGAAAAGACCATTCGGCCCGAAGAATTTCAGCGCATTCCATTGGGCAGGATTATGACTTGCCGTGACTGCAATGCCGCCGCGCGCTTGATGATGGCGGACGGCCATTGCGATCGTCGGTGTGGGCACAATACCCAGGTCAATGATTTTGCAGCCAGCGCTCGATAAACCTGCAAAAACCGCCGAACGCATCATCTCGCGCGAGGGCCGTGAATCGTTGCCGACCACGATCGGTCCTGGCGTCATTTGACTCCCGAACGCTCGCGCCCAAGCCAAAACGACATCCTCAGTGAGCGACTCACCGACAATGCCACGCACACCGGAAATCGAGACCATCAATAGCGCCGCCGTGGCGGGTCTCCAGACCCGCCCGGCATTTTCTCCGGTCGGTTTGTTATTATCTTCCATGCGATGCTGTCCACGCAAGGAATTCGTCCGCTGTCCAAGTTGAAGGGCAAGCCTTCGCAGAAAGCGGCCCTTTGCGTGCCACTTGTACGCCCAAATAAATATCCCACAGTGTCTCGACATCGTGTGCATCCGGGCAAAGCGGCACGGGCACGCTCGCCTCTTGGGCCATCTCGAGAAATCTCCAATCCAAATCCAAACGATACGGACTGCAATTCATTTCAATCGCTTTGCCATGTTGCGAAGCGCATTCAATCAGCGCTTCGGTATTCACCGGATAGCCATCTCGCGCCAAAAGCAATCGTCCCGTCGGATGACCCAAAATATCTACATGAGGATTCTCCAGCGCACGGCACAGGCGCTCTGTCGCCGCTTCTTTCGTCATGCGAAAACCCGAATGAATCGAGGCGATAACAAAATCAAAACCGGCCAGCAGTTCATCATCGAAATCAAGAAACCCATCCGCAAGTATATCAACTTCCGTCCCCTTCAGAATTCGGAAAGGAGCTATTTCCGCATTGACCTTCTCAATTTCTCTCCACTGTTCTTTAACGCGGTCGGGAGTCAATCCTCCCGCATAGGCTGCCGACTGCGAATGATCCGCGATGCCGACAAACTGAAAGCCATGCGCCTGCGCCGCCTTAGCAACTTCGCGCAAGGTCGCGCGACCATCGCTGTAATTGCTGTGGACATGTAAGACGCCTCGCAAATCTTCCACGCAAATCGCCGCAGGAAAAGATCCGCTCGCTGCCTTCTCTATTTCGCCGCGTCCTTCACGCAATTCAGGCGGAATCGGGGCGAGGCTCAACGCGCGATAGATGTCGTCCTCGGAGGAAAAGCGACCTTTGAGATTGTCTTCTGTCAGTTCAATACCGCAGTTCTTGGCATGCGATGCAAGCTGTTCAAGATGCCCTTTTGATCCTGTAGCAAAAAGTAGGGTGGATGCAAATGTGGCCGCATCGCAGAAGCCAAGTTCAACCTCAAAGCCTTCCTCCGTTCGGCCTTTCAATAGTCGGCTCTCCTCGGCATCTTCGACGGCCAGCATCTTCGCGATCGAGCGGCGCAGGTTTGCGTGTTCTGCCAAAGGTGCTTGAACAACGACATCCAAATCACCGACGGTTTCCATTCCTCGGCGCAGACTTCCGGCGAAAATGACATTCTCAACACCGCGGAGGCCACGCAAAGTTTTCTCCAACTCGATGGCGGCCGCCAGAGCATGATGGCGCAAGTGACGCCCTTCGGCACGGCGAAGAAATGCGATGCCTTCAAGGAATTTCTGCTGCGTTTTCAGACCGAAACCGGGAAGGTCAATCAGTCGGTTGACACGGCAGACATATTCAAGCTGACCAAGGCTCGTAATGTGCAGTCCCTGCCAAAGTGTCCGCGCTTTCTTCGGCCCCATCCCGGGTATCCGCAAGAGTTCAAAGACACCGTCGGGAATTTTCGCGCGAAGCTCATCCAACTCGGGGAAAGTCTCGGTTTCTGCAAGCTGTTTCAAAGCGGCGGCCAGGCTTTTGCCAAAACCCTTGATCTCGGCAATGCGTCCCGAACGAGCGAGTTCGTCCCAAGGCTCATCGAGACCCTCCAGTGTGCGCGCCGCATTGGCGTACGCTCGCGCTCGAAAGGGATTGTCCTCCGTCAATTCCAAAAGGGTTGCGAAAGACTCGAGAGCCTCTGCCGCTTCGTGCTTGTCCACAGCCAATCCCCAAGGTTGCCGAAACTCGACCGCGACCGGAGGTCGCGGGTAGTAATCTTTCAGGGGCCGACCAATGTGTCGGCCCGCGCTTCCGCGAACGAGATCCCTGACCCCGCCGGAATAGCTCACAGGTCAAAAGAGACCGATGAACGCCCGCATAAACGCCGGCAAATCATCCGGCCGCCGTGAAGTCACCAGGTTGCCGTCCACGACAACTTCCTTATCTTCCCAGGTCGCGCCGGCATTTCTGAGATCATCTTTGATGGCATTGAAACTGGTCAGATGTTTCCCGCGTACAAGGTCGGCGCTAACCAATACCGAACCAGCGTGGCAAATAGCGGCCACAGGTTTTCCAGATTCGAAGAGCTTCCGCACGAAATCGAGCACTGTCTTGTATTGCCGCAAGCGATCCGGCGCCCAGCCACCCGGAATGACCACACCGTGAAACTGCTCGGCGTGCACTTGATCAGCGCTGAAATCCACCGTGATGGGATACCCGTACTTGCCTCTGTAGGTCGTGCTCGATCCCGTGCCAACCACAACGACATCCGCTCCCTCTTCACGCAAGCGAAAAATCGGAAACCAGACTTCCATGTCTTGATAGTCGGCTTCCACAAGAACGGCGATTTTCTTTCCTGTGAGTTTCATATTTTTCCTCTCATACTTCGTACATATAATGCCACGCAAACTCGCGTTTCATGCGATTCACAATTTCCAAATCCGGTTGAAATGGATTTTTCGGCGCAACAGGCATAGGCAGTTTGCGAACGCGAGCAAATGGCGTCTCTTTCAACTTCCGATTATACGCCATGACAAGCAGCGTTTCCAGATTCAGTACATCCTGAATGTTGTAACAGAGCAGCGTTTCAAGGGCTCCTGGATTTTGGCGGTTCTTGAAGTCGCCCCAGAGCAGGACCGCCATGAAACCATCCACGCCGTCGAGTTCGCCACGGTCCATCCCGAGTTTTTTCTCGCAGCCTTTCAAACCGCCGGAAAACCCGAGACTGTGCAGCACATATCGCAAATCAATTTGGACCTGATTGAGCCGCATTTTCAGATGGTCGCGCAGGAAGGGCACATCAAAGCATTTGCCGTTGTAGGTGACCAACACATCGAACGCTTGAATATCCTTTTTGAATTCAGATAGGTTTTCGCCTTGCACATAGTAGCGGATGGTTTGTCCGTCATAGAGCGCGATGGTGGTGATTTTGTCCCAATGAGGACTCAAGCCTGTTGTTTCTATATCGAGATAAGCAAGCCTGTCGCGGAATTCGGGAAAGAGCCTCCAGTGCAATCCAGGCGGCAGGAGCTCGGCGAAGTAATGCGCGTTTCCGAGTTGCAAGTTCGCCATGGAATCACCGAGGTGCCGCTGCAGCGCATCCTTGTTCACGCGCGGAACGGGAAGCGTGCTCAAGTCTCGAGCCGCACGCCATCCATGAATCCCGGCCGACCAGAGCTTCTCTTCTGTGCGCAAAGTTATTCGCGGAATGTGGCAGAAGGTATTTTCCAACATGGGGTGAAATGACCGCTAAAGGCCCAAAGA
>Ga0315289_10000976_pt1 | contig 44617 bp, 55 predicted proteins | sample YL17G11_40_MG_FD_203452 | JGI IMG/M metagenome (GOLD analysis project Ga0315289, IMG submission 203452) | Sediment microbial communities from Yellowstone Lake, YNP, Wyoming, USA - YL17G11_40 | ecosystem: Environmental > Aquatic > Freshwater > Lake > Sediment | place: USA: Wyoming | collected... | reverse complement strand
TCAAGGAACCCTACCGGAAGGACCTTCTGGAGATCCTGACCATCCCCAAGGACAGCCCGCTCAGAGCGGGAGTCCCCGAAGGGATCGCGGTCGCCGAAAAGCCCGGCGAGCTCGAGGCCGTCAGGTGTGACTCGGGCATCGTCATGCTTCCCGGCCGCCCCTACTTACTCAGCGTCATGACGACCTACCTCAAGCGGGACGCCGACGGCAATCCGGCCATAACTAAAATATCCCGGCTCGCCTACGAGCATTTTTTACGCCTCGAACGGTCGAGCGAGATCGGCCGGATCGTTTCCGACAAATAGCCGCGAGCCGGATCCGCTCCTGAGGACGGCACGCCCCTCAGGCAAGTCCCCGAGAGCAATTTTTTCTCTTTTTTCGCCAACAAGGCAATTGACGAAACAGACCCATCCGACTAAAATGGTAGGACAAGGAGCTGGATGATGCGGATCCAGCGGTCCTTGAACCCCTTGAAAGAGACTTAAAATGGCTGAAAACGCTAATCTCGCAGGTCCCGACCTCTCGGGGCTGAGGATCGAAGAACGGGCCCGTTCGGCCGGAAGCGGCCGCAGGAAACTGCGCATCCTGGCAACAGTGGCCGTGGTCATCCTGGTGGCGGCCGCCGTTGTGATGGCGACACGGACGAGGACGGCGGTCGTCAGCGTGGCGGAAGCCCGCCCGGCCGGCGACCCGGCGGCGACCGCTCTCTTGAACGCCAGCGGCTACGTCACCCCCCGCCGCCGGGCTACGGTCGCGGCCAAGATCACGGCCCGGGTCGTCGATGTTTACGTCGACGAAGGGATGACCGTCACCGAGGGCCAGCTCCTGGCGAGACTCGACGATTCGGACGCGGAGCGGCGCCTGCAGGCGGCCAGGGCCCAACGCGACGCGACGGCCGCCCAGATCGCCAGCCTCAAGGTCAACCTCGTCAACGCGGAGCGCGAGTTGCGCCGTCAGGAGGAGCTTCGGACGGACGGCTTCACCAGCGTTCAGGCCCTCGACCTGGCGCGCACAGCGGCCGAGAGCTTGAAAGCTCAGATCGTTGCCGTCCAAGAGCAGGTCAAAGCGGCCGACGCCCAGATCGCCTTGGCCCAGCAGGACATCGATAACTGTACCGTCCGGGCGCCCTTCGCAGGAGTCGTTGTCTCCAAGGACGCCCAGCGGGGGGAGATGGTCTCCCCGATCTCGGCCGGCGGCGGCTTCACCCGGACGGGCATCGCCACGATCGTGGATATGGGATCGATCGAGATCGAAGTGGACGTCAACGAATCGTATATCGCCCGGGTCGACGCTGGCCAGCGGGTCGAGGCCGTGCTCGACGCCTATCCGGACTGGCGCATCCCGGCCAGGGTCCGGACGGTCATCCCGACCGCCGACCGCCAAAAGGCCACGGTCAAGGTCCGGATCTCGTTCGCTAAGCTCGACCCCCGCATCCTGCCCGACATGGGCGTCAAAGTGTCTTTTCTGGCGGGAGAGCAGGCCGCGGGGCAGGCGGTCGCGAAGGCCCTCATCCCCCGCGAGGCGGCGCGCACGCTGGACGGCAAGCCCGTGGTATTTCTCTTCCGGGATGGCCTCCTCGAAAGACGGGCGGTCAGCCTTGGCGCCCTGATCGGCGGCGACGTCGAGGTCACGGCGGGCCTCTCGCCCGGGGAAAAGGTCGTTGTCGGCGGACCCACGAACCTGCGCGACGGCCAGCGGGCCAAGCTCAAATGAAACGAAGGAGGACGAGATGGTGAGTATCGACGGAAAAGGGAACGGCCCGTGCCTCGTCTGCGTGCGCAACCTGGATAAGATCTACACCCGCGGCAGCGAGGAGATACACGTTCTCCAGGGCTTGAACCTGGAAGTCGACGCCGGCGACTTCGTCGCTTTCATGGGTCCCAGCGGGTCCGGAAAGACGACCCTTCTCAACCTGCTCGGGGGTCTCGACCTTCCGACCTCCGGAAGCATCACCGTGGCCGGGGACGAGATCACGCACATGTCCGCCGGAAAGCTGACGAACTGGCGCGCGCGCCACGTGGGTTTCATTTTCCAAATGTACAATCTTATACCTGTCCTGACCGCCTTTCAGAACGTGGAACTGCCGCTTCTCCTGACCCGGCTGTCCAAGGCCGAGCGCCGGAAACACGTCGAGACCGCGCTGGCGGTCGTCGGACTGGCCGACCGCATGAAACACTTCCCCCGGCAGCTGTCCGGCGGACAGGAACAGCGGGTGGCCATCGCCCGGGCCATCGTCGCCGACCCGACCTTCCTTCTCTGTGACGAACCGACCGGCGACCTCGACCGCAAAAGCGCCGACGAGATCATGGACATCATCGAACGTCTCGTGAAAGAGCACGGAAAGACGGTCCTGATGGTCAGCCATGACCCGCGGGCGGCCGAACGGGCCCGGGTCGTTCTCCATCTGGATAAAGGGGTCCTGATCGAAGCAGCCGTGGCCAGGGGCAGCGTATGAAGTCCTTCCGGCTGGTCTGGGCCAATCTCCGCCGCAAGAAGATTCGGACGACTCTGACCATCGGCTCTTTCACCGTGGCTCTTTTCCTGTTCGGACTTCTCGCAGCGATCCGGATCGGATTCCGGGGCGGGGCCGACGCCGCGGGCGCCGACCGTCTGAACACCATCAACCGGGTCTCCCTGATCCTCCCCCTGCCTCTCTCCTACCGGGACCAGATCCTGAAGATCCCAGGCGTCTCGGCCGTCACTTACGCCTCTTGGTTCGGCGGCGTTTATCAGGACGAGCGGAACTTTTTTCCGCAGTTCGCCGTCGATAAGGACACTTGGTTCGACGTTTACGCGGATTACGCCGTCTCCCCGGAAGGGCGCGACGCCTTCCAGAAAGACCGTCGGGCGTGTATGGTCGGGCGCAGTCTGGCCAAGCGGTTCGGCTTTAAGGTCGGCGACAGGATCCCTCTCCGGGGGACGATCTGGACCGGGAACTGGGAGTTCAATGTGGCCGGCATCTACGACGGCGGCCGGCCCGACGCGGACACGAGCGGGATGTTCTTCCGCGCCGATTATCTGGATGAGAGTCGCGAGTTCGGCCAGGGCACCGTCGGCTGGTACGTCGTGAAACTTGCCAATCTGGACGACGCGGTGCAGGTCACCAAGGCCATCGATGAGCTGTTCGCCAACTCGCCCTTCGAAACCCGGACCCAGACGGAGAAAGCGTTCGCCGCCTCCTTCGCCAAGCAGATGGGGAACATCGAGCTCCTGATCATGTCCATCGGTTCCGTCGTCTTCTTCACGCTCCTTCTCGTCACCGGCAACACCATGGCCATCGCCGTCCGCGAACGGTCCGGCGAGCTGGCCGTCCTGAAAACCGTTGGCTTCTCGGACGTCCGCGTCCTGAAGCTCATCCTGGCCGAGGCGATCCTCATCGCCGGACAGGGAGGATTCATCGGCCTCGCCCTCGCCAAGATCGTCATTCCGGACCTATCCCGCGCCCTGCCCATGCTGGGCGCGCTGTATGTTTCGCCCCTCACCTTCGGCCTCGGTTTCGTCCTCGCCCTGCTCATCGGGACCGCCGCGGGCCTGCTGCCGGCGGTCGGCGCGATGCGGCTCAGGGTCGTCGACGCCCTGCGGAGAGTGTGACATGGCCATTCCCCTCGTCTATAACGTGCGCAGCGTGTTCCAGCGCTGGTCCTCGGCCATCGTGGCCGTGCTCGGCGTCGCCGGGACCGTCGGCGTCTTTGTCGCCATGCTGGCCCTGGCCCAGGGTTTCCGGGCCACCCTCGTGGCATCCGGCTCGCCCCTGAACGCCATCGTCCGGCGGGCCGGAGCCGACTCCGAAATGGTGAGCGCGATAGCCCTGGAGGAGCTTCGGATGATCGAAGACGCGGCGGGCGTCGCCCGCGACGGCCGCGGACCGCTCGCCTCCGGCGAGGTCGTGGTCATCGCCGCCTTCCCCCTGAAAAGAACGGGCACCGAAGCCAACGTCCAGGTCCGCGGTGTCTCGCCGCGGGTCCTCGACGTGCGCGACAACGTCCGCGTCTCGCCCGGGCGTTTCTTCCAGCCGGGACTCGCGGAGCTCATCATCGGCAAGAGCGCCATCAAGACGTACGAGGGTTTCGTCCTGGGGAACACGGTCCGGTTCGGCGGCGGCACCTGGAAGGTGGTCGGGGTTTTCGACGCCGGCGGAAGCGCTTTCGATTCCGAGATATGGTGCGATGCCAACGTGCTCAACGAAGTCTACAAGCGCCCGACGAATATCTTCCAGTCGGTGACCGTCCGTCTCGAATCGGAGTCCGCCCTGACGCGCTTCAAGGACGCGCTGACCTCCGACCCGCGGCTTTCGGTCGTGGCGGAGAGGGAGACCGATTACTACGAGAGGCAGTCGAGAACGCTGACGGACCTCATCAGGATCCTCGGCTTTCTGGTCGCCCTCGTCATGGGCGTCGGCGCCGTCTTCGCCGCTCTGAACACGATGTACTCGGCCGTGGCCGAGAGGTCCCGCGAGATCGCGACGATCCGGGCGCTCGGCTTCAGGGGCCGGGCCATCGTATTCTCGTTCATCCTCGAATCGCTTTTCATCGCCTTCCTGGGGGGCATTCTGGGCTGCCTGGCCGTCCTCCCCATGAACGGCTTCACGACCGGGACCATCAACTGGCAGACGTTTTCCCACCTCGCCTTCGCCTTCCGCATCACGCCCGCCCTGCTGGTCGAGGGGATCGTCTTCGCGCTGATCATGGGCTTGGTGGGCGGTGTCCCGCCGGCCGTCCGCGCCGTCCGTCGGCCTGTGGCCGTCGCCCTGCGGGGCCTCTGACACGGCTGGGTCCAGTCGACGGCGGTCTTTCGGATCCTTAGGTCTTGGGGGAAGCCGACAAGCCGCGCTTTCCGAGCCTCGATCCCCGACAGATAGCCGCGGGCTAGAAGAGGTCGCCCTCCACGCCGAGGCCGGGCAGGTCGTTCAGGACGAGCCGGTCCTTGACCGTCCTGACGCCCCGGAAGGGGTCGTTCGAAACAAGCAGGTTCCCGTCGAGGTCGGCGTGATCGAAGAGCGAGGCGATGGCCGCGCCGGCCGAAATGCCCAGCGAGCTCTCGATCATGCAGCCGATCATCAGCTTCAATCCCAGGGCCCTGGCCATGCCCGCCAGCCGGATGGCCTCCTGGACGCCGCCGCACTTCATGAGCTTGACGTTGACGCCATGGAAATAGGGGGCGATCCGCGGCAGGTCGGAGGCCTGGATGAGACTTTCGTCGGCGAAGACGGGGATCCTGACCTTGTCCTTGAGCCAGGCGTAATCCTCGAGCCGGGAGGCGGGCAGGGGCTGTTCGACGAGCTCGACGCCCAGGCCGGCCATCCAGTTGATCATGTCCAGGGCTTCCTCTTTGGTTTTCCAGCCCTCGTTGGCGTCGGTCCGGAGAGGCTTGGCCGTGACCGCTCGAATGCCCTCGATGATCTTCCGGTCGTCCGGCGTCCCCACCTTGATCTTATAGACGGAGAAATCCGCCGCGTCCCTTACCTTCTGCTGCATGACCGGCACCTCGTCGATGCCGATGGAGTAGGTCGTCGTGACGGTTTTCTCCCGGCCGAGGCCGAGGAGTTTCCACAGCGGAATCTTGAGCCGCCGGCCGACCCAGTCCAGGATGGCCATGTCCAGAGCGGCTTTGGCCGCGTGCTCTCCCGGTCCGACGGCGTCGACGTCGCCAAATCGGACAGCGTAGTCCCCCAAGTCCCTCTCGAGGAGGGCGCGGGCCTTGTCGATGAAAGCCGCGGCGCTCTCCGCGGTCTCGTTGTAGCGGGCGATCGGGGCCGCTTCGCCGAGACCGACGATGCCGTCCCGCTCGATACGGACGTAGGCGTTGCGGCGCGTCGTCCAAGTCCCCCGGGACAGGCCCCAGGCCTGCCGGAGCTTGAGTTCGAAGATCTTGACCGTTACCCGCGTCTTCCCCTCCGCGCCGGCCCAGGCGTCGCGGACGGCGGAGCCGGGGGCGAAGAGAGAGCCCGCCGCGGCGGCACCGGCCAGCGTCAGGAATTCCTTCCGTTTCATAGCGTCACCTCTCAGCGGCATTATAACCCCAAACCACCGCTAAGCGCTCCATTGTCATCCGCGGATTCCGGGACATAACCCTTTTCTCTCGAAAAGGGATCGTGTCCCAGGAATTCCGTACCCAGTCCTATCGGCGGTTTGGGGTTATTATGCCGGGTCAATTTTGGTATGATAAGGTTTCGAAAGGAGGTCCGAAGATAATGAAAACGCCGACCGCCTTCTTCCTGTTCGCCCTCGTCTTCGTCCCCGGCCAGGCCCTCGCCGCGGCCCAAAAGCCCGCCGATCCGGCCGCGGCCGTCGTGATCAACGCCGTCGAGAACATGCACCGCCGCTCAATCTCGTCGTCCGACGTCGTCAGCCAGGCCTTGCTCGGCGATAACGTCCGGATCCTCAAGAAGGAGAGGAACGCAGACGGCGAAGACTGGTACGAGGTGGAGACGCCCGACACCTACAAGGGCTGGGTCATCTCTTCGGCCCTGCGCTTCCTCAAGCCGGGCGAAAAGACCTACGCCTCCTCAGGAAAGATCTTCGTCGTCACCGCCCTCCTGGCCAACACCTACCGCGAGCCGGACGTCACCAAGCACAAGCCGGTCAAGGTCGCCCCGATCAGCGCGGTCCTCGAGGTCGTCGGGGAACGCGACGCGCGCTGGCTGGAGGTGAACCTCCCCTGCAACACGCGGGCTTGGATCCAGCGGGGCGACGGCGAGGTCCGCGAGGCGCCCATGGTCTGGCCGCGGACGTCTCCCGAAGACATGGTCGTCCTGTCGAAGCGCTTCATCGGTCTCCCCTACTTCTGGGGCGGGACGTCGCCCCTGGGCTTCGACTGCTCGGGTTTCGTCCAGCTCATCTACAAAATGGGCGGCTTTCCACTTCTGCGCGATTCAGACATGCAGTTTGCCCAAACCGACCTCATCGCTGTCCCGGCAGGAGAAGAGGCGGCGGGGGATTTGGTCTTTTTCACAAAAAGCATCGGCCACGTCGGGATGATGATCAACTCCAAGGAATTCATCAACACCACGACCTGGCAGAGGCCCATCGTCCAGATATCTCGCCTCGATGAAGCCCACTGGAAAGAGATCTACCAGGGCGCGCGGCGTCCCAAGTAAAAAAAAGGGGGACACGTACCGGAGGTACGGCAGGGAGCATACCTCCGGTACATGTCCCCGGAACGGATCGATTACTTCGCGGACGGCTTCTTGGCGTCCTTGGCCTTCTTTTTGGCCTTTTTCTTGAACTCGGAGCCGACGAGCTCGAGCATGGCCATCGAGGCGCCGTCGCCCATCCGCTTGTCGAGCTTGACGATCCGGGTGTAGCCGCCCGGCCTCTCGGCGAAGCGGGGCCCGAGCTCGGTGAAGAGCTTCTGCACAGCCGCTTCCTGGGTCATGTAGGCCAGGGCCTGGCGGCGGGCATGGAGGGTGCCCCGCTTGGCCAGGGTGATCATTTTTTCCGCGACGGGGCGGGCCGCCCGGGCCTTGGCCAAGGTCGTCCGTATCCGCTCGCGATCGAGGAACGACGTCACCAGGTTGCGCAAGAGCGCCCGGCGGTGGGCGGTGTTCCTCCCGAGTTTTCCCTTCTTGACCTGATGCCTCATGCCTCTGTCTCCCTCTCGGGCAGGCTTTCCTTGATGTCCGCCTGGATCCTCTCGACGAGCCGGGGGTGGAGTTCGAGGTTCAGCCCGAGGTTCAAATTGATCAGGGTCTCCTTGATCTCGGTTAGGGACTTGCGGCCGAAGTTCTTGGTCTTGAGGAGCTCGTCCTCGGTCTTCTGCACGAGCTCGTAGATCCTTTCGATGCCGGCCGAGCGGAGGCAGTTGTTAGATCGGACCGACAGCTCCAGGTGGTCGATCGTCTTGGCCAGGATGTCGGCCTGGAACAGGTACGGGATCTCCTTCTTCGACGTGGTCGCCTCCCGTTCGAGGGGCTCGTCGACGATGTTCAGAAAGATCCCTAGGTGGTCGCGCATGATCTTGGCCGCCTGGGACAGGGCGTCCATGGGACGGAGGGCCCCGGTCGTCCAAATCTCCAGGGTCAGGCTCTCGTAGTCGATCCTCTTGCCGACGCGGGCCGGCTCGACCTTGTAGTTGACCTTGAGGACGGGCGAATGGGAGGAGTCGAGTGGGATGTAGTCGAGGCTCTGCTCCTCGTCGAAATTCTGGTCGGCAGGGATATAGCCGCGGCCGTTCTTGACGACCATCTCGACCTCGAGCGTCCCGTCGGTGTCGAGGGAGGCGATGGGGACGGTCTCGTCGAGGATCTCGATGTCGGTGTCGCGGGCGATGTCGGACGACTTGACCAGGACGGGGCCGGTCTTCTTGAGGGTCATCCGCTTCGGCTCGTTCCCCTGGAGCTTCAGGGGGATGCTCTTGAGGTTGAGGATGATGTCGGTGACGTCTTCCACGACCCCGGGAATGGTCGAGAACTCGTGGAGAACGCCTTGGAGGCGGACGGCCGTGATGGCGGCTCCGGTGACCGACGAAAGGAGGATCCGCCGCAGGGCGTTACCCACGGTCACCCCGTATCCCCGCTCGAACGGCTGGGCCTGGAAGCGCCCGTACTGCCCGGTCAGCGTATCGAAATCGCACTCCAAGTTCTTGGGTCTCTGGAAATTCATTTCTGTCATGTGACCTCCTTTGGGAGATGTTCTCCAATCGGTCCGGGGACCTTACTTGGAGTACAGCTCGACGATCAGGTGTTCCTCGACCGGAAGGGTGACGTCCTGGCGCGTGGGAAGCGCGCGGACCCTCCCCTTCAAGTTCTCCCAATCCATCTCGAGCCAGCCGGGAACGGTCTTCGACCGGTTCGAGGCGACGACGGCCTGGACGTCCTCGCTCTTGGCCGACCGCGGCCTGAAGGCGACGACGTCCCCCGTCTTGACCAGGGCGGACGGGATGTCGGCCTTGTGGTTATTGAGCCGGAAGTGCCCGTGGCCGATGAGCTGGCGGGCGTGCCCCCGGGACAGGGAAAATCCCATCAGGTAAACGACGTTGTCCAGCCTCCGCTCAAGCATGGACAAGAGGTTCTCGCCGGTGACCCCCTTCTGGCGCTCGGCCCGTTCGAAGAAGAACCGGAACTGCTCCTCGGACATGCCATAGAACCTTTTGAGCTTCTGCTTCTCGCGGAGCTGGATGGCGTAGCCCAGCACCCTCTTCCTCGAACGCCCGTGCTGTCCCGGGGGGTAGGGCCTCCGTTCGAGGGGACACTTCTCCGTCAGGCACTTGTGGCCCTTGAAAAACAGCTTGTTCTTCTCGACGCGGCAGAGCCGGCAATCGGCTCCTTCGTATTTCGCCATGGTGCTCTCCTTCCGAGCCTCAGACCCGCCGCCGGCGTCGGACCCGGCAGCCGTTGTGAGGGATGGGTGTCACGTCCTTGATGGACTTGATCTCGAGGCCGGCCGCCTGCATGGCTCGGATACTGGACTCCCGTCCCGCGCCCGGTCCCTTGAGACGGACGTCGACGTAGCGGAGGCCGAACTCCCGGGCCTTCGTGGCCGCGTCCTTGGCCGCTAGTTGGGCGGCGAAGGGCGTCCCCTTGCGGGCCCCCTTGAAACCGGACGTGCCGGCGCTGGCCCAGACGACGGTCTCACCCACGTGGTCGGTGATGGTGATGATCGTATTGTTGAAGGTGGACTGGATGTGGGCCACTCCGAATCCGATTTCCTTCCGGGTCTTCTTCTTCTTGACGCTGGATTTAGGCATATCCGCCGGCCCTCCTTACGCTTTCTTCTCTTTGAGTTTCTTGATCCGCTGACCGCGGGCGCCCTTGCGGGTCCGGGCGTTGGTCTTCGTCCGCTGGCCCCGGACGGGGAGTTTCTTCTTGTGCCGGAGGCCCCGGTAGCATCCGATGTCCACGAGCCGCTTGATGTTCATGGTGACTTCCATGCGGAGGTCACCTTCGATCTTCTCCCGTTTTTCGATGATCTGGCGGATCTTGTTGACCTCGTCCTCGGACAGGGCCTTGACCTTCTTGTTCCGGTCGATCTTGGCTTCGTCCAGGATCTTAAGGGACTTGGAGCGGCCGATCCCGTAGATGTAGGTCAGCCCGACCTCGATCCGCTTGTCGGGGGGGAGCGTGATGCCTGCGATTCTTGCCATGTTGACCTCGTTTATCCCTGTTTTTGTTTATGCCTCGGGTTGGAGCAGATGACCCGCACCACGCCCTTGCGCCGGACGATCTTGCAGTTCCGGCAGATTTTCTTCACGGATGCTTTGACTTTCATCGTCCCGTCCTTTTATTTAAATCGATAAGTAATGCGTCCCTTGGTCAGGTCGTATGGCGACAGCTCGAGGAGGACACGGTCGCCGGGCAGGATGCGGATGAAATGCTTGCGCATCTTCCCGGAGATGTGGGCCAGGATGACGTGCTTGTTGGAGAGCTCCACCCGGAACATGGCGTTCGGGAGGGTTTCCCGGACCACGCCTTCGGCTTCGAACATGTCCTGTCTAGGCATCGGGGCTCTCCTTGAGGAGGGATGTCCGAGGCCGGGCGGCATCCGGCGTCCTCGCGCTCAGGATCTCCGGTCCGTTCTCGGTCATGGCCACCGTGTGCTCGAAATGGGCCGCGAGGCTCCGGTCCCGGGTTACGGCCGTCCAGCCGTCCTCCAGGATCTCGACCTCGTAGCCGCCGGCGGCGATCATGGGCTCGATGGCCAGGGTCATCCCAGGCCGGAGCTTCGGCCCGCGCCCCGGCGCCCCGAAATTAGGCACTTGGGGCTCCTCGTGGAGGGTCCGGCCGATGCCGTGGCCGATGAACTGGCGGATGACGGAAAAGCCCTCGCTCTCGACCGACTGCTGGATGGCGGCCGAGATGTCGGACAGGCGGTTCCCCTCTTTCATCTGTTCGAGGCCCTTGAAGAACGACCTTTCGGCCGCGGCGATGAGCTTCCGGGCCTCCGGGCTCGTCCGGCCGACGGGGGCGGTCAGGGCCGAGTCGCTGAAGAAGCCCTCGTAGAGAACGCCGAAATCGAGGCTAACGATGTCGCCCTCCTGGAGGATCCGGCCCGAAGGGATGCCATGGATGATCTCCTCGTTGACCGAGATGCAGACCGAGGCCGGGTAGCCCCGGTACCCCTTGAACGCCGGGACGGCCCCGAGTTCGCGGGTCCTCTTCTCGGCGTAGAGGTCGAGGTCGCGCGTCCGGATCCCAGGCCGGATAAGCGGCTCGAGCTCCCCAAGGACCGCGGCCACGATGCGGCTGCTCTGGCGCATGGCCTCGAGTTCGGCGGCCGACTTGTAGATGATCATCCTCGATCCCGTGACGGCCCGGTCTCGCCCATGACGGCGTCCATGACCTTCTTAACCTCGGCGAAGGTCGCCTCGGGCGTCCGGCCGCCGTCGATCCTGTAAAGAGTCCCCTTGGCCGCGTAACGGGCGATCAGGGGCTCGGTTTTCGCGTGATGGGTCTTGAGCCGCTCCGCGATGACCTCGGGCCTGTCGTCGGCCCTCTGGACGAGCGCGGTCCCACAGACGTCGCAGGTTCCTTCTTTTTTCGGCGGCTTATTGATGACGTGATAGATCGCTTCGCACGAAGGGCAGGTCCTCCGGTTGGTCAGCCGGCGGAAGATGACCTCCTCGCCGACCTGGAGGTCGAAAACGACTTCCGGCCCGGACGCGCCGAGCGCCTCCAGGCTCTCGGCCTGGGCGATGTTGCGCGGGAACCCGTCGAGGGTGTACCCGTCGCGGCAATCCTCCCGAGCGAGGCGCTCGCGGAGGAGGGCCAAAACGGTCGCGTCGTCGACGAGGCCGCCCTTGCCCATCTGGACTTCGGCCTTCAGGCCGAGGGGGGTCCGCTCCCGGACGGCTGCGCGAAGCAGGTCTCCCGTGGAGATCTTGGGGAAGCCGTAGGCCGAACGAAGGCCTTCGGCCACGGTCCCCTTCCCGCTTCCGGGCGCGCCCAGGAGGATGACCCTCATCCTCTTCTCCCCTTGATCCGGCTCCGGCGCATGAAACCGTCGTAGTGGCGCATGACGAGCTGAGCCTCGATCTGCTGCATGGTGTCCATGGCCACGCCCACGACGATGAGGATGGACGTGCCGCCGAACATGAATTCGACGCCGAGGCCCTGGGTAATGAACTTGGGCAGGTTGGCCTCGAGGAAAGGGCCGATCCAGGGCAGGGCCTGGGCCTTGAAGCCGGTGATCATGAACTCGGGCAGGATGGCCACGGCAGCGAGGTAGATCGCGCCGGCGAGGGTGATCCGGCTGAGGACGTCGTCGATGTAGTCCGAGGTGGTCTTCCCAGGCCGGATGCCCGGGATGAAGCCGCCGTACTTGCGGAGGTTGTCGGCGACGTCGACCGGGTTGAAGATGATCGAGATATAGAAATAGGTGAAGAAAATGATAGCCCCGATGTAGACCAGGTTGTAGAGGGGCATGCCCAGCCCGAATTGGGCGGCGACCGCCTGGATGACGGGGACCTTGATGAGGTTGGCCGCCGTGGCCGGGATGGTGATGACCGAGGCGGCGAAGATGATCGGGATGACGCCGCCCGTGTTGACGCGGAGCGGCAGGTGGGTGCTCTGGCCGCCGTAGACCTTCCGGCCGACGACCCGTTTCGCGTAGGAAACGGGGATGCGGCGCTGACCCCGTTCGACGAAGACGATGAAGGCGACGACTGCAACCATGAGGACACCCAAGAAGATCATCTTGAGGGGGTCCATGGCGCCGGTCCGCAGGCCGGAGATCATCTGGTTGAACCCCATCGGGAAGTTGACGACGATGCCGGCGAAGATGATGAGCGAGATGCCGTTGCCGATGCCGCGCTCCGAGATCTGCTCGCCGAGCCACATGACGAAGACGGTCCCCGTCGTCAGGGTCAGGACGGTCAGCAGCTTGAAGCCCCAACCCGGGTTGAGGACGATGGGCGCCCCGGCGGGGGTCCTCAGGGCTTGGAGGAAGATGGAGATGCCGATGGCCTGGATGAGGCAGATGATGATCGTGCCATAGCGCGTGTACTGGGTGATCTTCTTCCGGCCGAGCTCCCCTTCCTTGGACAGGCGCTCGAGGTAGGGCCAGACGACCGTCAGCAGCTGCAGGATGATCGAGGCGCTGATGTAGGGCATGATGCCCAGGGCGAAGATCGTCATGCGGGACATGTTCCGGCCGGAGAACAGGTCGATGAAGCCGAGCAGGGACCCCTTCTGCGACTGCCAGAACTCCTGGAGGGCCGTCGCGCTGAGACCCGGGTTCGGGATCTGCCCGCCGATCCGGTAGACCGCGAGGAGAAGGAGGGTGAAGATGACCCTCTTCCGGAGTTCAGGGATGCTGAAGATGTTGCGGATGCTGTCTAACATTTGTCTTTCCCGATGACGACGGCTTTGCCGCCCTTGGCCTCGATCTTCTTCACGGCCGACTCGGAGAATTCATGGGCGTGGATGGTCTTGGCCGAGCCGAGATCGCCCCGCCCGAGGACCTTGACCCGCCCGGATTCCTTCTTGATCAGGCCATGGTCGGCCATGTCCTTGGGCCGTATCTCTTCTTTTCGGAGCTTGGCCAGGCGGTCCAGGTTGACGATCGTCAACTCGGTCCGGAAGATGTTGGTGAAGCCGCGCTTAGGAATGCGCCGGGTGAGCGGCATCTGGCCGCCCTCGAACCCGCGCTTGCGGGAATAGCCGCTGCCGGATTTCTGGCCCTTGCTGCCTCGCCCCGCGGTCTTTCCCGTGCCGGAGCCGGGGCCCCGCCCCACCCTCTTTCGGTCCTTCCTCGATCCTTGAGCCGGTTTCAGGTTGCTGAGGTTCATGGCTTCTCCACCGCTTCCACCTTGAGCACGTGGATGATCTTGCGGACCATCCCAAGCGTCTCGGGGGTCTCCTTGAGCACCGCGTGGGAGTGGAGCTTACGCAGGCCGAGGCCCTTGGCCGTCTCCCGCTGGGCGCGGGGGTAGCCGATGAGGCTCCGGACGAGAGTGACTTTCACGTACTTCGCGGCGGGCGCCGCCTTTTCCGCGCGATTCGGCGTCTTCTTGGGCTTAGTTTCTTTGTCCGTCATAGCGCACCTTTCGCCTTTCCGCGCATCTTGGCCACGTCCTCGGGGTTCCGGATCTGCCGCAGGGCGTCCAGGGTCGCGTTGGCGACGCTGAGGGGGTTGCTGCTGCGGATGGACTTGGTCAGGATGTCCCGGATCCCGGCAAGCTGCATGATGACGCGGACCGCGCCGCCGGCGATGACGCCCGTGCCCTTCGAGGCCGGACGCAGGACGACCAGCCCGGCCCCGTCCACCCCCTTGACGAGATGGGGGATGGTCGTGTCGGCCAGGGGCACCCGGATCATGCTCTTCCGCGCCGCTTCGACGCCCTTGGCGATGGCCTGGGGGACTTCGCGGGCCTTGCCCTTGCCGATGCCGACCCGACCCCGTTGGTCGCCGACGGCGACGAGGGCTGAAAAGCTCATGTTCTTGCCGCCCTTGACGACCTTGGTGACCCGGCGAATGGAAATGACCTGGTCCTTGAGCTCCATGCCGTCTTCATCGAGAACTCCGACTTTCCTGTGTTTACGATCGTCCACGCTTGTCTCTCCTTATTCGGCCGTCCGCTCAGAACTGGATGCCTTCTTTCCGAATGGCGTCCGCCAGGGTCTTGATGCGTCCGTGGTAGGGGTGGACCCCCCGGTCGAAAACGACCCGCTCGATCTTGGCCGCCTTGAGCCGCTTGCCCAGGAGTTCGCCGAGAAGGCCGCAGGCGTCCTTGTTCTTGGTGCTCTTGGCTTTCTCGCGGAACTCCTTCTCCAGGGTCGAAGCGGTCAGGAGGATCGAGCCCTCCCGGTCGTCGATCACCTGGGTATAGACATAGGCGTTGCTCTTGAACACGTGGACCCGGGGCCGCTCGGGCGTCCCCTTGACCTTCTCCCGGATCCGTTTCCGGAGACGGTCGTCCCGCACCCTTTTTTCGATTGTCTTGTCTTTAAGCACCGGTCACCCCCACCTTTCGTTCTTTTTTGATGAGCTTTTCGCCGAGATAGCGGACGCCCTTCTGCTTGTAGGGGTCCGGGATGCGGAATCTCTTGATGTCATCGGCGACCTGGCCCACCTTCTGCCGGTCGATGCCCCGGATGGTGAGCAGCGTAGGCTTCTCGGCGACGACCTCGACGCCCTCGGGGATGGCGTAGACGATCGGCCGGGAATAGCCCAGGCTGATCTCGAGCTTGCTCTTGTCGACCTTGGCCTTGTAGCCGACGCCGAAGATCTCCAGCTTCTTGGAGAATCCTTCGGACACCCCGGCGACGGCGTTCCGGGCCAGGGCCCGGCAGAGGCCGTGGTTGGCCCGGGCGGTCTGGGTCTCTTCGGCCCGGGTCAGGACGAGGTTCGTCCCCTCCAGGACGGCGGAGATGCCCGGCTGGAGGGGAGTGGAGAGCTTCCCCTTCTTCCCCTCGAAATCGATCCTGTCCGGATGGGTCGTGACGGTCACGCCCGCCGGTATCGTGATGGGCTTTTTCCCGACTCTTGACATGGTACCCTCTCCTCGCGCCTACCAGATGCTGCAGAGGACTTCGCCGCCCGCCCCCAGCTCCTCGCACGACCGCCCCGTCAGCACGCCCCGGGAGGTGGAGACGATGACGAGGCCCAGGCCGTCCAGGACCTTGGGAACGGAATCCTTGGTGCAGTAGATCCGGCAGCCCGGCTTGCTGACCCGCTTGATGCCGCTGATGACGCTCTTGTTGTCCTCGGAGTACTTGAGCGTCACGTTGAGGATCCCCTGCTTGCTGTCGTCGATGACCTTGTAGTTCTTGACGTACCCCTCCTCCCTGAGGATCTTGACGACCTCGACCCCCAGCCGGAAGGAGGGGATGTTGACTTCCCTCTTCTTGGACTTCGCGCCGTTACGAATCCGGGTGAGCAGATCTGAAATGGAATCCATGGTTTGATCCTTTCTCCGATGTCACCAGGACGACTTCGTGACGCCCGGGATCTCCCCCCTGAGGGCGAGATCGCGGAAGCACAGGCGGCAGAGGTCGAACTTCCGGTAGTAAGCCCGGGAGCGGCCGCAGAGCCGGCAGCGGTGGCGGATCCGTATCGCGTATTTCGGTTTCCTGACCATTTTGGCCATGCGCGCTGAAGTTGCCACGTTTACCTCGCTTCTCAGGATTCCCGGAAAGGCATGCCCAGCTTCTTGAGGAGAGCCAGGGCTTCCTTGTCCGTCCGGGCCGTCGTGACGATGGTGATGTTCATCCCCCGCGGCCGCTCGACCTTGGTGTAATCGATCTCGGGGAACACGAGCTGGTCGCGCATCCCCAGGGTGTAGTTGCCCCGGCTGTCGAAGGACGTGGCCGGGACGCCGCGGAAGTCCCGGACCCGCGGCAGGACAATGTTGACCAGCCGGTCGAAGAACTCGTACATCCTCTGGTTCCGGAGGGTGACGTAGCAGGCGATGGGCTGGCCCTTCCTCAGCTTGAAGGACGAAATCGACTTCTTGGCCCGCCCGACGCCGGGGAGCTGGCCGGTGATCAGGGCCAGCTCGGCCTTGGCCGTGTCCAGGAGCTTGCTGTTCTGGATGGCGTCGCCGACGCCGACGTTGACGATGATCTTGCCCAGGCGGGGCACGGCCATGATATTCGTGATGCCGAGCTCCTTCTGGAGCTCGGGGACCACGTCTTTCCGGTACCTGTCATATAAGCGGCTCATTGGGGCATCCTCACTTCTGCTTCTCGATCATCGTCTCGCACCGGTGGCAGAGCCGGATCTTGCTGCCGTCCTCGAGCCTCCGGCTCCGGGGGCGCACGCCCTGCGCGCATTCCGGGCAGTAGATCATGACGTTGGCCACGGCGATCGGGGCCTCTTTCTCCATGACCCCGCCCTGGACGTTCTTGCTGCGGTCGGCCTTGACGAAGTGCTTGCTGAAATTGATCCTCTCGACGATGACCCGGTTGGTCTCGGGGTAAAGCATCAAGACCTTGCCCGTCTTCCCCTTGTCCTTGCCGCGGATGACGACGACGAGGTCGTTCTTTCTGAGCTGGATTTTGTGCATTACAGGACCTCGGGGGCGAGGGAGATGATCTTCATGAACTTCCGTTCCCGGAGTTCGCGCCCCACGGGACCGAACACGCGCGTCCCCACCGGCTCTCCCGTCTTGTCGATGATCACCGCGGCGTTGTCCTCGAACCGGATGTAGGACCCGTCCCTGCGGCGCAGCTCCTTGCGGGTGCGGACGACGACCGCCCGGATGACCGTGCCCTTCCGGACCTTGCTCTCCGGGGCGGCTTCCTTGACGGTCGCGGAGATGACGTCCCCGATCCGGGCGATCCGGCCGACGCTGCCGCCGAGCGGCGTGATGGCCATGATCCGCCGGGCGCCGGAGTTGTCGGCAACCTTGAGCATCGTGTTCATCTGGATCATTTCAACTCTCCGCTATCGATCTCGGACGCCGTCGCGGCCGGTGTCAGGCCGACGATCTTGAGGACGCGCCAGCGCTTCGTCTTGCTGATCGGCCGCGTCTCGATGATCCGGACGACGTCGCCGAGCTTGCACTTCTCGGTCTCATCGTGGACGAGGAACGTCTGCTTCCTCCGGATGGTCTTCCGGTAGAGAGGGTGACGGATCTGCCGTTCCACCTGAACCGTGACCGTCTTCTTCATCTTCTTGGCGACGACCTTCCCGACCTTGGTCGTCTTCCGTTTCTGTCCGATGGTGTCCATGCGCTACTCCGTTGCCTTCGGCGTTTGGTTCAAGAGCGTCTTGATGCGGGCGATGTCCTTCTTGATGTTCTTGACCTTCATCGGGCTCTCCAGCTGCCCCAGGGACTTCTGGAACCGGAGCTTGAAGAGCTGGTCGACGAGCTCCGCCTCCCTGTGCTTCAGCTCGTCCGCCGACATCTCTTTCAGTTCTTTGATCTTCATCTGAGTTCTCTCGCTTCCCGGGAGATGAAACGCGTCTTGATGGGCAGCTTGTGGCCGGCCAGACGCATGGCCTCCCGAGCCTCCTCGATATCGACTCCTTCGAGCTCGAAGAGGATCTTGCCCGGGCGGATGACGTCGACCCAGAACTCGGGGTCGCCCTTGCCCTTGCCCATGCGGACCTCGGCAGGCTTCTTGGTGACCGACTTCCAGGGGAAGGTCCGGATCCACAGCTTGCCCTTTCTCTTCATGTGCCGGCTGATGGTGATGCGGCTGGCCTCGATCTGACGCGAGGACAGCCAGCCGGGCTCGAGGGCCTGCAGGCCGAACTCCCCGAACGTCAGCGTGCCGCCCCGCAGGGCCTTGCCCCGCATGCGGCCGCGCTGCTGCTTGCGATACTTGACTTTCGCGGGCATCAACATGGCTAGATCTCCTCGACTTCGGCCACCTGGGAGGTCATCTTGGGCTTCTCGACGTCGCCCCGGTAGACCCAGACCTTGATGCCGATCTGGCCGTAGGTCGTGAAGGCCTCGGTGCGGGCGAAGTCGATGTCCGCCCTAAGGGTCTGCAAGGGGAGCCGCCCCTTCAGGTACCACTCCGAGCGGGCGATCTCCACGCCGCCGAGACGGCCGGCGCACATGACCTTGATGCCCTTGGCCCCCATCTTGAGGGCGAATTCCACGGCCTTCCGCATGGCCCGACGGTAGGCGATGCGCTTCTCGAGCTGGACGGCGATGCTCTCGCCGATGAGGAGGGCATTGAGCTCGGGCCTGTCAACTTCGCGGATGTCGACGTAGACATCCCTCTTGGCGATCGTCTCCAGTAAGGCCTTGAGGCTCTCGATCTCCTTGCCGCCGCGGCCGATGATGATCCCCGGCCGGGCCGTGTGGATGATGACCCGGATCTTCGGGCCGATGCGCTCGACGTCGACCTCGGCAATGCCGGCGTGGAAATACTTCTCCTTGATGGCCTTTTTCATCCGCAGGTCCTCATGGATGAGCCGGGGGTAGTCCGGGCCCTTGGCGAACCAGCGGGACGTCCACTGCTTGTTGAAGCCGAGCCGAAACCCGTATGGATGCGTTTTCTGTCCCACGTCTTATCTCCCTTTTTCGTCGAGAAAGATATGCACATGGCTCGTCCGCTTCTGAATGCGGTAGGCCCGACCCATGGGCGCCGGGCGGATCCGCTTGGCCACGGGGCCTCCGTTGATCTGGATCCGCGAGATATAGAGCTTGTCGACGTCGACGTTCGGCGACTTCTGCTGGGCGTTGGCGATGGCCGAGCGGAGGACCTTCTGCAGGATGGCAGCGATCTTTTTCTTGTCGCTGAAGCGCAGGATCGTCAGGGCCTCCCCGGCGAGCCGGTCCCGGATGAGGTCGGCCACGAGGCGGCCCTTCTGAGGGCTCATCCGGATGTACCGGGCGACGGCATGGGACAGGGGTTTTGGCTCGGTCATGTCTTCCCTACCTTGAGCTGCTTGGCGGTCTTGGACGTGTGCCCCTTGAAATACCGGGTCGGGGAGAACTCCCCGAGCTTGTGCCCGACCATGTTCTCGGTGACGAAGACGGGGATGAACTTCCGGCCGTTGTGGACGCCGATGGTCATACCGACCATATCGGGGATGATCGTGGACCGGCGGGACCAGGTCTTGACGACCTGGCGCTTGCCCGCGGGCGTCGCCAGGGCTTGGACCTTCTCCAGGAGGTGGCCGTCGATGAACGGGCCCTTCTTCACTGATCTGCTCATGGTTACTTGCTCCTCCGCCGGATGATGAAGGACTGCGTCCGCTTATTCCGCCGCGTCTTGAAGCCCTTGGTCGGGATGCCTTCCGGGCTCACCGGATGGCGGCCGCCCTTGGAGCGGCCTTCTCCGCCGCCGTGCGGATGGTCGACCGGGTTCATGGCCGTGCCGCGGACATGGGGCCGGATGCCCTTCCAACGGCTCCGACCGGCCTTGCCGACGCAGATGTTGGAGTGGTCGAGGTTGCCGATCTGGCCGATCGTCGCCCGACAGTCGAGGTGGACCTTGCGGATCTCGGACGACGGCATCCGGACCTGGGCGTAGTCCCCTTCCTTGGCCAGGATCTGGGCGCCGGCCCCGGCGGACTTGGCGACCTGGCCGCCCTTGTCCTTCCGGAGCTCGATGTTGTGAATGACCGTTCCGAGCGGGATGAAGCGCAGGGGCATGGCGTTGCCCGGCAGGATGTCGGCCTGGCGGTCGGTCGAAACGACCGCCTGCCCGACCTGCAGCCCGACGGGGTAGATGATGTAGCGCCTCTCGCCGTCCCGGTACTTCACGAGGGAGATGAAGGACGAGCGGTTGGGGTCGTATTCGACGGTCTCCACGGTGCCCGGGATGTCGATCTTGTCCCTCTTGAAATCGATGACCCGGTAGAGCCTCTTGTGACCGCCTCCCCTGTTCCGCATGGACAGGTGCCCGCGGCTGTCGCGCCCGCCGGACTTGGGCAGGAACACGAGCAGGGGCTTGTAGGGGCCGTCTCCGCTCAGCTCTTCGAACTTGTTGCCCGTCCTGTGGCGCAAGCCGGGTGTTATTGGCCTGTATGTTTTGATGCCCATGTTATACCGCCTCGAAGTATTCGATCGGTTTCTCGCCTTCCTGGAGCCGGACGTAGGCCTTCTTCCAGTCTTTCGTCTTTCCCATGTTCCGGCCGACGCGGCGGACCTTGCCCGTCTTCATCTGAGTCCGGACATCGGCGACCTTGGTCTTGAACAGGAGCTCGATGGCATTCTTGATCTCGATCTTGTTGGCGCGCCGGGCGACCTCGAAGCAGATGACCCCGCTCGTTGCCTTGAGCTGGGTCGTCTTTTCCGTGATGACCGGACGGATGATGATTTTATGGGGGTCTTTGATCACTTCAATTTCTCCAGGACGGCCTCGAACGCCCTGCGGCTGAAGACCAGCCGCTTGTGGGCGAGGACGTCGTAGATATTGAGGCCGGAGACGTCGACCGCCTTGACCCGGGGCAGGTTCCGGACCGCGAGGAACAGGTTCGCGTTGTCGTGAAGGTCGACGAGGAGGGCCGAGTCGAGCTTGAACGCCTTGAGCAGGGCGACGGCCTCCCGGGTCTTGGGTTCCTTGACCTCGAACTCGCTGACGACGACGAGCTCCCCGGACGCATGCTTCCCGGCCAGGGCCGCGCGAAGGGCGCTCCGCTTAGCCTTCTTCGGCAGCTCGTAGGAATAATCGCGTGGCTGGGGGCCGAAGACCGTGCCGCCTTTTCTCCAGAGAGGCGAGCGCGAGCTGCCGACACGGGCCCGGCCCGTCCCCTTCTGCCGCCAGGGCTTCTTGCCGCCGCCGCGGACGAAGGCCCGGGTTTTCGTCGCCGCCGTCCCCTGGCGCTGGTTGGCCCGGTAGTTGACGACGGCCTCGTAGATCAGGTGGTCGTTCGCGGCTTTGGAGAATACGTTCTCCGGCAGGTCCACCTGGGCGGCGGCCTGGCCGCTCCTGTCGATGATGTCGAGTTTCTCCATGGTGCCCTCTTCTCCGTTCACTTCGCCCGAGGGGAAACGAACGTCCCTTTCTTGATCAGGACGTATCCCCCCTTGGCTCCGGGCACCGCGCCCTTGACCAGGAGGAGGTTGTTGTCCTTGTCCGTGGCCACGACCTTGAGCTTCCGGACGGTGACCCGGTCATCGCCCATATGGCCGCCCATGCGCATGCCCTTGACGACGCGCGAGGGGTAGGACGAGGCGCCGATCGAACCGGGCGCCCGGTGGAACATGGAGCCGTGGGAGGCGCCGCCGCCGGCGAAATGGTGCCTCTTGACGACGCCGGCGAAGCCCTTGCCCTTGCTCGTCCCGACGACGTGGATCGTCTCGCCGACCTCGAAGATGTCGACGAGGACCTGGTCGCCTTCCTTGACCGCGGCGAGGTCGCTGCAGCCGACTTCCTGGAGCTTCTTGACGACGGGGACGCCGGATCTCTTGAAATGGCCGATCTGGGGCTTCCGCGGTTTGCGGACGCCCCGCTCCTCGACGAACCCGAGTTGGACCGCGATGTAGCCGTCCTTCTCGACCGTCTTCTTCTGGATGACCGTGCACGGCCCGGCTTTGAGGATGGTGATGGGGATGACGTTGCCGGCATCGTCAAACTGCTGGGTCATGCCGATTTTCTTGCCGATCAATCCTTCGACCATGGTCACTCTCCCGCCCCGTAGGCTTGGATCTCGACGTCGATCCCGGCCGGCAGGTCCAGCTTCTGGAGCTCCTCGATCGTCTCGTTGTTGTACTCGCTGATGTCGATGAGCCGCTTGTGGATCCGCATCTCGAAATGCTCACGCGACTTCTTGTCGACGTGCGGAGAACGGAGGACGCAGAACTTGTGGATGCGCGTCGGCAGGGGGATGGGGCCCGCGACACTGGCGCCCGAGCGTTTCGCCTTCACGACGATATCCTTCACGGATTGATCCAGCAGGCGGTGGTCGAAGGACTTTAAGCGGATTCTGATTTTTTCCATCGTTCGTTCCTCTGTTCTCCGAATTCCTCTCCCGGGCCGTCGGGCCCGGCGGACCCTCGGCGGCGGCCGCCGCTACTCGATGATCTCGGTGACCGTTCCGGCGCCGACCGTCCGGCCGCCCTCGCGGATGGCGAAGCGCAGGGCCTTCTCCATGGCGACGTCGGTGATCAGCTCGATCTCGAGGTTGATGCTGTCGCCGGGCATGACCATCTCGACGTTGTCGGGGAGCTTCACGGAGCCCGTCACGTCGGTCGTCCGGAAGTAGAACTGGGGCCGGTAGCCCTTGAAGAACGGCGTGTGCCGGCCGCCCTCTTCCTTGGTCAGGGCGACGATCTGGGCCCGGAACTTCCGGTGCGGGGTGATCGACCCCGGCTTGGCCAGGACCTGGCCGCGTTCGACCTCGTCCTTGCCGACGCCGCGGAGCAGGGCCCCGATGTTGTCGCCGGCCTGGGCTCGATCGAGGAGCTTGCGGAACATCTCGACGCCCGTCACGACGGTCTTGCGCGTCTCACGCAGCCCGATGATCTCGCACTCGTCGCCGACCTTGACGACGCCGCGCTCGACCCGGCCCGTCACGACCGTGCCTCGGCCGGTGATCGAAAAGACGTCCTCGATGGCCATCTGGAAGGGCTTGTCGATCTCGCGCATGGGCTCGGGGATGAAATCGTCCATGGCCTTGACCAGGTCCCAAAGGGGTTTGGCGCCTTCGCCGTTGATGTCTGCCGCGGCCTTCGTGGCGCTGCCGCGGATGACCGGCAGCTTGTCCCCGGGGAACTCGTACTTCGAGAGGAGCTCGCGTACTTCGAGCTCGACGAGGTCCAGGATCTCGGGGTCGTCGACGAGGTCGCACTTGTTCATGAAGACGACGATCGCCGGAACGCCGACCTGGCGGGCCAGCAGGATGTGCTCCCGCGTCTGGGGCATGGGGCCGTCGGCCGCGGAGACGACGAGCACGGCGCCGTCCATCTGGGCCGCGCCCGAGATCATGTTCTTGATGTAGTCGGCATGACCGGGGCAGTCGATGTGGGCGTAGTGCCGTTTTTCACTCTCGTACTCCACGTGGCTCAAAGCGACCGTCAGGATCTTCGTCGCGTCCCGGCGGAACATCTTGGCGTCGGCCTTGGCCACGTCGTCGTAGCTCATCGCTTTGGCCAGGCCTTTGGTCGCCAAAACCTTGGTTATGGCGGCCGTCAGCGTCGTCTTGCCGTGATCGATGTGTCCGATCGTGCCGACGTTGACATGGGGTTTCGTCCTCGCAAACTTTTCTTTCGCCATCGCGCACCTCCTGTATGGCTTACGTTTCTAAAAGACTCGCTTTATGCGTTGGCCCGGAACGGGGTCCTGCCCTCGATCCGGGCGACGATCTCTTCCTGGACGCCGGCCGACGCCCGGTCGTACTGGGAAAACTCCATGGCGAACACGCCCCGGCCCTGGGTCAGGGTCCTGAGCGTCGTCGCGTAACCGAACATCTCGGCCAGGGGGACGTGGATCTTGATGACCCGGGTGCCGCTCCGCATCTCCATGCCCTCGATCTTCCCCCGGCGGGCGTTGATGTCGCCGACGATGTCGCCCAGGTAATCGTCCGGAGCGACAATCTCGAGGTCCATGACCGGCTCGAGGATGACCGGGCTGGCCTTCCTGGCGGCCTCCCGGAAGGCCAGGGTCCCCGCGATCTTGTAGGCGACGGGCGTCGAATCGACCTCGTGGCACGACCCGCCGACGAGCGTCGCCCGGAGGTCCGTGACCGGGTATCCCGCCACGATGCCCCCCTCCATGGCCTCCCGCACGCCGTTCTCGACATCGGTGATGAACTCCCGGGGGATGACGCCCCGGGTCTTGTCGACGAACTCAAAGCCGCGGCCGCGGCCCAGGGGCTCGAGGTGAAGCACGCAGTGCCCGTAAAGGCCCTTCCCCCCGGCCTGGCGGACGTACTTGCCCTCGCCCTCGGCCGCGGTCTGGATAGTCTCCTTGTAGGCGACCTGGGGTTTCCCCAAGTTGGCCCGGACGCCGAACTCCCGTTCCATCCTGTCCATGACGATCTCGAGATGGAGCTCGCCCATCCCCCGGAGCAGGGTCTGCCCGGTCATCGGGTCCTGGGTGACCTTGAGGGTGGGGTCCTCTCGGGTCAGCTTGGCCAGGGCGGTGGCGAGCTTGGGGTGGTCGGCTTTGGTCTTGGGCTCGATCGTCGCCGCGATGACCGGCTCGGGGAAGCGGATGGACTCGAGAACGATGGGGTGGCTCTTGAGGCAGAGGGTATCGCCCGTCGAGATGGCCTTCGTCGACCCCATCGCGGCGATGTCCCCGGCGTAGACCTCCTTGATCTCCTTCCGTTTGTTGGCGTGCATCTCGAGGAGCCGGGAGAGCTTCTCCTCCTCGCCCTTGGTCGAATTGTAAACGACCTGGCCGACCTTGGCCTTCCCGGAATAGACCCGGAAGTAGGCCAGATTGCCGAGGAAGGGGTCGCTCGCGATCTTGAACACCAGCCCGGAGAACGGAGCCTCGTCCGAGGCGGGCCGGGTTTCCTCGGCCTGGGTGCGCGGGTGGTGGCCGGCGACAGGCCGGGTGTCGGCTGGGGACGGCAGGTAGTCGACGATGGCGTCGAGGAGCGGCTGGACGCCCTTGTTCCGGAAGGAGGCGCCGTAGAGGACCGGGACGACATCCAAGGCGAGGGTCGCCCGGCGGACGGCATTCCGCAGCTCCGGCGCAGAGACCTCGACCCCGTCGAGATACTTCTGCATCAGGCCGTCGTCGGTCTCACTCAGCATTTCGATCACGTCCTGTCGCTTCTTTTCGACGTCCTCGCGGTTTTCCGCCGCGACCTCGCGGACGACGCAATCCGTCCCGAGGATGTCCTGACCCCAGTCGTACACCTTGCGCTCGATGAGGTCGATCACTCCGCGGAATCCGTCTTCCCGTCCCAGGGGAAGCTGGATCGGCAGGGGCTTGGCCGCAAGCCGGGTCCTCAATTGCAGGACGGCCCGTTCCGGGTCGGCCCCGATCCGGTCCATCTTGTTGATGAACACGATGCGGGGGACCCGATATTTGTCGGCCTGGCGCCACACTGTCTCGGACTGCGGTTCGACGCCGCCAACTCCACACAGTATGGCTATTGCGCCGTCGAGCACTCGCAGGGAGCGCTCGACCTCCGCGGTAAAATCCACGTGACCGGGCGTATCGATGATATTGATACGGTGGTCACGCCAGGCGGACGTCGTCGCGGCCGAGGTGATGGTGATCCCGCGCTCCTGCTCCTGGACCATCCAATCCATCACGGCTGTCCCGTCGTCCACCTCGCCCATCTTGTAGGTCATACCCGTGTAAAAGAGGATCCTCTCCGTCGTGGTCGTCTTCCCGGCGTCGATATGGGCCATGATACCGATGTTCCGTACTCTCTCGATCGGGTATGACCGCATATCTCCGTCTCTCCATATCGACCCGGTGCACTCTATAAGCTCTTTCGATTAAGACTACCATTTATAATGGGCGAAGGCCCGGTTGGCCTCCGCCATCTTGTGCGTGTCCTCGCGTTTCTTGACCGCGCCGCCGCGATTGTTGATGGCGTCGATGATCTCGGCGGAGAGCTTTTCCTGCATGCTCCTGCCGCCGCGCACCTTGGCGTACTTGATCAGCCAGCGGAACCCCAGCGAGTAAGACCGTCCGGACGAGACCTCGATGGGGACCTGGTAGTTCGCGCCGCCGACCCGCCGCGATTTCGTCTCGAGGAAGGGCCGGACGTTCTCCAGGGCCTTCTCGAGGACCTTGAGGGGGTCCTCCTTGGTCTTCGCCTTGAGGATGTCCATCGTCCCGTAGACGACCCTCTGGGCGGTCGTCTTCTTCCCCTGGCGGAGAAAGAGGTTGATGAACCGAGCGACGACCGTGCTCCCATAGAACGGGTCGGCCGGGGTCTTGCGCTTCTTGATGATTCCGCGTCTCGGCATGGGGATGCTCCTGTCTAGGCGGCCGCCCGTTTCTCTTTCGGCCTCTTCGCCCCGTACCGGGAACGCGCTTTGAAGCGGTTCTGCACCCCCTCGGCGTCGAGCTTGCCGCGGATGATGTGGTAGCGGACGCCGGGCAGGTCCTTGATGCGGCCTCCCCGGATCATGACGATCGAGTGCTCCTGGAGGTTGTGGCCGACGCCGGGGATGTATCCCGTGACCTCGATGTTGTTGGTCAGCCTGATCCGGGCCACCTTCCGCATGGCCGAATTCGGCTTCTTGGGCGTCGTCGTGAAGACCCGGGTGCAGACGCCCCTCTTTTGAGGACAGGCGTCGAGGGCCGGGGACTTGCTCTTATATTTTCTGGGCGTTCGGCCTTTTCTGACGAGTTGATTAACGGTCGGCAATGAAAAATACTCCTCTACATAAAATTCAGACGTGAGTTTTATTCATCCCCAGGAAGATAGTCCCGAGACGAATGGACGGATAATAACAAAATTCGGCCTCCCTGTCAAGAAATTTAAGGGCATTCCCGCCTCGAGAACGGCCTCACGTGCCGGGCAGGATCTCCTTCTCCTTCTCGGAGAGGACCGGCGGCTTGTCCTCCTTGAGCTCCACGTTCCGGTAATGCTTGTAGCCCGTGCCGGCCGGGATGAGCCGTCCCATGATGATATTTTCCTTCAGCCGCCTGAGGTAATCCACCTTTCCGTAAAGGCTGGCCTCCGTCAGGACCCGGGTCGTCTCCTGGAAGGAGGCGGCCGAGATGAAGCTGTCGGTGCTCAGGGCGCTCTTGGTGATCCCCAGGAGGAGCGACCGGGCCTTGGCCGGTTTGCCGCCCTTCTTCATGATCTTCTCGTTCTCCGCCTGGAAGATGAACTTGTCGACCTGCTCGTCGACGAGGAACTCGGTGTCCCCTACCTCCTCTACCTTGACCCAGCGCAGCATCATCCGGATGATCGTCTCGATGTGCTTGTCGTTGATGGACACGCCCTGGAGGCGGTAAACGGCCTGGATCTCCTTCAGGAGGTACTCGGCCAGCTCCTTTTCGCCGAGGACTTTGAGAATGTCGTGGGGGTTGACCGGCCCGTCCATCAGGGCGTCGCCGGCCCGGATCCTCTCCCCGTCGGAGACGCTGAGATGGGCGCCCTTGGGGACGAGGTATTCCTTCTCGCCGCCGCGCTCGTTGCGGACGGAGATCTTGCGGGAGCCGCGGACGAGGCCGCCGATCTGGACGATCCCGTCGATCTCGGAGATGACCGCCGGGAACTTGGGCCGCCGGGCCTCGAAGAGCTCCTCGGCCCGGGGCAGGCCGCCCGTGATGTCCTTCGTGCGGGCCGCCTCGCGGGGGATCTTGGCCAGGACGTCACCGGCGAAGACCCTCTCCTCGTCCTTGATCTCGAGGTTCGCCCCCGAGGGGAGGAAGTACTTCCGCAGGACGATACGCTCATAATTGGCAACTTTGCCGCCCTTCTTCCGGACCTTTTCGTTTTCGGCGTCCACCGAGGCCATTTCGACGACATCGTGTTTCTTAAATCGTGTTTCCCCGGGGTCGTGAATCTTTACCGATCCCAGATCGAGGATCTCGATCTGGGGCTGGAGCTTCTCGTCCTTGGGGTCGATAATGACCTTCTTTCGGAGGCCGGTGAACTCGTCCTGGACCTCCTCCATGCTGACCTCCAGGACGACGTCGTGGTAGCGCACGATCCCCGTCTCCTCGGTCAGGATGAAGGTGTTGAAGGCGTCCCACTCGGTGAACGCCTGCCGGGCCTTGATCTCCCCGCGATCGGGGACGAGGATCTTGGCGCCGTAGGGGACTTGGTAATGCTCCACCTCGCGGCCCCGGTGGTCGAGGATGGCGATGTTGGCGTTACGGTTGACGACGATCGACGTCCCGTCTTTGTTGACGACGGCCTTGAGGTTGGTGAACTTGAGCACACCCTCGTTCTTGGCCTCCAGCTTGGATTTTTCGGCGCCGCCCATGGCGATGCCGCCGACATGGAACGTCCGCATCGTGAGCTGGGTGCCGGGCTCGCCGATGGATTGGGCGGCGACGATGCCCGCGGCCTCGCCGAGCTCGACCATCTTGCCGGAGGCCGGGCTCCGTCCGTAGCAGAGCTGGCAGATGCCGCGCTTGGCTTCGCAGGCCAGGACCGAACGGATCTTGACCCGCTCGATGCCCAGGTTCTGGAATTCCTGGGCGACCTTCTCGGTGATCTCTTGGTTCGTGTCGACGATGGTGCCGCCGGAATCCGGGTTGACGACGCGCTCGAGGGCCATGCGGCCGACGACGCGGTCGATGAAGGGCTCGATGATCTCGCCGTTCTCGACGATAGCGGAGACGTTGATCCCCTTGAGGGTGCCGCAGTCGTGCTCGTCGACGATGACTTCCTGGCAGACATCGACGAGTTTCCGCGTCAGGTAGCCGGAGTTGGCCGTCTTGAGGGCCGTATCGGCCAGGCCCTTGCGGGCGCCGTGGGTCGAGATGAAGTACTGGAGGACGTTCAGTCCCTCCCGGAGGTTGGAGACGATGGGCGTCTCCAGGATCTCGCCCGAGGGCTTGGACATGAGGCCGCGCATCCCGGCGAGCTGGCGGATCTGCTGCTTGTTGCCCCGGGACCCGGAGTCGGCCATGATGTAGAGCGGGTTGAGCTCTTTGCCTTCGAGGCTGATCCTTTTCATTTCCTTGAGCATGGCTTTCGAGACGTCTTCCGTGCACGTGCCCCAGGTCTCGATGACCCGGTTGAACCGCTCGCCCGAGGAGATCGTGCCGGCCCGGTAGAGTTTCTCGATGCTCTGGACGTCCTTCTCGGCCTGCTCGACGAGCTCCTTCTTTTCCCCGGGGATGACGAAGTCGTCGATGCTCAGGGAGAATCCGGCCCGCGTCGCGTAGGTGAAGCCGAGTTCCTTCAAGGCGTCGAGGATCTGGACCGTGGGCTGGAGCCCCGCCTTGAGATAGGCGTAGAAGATGAGGTTTTCCATGCCCTTTTTCCTGAGAATCCCGTTGACGAAGGGCAAGCTCTTGGGCAGGACGCTGTTGAAGATGATCCGGCCCGGCGTCGTCTCGACGAGCTCGTTCTTGAAATCCTGGACGGGGCAGTTCATGACGCCCTGATCGTCGTCATAAGTGGCCAGGTTCATGAACGGACCGCTGAACCTCAGCTTGATGATGCTCTGAAGCGAGATCTCCTTGCTCTCCATGGCCAAGAGGGCTTCGTCGCGCGAGCCGAAGATCCGGCCCTCCCCTTTCTGGCCCGTCTTGGCCAGGGTCAGGTAGTAGCACCCGAGGACCATGTCCTGGCTGGGGATGGTCAGTGGCCGGCCGTGCGCGGGAGAGAGGATGTTGTTCGTCGAGAGCATCAAAGTCCGGGCCTCGATCTGGGCTTCGACCGAGAGCGGGATGTGGACGGCCATCTGGTCCCCGTCGAAGTCGGCGTTAAAGGCGGCGCAGACGAGCGGGTGGATCTGGATGGCCTTGCCCTCGATGAGGATGGGCTCGAAGGCCTGGATGCCCAGGCGGTGCAGGGTGGGCGCCCGGTTGAGCAAGATCGGATGCTCGTTGACGACCTCTTCGAGGTAGTCCCAGACCTCGGGCCTCTCCTGCTCGTGCCATTCCCGGGCGACCTTGACGCTCGGGACGAGGCCCTCCTTTTCCAGCTTGTTGAAAATGAAGGGCTTGAACAGTTCGAGGGCCATCTTCTTGGGCAGGCCGCACTGGTTCAGCTTGAGCTCGGGCCCGACGACGATGACGGAACGGCCCGAGTAGTCGACGCGCTTGCCGAGGAGGTTCTGGCGGAACCTCCCCTGCTTGCCGCGAAGGGCCTCGCTGAGGGACTTGAGGGGCCGGCGGTTGGCGCCGAGGTGGACGCGGCCGCGCTTGCCGTTGTCGAAGAGAGCGTCGACGGCCTCCTGGAGCATCCGTTTCTCATTGCGGATGATGAGCTCGGGGGCCTTGAGCTCGATGAGCTTCTTGAGCCGGTTGTTGCGGTTGATGACCCGGCGGTAGAGGTCGTTGAGGTCGGAGGTGGCGAAGCGTCCGCCGTCGAGACGGACGAGGGGACGGAGGTCGGGAGGGATGACCGGGACAACGTCGAGGACCATCCACTCCGGCCGGTTCCCGGACCGCTTGAGGGCCTTGAAGACGCGCAGCCGCTTGGCATAGCGGAGCTTGCGCTGCTGGGAGGCATCCTTCTTCATCAGCTTGCGGAGACGCTCGGCCTCCTTCTGGATATTGATCTTCAAGAGGAGGATCTTGATCGCCTCGGCCCCGATCGAGGCCTCGAACTTGTCGCCGTACTTCTCCTGGGCGTCCTTGAACTCCTCCTCGTTGAGGAGCTGCCTTTCCTTGAGCGGCGTGTCGGCGGGGTCGATGACGATGTAGGACTCGAAATAGAGGACCTTCTCCAGGTCCTTGATGGACAGGTCGAGGACGAGCCCGATGCGGCTCGGTGGGCTCTTGAAGAACCAGATGTGGGCGACGGGGGACGCCAGCTGGATGTGGCCCATCCGTTCCCGGCGGACCTTGGACTTGGTGACCTCGACGCCGCAGCGCTCGCAGATGATGCCCCGGTACTTCATCCGCTTGTACTTGCCGCAGAGGCACTCGTAGTCGTTGATGGGGCCGAAGATCTTGGCGCAGAACAGGCCGTCCTTCTCGGGCTTGAACGTCCTGTAGTTGATAGTCTCGGGCTTGGTCACCTCGCCCCAGGACCAGCTCTTGATCTTGTCCGGGGAGGCGAGGCTGATCCGGACCCGGTCGAATTCGAGCCGCGGCCGCGGAGCGGTCGTCATCGGTGGCCTGATGTCCATTAAGCTCCTCCTTTGCCCGCCTGGGGGGGTATGGCGATGCCCCAAGGCAACACTTCTTCCTTGTCCCCCTTCTCCAGCTCCACGTTCAGGCAGAGGCTCTGGAGTTCCCGGATGAGGACGTTGACGGATTCGGGGAGACCGGGCGTGAATTCCAGGTCGCCTTTGACGATGGCCTCGTAGATCTTGGCCCGTCCTTCGACGTCGTCGGACTTGACCGTCAGGAGCTCCTGGAGGCAGTAGGCCGCCCCGTAGGCTTCGAGGGCCCAGACCTCCATCTCGCCGAACCGCTGGCCGCCGAACTGGGCCTTGCCGCCGAGCGGCTGCTGGGTGATGAGGGAGTACGGCCCGGTCGAGCGGGCGTGGATCTTGTCGTCGACGAGGTGGTAGAGCTTCATCATATAGATGTAGCCCACGGTCACTTCCTGGTCGATGAGTTCGCCGACTATGCCGTCGAAGAGAGGGGTCTTACCGCTCTCCGGCAGTCCGGCTCTCTTGAGCAGCTGCTTGATCTCGTCCTCGCTCGCGCCGTCGAATACGGGCGTGGCCATCCAGATGTCGAGGGTCCGGGCGGCCCACCCGGCGTGGGTCTCCAGGATCTGGCCGACGTTCATGCGGGAGGGGACGCCGAGCGGATTGAGGACGATTTCGACGGGTGTCCCGTCGGGCATCCGGGGCATGTCCTCCATGGGCACGATCTTGGCGACGATGCCCTTGTTGCCGTGCCGGCCGGAAACCTTGTCGCCCACGGACAGCTTCCGCTTCATGGCGATGAAGACCTTGATCGACTGGATAACACCCGGGGCGAGCTCATCGCCCTTCTTGAGGTTGTCGACCTTGTCCTTGAAGACGGCCCGGAGGGCCTCGATCTGGCGCTTGACCTTCTTGTCGAGGTCCTTGATCTCGCGGTCGCGGCCCGCGTCGTCGTTGAGCTTGAGCTTCGCCGCGTCGTCGAAGTCTATGGTTTCCAGGACCTTCTCGGTCAGCTTGGTCCCTTTTTCGAGGGTCAAGCCGCCGGCCTTCTGGGTCTTCTCGACGACCGAGCCATTGAGGAGGGCCCGGACCTTCTCCCATTTCTCGTTTTCCATGATGACGATCTCGTCGTCGAGGTTCCGCTTCAGCGTGGCGATCTCATCTTTCTCGATGGCCTTGGCCCGGGGCCCCTTCTCGATGCCCCGGCGCGAGAAGATACGGACGTCGATGATGGTCCCCTCGACGCCGGGCGAGCAGGAGAGGGAGGCGTCCTTGACGTCGAGGGCCTTCTCGCCGAAGATCGCCTTGAGGAGCTTCTCCTCGGGCGACAGCTGAGTCTCCCCTTTCGGGGCCACCTTCCCGACGAGGATGTCGCCCGACTTGACGTGGGCGCCGATGCGGACGATGCCGTTCTCGTCGAGGTTACGGAGCAGGTTCTCGGGGACGTTGGGGATGTCGCGGGTGATCTCCTCGGGGCCGAGCTTGGTATCGCGGGCCTCGATCGTCTCCTCGACGATGTGAAGGGAGGTGAAAATATCTTCCTTGATCAGCTTCTCGCTGACGATGATGGCGTCCTCGAAGTTGTATCCCCGCCAGGGCATGAAGGCGACGAGGACATTGCGGCCGAGGGCGAGCTCGCCGCCGTCCGTGCAGGAGCTGTCGGCCAGGACCTGTCCCCGGACGACCGCGTCCCCCTTCCGGACGATGGGCCGGTGGTTGGTGGAGGTGTTCTGGTTGGTCCGGAGGAACTTGATCAGCGTATAGAGGTCCGTGCCGACGTCGTAGCTCCGGCTGGCCTTCTTTTCGTCCACCCGGACAATGATCCGTTCGGCGTCCACGAACTCGACGACCCCGTCCCGACGGCAGACGATGACGTCGCCCGAGCCGACGGCGACCAGGGCCTCGATCCCGGTCCCGATGAGCGGGGCCTCCGGGCGGAGGAGCGGGACGGCCTGGCGCTGCATGTTGGAGCCCATCAGGGCGCGGTTGGCGTCATCGTGCTCGAGGAACGGGATGAGCGCGGCCGACAGGGAGACGAGCTGCTTCGGGGAGACGTCGATGTAGTGGATCTGCTCGCGGGGGATGAACTTGAAGTTGCCCCGTTCCCGGGCGCTGACGAGGTCGTTCGTGAAACGGCCCTTCTCGTCGACGGGTGCGTTGGCCTGGGCGATGTTGTGCTTCTCCTCCTCCCAGGCGGTGAGGTAGAAGCAGTAGGGCTGGACGACCGGGAGCTGGCGGGCCTTCTGCTCTTTGAGCCGTTCGACGGCCTTGAGCATCTTGTCTTTCTCGACGATCTCGCCGATCGTGTAGTCGCTCGTCCCGGGATGGAGGATCTTGACGTAGTCGATGATCCGGGCGTTTTCGACCTTCCGGTAGGGGGTCTCGACGAAACCGTACTCGTTGACCCGGGCGTAACAGCTGAGGGAGGAGATCAGGCCGATGTTCGGGCCTTCCGGCGTCTCGACCGGGCAGATCCGGCCGTAGTGGGAGGCCTGGATGTCGCGGACCTCGAAGCCGGCCCGTTCTCGGCTGAGGCCGCCGGGGCCGAGGGCGGAGAGGCGCCGCTTGTGGGTGATCTCGGCCAGGCTGTTGATCTGGTCCATGAACTGGGAGAGCTGGGAACTGCCGAAGAACTCCTTGAGGGCCGCGATGACCGGCTTGGAGTTGATGAGGTCCTGGGGCATGGCCGCCGCCAGGTCGGCGGTGATGGTCATCTTTTCCTTGATCGTCCGCTCCATCCGGGTCAGGCCGATACGGAAGGCGTTCTCGACCAGTTCGCCGACGGAACGGACCCGCCGGTTGCCCAGGTGGTCGATGTCGTCGACCAGGCCCTCGCCGAAGCGGAGGTTGAGCAGGTACTTGAGGACTTCCACGTAGTCGAGCGGCGTCAGCGTCTTGTCGTTGAGAGAGGTCTCGAGCTCGAGCTTGATGTTGAACTTGAGCCGGCCGATCCGGGAGAAGTTGTACTTCTGGGGGTTGAAGAACATGCTGCGGAAGAGGTTGTTGGCGCTCTCCTGGGTGTGGGGCTCGCCCGGCCTCAGCTTGCGGTAGATCTCGCCGAGAGCGGACGGCTGGTCCTTGCGGAGGTCCTTCTTCAGCGTCGTGCTCAGGATGAGCCCGGCCCGGTCCGCCTCGGGGAAGAAGACCTCGAACGGCTCTCCCCGCCCGACGAGGAGGTCGAGCTGGGCGTCGCCAATGTCCTCGTTGACCCTGACCTTACCCTTGATCCCGACGAGGGAGTAAGCCCCATGGAGCTCCTTCTTGAGGAGCGGGACCCGAGTGACGCCGGCGTCCTTCAGGGCGGCCAGGACATCCGGAACGATCTTCTTCTTGCCGGGGGCGAGGACCTTGCGGCCCTTGGCGTCGGTGACATCGTCCGCCGGGGACTTCCCGACGAGGCTGTCCGTGACTTCCCAGTACAGCTTGCCGTCTTCGGGGATGACCTTGTAGGTCTTGTGGAAGAGCTTGAGGATCTCCTCGTCCGTGCCGAAGCCGAGGGCCCGCAAGAAGACCGTGGCCAGGAACTTTTTCTTCCTGTCCAGCCGGACCCAGATGAGGCTTTTCGAATCGTGTTCGAACTCGACCCAGGCGCCGCGGTACGGGATGATCTTGGCGATGAAGAAGCCCTTGCTCTCCGCCTGGCGGAAGAACACGCCCGGCGAGCGCTGGAGCTGGCTGACAACGACCCGCTCGATGCCGTTAAAGATGAAGGCCCCCTTCTCGGTCATGAGCGGGATGTCGCCGAAATAGACTTCCTGCTGCTTGATGTGCTTGAGGCGCTTGGCCTTGGTCACGGCGTCCTTTTCCCAGGACACGAGCTGGATCTTGAGCTTGAGGGGGATGGAGTAGCTGTAGCCCTTCTGGATGCACTCCATCGGCGTGTACTTGATCTTGATGCCGACGCGGTCGCCGCAGTGCTCGCACAGGGGAAGCTCGATCTTCCGGGCCGCGCCGCAGAAGGGGCAGACCTCTTTCTCGGCGAACTCCATGTCCGCCGGGAGGAGGGTCTGGCAGGCGTTGCACCGGGCCCGGGAGTTCTCGACCCCCTTGAGCCGCCCGCACTTGCATTCCCAGTTCCCGATCGAATAGCTGAGGAACTCCAGCTCCGTCGTTTCCTTGAAGTCGGAGATGGGGAAGACATCCTTCAAAGCGGCCTGGAGGCCGATGTCCTTGCGCTCTTCGGGCAGGAGCTCCATCTGGAGGAATTCGGCGTAGGACTTCGTTTGGATGTCCAGAAGGTCGGGCATGGGGAAGACCGCCTTGATCTTCGAGAAATCGACCCTCTCGCGGAACGGTTTTTTAGGTTCTTTGAGCATGCTGTCTCACTCTCAAGCAGAAATGGAGTGTCCTCGTTTCCGAGACCGGACAAACGGACGCTCAGCCAACCGGGTCACTTACTGAAGCTCGATGACGGCTCCGACTTCGGCGAACTTGGCCTTGATGGCTTCGGCCTCTTCCTTGGTCACGCCCTCTTTGACCGCCTTGGGGGCGCCGTCGACGAGGTCCTTCGCCTCTTTCAGGCCGAGGTTGGTGACTTCCCGGACGACCTTGATGACGTTGATCTTCTTGTCGCCCACGGTTTTCAGGATGACACTGAACTCGGTCTTCTCCTCGGCGGGCTTGGCGTCGGCCTGGGTGGCGGCGCCGGCCACCATGACGGGAGCGGCCGCGGCGGCACTGATGCCGTACCGGGTCTCGAACTCCTTGATGTAGTCCGAGAGTTCCAGGATGGTCAGGGTGTCGAGGTGGGTGAAAAACTGTTCTTTGGTGAGTTTTTCCATGTCACGAGTCTCCTTTTATTGGTTTTCGGTGTTTTTCGTCTTCTTGAGTTCGCTGAGAAGGATCCCGAAGTTGGCCAGCGGCGCCTGGAGGGTCCGCATGAGCCGGTGGAGCGGGTTGGCCATGATATGGGCGATCTTGCCGACCAGGTCCTCGCGGGAGGTGAGCTTGCTGACCTCGTCGAAACGGACGGGGGCGAGGTACTGACCCTCGACCTGGCCGCCCTTGACCGCAAGGACCTTCCCCTGGTTGGAGAAATCCTTGAGGATCTTGGCCAACTGGATCGGGTTCTTGCCGGCGAAGGCGATGGCCGTGGGCTTCTGGAAGAAGGGACGAAGATGCTCCGGGCAGCGCTCGCCCAGGGCCCGCAGGGCCAGCCGGTTCTTGATGACCTTGTAGGCGAAGGCGTTCTTCCTCAGGATCTTCCGCAGCTCGACCGACTGGGAGACTTTCATCTTTTTGAAGTCCACCAGGTAGTAGGTACTGTTCGCTTCGAAGAGACGCTCGATCGTCTGGATGATGGGTTGCTTGGCTTCCTTTTTCACTTCGCTCGCTCCTAGCTCTCTAAGATGTCCTCGGAAATCTTGAAGGATGGCCCCATGGTCGAAGACACGAACATCGTCCGGATGTACTTGCCCTTGACGGCCGGCGGCTTGGCGTGGACGATGGCCTGGACGAAGGTCCGCAGGTTCTCGACGAGCTTGGCCTCCGGGAAGGAAACTTTCCCGACGGTGGAATGGACGATGCTCGTCTTGTCGACGCGGAACTCGACCTTGCCCGCCTTGGTCTCCTCGACGGCCTTCTTGACATCGAAGGTGACCGTCCCCGACTTGGGGTTGGGCATGAGGCCCTTGGTGCCCAGGATGCGGCCGAGCTTGCCGACGCCGCGCATGACGTCGGGCGTCGCGATGACGATGTCGAAGTCGATCCAGCCGCCGGCGATCTTCTCGATGATCTCGTCCCCGCCGAAGTAGTCGGCGCCGGCCGCCTCGGCCTCCCTGAGCTTCTCCCCGGCGGCGATGACGCAGATCTTCTTCGTCTTGCCGGTGCCGTGGGGAAGGACGATGGTGCCGCGGACCATCTGGTCCGAATGCTTGGGGTTGACGCCCAGCCGGATATCCAGGTCGACGGACTCGTCGAACTTGGCGAAGTGGGCCTTCTTGAGGAGGCTGACGGCCTCCTCCAAGGAGTAATCCCGGGGCTCCGTCCCCTTGACCTCCCGAGCCTTGATGGTGTTCTTGCCGTGCTTACTCACTGATGATCTCCAATCCCATGTTTTTCGCGGTCCCCTCGATGATCTTCTTCGCGGCCTCGATATCGTAGGCGTTGAGGTCGGGGAGCTTCGTCCGGGCGATGTCCTCGATCTGCTTCTGGGTGACCTTGCCGACCTTCTCCTTGTTCGGCGCTCCGGACCCCTTGGCGATCCCGGCCGCCTTTTTCAGGAGATAGGACGCCGGCGGGGTCTTGACCACGAAATTGAACGACTTGTCCTTGAACACGGTGATCAGGACGGGGACGACGGTGCCCTCGTCCATCTTCTTCGTCCGCTCGTTGAACTCCCGGACGAAGCCCATGATGTTGACGCCGTGCTGGCCCAGGGCGGGGCCGACCGGAGGGGCGGGGCTCGCCTGTCCCGCGATGATCTCCAGCTTGATCTTGGCAATGACTTCTTTCGACATCTCGTCCTCCTAAAGCTTTTCCACCTGCAGGAACTCGAGCTCCACGGGGGTGGACCGGCCGAAGATGGTGACCAGGACCTTGAGGGTGCTCCGCTCGGCGTTGACCTCTTCGACGATCCCGCTGAAGTTGAAGAAGGGGCCGTCGATGATCCGGACGGCCTCGCCCTTCTCGAAGGAGTGTTTGGGCTTGGGCTTTTCCGAGGTCGTCTGCATGTGCTCGACGATCTGGTCGACCTCTTTCTTGCTCAGGGGGGTGGGGGTCCGGCCGGAGCCGACGAAGCCCGTCACCTTGGGGACCTGGCGGATCATCAGCCAGTTCTCGTCGTTCATCTCCATTTCGACGAGGATGTACCCCGGGTACGACCTCTTCGTGGAGACGACCTTCTTCCCGCCCCGAATCTCGATGACGTCCTCGGTCGGGATGATGATCTGCCCGACCTGGTCCTCGAGATGGAGCTCGATGGCCTTCTGTTTGATCGATTCGGCGACGAACTTCTCGAAGCCCGAGTAGGTGTGAACGACAAACCAGTTTTTTGCCATCGTCCGATTCCTTGCGTTTATCCGAACAGCGTTTTGATCCGGCTGATGACCCAGGAAAAGATCACGTCCATGAAGAACAAGTAGAAGCCGAAGAAGATCGTGGCGGCGATGACGACGATCGTCGTGCTGGTGACCTCGTTCTTGGAGGGCCAGGTGACCTTCTTGAGTTCCGACCTAACGTCCTTGAGGAAATTCCAGAACCGTTTGTACCAGCGAATCTTGTCGTTCATGGCATGTCCTTTGTCCGACTTGCGCGGCCTGACCGTCCCGGTCCCGTCGCCGCCCGCCTTGCGGGCAGAAGATGGCAGGTGAGGCAGGGCTCGAACCCGCAACCTGCGGTTTTGGAGACCGCTGCTCTACCAATTGAGCTACTCACCTGTCGTCCCGTCATGGCCGTTCGCCTATTTGCCTTCCTTGTGGGCCGTGTGCTTCCGGCAAGAGGGGCAGAACTTGCGCGTCTCGAGCTTCTCCGTCTGCTTCTTCTTGTTCCGTGTCGAAGAATAGTTCCGCCGCTTGCATTCGCCGCACTGGAGCGTGATGATCTCTCGCATGTTCAACCTTTCCTTCCGTCAGACGTCCTCTCGGACGTCTCGCCTTTGTCGCCTCGAACCCGGTCCTCGCGGACCTGACGTTGACTGCGCGAAAAAGCCCAAGACCAGAATTGAACTGGTGACCCCGTCCTTACCAAGGACGTGCTCTACCAACTGAGCTACTTGGGCCCGACGACCTCGAAGAAGAGCGGGAAGCGGGATTCGAACCCGCGACGTTCAGCTTGGAAGGCTGACGCTCTACCAACTGAGCTATTCCCGCGGAAGTGGGCAGGGAAGGATTCGAACCTCCGAAGCGTTTCCGCAACGGGTTTACAGCCCGTCCCATTTGACCACTCTGGAACCTGCCCAATTTAAGATGCATTTTCGTCGCCCTCAATCGGCCGGCCGGCGATCCCTCCTCTCCGGGGATATCCGCAGCCTGCGAACGCGCTCAAGCCTCGCTTCTAAGCCAGCGAAGGGACTCGAACCCCTGACCCGCTGATTACAAATCAGCCGCTCTACCTGCTGAGCTACGCTGGCGTGCCCTCAACCTGACTGTCCGAATACCTTACTTAATATGGGGGAAATACGGAAAAATAGATGAAAAAAACAAAAAACCTCTCTACTCGAGCTCGAATGTGTTCTTTTTTTCAGAGATTTAATCTGAAATATACAGAACGACCACAGATATCCTAGAGGAAATCGAAATTCTTGTCAAGGGGTTCTTTTTATCGGCCCCTTCAGGCCCCTGGCCCTCTCCAGGTTCTCCCCGATACTCCGGAGGAAATCCACCGTGAAAATAAGGTATCGGGCCTTCTGGACGGGGGTCAGCACACCGTCGAGGACGTCCTCGACCTCACCGTCCTTCTCCCTGATCGCCCGGCGGGCTTCCCGGATCCGGGCGACCAGGCCGAGTATCCTCTCCTCCCCCGCCGGAGTCGCGGTCAGCTCCGCCCGAAGGTCCCGCAGATCCGGGCCCATCTGGCGCTCCATGACGGCCTTTTCCTTTTCGACCCGGGTCAGGAAGGGATAGAGTTTGGCCGTCTGCTCCTCGGTGAGTTCGAGGGCGCGGGTCAGCCTGAGGAGATAAAGGTTGCTGATATTCTCCCTCAACCTCATCCGGGCCTGAGGGTCACCCTGAAGGGATCCCTGGGCCGGAGCCCAGGTCCCCAGGGCCAGGAAAAGGACAAGGACGAGGACGGCGGCGGGCGCGTATTTATTCATTTCGGACCTCCACGACCTGTTTCTCTCTCCAATTCCGAGGCGATGTATCGGAGTTCGTCCTCGCTCAAGCCCTCCCAGAAAAGAGGGTCGTCGGCGGGGGGACCGGCGAGGTCTTTTTCCATGACCGGGGTCAACTCCTCGATCGAAGCCAGGATTTCCCGGTTGACGAGGCTCCCGAACTCCGGGTTCGCTTCCGCCTCCTGGAGTAGCGGGGCCAGCGAATCCTCGTACGGAATCCAGGACGTCTCCACGGTCCCGGCGGCGCGGCTGACCGCGAAATATGTCCCGGCCGCGGCGATGGCCAGGAAACCGGCGGCCGCCCAGACCCATCTCCGGCGGGCGGAAAAGGGGACGCAGACGGTTCGGCGACCCAGCTCGATTCCCGCGAGCTTCGACCCGAGCCTCTCCTCGAACCCGGTCCAGTATTCCGGAGAACGGTCCGCCGCCGGCGCGGCGCCGGATTGAAGACGGGCCAGTCCGGCCCGATCGGCCCGGCAATCGAGGCATCCCCGGAGATGGGCTTCGAGACGGGCCTTCTTTGCCGGCGCGAGGGCCCCATCGAAGCCGTCCGAAAGCCATTTTTTCATCGTCTCACATCTCATGACCAAACCTCCCCGAGGTAGGGTTTGAGCCGGACCTGGAGCAGTTTGCGCGCTTTGTGCATCCTCCAGGAGACTGTGTTTTCCGAACAGCCGAGAACCCTGGCCGCCTCGGCATGGCTCAGGCCCTGGCTCACGACCAAGACGAAAGATGCCCGCAAGTGGCCCGGCAGGGACTCGATGGCCTCGTCCACCCGGCCCTTGAGCTCGTTCAGGGCGGAACTCCCTTCAGGGGAGGTGGAAGCGCCGCCGGCCGCGTCGGCGCCGGCCAGATTCTCGTTGAATTCCGTCCTGTCCTTCTCGCGGCTTCTCTTCCGCAGGAACGTCAACGACGTATTGACGGCGATCCTGTAGAGCCAGGTGTAGAAACTCGAGCCCCGTCTGAACGAGGCGATCGACCTCCAAGCCGTCAAAAAAACCTCCTGGGCCAGGTCGTCGGCGTCGGAATGATTCCCGGCCATCCGGAAGACGAGACCGTAGACCCTCCGCTCGTGGTGCCGGACGAGCTCGGCGAAGGCCTCCCGGCTGCCCCGCCGCGCGTCCTCCACGAGATCGTCTTCCGGGCATTCATCCATCACGTTCTCACCGGGTTAGACGGCCATTATACAAAATCCTTTGAACGGGGGCGAGGTTCGTTGACATTCCCTTCGTCCAACTGCTATGATTTCGTCCTCCACACGAAAGGTTGAAGCGCCATGATCGAACGCTACACCCGCCCCGGGATGGGGGCGATCTGGACCGAAGAGAACAGGTACCGCAAGTGGCTCGCCGTCGAACTGGCCGTCTGCGACGCCTGGACCAAGCTCGGCAGGATCCCCCGGCCCGCCAATCGGACGATTCGGGCCAAGGCCGGATGCTCCGTGGACAGGATCGACGCCATCGAGAAGGTCGTCAAGCACGACATCATCGCCTTCCTGACCTCGGTCGCCGAGAATGTCGGGCCCGACTCCCGCTACATCCACCTCGGCCTGACCTCCTACGACGTCGTCGACACGGCCCTGTCCCTGCTCATCAAGGAGTCGCTGGAGAAGGTCCTCGGCGACCTCCGCGCCTTCCGGCGGCTCTTGAAAAAGCAGGCGCTCAAACACCGCAAGACCGTCTGCATCGGACGGACGCACGGCATCCACGCCGAGCCCGTGACCTTCGGCTTCAAGCTTCTCGTCTGGTACGAGGAGGTCGGGCGCCACATCGGCCGCCTCGAAAACGCCCTGCGGACGATCTCCGTCGGACGGATCTCGGGTTCGGTGGGGACGTACATCCACCTCGACCCGAGGGTCGAGGTCATGGCTCTGAAGAAGCTCAAGCTCGAGCCGGCCAAGGTTTCGACCCAGGTCCTCCAGCGCGATCGCCACGCCGAAGTCCTCTCGGCCCTGGCCCTCCTCGCATCCTCCCTCGAAAAGTTCGCCGTCGAGATCCGCCACCTCCAGCGGACCGAGGTCCTCGAAGTCGAAGAGCCCTTCACCAAGGGGCAGAAGGGGTCTTCGTCCATGCCCCACAAGAAGAACCCCGTCCGCTCCGAGAGGATCTCGGGGCTGGCCCGCCTCGTCCGGGCCAACGCCCAGGTCGGCCTGGAGAACATCGCCCTCTGGCACGAGAGGGACATCTCCCACTCCTCGGCCGAGCGGGTCATTTTCCCGGACTCGTTCATCCTGACCGATTTCCTTCTGGCCGACGCCGCCGACATCATCGGGAACTGGGTCGTCCATCCCGACCGCATGAAGGCCAACATCGGCGCGACCCGGGGCCTCATCTTCTCCCAGAGCGTCCTCCTGGCCCTGACCAATAAGGGCCTGACCCGCGAGGAGGCTTACCAGGTCGTCCAGAGGAGCAGCCTCAAGGCCTGGAAGGACGGCCTCGATTTCCGCGAACTCGTCGCCGCCGACCCCGACGTCGCGCGCGTCCTCGGGCCGAAGGACATCGAGCGCTGCTTCTCCCTGGCCCCATACCTCGACAAGATCGACTACATTTTCGAAAGGGTTTTCCGCGATGAAAGTTAGAATCCTCGTGTCATTCAAAGACAGCGTCCTCGACCCGCAGGGGCAGACCGTGAAGAACGCGCTTCACACCATGGGCTACGCCGCCGTCAAGGACGTCCGTCAGGGCAAGGTCTTCGAGCTCGAGCTCGAAGGGGCGACGAAGAAAGAGGCCGAGACCCTCGTCCCCGAGATCGCCCGACGGGTCCTGGCCAACCCCATCATCGAGAAGTTCGACTGGCAGATCATCAAGGGCCGGTAAGGGCCGACGCCATGAAATTCGGAGTCGTCCAATTCCCCGGTTCCAACTGTGACTTTGACACGTTCCACGCCCTACGGAACGTCATGAAGAGGCCGACCGTCCTGCTCTGGCACAAGGACCACGACCTCCAGGGCGTCGACTGCGTCGTCCTACCGGGAGGCTTCTCTTACGGCGACTACCTCCGCTCGGGGGCCATCGCCCGCTTCTCCCCTCTCATGCAGGAAGTGAAGGCCTTCGCCCGCAAGGGCGGCCATGTCCTGGGCATCTGCAACGGTTTCCAGATCCTCCTCGAGCTCGGCCTCCTGCCCGGGGCCATGATCCGGAACAAAAACCTCAAGTTCCTCTGCCGGCACGTCCACGTCCGGATCGAGAACGAGAAGACGGATTTCACCCGGGCCGGCCGCAAGGGCCAGGTCCTCCGGATCCCCATCGCCCACTTCGACGGCAACTACTATGCCCCAGCTCGCGGCCTGAAGGATATCGAGAGACACCGGCAGGTCGTCTTCCGCTATTGCGACGCCAAGGGGAACATCACCGAGGAGGCCAACGTCAACGGCTCCCTCGGGAATATCGCCGGCATCCGGAACCGGGAAGGCAGCGTCCTCGGCCTGATGCCCCACCCGGAGCGGGCCTCGGAGGCCCTGCTCGGGAGCGAGGACGGCCGGACGATCTTCGAATCCCTCATCCTCAGCCTCGAACGGCGGAAACCGGCCCGCCGCCCCGTCCGCCGGGAAAGGGCCCGCCATGATTGACAAGAAGACTCTCGACCAGCACGGCCTCACCGAAGACGAATACGGGCTCATCGTCGGCTTTATCGGCCGGGAGCCGAACCTGACCGAGCTCGGCATTTTCTCGGTCATGTGGTCGGAGCACTGCGGCTACAAGAGCTCCCGCGTCCATCTCAAGAAGCTGCCAACCGAGGGGAAGCTCGTCGTCCAGGGGCCGGGGGAGAACGCCGGCATCCTCGACATCGGCGACGGCCAGGTCATCGTCTTCAAGATCGAATCCCACAACCACCCCTCCTTCATCGAGCCCTACCAAGGGGCGGCCACGGGCGTCGGCGGCATCCTGCGCGACATCTTCACGATGGGCGCCCGGCCCATCGCCGTCCTCGACTCCCTGCGCTTCGGCCCCCCCGACGACCCTAAGAACAGGTCGGTCATGGAGGGTGTCGTGTCCGGGATCGCCGGCTACGGAAATTCCATCGGCGTCCCGACCGTCGGGGGCGAGGTCTATTTCAACTCGTGCTACAACCTCAACCCCCTGGTCAACGTCTTCTGCCTGGGCCTGGCCGACAAGGACAAGATCTTCTACGCCAAGGCCGAGGGGGCCGGCAACAAGGTCCTCTACGTCGGAGCTAAGACGGGCCGGGACGGCATCCACGGCGCGACCATGGCCTCCGCCGAATTCGGCAAGGAGACCGAGCACAAGAGGCCGAACGTCCAGGTCGGCGACCCGTTTAAGGAAAAGCTTCTCCTCGAAGCCTGTCTCGAAGTCATGGACCGCGGCCTCATCGTCGGCATCCAGGACATGGGCGCCGCCGGCCTGACCTGCTCGACGACCGAGATGGCGGCCAAGGGCGGCATGGGCATCGTCGTCGACCTCGACAAGGTCCCCCAGCGGGAAGCGGGGATGAGCCCCTACGAGATACTGCTCTCGGAATCCCAGGAACGGATGCTCATCGTGGCGGCCCCGGAGAAGGTCGCGTCGGTCCAGGAGGTCTTCGCGAAATGGGATCTGGACGCGCCCGTCATCGGCCAGGTCGTCGAGGGGGGACGGGCCCGGATCAGCTTCAAGGGCAAGGTCGTCGTCGACATCCCGGTCGACGCCGTCGTCAACCTCTGTCCCGCCTACACCCGGCCGAGCCGGGCGCCCGCCGTCCCCGCCGGAGCGACAGCCCTCCCTCCCCTGCTCCTTCCGCTCGACTACAACGAAATCTTCCTGCAACTCCTCTCCTCCCCCACGATCGCCGACAAGGAGTGGGTCTTCCGGCAATATGATCACATGGTCCAGGTGAACACGGCCTTCCTGCCCGGCG
>Ga0315289_10000975_pt1 | contig 44621 bp, 40 predicted proteins | sample YL17G11_40_MG_FD_203452 | JGI IMG/M metagenome (GOLD analysis project Ga0315289, IMG submission 203452) | Sediment microbial communities from Yellowstone Lake, YNP, Wyoming, USA - YL17G11_40 | ecosystem: Environmental > Aquatic > Freshwater > Lake > Sediment | place: USA: Wyoming | collected... | reverse complement strand
TCTGACGCGGCCTCGCCGTCCGCCGTTATCCGCCTCTCCCGTATTCCGCTTCGGCTCACGATCCATTCGTCGCTCGTGTCAACGATCTTCTCAAAGTACGCGTTTGTAAGGATCTTCTCAGGAATGGCCGACCCCATTCCCACGATTCCTGCCCGTCTCGTGCTAATTTTCATACGACCAACCTGTGCGTGCTCCTTAGTTCTACGCATTCCGAACGCTCTCGAGGCTCGGAAGCGAAGTCTTGATGCAGTCAATGATGCGGCGGTCAACTGCCTCTTTCGCAGCTTTGATGGCGCTCGAGACGGCTTTTGCGTTAGACCTGCCGTGGCCAACGACGCACACCCCATTGACGCCGAGGAGCGGTGCGCCCCCGTATTCGGCGTAATCCACCCGCCTCCTAAGGCGGCGGATGGCGGGTCTGAGGAAGAACAGCGGTACGCGCAGCAACCTGTGGCGGCCGAGTTCTTCTTCAAGCAGGTTGACGACGAACTCGGCAAGCCCCTCGCTGGCCTTAAGCGCGACATTGCCTACGAATCCGTCCGCAACCACAACATCCGCCGAGCCTGAGAAGAGGCCGCGCCCCTCAACGTTGCCGATGAAGTTGAGACCCGCCGCTCCAAGCGCCAGGTAGGCCTGTTTTGTAAGCTCATTTCCCTTAGTCGGCTCCTCACCAATCGAGAGCAGGGCCACCCGAGGATGCGGTTTCTTCAGCACCTTCTCCGCGTATATGCTGCCCATCACGGCGAACTGGACTAGGTTTTCCGGGGTGCAATCGGCGTTGGCGCCAGCGTCGAGCAGAATGGTATTGCCCTCCAGGCAGGGCAGGACTATCGCGATCGCTGGCCGTTCAATGCCAGGTACTCTGCCGAGCTTGAGGGTGGCGACGGCCATCGCCGCAGCCGTGTTCCCCACGCTGATCATCGCATCCGCTCGGCCGGATTTCACCAGGTCCGCCGCAACTACCACCGAAGCCCGGGGCTTTGTTCTTACGCTGTTGACACAGTCATCCATCCCGATACTCTCCGGCGTATGGTGGATCTGAATCCGCGCGTCTTCCAGCGCCCGCTTCGGCAGGTGCGCCCGAATCGCCTGCTCGTCCCCGACCAGCGTAACCTCGATCTCGTACAATGAGGCGGCCCCGACCGCTCCCTTTACTATCTCGGCCGGGGCGTGGTCACCGCCCATTGCATCAACGGCAATCCTCATCTACTTAGGTGTCAGGGGGCGGGGGCCATTCGGGAGGGTGAGGCTCCCGCCGAACCGGCTCAGCAGGAGCTTCGCCCTCCCGGCGAACACCCAACATCCAGCCCCCGATCCTACTCCTCCTTTTTTCGTTCCTTCTTCTCGATCACCAGTCGTCCGTTATAGAATCCGCACGACGGACAGGCCTGATGCGGCAGCCGGGGCGCGTGGCAGCGCGGACAGTCCACCACGTTCGGTGCCTCGAGCTTCCAATTCGCCCGACGCTTGGCCTGCCTGGCTCGGGAATGTCTCCTTTTTGGTAGCGGCATCTATCTATCTCCTTGGTTCATGGTCACGGACAAGGCTCATCGCCGACTCGTCACTCGTTACTTCGCTTCTCTCTTCCCAGAAACTGCCCAAGTGCCGCAAACGGCGACACCTCAACCACCAACGGGCAGTCACACGGCCCTTCATTGAGGTTCCTGCCGCATGTCGGGCACAGGCCCTTGCAGTCCTTGCTGCAGAGCGGCTGGATCGGCACTTGCACCAGGATCATTTGCCGGATGAACTCCGGCAGATCGAGAATGTTGTTTACAAAGAGCGGCTCTTGCTCCTCTTCGGTTATCTCCTCCTCGTAGCCGGCCATAAGCGCCTGCACGTTGGTGACCGGGAACTGCTCGTCTATCTCGACCTCCACTGGCGCGGTCAGCCGTTCGAGACACCTGCTGCACTCGAGTTCGATCGTCGTTGACACGCTGCCGCGTGCCACGATCAGCCGACCGGTGTTTGTGAACTCAATGCTGCCGACGATCGGCGCTACGCAGCGCAGGTCTTCGTCTTCGGCGCACTCCTCCTTAATCTCGTAACGGTACTTCTTGCCGACCGTAGCGGCGATCTCGGAAAGATCAAGCTTCAATTCCCTCACCCCAGCCCTCTCCCGCAAGGGGAGAACGAGGTGGTCAAGGCTCAGCAGGAGTTTCGCGCTCCCGCGACGACGGGAGGGTGAGGCTCCCGCCGAACCTTTCACCTGGCGAGTCTCAGCTCGCAGCCTGCAAGTCGCGGCCCTGTCCGCCCGTTACAACCTCGGCCGTCTCACGCGCGATCATCCGCTCCTCGTTCGTCGGGATCACGAGGACACGCACGGGCGCGTCCGCGGCGCTTATGTCGCTTTCGCCGCGCGCGGTCTGGTTTCTCTGTGGATCGAGTCGCACGCCAATAAACTCAAGTCCACGCGTCGTCTTGGCGCGGACCGTCGGGCTGTTCTCACCGATCCCGCCGGTAAAAACGATGGCATCGAGCCCGCCCATCGCGGCGGCGTAAGCGCCGATATATTTTCTCACGCGGTAGCAGAAAATCTCAAGTGCCAGGGCTGATCTCTGGTCGGCGGCCGCGGCCTCAGCCTCGATGTCCCGCATATCGCTCGACTTCCCGGAAACGCCCAGAAGCCCACTCTCTTTATTGATAAGGTCATCCACCTGCCCGGGCGTCATTCCCATCTCCGTCTGAACGAAGAGCAGGATGGCTGGGTCAATGTCGCCGGACCTCGTGCCCATTACCAGCCCTTCAGCAGGTGTCAAGCCCATGCTCGTATCGGCCGCCTTGCCGCCCACAACAGCCGTCATGCTGCAGCCGTTCCCGAGATGACAGGTGATGACCCTGAGCGCTGCGGGATCGGCCCCACGCGCGGCCATCAGCTTGGTCGCGCGCCCGCTCACGTAGCGATGAGAGGTGCCGTGGAAGCCATAGCGGCGGACTCCATAGTCGGTGTAGAGTTCATAAGGCAGGGCATAGACGTAGGCATGCTTAGGGATGGTCGAGTGAAAGGCAGTGTCGAACACGGCGACCTGCGGCACTCCGGGCATCAGCCTCCTGCAGGCACGGATGCCCATAAGGTTTGGCGGGTTGTGCAAGGGCGCGAGGCCGCTCACCTTGTCTATCTCGGCGAGCGTCTCGTCCGTGATGATAGTCGGCGCCGAGAACATCTCCCCGCCGTGGACGACCCTGTGCCCCACAGCCGATATCTCGGACGGGTGGCTGACGGCTCCATCGCTCGGGTCGGTCAGCACCTGAAAGACCAGGTCCATTGCTGCGTCGTGGTCGGGGATATCCGCCTCGATAGTCCGGGACTTGCAGTCCAGAACCACCGACTCGTGCTTGAGCGCCCCATCTGGCAAGCCGATGCGCTCCGCGATCCCCTTCGCCAGCACTTCCTCGGTTTCCGACTCGACAAGCTGATACTTCAGCGAAGAGCTGCCACTATTCAAGACCAATATCTTCATTCAACCCAAGACTTCTCAACCGCGAAAGCGGGAGGGCGGATATTCGGATGTAGGATGTAAGATGTAAGATATAGGGTAAGAAGGGTACACCCTCAGCGGCAGTCGCCCCCGCGCCAGCCATCCTACATCCTGGATCGTACATCTGCATTCCGCGCTTTCGAGATGGGAAAAGCGACTCCTAGCCGATCGCCTGGACGGCGGTAATTGCGGCGACATTTACAACGTCGTTGGCGTCGCATCCACGGGAAAGGTCGTTCACCGGCTTGCGCAATCCCTGGAGCACCGGGCCGTAGGCCTCGGCCTTGGCAAGGCGCTCGGTGAGCTTGTAGGCTATATTCCCGGCGTTCAGGTCCGGAAAAACGAGCACATTAGCCCTTCCAGCGACCGTGCTCCCCGGGGCTTTGCGCTCGGCAATCCAGGGGACCAGGGCTGCGTCGGCCTGCATCTCCCCATCAATCAACAGGTCAGGCGCGCGTTCTATTGCTATCCTAGTGGCCTCCACGACCTTATCAACGAGCGGTCCGCGGGCGCTGCCCTTGGTCGAGAACGAGAGCATCGCAACCCTGGGCTCGATGTCGAAGAGCCGACTCATCGTCTTCGCGCTCGTAATGGCGATCTCCGCGAGCTGATCCGGCGTCGGATCCACCACGAGGCCGGAGTCGCTGTAGATGAACAGCCCGTTCTCGCCGTAATTGCAGTCGGGGACGATCATGACGAAAAAGCTCGAGACTATAGATGTTCCCGGAGCGCACTTCAGAACCTGCAGCGCGGGACGGACCGTATCCGCTGTCGAGTGGATCGCGCCCGACACCTGGCCGTCGGCCTCGCCGGTATAGACCATCATGACGCCGAAGTAAAGCGGGTCGAGGACGATCTGGTGCGCCTGCTCGTAGGTCACTCCTTTCGATTTCCTTAGCTCAGCCAGCAGTTCCGCGTAGTCTTGCCGCTTGGGGGATTGCGCTGGATCAACGAAGCTAACCTTCGACAGGTCCGTGCCGGCCTCCGCCGCCGCCCTCCTCACTTCATCCTCTTTGCCTACTACGATCACTTTGGCCAGCTTGCGGTCCACCAGTTCCCCGGCCGCCTGCACCACCCGGCGATCGCCTCCCTCCGGCAGGACAATCGTCTTGTGCGCTGCCCGGGCCTTGGCGAAGATTCCCTCCATCATGTTAACCATTGCCTGTGACGTACCACCCCTTACATTTCGGATTGCGGATTTCGGATTTCGGATTGCCGACTTGGGATTGCGAATTGCGCTACGGGGACTCGCGCGCATCGGACACCGGAGGTGCCTGCCTGCGCGTCGTCTTGATGGACGCCACGGCTATCCGCAAGATTTCCTCGCACGCGGCCTTGAAGGCTGCCGCCCGATCGGCCGACATCAAGCCCGAATCCACCAGCAGCTCAACCCAGTAGGCGCACTCATCTGCCTCTTCCTCCACGACACCAAGGTTGGCAATGAACTCGCCCCTAGATCTGGCCCTGCATGCGGCTCGATAGTTCGCGCCCACAGAGGTGGCCGACCGCAGCAATTGGCGCGCCAGCACGTCGGCCTCCCGGCTCCTGGGGAGGACTTTCACTACACGGATGGCGTCCAGCGCAGGCTGTTTCGTTCTCGCCTTCAGCTCCTCTGCATCCACGTTCGGAAACTGCCTCCTGGCGTCAATCCGAAATCCGAAATCCGAAATCGCTACCGTCTTCGGCCGTCGCGGGCTGGGAACAGCGCCGGTTCCTCCGGTGGCCTCGTATGCTGAACCCGCTGTTCCAGCTTTTCCCGACCCCGCTGGATAGTCCCCATCAACTTCGCCGTGAAGTTCTCAAGGTTAACCAGAACCTCTCGTGCGTAATCATCCGCCCCGCTTCTGATCGCTCGCGCAGTGGCTTCTGCACTGGCCACGATCTCGCGGGCCTGTGCCGCCGCAAACCTGTTGATCTCGCTCGACTCCACAAGCCGCGCCGCCTGTGCTCTAGCCTCCTCGACCAGCCGCCCTGCCTCTTCCCGTGCGTTCTCCACGACGATGCGCGCCTCTTCCCTCGCTGCGGCGACGATCTTACTGCTGTCGCTCGCCAACCTCGTGGCAGTTCTAACCTCGTCGGGCAGCGACGCCCGTATTTTGTTTATGAGCATGTGGAACTCTTCGGTCCTCAGACCATAGGCGCGCCCCCATATCTCGAAGAGGCTGCTATCAACCCCGTCCTCCAGCTTATCCAAAAGCTTTAGTATGTCAACCTCCGGCGCCCGCTGGTTCAGGAAAGGATACCTGGCTATCGGTGTCTGCTCTTGGTTCATTTGCTATTGACCTCCTCCAGCTTGCGAAGCTTCTCCTCGAGTCGCCGTGCGACGGTCCGTGGCACTAGGCCGTCCACCGAGCCCCCTAATGCCGCAATCTCCTTTACAATGCTCGAACTGAGATATGAATACTCCGCGCCCGTCATCATGAATACCGTCTCTACCTCGGGCTCCAGGTTCCGATTCATAAGCGCCATCTGGAACTCGATCTCGAAATCCGACACGGCCCTCAGACCCTTCACGATGACGCTGGCCTCCTGGCTCCGGACGTAATCCACAAGCAGCCCATCGAAGGCATCCACCCGCACGTTGGGAATATGGCTCGTCACCTCTCGAAGCATCCCGACGCGCTCATCCACACTAAAGAGCGCCTCCTTGCCGGGGCTCGGAGCCACCGCCACTATCACCTGGCCGAACACCTTCGCGGCACGCTCGATCACGTCCACGTGCCCGCTCGTCACCGGATCAAAACTTCCTGGACAAACCGCTTTCATAACAGCAATGAGCAATGAGTTACATCCTGTGCCGTTCGGCGTCTCGCTGCCGCTCCACCGAAGCGCGAAGACCTCCCAGAACTCTGCCCACCTCTTCCGCCATCGCCAGCGTTCTATGGAACGTAGCTTCGTCCACATACGCGGCATCTATTGCGATATAAAAATGAGACCGAAGCTCCGCACACGAAGCCTTTGCAGTAGAAAGGAACTGGTGAAACTCCGACCGACCCTTGCGCTCAAAACCTTCGGCAATATTGGACATTATGGAGATGGCCGCCCGGCGCATCTGCCCGGAAAGGGCAAAGTCCCTCGCGAATCCTCCAGTCTGCGTTATCTGGTAAACCACCCGGGTAAGTTCCCTCGCCTTCTGCCAGGCGATGAAGTCCTCGAACCGCTCTATCTTGCCCACTCAGCGCCCCCGGTCCTCATTGCTCATTGCTCATTGCTCATCGCTCATTGCTCAACTGACCGTTGCGAGCTGGAATCCCTCGTATTTCTTCAGCATATCCGACTTGAGCGCCTGCATCTTCGGGTCTGCAAGGTCTGGATCACGCTCGACCAGATCGAACGCCTCCTTCCTCGCCAGCTCAAGGATCGGAATATCCCGAAAGATGTCCGTGACCTTGAGAGCCGGCATCCCGCTCTGCTTGGTGCCATAGAACTCGCCCGGCCCCCGGATCTTCAGGTCCTCCTCCGCTATCGTAAAGCCGTCCGTCGTCTGCGTCATAACCCGAAGCCGGGAAGAGGCTTCGTCCGTCGTACCATCGCCGACCAGCACGCAGTAAGACTGGTGCTCCGCCCGACCCACCCGACCCCGCAACTGGTGAAGCTGCGCAAGGCCGAACCGGCTGGCGTCCTCGATTACCATCACTATCGCGTTCGGAACATCCACTCCAACCTCGATCACCGTGGTCGAGACCAGGATGTCGAGCTCGCCGGCCCGGAAGGCCTTCATGACGGCGTCCTTCTGGGCGGTCTTCATCTGCCCGTGGAGCAGACCGACCCGAAACTCCGGAAAGACCTCCGAGGCCAGCTGCTCGAAAAGCTCCGTCGCCGCCCGGACCTGGAGCTTCTCCGACTCCTCGATGAGCGGGCAGACGATATAAGCCTGCCTGCCTTCCGCTGCGAGCTTGCGTACGCCAGCGTAGACGCTCTCTCGCTCCTCGACCCGCTTCCAATGGGTCCGGATCGGCTTCCGGCCCGGCGGGAGCTCGTCAATGATCGAGATCTCCAGGTCGCCGTAAACGGTCAAAGTGAGCGTGCGCGGTATCGGCGTCGCCGTCATGACAAGGACATCCGGGTTCAGCCCCTTCTCGCGGAGCGCCGCACGCTGCAGCACCCCAAAACGGTGCTGCTCATCTACTATTACCAGCCCAAGTCGGGCAAAATCAACGGCTTCTTGAATCAGCGCATGAGTTCCGATCACAAGCCCGGTCACGCCCGATGCTGCGCGCTCCTGCACGGCCCGCTTCTGGCGCGCGGGCAAGCTCCCGATCAGCAGATCAACCGCAATCCCGAGCTTCGGGAGCATCTCCGAGAGCCCCAGGTAGTGCTGCTCCGCCAGGATCTCCGTCGGGGCCATCAGCGCAGCCTGGTAGCCGCTCCCCGCCGCTATCAGGATGGCCGCCATCGCCACCGCCGTCTTCCCAGAGCCAACGTCTCCCTGCAGCAGCCGGTTCATACAGTCCGGCCGCGCCATATCTGCCGCTATCTCCCGGACGACCCTTTCCTGCGCCGGAGTCAGCTCGAAGGGCAGCGCGGCGCTCAGCGTCTCTATTAAGTTGTCAGGTATCCCAAACGATATCCCCCGGCCGGGGGCATCAATCTCCCGCTTCCGGAGCGCCAGGGCAAGCTGGAGCAGATAAAGCTCCTCGAATACCAGCCGCTTTCTCGCGGTCTCCAGCGCTTCCATGCTCTCCGGAAAGTGCATGCTCCGGATCGCTTCCCGAACGTCCATCAGGTCCAGCCGGTCGCGCAGAGCCTCTGGCAGGACCTCCGAAACCAGGCCGAGATAACCCTCCAGCGCGTTCGACACGATCCTGCGCATCGTCCCCTGGAACAGGCCCTCGGTAAGCGGGTAGACCGGGACGATCCGCCGGGACGAGAGCGGATCCGCATCCTCGCGGAACTCTTCCCACTCCGGGTTCTGGATCTCGATCCCCCACCGGGAGCACTGCGCGGTGCCATAGGCAATAATCTGCCGGCCGCGCAGCTTGAAAAACTTATCTTTCAGATAATGCTGGTTGAACCAGGTGAGCGTGGCGACTCCGGAGCCGTCGTCAATCGCGACCTTGGTGATCACCATACTGCCGCGAGGCCGAAGGTTATCCACAGCCACGACCTCGCCAGCGATAGTGACATCCTCGCCGCCGCTAAGGCTGGCGATGCGCGCCAGGTGCGACCGATCCTCGTGCCGCCGCGGAAAGTGATAAACGAGATCGCGTACGTCAAAAATGCCCAGCTTACCGAGCACGCCAGACACCCGCTCGCCGACGCCTTTGACATACCGCACCGGCGAATCCAGCGTCTTGTACGCGGACGCGAGGCTGGGTCCCGCTATAGGCGCGCCACGGCCCTGAGCCATCCTTGTTGCCATTCGGAGCTCCCGCTCGTCCTACCGATTATACGGGCCGGTGCGCCTCTTTGTCAAGCGCTGGTGCGAGGCTCCGGCACCGGACGCCGAGGAGCCGCCGCAACCAAAGGGCACAAGAGAATTGACAATCCGCGATTTATGGGACTTAATGGTAGTAGCGAGGCGGGACGGTAGATGTGCCGATTTTCAGAGGTGAAAGGGTAACGAGCTTGATTCGAGTCATCATCATAGCCGCGATAATAGGCGGGTTCGCAGTTTCCAGCGCGGGCGCCCGGGAATTCAGCGTCGTAGCCATAAACGCGGGCGATCCTGCGGCAGTGCAGAGGATCGCTGACCAGGGGATTGACATCTGGGCCGTGAGCGGGGGAACTGTCACCGCTGCCGTCACAGCCGAGCAGCTTGCCTGGATTCAGGGCCAGGACTTCATCTGGACGATGCTCTTCACGAGCCGAGCCGAGCTTGACCGGACCATCAGAGCCGCCGCCCTCCCCGCAGCAATAAGCTACCGGAACCACGATCAGGTCGTTGCCGAGATGCAGCACATCGCAGCTCAGTATCCGACCATCGCCAGGCTCTACAACCTGGGCACTACGTACGAAAACAGGCCCGTCTGGGCGCTGAAGATCACCGAAAAGGCGTACCTCGATCGGTCGGTCCCACGAATCCTTTACTGCGGCGAACACCACGCGCGCGAGTGGATCTCTGTCGAGGTCCCGCTCAGGCTGGCGGACTACATCGCGAGCAACTACGCGACCAGCCCAGCACTCCAGCGCCGGCTGAACCAGGGCGAGATATGGATCGTCCCCATGGTCAACCCGGATGGTTACCTGTACTCCTGGACAAACGACAGGTGGTGGCGGAAGAACCGCAGGCCCGTCGGCAGCTACTACGGCGTGGATCTGAACCGCAACTACGGTTATCATTGGGGAGAGGGAGGATCAAGCTCCGATCCCTCGAGTGAGATCTACCGTGGACCCTCCGCCTTCTCCGAGAAAGAGACTCAGGCGATTCGCGACCTCATGCTCTCGCGGCAGTTCTATTCGCTCATCACCTACCATAACTACTCCCAGCTCATACTCTGGCCCTGGGGCTACACTACCAGTCCGGCGCCCGATGCGGCAACTTTCAGCTCGCTCGGCGGGCAGATGGCCTCCCTCATCGCCGCCGTGCACGGCTTCAACTACACGCCCGAACAGTCGTCCACACTCTATATCACGAGCGGCGATACCTGCGACTGGGCCTACGGCGTAGAGGCTGCCACCGGCGTAGAGACTGTCACACCGTTCACCATCGAGCTCAGGCCGGTTGGCTATCCTTACTTCGAACTCCCGCCGGACCAGATCATTCCGACCTTCGAAGAGAACCTCCCCGCCGCAATGTACCTGCTGGATTGGACCGAAACGGGCAACCCCACGGTCGGGATTGAAGTCTTCACGAACCTGCCTGTGGCCTCGTTCAACATCACCGGCCCGACCAACTACTCCGGCTCCGGTACCCACTGGCTCCAGACCGGAGTGCCCAACGGCTCGTACGCTATCGCCTACAACTCCGTGCCCGGCTGGGTCCCGCCCCCGCCGGACGGCGGCTCCGTCAACTCGACACTGCTCTCCTTCGAGGCCAACTACACGCCCGACTACCGTCGGATTTCCGAGCTGAAAGGCCGCGCCGACGGCGAACCAGCCGCCCTCCAGGCGAAAACCGTCACGGCAGTCTTCGCCGGCTACTTCTACGTGGAGGAGACGGACAACAGCAGCGGCATTCGCGTCAACTGGCCTACGCCGCCACCCGAGGGCACCTCAGTCAACGTGATCGGTACCATGACCACCGAGAGCGGCGAGCGGGCGATCAATGCACAGACGGTGGAGTGATCGTTGATTGTTGATTGTTGATTGTTGATTGCTGATTGCTGAATGACGATTCCCGATTGTCAACCGGAGATCAGATCGGGGAACCAGAGGGCGATCTCAGCCTTGGCCGTCTCCAGTGAATCGGCGCCGTGAATGAGGTTTTGCTGGATGTCCGTTGTGAAGTCGCCCCGGATCGTTCCGGACAGCGCGTCCGACGGGGAAAGCGCGCCCATCATATTGCGCACCAGGCGCACGGCATCATCCGCCTCAAGCACCATCGCGACAACCGGCCCGGAGGTGACGAACTCCACCAGGCTGTCGTAGAACAGCTTGCCCCTGTGCACCGCATAGTGCTTTTCCGCGAGTTCCCGGGGCGGGACGAGCATCTTCAAAGCTGCGATCCCCAGTCCTCTGGCCTCAAATCTGCGGACGATCTCCCCGACGAGGCGCCGTCTGACCCCGTCGGGCTTTATCATAACGAAGGTGCGCTCCATGTGTCTCTCCCAGCAACTGTTCAGCGTTGGGCGGTACAGTCCCGACCGCGCAACCCGCCTCACCCTTCGACAAGCTCAGGATGGCCGGGCTGCGCTAGGCTTTTCTTGCCACTGCTGAGCAGCTACTTCTCCGATAACGCCGTGCGGTTGGTTACTTATACCAGCCGAGCGAGCGATGCGTCAAGACCCGTGAGGGAGTCGGGTGGCCGCAAGCCTCTGCACTTTGCACTTTAGACTTTTCAATTTTCACTTTTCAATTCTCAATTTGCACTTCCCCTCCTACCGTCTTCCCGCAAACCGCAGCACGGCCCGCCTTGCGTCGCGGATGAGCCTGAGGCTGGCAGAGAGGCGTCTAACTCTCAGGCCGATTGCGCTATACTCGCACACTTCCCGGCAGCAATAGCACCGGATGCAGCCGCCCAGGACGATCCGGGGCCTTTCGCGCCCCGGCTGTATCGTCCTAACGGGGCACCCCGTGACGCACGCGCCGCAGTTCTGGCACGCGCTCGTGACGCATGGAAACGGAATGAGCTGGTTCTTGAGCATGCTCCTGAGCGGCTTCGGAATCTGGGTCCACCGGTTCTTCGATTGAGGTTCGAGGAACCCATCCCAGGCAACGTCCTCGAGCCGCTCACCCACCACCTCTACTGCTTCGAGGTCGGCGACGCCTAAGCCTTGGGCAGCGGCAAGCCGGGTGGTGTCAACCGCGAGAGGATCCACGCCAAGCACCGCGCTGGCTACGGCGTCGAGCGCGACCGGGTCGGTTCCGGCGAGGATCAGGCCCAGGTTTCGGAGCCGGCCGTCAACGGGCCCGTCGCTGTCCATCGCCACGATAGCGTCCAAGATCGAGAGTCGTGGGCGAACTGCGCCGAGCAGGTCAACGAGCATCTGCGAGAATATCTCGGGATCTTCCGCCGCCTGCGCGTGGAAGAGGGCCTTACGCCTGCCGGGTATGCAGCCAAAGACGTTCTTGACCGCGGCGGTGAGGAAGGTCAGGCCGTGGGTTTTGAGCTTGGACACGGAGATCAGCGCATCGGCCTGGGCGACGGCGCGCGCGATCTCGAAGGTCCGGTAGCAGCGGCCCTGAGGCTGGCGGACCGTGACGCTGGCCTCTTCGAACCTGACGATCTTGGCGCCACTCTGCTCGGCCGCGCCGGACATGCCCGTGATCTCAAGCAGCCGCCGGTAACTCCCCTGTCTCTCCCCGGCAAGCGGCGGACTGTCACCGAGCAGCACGTGCGCCCCTGCTCCCGTGAAAAGGTCTATCGCCGCCTGCACGACCGCCGGATGGGTAGTCACGGCGTCCTCCGGCGGGCGCGCTGAGAGCAGATTCGGCTTGACCAAGACCGTCTCCCCGGGCCTTGTCAGGTTCTCGGCGCCGCCGATAAGGGAAACCGCCTCCGCAACGGCCTCTCTGACGCGGCCCGGATCGTAGTCTGGGCAGCGAACTATTGCGACTCTAGCCTTCTTCACATTTCCAGGATATTCGCCCGGCCCAGTGCGAGTCAACGTCTCACTTCTCGCCTCTCGCCTCTCACCTCTATCTCGTTTGACACCTCTCTACATGGCGTGGTACAACTTGAGTTGGCCGCTTCAGCGCGCCATTACGCAGATAACGGAGGCCCAAAATGCCTAAGTATTCGCTCGGAATAGATTTCGGAACGCTCTCTGGACGGACGGTGCTCGTGGACGTGTCTGACGGCCGCGAGATCGCATCGTCCGTCTATGAATACGGAAATGGCGTTATTGACGATCGTCTTCCTGAGACTGGTGAGAAGCTCCCGCCGGATTGGGCGCTCCAGGACCCGGCGGACTACCTGCGGACGCTCGAGGCGACGGTCCCGGCTGTGCTCAAGGAAGCAAGAGTCTCGCCGGACGATGTGATCGGCATTGGTATCGACTTCACAGCGTGCACGATGATGCCGATCGGGAAGACCGGCCAGCCGCTCGCTTTCGACCCCAAGTGGAGGAAGAATCCTCACTCCTGGGTCAAGCTCTGGAAGCACCACGCGGCTCAGCCGGAGGCCAACCGGATCAACGAGGTCGCCCGCAAGCGGAAAGAGCCCTGGCTCAACCGCTACGGCGGCAAGATCTCATCGGAATGGTTCTTCTCCAAAACGCTGCAGATCCTCGACGAGGCACCGGAGGTCTATGAGGCGGCGGATAGGCTCATCGAGGGCGCGGACTGGATCATCCTCCAGATGACCGGCAACGAGCGCCGAAACGCCTGCACCGCCGGCTACAAGGCGATCTGGTCCAAGCGCGAGGGCTATCCATCGAAGGACTACTTCAAGGCCCTCCACCCAAGGCTCGAGAACGTCGTTGATGAGAAGATGTCGCGCGATATCTATCCGATCGGCGCAAAGGCCGGCGAGCTCACCCCCGATATGGCAAAGCGGATGGGACTCCGGCCCGGAACCGCCGTCGCCGTGGCTAACGTGGACGCGCACGTCGCAGTCCCCGCCGCTACCGTCACCGAGCCGGGCAAGATGGTCATGATAATGGGCACCTCGACGTGCCATATGGTCCTTGGCCGCGAGCCGAAGATCGTGGAAGGGATGTGCGGCTACGTCGAAGATGGGATCATTCCGGGCTTTTTCGGCTTCGAGGCCGGGCAGTCGTGCGTGGGCGACCACTTCGCCTGGTTCGTCGAGAACTGCGTGCCGGAGTCGTACGCCGGCGAGGCAAAACAGCGCGGAATCTCTATCCACGAGTTGCTCAGCCAGAAGGCGTCGAAGCTTACCCCGGGCGAGAGCGGCCTGATCGCGCTCGATTGGTGGAATGGCAATCGGTCGGTGCTCGTTGACGTGGACCTGACCGGCACCATCGTCGGCATGACGCTTGCCACCAGGCCGGAGGAGATCTACCGCGCGCTGATCGAGGCAACGGCGTTCGGAACGAACATTATCATTGACGCCTTCTCCTCCAGCGGCGTCGAGGTAAATGAGCTTTACGCGTGCGGCGGCCTGCCGGAGCGGAATCCGATGCTGATGCAGATTTATGCGGACGTCACCGGCCGGGAGATGAAGATCGCCGAGTCCGCGCAGACCTCCGCGCTCGGCTCAGCCATGTTCGGCGCAGTGGCCGCCGGAAGAGCCGCCGGCGGCTACGACGGCATCTTCGAGGCCGCGAAAAAGATGGCCCGCGTCAAGGACGAGATGTACCGGCCCATCCCGAAGAACCACGAGACCTACAAGAAGCTCTTCGGGGAGTACCGAACGCTGCACGATTACTTCGGGCGGGGAGGGAATGATGCGATGAAGCGGCTGAAGGCGATGCGGGAGGAACTGCACAGGGCCTGACGGCCCATTGATCCGCCTGGCGCTTTACATCATAACATCATTGCGGTATAATACCAGGGGGGAAGCCTTCGAGGGGGTAGCAGTATGACGCGCACGCAGGTGCAACTTGATGACGACACTTACGAGGCGCTGAGAGCCCGCGCCTTCCGAGAACGCAAGTCCATGTCCGCGGTTGTGAGGGAGATGTTGCGCGGCGGGCTGGGGCTGGAGAAGCGAAAGCCAGTTGCCAGAAAGAAGCTGTTCTCATTCATAGGCAAGGGCGACTCAGGACGAAGCGACATATCGGAGCGCCACGACGATTACCTGGCGGAGGACTTCAGGTGATCTTCCTAGACACATCAGCCATCTACGCACTCGCGGATAAGCGCGACGCAAACCACAAGGAGGCCAAACGTCTGTACGATGCTGCGCTGCGGTCAGGCCGGGCAATCGTCACGCACAACTACGTGATCGTGGAAACAGCGGCGCTTCTCGCGAGGCGACTCGGGCTTTCGTTTGCGCTCACTTTCCTCAAGGAGGCGGCGGATCTCGACGTACAGTGGATCTCCACCGAGCTTCACACCCAGGCCGTTGACGAACTCGCAAACCGCAACAAACCGGACCTTAGCTTCGTTGATGCAGTGAGCTTCCTGGTTATGGAGACGGAGAGAATCGCCGAGTACCTGGGTTTTGACGAGCACTTTAGGTCGGCTGGGTTTCGGAGGATAGACACCAGCGGGTGAGACCCCTCCGAACCACGCGCAAACGACGTGATGAAGCGGTTGAAGGCGATGAGAGAGGAGCGGCACGGGGAATAGGCTCGGGCGGGCGCGCTCGGCGAACGCAAGCGAAGGAGGGGATCGGAAAATGCCAGCACAGCGGCATACCAAGGAGAGCATCATCCAAACGCTGCAAAACCTTGCACGGCAGCTTGGCAAGACCACGTTGAGCAAGAAGGACGTAACACCAGTGCTGCCTGCGTCGTCCATCAACTACCATTTTGGGTCGCTGGGACGTGCGCTGGAGTCGGCACGACTCGAACGCACCGGCTCCGCGGACCACCTGCGGGACAGGGGAAACGTTATCACGGACGACGACCTGTTCAGGTCGCTGGCGGAGGTTCACAGCAGCATCGGACGTGAGCCCGGGTGCCTGCAATACGAGGCGAACGGGGAGTATTCGTCAAAGCCGTTCAGGGATCGGTTTGGCCGCTGGGACAACGTGCTCGCCCACTACAGAAAATGGCGCGCCGAAAACCCGGACTTCTGCACGACGGTGGCCGAACCGCAAGCGCTGCCTGCACCGAGCCCGGCCGCAAGTGCGAGCCTGGCTGTCAGCGCCACCCCAGAGTTGAGGAAAGGGTCAAGGCCTGTTCAGTTGTACGGTGAGCCGATAGACTTTCGTGGCCTCCGCCATGCTCCAATCAACGAACAAGGCGTGGTGTACCTGTTCGGCATGGTGAGCCGGGAGCTTGGGTTCAACGTCGAGGCGATCCAGCAAGGCTTTCCCGACTGCGAGGCAAAGTGCCAGCACGACGCGAAGAGCAACCTATGGGCGAAGGCGCGGATCGAGTTCGAGTTTAGGTCATCGAGCTTCGAGGAGCACGGCCACAGCCCTGACCAGTGCGACTTCGTTGTCTGTTGGGAGCACGACTGGCCTGACTGCCCCGTGACTGTGATCGAACTGCGGAAGGAGATTCTCAGGCTGCCGTCGGGGTGACGGCCGAGGAACGCTCCTGGAACCGGCATTACGAGTTTTCAAGCGACAATGACGTGGTGATGGTTTTCGCAGAAGGAGTCAGACTAACGGATCGGCAAGCTGCGTCCATTGCGAGGGAACCTCTGACCAGGCTGAAAGGCATCGAGAGCCGTTAGGTTCCTCTGGCTTCTGGGGGAGACTCTGGTCGATGAGAAGACGCGATCTATGCTGCGTGAGCACATGGAGGCGGCACACGAGCGGCTGAAGGATGAGGACCTACCGGAGATGGACATCCCCCTGGAGGGGTCGCTGGCCGTGCCCGGAAGCTTCTCGGCGAGAAGGGATAAGTTACGACTTTCCTCCTCCCGCCGCGCTCTCGCCGGCGACCCAGCCGGTCGAGAAGGCAGCCTGGAGGTTGTAACCTCCCGTCGTTGCGTCTATGTCTATCACCTCACCGACGAAGTACAGGCCCCGGACAAGCTTCGACTCCATAGTTCGGGGATCAATCTCCCGGATGTCAACACCACCGGCCGTCACCATGGCCTCGTCGGGCGGCCGGAGAGACGTGATCGTCAGCCGGAGGTCACGCAGAAGCTCGACTATCCGCCTGCGCTGCGGGGCTGTTATCCGGTTGACCGGAAGCTGGGCCGGGATGCCTGAAAGCTGGATGAGAACGGGGATCATCGCCCGCGGCAGCAGCTCCGGCAGGTAGTTCCTGAAGTGCTTTTTGGCACTGAAATCGCGGATGAGCCGACGGTCGAGCTGCTCATCCGAGAGCGCAGGCTTGAGGTTGATCGAGAGTTCCAGCTTGCCCTTGCCCAGGACATCCAGAGCTTTTCGGCTGAGCGTCAGAATTATCGGCCCGGAGGCCCCGAAGTGCGTGAAGAGCATCTCGCCGAACTGCTTGGCAACGAGCTGGCGTGTGCCATCTTCGCCGACACGGTAGAGCCTCGCTTCGACGTTTTTCAGGCTTAAGCCTTGAAGCTCGCGCACCCAGCGCTCAGCCGCGGTCATCGCCGTAAGCGCCGGGCGCGGCTCGATGACCCGATGGCCGACCTCCGCCGCCATCCGGTAGCCGTCACCCGTCGAGCCAGTCCGGGGATACGTGATGCCGCCGACAGCCAGCACTAACGCATTTGCACGCACGTGCCCTCCGTACGTTTCGACTCCTTCGACTCTGGCGACTCCCTCGACTCGTTCGACTCTTATCCGCCTCGCCCTCGTGTTCAGCCGGATCTCGACACCGAGCTCGCGGACCCACCGCTCGAGCGCATTTGCCACGTCGTCAGCATCGTCCGAAGCCGGGAACACCCTGCCGCCTCGCTCGACCTTTGTCTTCACGCCGAGCCGCTGAAGCAGAGCGATGAGCTCGTCGTTGAAGAACCGCGAGTAGGCGCTGTAGAGGAACTTGCCATTCTCCCCGAAGGCCTGGATGAAATCGGCAAGCTCGGCGGCGTTGGTGACATTCCCTCGGCCCTTGCCGGTCAAGCGCAGCTTCTGTCCTGTCTGCGGTCCTCGCTCAAGGAGAACAACCTTGGCCCCACACTCGGCGGCGCGTCCAGCGGCCACGAGCCCGCCTGCTCCCGCGCCGATCACGAGGACTGAGGATTGAGGACTGGGGACTATGGGCTGGGGAGTCATGAGTGGCGAGCAATGAGCAATGAGTGACGAGAGGCCTGGGAAGACCCGTCCCCTTCAGGACACTCGTCACTCATCACCAGTTCCCTACCGTCTGCGAAGGAAAGCAGGAATGTCGAGCTCGCTCTCCGTAACCAGAGCCGGCACCGGTTCCTCGGCTGGTTTGGGCGCGACCTGTTCGTCGGGAGCGGGCTTGGCGGCGGCCTTCTGCGGTCTGGTGGCATCGAACCCAGTAGCCAGGACAGTGATCGTCACCTCGCCAGTCATCTTATCGTCAACAACCGTGCCGAAGATAATGTTGACAAGCTCTTGATCGGTGGCACGGTAGATGACCTCGGCGGCCTCATAGACCTCGGCCAGCGTGAGGTCGGGCCCGCCTGTGATGTTCAGGAGCACCCCGCGGGCGCCTTCGACGGAGGTTTCGAGCAGCGGGCTAGCCGTGGCCAGCTCCGCAGCCTGTACTGCCCTTTGCTCGCCGGTGCCGTGGCCGATCCCCATTAGCGCAGAGCCCTGGTTCTGCATGATCGCCTTGACGTCCGCGAAGTCAACGTTAACCATCCCCGGAATCGTAATGATGTCGGAGATGCCCTGAACCCCCTGTCGGAGCACGTCGTCGGCTACGCGGAACGCCTCCACGAGCGTCGCCCTCTTCTCGACTACCGAAAGGATCCGATCGTTTGGGATGGTGATGAGCGTGTCAACCTTCTCCCGCAGATCTTCTATCCCCATCTCGGCGGTCGTGGCGCGCTTGGCTCCCTCGAAGCCAAACGGTCTGGTGACCACAGCGACGGTCAGAGCGCCGAGTTCCTTGCACATCTCGGCAATGACGGGCGCAGCGCCGGTCCCGGTGCCCCCGCCCATGCCGGCGGTAATGAACACCATATCGGCGCCGTCGAGCAGCTCCCTTATGTCCTGGCGAGCCTCCTCCGCCGCGCGGCGGCCGATGTCAGGATCGCCTCCCGCGCCCAGCCCCTTCGTCAGGTTCTCGCCAAGCTGGAGCTTGTGCTTCGCCGCGCACAGGTTCAGAACCTGCATGTCCGTATTCATCGCGACGAAGTCAACGCCAGCCACGCCGGCTTCGATCATCCGGTTGACGGCGTTGCTCCCTCCGCCGCCGACCCCGACCACCTTAATCTTGGCATAGCGTTCGTCGCTTCTTCCCATCAGTCCATCCCGCTCCTCTCTAGTCATTACACTCCATCAAGCTTTGCAGCCAGATTGTTGCACTACCTGAATAGCTTCCTAATCCCAAAAAACACGTGTGCAAACAGACTCGGGGACTTGCGATCCTCGTGAACGCTCACCCGCTCTCTCGCAGAATACAGTACCAGCCCTACGGCGGTGGAATAGATCGGGCTGTCCACGGAATCCACCATACCTCCAATGCCCCGAGGTATCTCGACTCGGGCCGGCATCTCCAGCACCCGGGTTGCTGCTTGGGTCATCCCCGGAAGAAGAGCGCTCCCGCCGGTAATGGCAACGCCCATCGGCAGCAGCCCGAGATAACCCGATCGAGCGATCTCGCGCTTCGCCATATCGAATATCTCCTCGACGCGGGGCTCGATCAGTTCGGCGAGGATATGGCGCGGCATCTGCTTGGGCTCGCTCGACCCCAGCGCCGCAATCTCAAACATCTCGCCCGGCTCGACCATAGCGGTCTCTGCGCACCCGGCCGTGCGCTTGGCCCTCTCGGCTTCCTCCTGGGAGGTCTGCAGGCCGACCGCGACGTCGTGGGTAATGTGACTGCCGCCGACGGGCAGGACAGCCGTATAGTAGATCTCGCCATCTACAAAGATGGCGACATCCGTAGTGCCGCCGCCGACATCAATGACGGCAACTCCGAGGTCGCGTTCCTCACGACTCGTTACAGCCAGGCCCGACGCTATCGAAGCCAGCACGGTGTCCTCCGCCTCGATCCCTGCCTTGGAAACGCTCTTCAGGATGTTCTGGAGGAAGCTCGTCGCGCCGGTAACGATGTGCGTTTCCACCTCGAGCCGCCGTCCGGCCATCCCCACGGGATCCTTGATGCCAGCCTGGCCATCCACGGTGAACCCACGCGGGATGGCGTGGATGATCTCTCGCTCTGGCGGGAGCACGATGACGCGGGAGGCATCGAGTACCCTCTCGACATGATCTCGGCGGATCTCTCGGTCTTCCTGGGTGACGGCGACCCTCCCCGGGCTGTTCAGCGAGGAGATGTGCTCACCTGTCACGCCGACGACCGCCGTGCGGATCTCCGATCCCGACACCCTTTGCGCCAGATCAACGGACTCCCTGATCGCTGAGGTGCTGGCGTCCATATCCACGACCACGCCCCTCTTCAGCCCCAAACACGGCGCGAGTCCGACACCAATCACGTCCACGCGCCCATCCTCGAAGACCTCGGCGACGGTCGTGCAGACCTTGGTAGATCCTATGTCGAGTCCGGCAAGTATCTCACTCTTGGCCACGGCCACCTCAATCTGGAGGTTGGACGTTGGAAGTTGGAGGTTGGAGATGAGAAGCAGAAGCCCAGAGCTTCCAACTTCTAACCTCTAACCTCCAACCTCTAACTTCCAACTTTGTCCATCTTCTTCGAGAGCGCTGCCTTCGTCAGCCAGTACCTGCGAATCAGAGAAAGGTTCAAGAACACGCGCCCGCCGAGCACGACCACGGCGGCGAGGAACAGATCAAGCCCCATCTGGTCGCCCAGGTAGGCGAGTGCTACAGCCAGAAGCGTATTTACGGCGAAGCCGGAGGCAAAGATATCGTCGTGAAACTTCCCCTCAATGCCCGCCCGGATTCCGCCGAAGATCGAGTCCAGACCCGCAAGAGACGCTAGCGACAGATAGCTCGCGAGGTCGCTCGGCACCCTTACGTCCACTCCGTAGACGATCAGGAAACCCACTACCAGCCCCGCTACGGGCAGCCAAGCCATCGTTTACTCATCATCTCCCATTATACTGCCAGTCCGAAGCTGGCAGCATGTCTTAACCATTCACTGCTCGTCGCTCACAGCCCGCTACTCCTTAGCCGGCTTCGCGTACTTGATCTGCCGGCTGCCGGTGAAGGGCTTGATCACAACGTGATTTCTCTGCTCGATCTTGATCATCTCCGGATCCGGGAAGCTGTCAGCGACGCCGTCCCGCATCCTCAACCCGTTCTCAAGAGTCTTTGGATCCCCTATTGTCTTGATCTCGTACGGCGCGGTATATCTGGCCCCGTTGATGCTTGTAGACGACCCCACACACCTTATCTCCGACGTGGCTATCAACCTCTCGTCGTTGACCGTTATGGCCTCCGCACCGTTGTCCTTGAGCTCGTTCACGACCCGCTGGATGTCCGTGTCATGGATGAGCCACGGGTTGGGCAGGTCCGGCAAGTCCGCAGGAGCGTTCTCCTTGAGTTTCCTCTTGCTGTCCTGGAGAGTCACAACGACTCCCGGCCCCTCCGCCGCCGTCAGCCCCGCAAGGAATTTGGCGTTCTGAAGCTCCTGGTTCAGCGTGCGGGCGGCACCCGATCCCTTGGCGAGCTGGTTCTCATAGTTGGTTATCTTCTCCCCCAGCTCCTCAATCTGCTGCCGCAGTTTCTTGTTTTCCCGGTTGGCGCTTGCGATGGTAGAAGCCAGTATCGGGAATCTAGTGGTCGTGAGGCCGGTCTCGCTCTTCACTTGCTGCTGCGTCTTTAGAGACACAGCCAAGAGCATTCCGAGGAGGACGCTCATCAATGTTATCTTGAGTATCCACGACTTGCCGCGGATTGATTCAACAAACACGCTCATGGCGATTTCAGGCTCCCAATGGCTGCGATCCGCTGAACCGGACTCACGCGCCCGGCTTCGGCTTTATCACTGCACGTTCGCTGCAGCTTACGTCAATGTACAGCAACTTCTGGCCGATCTCTGGCCTCGCCGCCAGGATCTTTGAAACAGTCGCCAGCTTCTCTGGAATCCCGACCGGCTGGCCCAGTTTGACGTAGAACTCACCGCCAATATTTAAACACAGATTGCCAGCCCGGTCAACGGATATTTTTCCGACCCGGGAGTTCCAGCTCCGGCAGTCCTCGATGCAGCGCATCGCAGCGGCCAAGCCGGGGTGGTGAACGGGTCTGCCGGCGGCAACGTGCGCCTCCGGCGGCAGTTCCACAATCGGGACGGATCTCGGCGCCTGCGCGACCTGGTGAAACGGCAGCCCGCTGCGATCAACCAGCCAAAACGCGCCGCCGCTCACGAGCGTCAGGTAAGGCTCCCGCTCCTGGACACGGACAACAAGCGTCCGCGGCAGTATCCTGCCGATCCTCACGCTCTCTACCTCTGGACGCCTGAGCACCCGCCGGGCAATCCGCGTCTTAGAAAGCGCCAGGATGTTCTGCCCAAGAGCCGGGCGGGCGGCGGCTCCGATGACAGCCGGATCGAGCAGCCGTACACCCACGACCCTAACGCGCTCGACTCGGAGCTTAGGAGATGTCAGCGCACAGTAGGCGCCCGCGGCCACTCCCGACAGTACGACCAACGCGACGAGCGGCCAGAGCAGCCGCCGGGGGTTCAGCCGGCGGCGATTCCTGGGAGGCCGCCGGTTGGGAGGTCGAGCGCTCACTCTCCGGTAGGTAGTTGCCCTCTTCAAACCTGCTCCTCCTCCAGGGCGAGCTGTATCAATCTGTCCAAAAGCTCCGGGAACTCTATCCCGGCCGCCCTAGCGGCGGTGGGCAAGAGACTTGTCGGCGTCATGCCAGGGATTGTGTTCAGCTCCAGCACGACCACCTCCTGATCGGGCCTCACGATCATATCCACTCTCGACATGCCGCTGCAGCCAAGCGCCTGATGGGCAATGACGGCCAGCTTCCGCGCACGGTCGGCGACTGCCTCCGAAATCCGTGCAGGCACGATCTCGTCGGTGGCGCCGGGCGTGTACTTGGCATGGTAGTCGTAGAAGCCCTCAGCGGGGACTATCTCGACGATTGGCAGGACCTGCGGCTCCTCATTCCCAAGCAGCCCCACAGTGATCTCCGTGCCGGGCACGAACTCCTCCACGAGCACCTGGCTGTCATACTTGAATGCCTCTTCGACAGCGGCAAGCAATCCCCCTGCCCCAGCGGGGCGATCAGATTCCACTTTCGTCATGCCGATCGTCGAGCCCTGCCTGTTTGGCTTGACCATCACAGGATAGCCGAGCGCGCGCACCTCCGCCAGGATGTCGCGCTTCGCCAGGTCCGACCGGCGCAGAATGTCGACCGACTCGGGCACGTTGACTCCCGCGTGCCGCAGGACGCGCTTCGAGGTGATTTTGTCCATCGCGAGCGCGCTTGCCAGCACTCCGGAACCGGTGTAGGGGATGCCAAGCAGTTCGAGCAGGCCCTGGATCGTGCCGTCCTCGCCGAACCTGCCGTGGAGAGCGATGATCGCCAAATCCACCCGCCGGCCATCCCGCGACGACGTCATATCGCTGATCGAGCGCAGCGGCCCGATCCTCGCGAGCGCACGCTCAGCCTCCGCTATGGCGGCGACCTGGGTCTCGCTGCCCGGAAGGCTCCGCTGCACACTGCCAGAAAGCAGCGCTGCGTCCACCGGGATCGCCTCGTACTTCTGTCTGTCCAGCGATTCCAAAATCATCCGGCCCGTCGAAAGAGAAACGGCCCGTTCCGACGACAGGCCGCCCATCAGCACTGCAACCCTGAGTTTGCCCACTCTATTGCCAGTCCCCCACTATCCTTACTTCGTACTCCAGAGCAATGCCGAACTCCGCATGCACCGTCTCCCGCACCTTCTCAGCGAGCGCACGGACATCTGCGGCGCTTGCGCTTCCCATGTTCAGGATGAAATTGGCATGCTTGTCCGAGACCACCGCGTCGCCGACCCGTGCGCCCTTAAGCCCAGCCTGGTCAATGAGCTGTCCGGCGCTCTGGTCGCCTCCCGGGTTCTTGAAGATGCACCCTGCGCTGCGGCCTTCCGCCGGCAGATTGAGGCTCCGCCGACGCCGCACGCTCTGGGCCGTCCGAACCAGCTCGTCCCGGTCCCCTGGCTCCAGGCGGAAGGTTGCCTCGACGATAATCTTGGTCTGGTCGGCCTGGAAAATGCTCCACCGGTACCTGAACTGCAGGTCCTCCGGGTAGAGTTGGCACCTCGCGCCGTCACTCGTTACTACGCTGACCCGCTCCAGGGCGTCACCAACCTGCCCGCGATACGTTCCGGCGTTCATGGCAATCGCCCCGCCTACGGTCCCCGGTATGCCGGCCACCTGTTCGAGGCCCGATAGACCAGCCTCAACGGCAGCGGAAACGACCTTGTCGAGCTTCGCTCCGCTGCCTGCCACCACCCGCTGGCCGTCCGTCCTGACCCTTCTAAACGGCCTGCCCATTCTGATGGCGAGCCCGCGGATGCCCTTGTCGGAGACGAGCACATTTGCACCGTCCCCGAAGACACACCATGGAACGCCACGGCCGTTCGCCCACGCTACCAGCGCAGCGAGATCGTCCCCGTCCGCCGGCTCGACGTAGATGTCCGCCGGGCCCCCTATGCCGAAGCTCGTGTGCCTCGACATCGGCTCGGCCGACTTCACTATTCCGCGGGTGATTCGCCTCAGGCCATCCGCTAGTTGCGCCTCAGAATTCGTCATGGACTTCATCTAGTATTACTATTAACGCGCATTCGCACAGATAAGAATACAGCAAAACTGCCTCGCCGTATAGAGTGACTGACGGAGCCGGAATGCGTGGTATAATCGGAATCAAACCTCAGGCTGTAACGGAGGAAGGTTTGCCTAGAAAAAAGCATCGAGCGGGTTTCCCATCCTTTGGGAGGCACGCACTGCCCGGAGTGGCCCCCCCGGGCATCTTGCGCGAGGACTTCCGCGAGCTGGACTCAAGCGTCCTGCTGCGGACCGCCGGGCACGTCGAGCAGCTCGTGCTTGTGCAGTCCGTGACCGGTCACGCGCACGTGGGGCACGGGCGATTTCACGGGCGAACGTTCCCGAACACGACCGAGGACGACGTGGCCCGCGCGCTCTGGCTCGACCCGGAAGTCGTGAAGCGGGAACGGCAGGAGCTGATTGACGAAATCAGAGATTATGCTGATCGGGCAGCGGCGGGGAAGGCCGACGGGACGCTCTCGAACGCCGACCAGGACTGGGAGATAGCGCGCAATATCGAGAATGCCCGAGCTGACATCGGGGTAGGCCCCGACGACGCCTGCAGGCTTGCATTTCTTGCCGCCGAGCCCGAAGGACGCGAAGAAGACATTCCCGACAGCTCGCTCCGCGGCCTCCTCGAGATAGACAGAAAGCATGACCTCTGCGCGCTCGAAAGCCATCTGCTCTTCGTCGCCGGCAGGAGCGTGCCCGAAACAGACCTCGACCACGGCCGGTGCACGAATCTCGAATTCTACCGCTACGCCCAGGATCGCCTCGCCGAGACGAAGTCCTGAGTCCTGAGGGCCAGCCCGCATGGTTCACGAGAAGCGTCGCCACGCGCCATACTGTCATTCTGAACGAAGTGAAGAATCTGTTTTCCTGTGCCAGATTCTTCGCTGGCGCTCAGAATGACATGAACAATGCGGGCTGAGTAGCTGGATTGCTCAGGCTCCGTCGCTCGTTCCGCATTCTTGCCTCTGACCCCCTGAACCCTAAAGATTCCCGGAGAATTTGCTGAAAAACAATACGGGCCAGAGTGGCCGACCGGCGCTCTCCAGCCGGTTCTGCGCCAGGCCGGTAAAGGATGATGGCAGGCGGCTTGAAAGGACTGTCCTAAATGTTGGTCTTAGCCAGGAAGGTTGGCCAGTCGATCGTCATAGGTGACAGCATCGAGCTCCTAGTGATCGAGGTGCGCGGCGAGCAGGTGAGGATTGGGGTCGAGGCCCCGCGGTCTATTGCCGTGCATCGAAAGGAGCTGCTCGAGCAGATCAAGGCCGAGAACATTCAGGCGGCGGCACAGGAGATCGGGAACGACGAAGTGCCGGACGTGCTGAAGAAATCTGGCGACGGAGGACACCCTCCCAGCGTGCCTGATCCCTGATTCCCTGCCCTGGCCTATCCACCGCGGCCTGAAGGCCGGGACGGAGCCCGGCCACTACCGAACCCTGATTCCCCTAAAACAACGTCTGCTGGCCAGCGGCCTCAGCGGCCCGCCTGGCGGAAGGCCGGGGAAAGAGCGCGTCGAATTCGTCTCCGAACGCCTCACGCAGCCTGCAGGCGAACTTGTAGAGCTTATCCAGAAGGTAGCCGGCGTCCTCGTCGCCGGCATAACTCTCGGCGAGGCCGATGGCGCCGTCGGCACGCTCATACACGCTCAGGTACTCTCCGATGCGAGCGCCCTCTGCAGCGTCGGCAAGCCTTCTCCTCGACTCGCTCGTGAACGTCTTCTCGGTCACCCGCTCCCGGCGGACGAACTTCTCGACCGGCATCCGCTTCGCCTCGATATCGGCCGCTATCTGGCGGTAGAGCTGTCCCACTTTGTCGTTTTCTCCGCGAACCAGGAGGTCAACGGCTTGGGAGATGAACTCGCGGCCGAAGAGCTCGTCGGCGCGGGAGCGCACCGACGCCCCACGAAAGATTCTCTCTCCATCGTAGCCGACGAGGACATAGTTCTTCACCTTAAGCGAGAGCATCACTTTGTAGCGGCCGTCGTGGGCGAGGCGGATACCCTCCGGCAGTGACCGGCCAATCCGCTCGACGTAGGCGACTTCGGCCTCCTCACCTTCGATGTCTGCCGGCGGCTGGAAGTACACGCCGTCCGTATCAATCTCGATGATTTTGCTCCCGGTGCGCTCAAGCTCCTCAGCAATGCGCTTCACCGTGGCCTGACCTGTTGTCGTCACTTGCTCGGCGGCGTCGTAGTCGTTGAAGTTGAACGGCGCTCCCAGATATCCGTAGAAGGAGTTGATCAGTATCTTGAACGATGCCTGGAGTCCATCCCAGTAGCCTCTTTCATGGCCGGAGGCCGATTTCGCGCTGGCTTTGGCCTCCATCCGGCGGCGGGTCAGATCTTCGAGGGCCGGTAGGAAGACGCCCAGCGTGTCCGAGGCGGGCTTGATGCCGCGCGTCAGCATGAGGCTCGGATACAGGCTCTCCACGTCGCATTTCACGACGCGTTCGAGCAGGCCGGACGCGCGAATGTCCGTGTAGCCGCCGGGCACGTCTTTGGGAACTTGCGGCTTCGGGATCGCCCGCCCGCAGCGAAGGTACTCGCGGATCAGGATGGAGTTGATTTTCTCTCCGGTTCCCGTCGTCGCGACGTTCGAGTAGGTATCCGGAACCATCTGTGTGAGGTAGAACTCCGGCGGGCCGACGAGCTCCGACAGGGCGCGCGTCTCCAGGACATCCTGGAGGGCGTAGCGCCTCATGCGGCCGGGGTCGGAGCGCCAAACGGAAGCGATCTGGTTGTGCTCGATCAGGATGCGGTCTGGCAGCGCGATGCCGAGCGTCCTGGCGCACTCCTTCAGGCCGTGGCTCGTAAGCACGCCGCGGGCGACGTCGTAGCGCTGGACGGCAAGCAGCGTGTCCATGATGTGCCGGCCGTGAATATAGAACGGGGTCATCGGGCGGGAAGTGCCGCCTATGGCGGCGCTCTGCTCGAGGCCCTCGCTCATCTCCGAGCCGTCCCGACCCAGCGCCATCCTCACGCCGTGCAGACTGGCGCGCTTTGCGATGTACGGCAGGTCGAAGCGGAGAATGTTATGGCCTTCTATGACGTCCGGGTCCAGCTCCTGCACGAGCGCCACCAGGCTATCGAGAATCTCGTTCTCTGGCCCTTCGAGCACCCGCTCCAGCCCTCGATTGTCTGAGACGGCGATAAGGAAGATCTCGTTTGCGCGCTCTTCGGGAGAGAATCCAAGCGTCTCGATGTCCAGTTGGAGGCGGTGAACGTCCGAATAGGCCATCCCTTTGAAAAGCGTCTGGCCGGAGAGGATCAGATACTGCTTGACGGCGCTCGCCATTGCCAGGTGGCTCACGTGCTCGTCTCGGAGCTTGAACCGCGCCGCGCGGAAGGCGGACCAGTTCGGAAAGCGCGCCATGAAGCGGTAGCCCTCTCCTTCAAGCTCCGTCCAGGAGGCGGCTGGCAGGTCATAGCGCTCCGGGGCCACGAGCCAGGGAGTGAAAGGCCGCTGCTCGGCCCTGACGCGCCCATCTTCGCGCAGGTAGAGCACGGCTTTGTCCTGCAGCGGCTCTACGGCGACGATGCGCTCTGTCGGGTCGGTGCCGAAGAGTACGGTGTTGGGGTCAGGCATGGTTCTGGTGGCGCCTCACCCTACAAACCTCGCCCTGCACACCCCGTGGCGTGCGAGCACCTCGATCTCGTGGCGGTCGGATGTTACCATTTCGCCGCCTATGCGGTTCGCCAAGGCCATGCACATGCAGTCGGCGAGAGAGACCTTGGCAAAATCGGCCTTGATACGTCCGGACTCCTGCCAGAAGTCCTCGTCCATGTCCTCTCGTACGTTCAGGCCAAGTCCGACAACCCCCGCGTACGCCTCTCGTGCGGCTTTTTCGCCAAGCTTTCGGCGCGTGTGGTAGAACACTTCACACAGGTTGATTGCGTGAACAAAGCCCACGTTGGATGTGTCGGTCAGCAGCGTCTCGACCTCTTGCGCGCTCGCCTCATCTTCCAGGTAGGCTATCAGGACGTTCGAGTCATAGACCAAGTTCATGCCGAAATCTCCGTATCGCCTCGCCGCGCCAGTTTCGCTTCCTCAAGCTCGGCCTCCATGCGCTTCGCAGCGTTGACTTCCTCACTTGTCAGCCCGCCCGGATATTTCCTAAGCAATCCTCGCGCCGACACGAACTCGCCTCCTCGCTCAGTCCCTCCACCCCTGACCCACAGCTCAACGTCGGTTTCTAGCACTCGCCACGCCCTGCCGACCTTTCTGCCGGGGAGCTCGCGCATCCTGAGCATACGCCGCGCCGTCTTGGTGGATATTCTCAGCTTCTGTGCTGCCTCTTCTACGGTAAGAATCCGCGCCACCGTCTATCACCTCCGTATCATTATATTCCCGTAAAGGTATAGTGTCAACGACCGTTGGGGCCATCAAGTGCCTCATTTGGGCGATATAGCATTTGCAGGCCGCGGAGACTGGCGAGCGGGCCACCTGCGTGTGGATAGGAAAGCCGCGGATATCACCCGACCCTGGTACCCGCCAGCAGCTTCTCCATCAGAATCACATCCAGCCACTGGTCGAACTTGTGGCCGACCTGCTTCAAGACGCCGACGGTCTCGAAGCCGCACCGCTCGTGCAGCCTGTAGCTTGCCTCGTTGCCGGCGACAACCTGGGCTATGATCGCGCGGTAGCCCAGGCTCTCGGCAGCACGGACGAGGTGTTCGAGGATCCGCTTGCCGACGCCATGGCCCTGAGAGTCAGGGCTGACGTAGACGGCGTTCTCGACAGTGAAGCGCCACGCCGGTCGCTCTCCGTAGCGGGAGAGCGAACCCCATCCGACGACCTTCCGGCCCGCTAGGGCGACCACGACCGGGTAACACTCGTCATGTTCGGCAAGCCACTGGCGGCGGTCGTCAGCCGACTTCTCCACGGTGTCGAAGGTAGCTGCAGTATTCCTTATCGCGTGGTTATAGATTTCGGCGATGGCCGACACGTCGTCCTCACGGGCCGGCCGTATTTGTCGTTTGCTCATGCGAGCGGCGCTGGACCCCGTTCGACTGCTTCGCTTGGCAGCCCCGGCGCTACATCCTCGTCACCTTCAGGCCGGCGTATCAACGAGCGATCCGCCATGGACTTTACTACCTCATCAACGGCCAGAACATGCGAGGCTAACCTGAGGGAGAGTCCTCGGCTCTCTGCAAGAGCGCTCACGTCCTGATAAGCGCGCCGGATCTGCTTCTCAATTATATCGTACGTCTCCGTCCTATCGGTAATGCTCCCCGACTTTCCCTGACGCCACTCGACGTAGGATGCAATGACGCCTCCGGAGTTAGCAAGTATATCCGGCACTACGGGAATGCCCCGCTCTGCCAGCACCGCATCGGCATCCTTGGCTGTGGGCGCGTTCGCCGCCTCCACGATAAGCTTCGACCGCAGCTTCTCGGCCAGCCCCCCGTCAATCACCCCGCCCTTCGCCGCCGGAATGAGGATGTCCACAGGCAGACTAAGAAGGTCGTCGCGCGGAATCCGGCCGCCGCCCCAGCACTTGATCCCCCCATCCTTGGAGAGCTCATCAATGGGCAGCCCGCCTTCGGCCAAGCAGGCCGAGTCCATGTCCGAGACAGCGATAACACGAGCGCCGCCCGTGGCGAGGAATCTGGCCGCCCAGCCGCCGACGTTTCCGAAGCCCTGAACCGCCACGGTGCACTTGGAAATCTCTTTCTTCAGGTACTGAGCCGCCGCGAGGCGGGAGGTGACGAAGACGCCGAAGCCCGTTGCCTCCTCTCTGCCCGGCAGCCCGCCCACTCTCGGCGGCTTCCCTGTGACGGTTTCCGGGATGTGCGTGCAGCCGTAGATCACAGCCATATCGTGGAAGTTCGTGCCCATGTCCGGCGCTGGCACGTAGAGCCCGCGTGTGATGTAGGGGTCGAGGACGCGCACGTATTCGCTGAAGACCAATCTCCTCTCGACGGGAGTGAGCGACTTTCCGTCAATTCGGATGCCCGATTTCGCGCCGCCAAAGGGGATCTTCACAAGCGCGCACTTGTAGGTCATCAGTTCTGCCAGCCTGCGGATCTCGTCAAGATCCACGTCCGGCGTCATCCTGATGCCGCCCTTGCCCGGCCCCCTTACCGAGCTGTGGATGACCAGGAACGCGTCCGCCTGGACCATCCGTCCGTCCGACGGGAAACTCAGGCTTACCTTGAGCTCCTGCTCGCTTCGTTCGAGGAGCCGCCGTGCGTCACTTGGGATATTGATGTACCCGGCAATGCTGCCGAGGTCAAGTACCGACGCCATTGTCTGTACCTCCCGGATATCGTGATTGCTCTGAACACATCCCAGTCGGGCATTGCCGTCGGGACGATGTGCACATGTATTATCCCCGTTTGCGGCTTGTTTCAGTAGGGTCGGGCATCAGGCTCATCCGAACCCTGGATTTGGAACAGCTTGTCAAGCCCGACCAGGTGGAGGACACGCAGGACGTGCGGGCGCACTCCGATAATGCGCGGCGTCTCGCGGGCCTCGGTCTGTTTGCCCTTCGCGTCAATGAGCGCCTGGATGCCGCAAGAGTCAAAGTATGTGACGCCGCTCAGATCAACGGTCGGCAGATGTCCGGTGTCTCGGACGCACTTCATCAGCACGTCATGAAACGAGGGAGCCGTGTTCAGGTCCACTTCGCCGCTCACGCGGACGAATCCCCCTTCGACTCTGCAGTCAAAGGCAAGATCACCTTCGTGTTGAGTGCACACCGCGCTGTCCTCCCCTTGCCCTGCCGAACAACCTTGAGTGCATCCAACCAACACTATACAACCGAAGCGCCCGGCGGTCAAGCGCGCCCTCAGCCGCCCGAGACCAGGCCAGTCCCCGTGGTATAATGAACCGTCATGCTGACCTACGACGTCATAGTCATCGGGGCGGGGCACGCTGGAAGCGAGGCTGCGCTTGCCGCGGCCAGGCTCGGCTGCCGGACTCTTGCGCTCACGATTGACCTCGACAGGATTGCGCTTATGCCGTGCAACTGCTCGATCGGCGGTCCTGCCAAAGGACATCTGGTTCGAGAGATAGATGCGCTCGGCGGCCAGATGGCCCTCACGACCGACGCCACTTACACCCATATCCGAATGCTGAATACCGGCAAGGGCCCGGCCGTCCGCGCGCTCAGAGCACAGGCCGACAAGAAGCTCTACCGCCTCGAAATGCGGCGCACGCTCGAAGCCCAGCCGAATCTCGATCTGGCTCAGGCGCTGGTCGAGGAGCTGCTCATCGAACGCACGCCCTCCGGCCGGACGCGCATCGCCGGAGTCAGAACGGCCTCCGGCCAGGAGTTCCTGGGGCGAACCGTGATTGTAACGACGGGCACGTTCCTGCGCGGGCTAATCCACATCGGTGAGACGAGTTTCCCTGCCGGCAGGGCGGACGAGCCGCCGGCCACAGTCCTGTCCGACAGCCTCCTGAGGGCGGGCTTCGAGCTTGGACGCCTAAAAACCGGCACGACCGCGCGCATGGACAAGCGCACCATTGACTTTTCTCGTGTTCAGGTCCAGCACTCCGACCCCGAGCCGCTCGCCTTCTCATTTATGTCGTTGGGGCGGGATTTGAAATCCCGCCCCAACGGAAGAGATTCCGCATTCCGCATTCCGCATTCCGCGTTCCGCAGCCTCCTGCCCTGCTGGCTCACCTATACGAACGAGCGGACGCACGAGATCATCAGGGCCAACCTGGCCCGCTCGGCCATGTACGGCGGAAGGATCAAGGGAATCGGCCCGCGGTACTGCCCGTCCATCGAGGACAAGATCGTCCGGTTCCCGGACAAGGCGCGGCATCAGGTCTTCCTGGAGCAGGAGGGTTGGGACACCGACTCGATTTACGTCCAGGGGATGTCCACCTCCATGCCTGAGGAGGTGCAGCGGGCGTTCCTTGCGACGATCCCTGGCCTGGAGGAGGCAGAGATGCTGAGGCCGGGTTATGCCATCGAGTACGACTTCGCGCCGCCGACCCAGCTCTGGCCGAGCCTCCAGACCAAGCTCGTCGAGGGTCTTTTCTTCGCCGGCCAGATCAACGGCACGTCCGGCTACGAAGAGGCGGCGGCGCAGGGGCTGATGGCCGGGATCAATGCGGCGATGAAGGTGCAGGGGCGCCCGCCGTGTCTCGTGTCGCGCAGCTCCGGCTACGTCGGCGTGCTCATTGACGACCTGGTGACCAAGGGAGTGCTCGACCCTTATCGGCTGCTGACCTCCCGCGCGGAGCATCGTCTTCTGCTGCGCCACGACAATGCCGACCTCCGGCTGACGCCGGTCGGCAGGGAAGTAGGCCTGGTGGACGACGAGCGCTGGGCCGCGTTCGTCCGCAAGCGGGACTGGGTAGATCGGGAACTTGCGCGCCTCGGGGACACCTATGTCAAACCGAGCGACAGAGAGACGCTCGACGAACTCGGGATAGACTCTCTTCCGAGGCCTGCGAGCCTGGAGGAGCTTCTTCGCAGGCCCGAGATGTCCTACGAGGCTATCGCCAGGGCGTCGGGCAATGGCCATCTCGACCCTGACGCCGCTCTGCAGGTGGAGCTGGCGGTCAAGTACCGGGGCTACATAGAGCGGCAGCTCGTCCAAGTCGAGCGCCAGCGCCGCCTGGAGAACCGGGGCGTGCCGGAGAACATGGACTTTTGTGCCATCAAGGCTCTCTCCTGCGAGGCGCGGGACAAGCTTTCCAGAGTCAGGCCGCTTACGCTCGGCCAGGCGTCCCGCATTCCGGGAGTCACGCCCGCCGATATCGGCATCCTGGCCGTCCACCTGGAGCACCGAGCCAGAATCTCTGGGAACTTGTCTGGCGGACGGAGCGTCATGTGTAGTAAGACAGTTGAATAATGTGGAAAAACTGAATACCGAGAAGACAGGACAACTGAATACCGATTCAGCAAAAGCAACAGCCTCCGGCTGTTGCTTTTGTCTTTTGGGAGCCTGATGTGGTCGAGGAAATCCTAAAAAAGGGCGCACTGGCGCTCGGCGTTGAGCTTGGGGACCGTGAGATCAACCAGTTCTCTGCATATACGGCTCTGCTGCTGGAGTGGAACAAGAAGTTCAACCTGACGCGCATCACCGACCCGGCCGAGATCGCCGTCAAGCATTATCTCGACTCCCTGACGTGCCTCGCCGCCGCTCGGTTCCCAGAGGGCGCACTCGTCGCCGACGTCGGCACGGGAGCCGGCTTCCCTGGAGTGCCGCTTGCGATTGCCCGGCCCGACATGAGGCTGGTACTGATCGAGGCAACCAGGAAGAAGCTTACCTTCCTGGAGGCCCTGCGCCAGGCCATCCTGAGCCTGTCGAAGGATGGCGCTCCCTGCATCGAACTGGTCCACGCTCGGGCCGAAGACGTCGGCCGCCTGCCGGAGCACAGAGAGCGCTGCGACGTCGTTGTTGCCCGGGCCGTAGCCGAGATGCGCGTCCTGGCCGAGTACTGCCTGCCGCTGGTGAAGGTGGGAGGGGTCTTCATCGCACAAAAGGGGCCGGATGTCGAGCATGAACTTGCCAGAGCAAGACCGGGAATCAGCGCGCTCGGCGGCGCAGACCCGGAGGTCGTCCGGCTGACGCTGCCGGGAACCGACCTCCGCCGCAGCCTCGTCGTCATCAGGAAGGCAAAGCCAACGCCTGGGGGGTTTCCGAGGCATGGGGCGAGGATTACGAAGAAGGCGCTGTAGCTAATCGCTCGTCCTTTGTTCGCGCCCTCGCTCAGGCCTCGGCTCTGAAGTACGAGCCGAAGCATTGGACGTCGGCCGGTGACTAACAGGCGTCCTAATGATGCGAAAAAATCCTCTCGTCCGTAAAGACCATCGCGATTCCGTGCTCGTTGGCGGCCTGGATGACCTCCCAGTCGCGGATCGAGCCGCCGGGCTGGACGATCGCCGTAATCCCAGCCGCAGCGGCCATATCAACCGAGTCGCGCATCGGGAAGAAGCCGTCCGACGACATCACCGCCCCCTGGAGATCCCCATCCCCCTGTTGAGGCGGGATTTGAAATCCCGCCCCATCGTGAGCGACGAACTTGCGCCGCGCCTTGTCAATAGCCTGCTCCACGGCCCCAACGCGATCCTGTTCCCCTGTTCCAACCGAGATCGTCACGCCGTCGCGCGCTATCACGACGCCGTTCGAGCGCACGTTCAGGTTCACATACCACGAGAAAAGCAGGTCATCGTATTCGCGGTCCGTCGGCGTGCGCTCGATTTCGAACCGGCCGTGCTTGGGGTGCTCCGTGACTGCGGGCAGAAGGTCGGCCTTGCTTCGAACCTTGGTCAGGAGCGGCTCCGAAACGATCAGCGAGCCATCGCCGAGCACCTTGATCGTCGGCGCGGCGTGATCTCCGACAAACTTCGGCAGAGACCCGATGTTCGGCAGCCGGATGGCGCGAATCTCCCTGTTCTTCTTGAACCGCTCGAAGTCCTCCAGAACCTCCAGCGCCCCGTCCTCGAAACCTGGCGCCGCCACCACCTCGACCACTGTCTGCATTATCTCCTCGGCAGTTAGGATGTCCACCGGCGCGTTGAAAGCGACAGTCGAACCGAAGGCCGCGCGCGCGTCGGCGTCCCGCGCATGGATGTAGGCGTCCTTCAGAGCCTCTCCAGTACCGGCGACGGCTGCGCCGCTCGGGTTCATATGCTTCATAACGGCGCAGGCAGCGCGGTCGAAGTACTTGACGATCGAGATGCCATGATGGATGTCCGACAGGTTCGTCTCCGAGAGTCCCGACTTGCCGGTCTTGAGGATCTCCATGTCGGCGAAGGGCAACCCCTTTCCGGCTTTCGGCCGGTAAAAAGCCGCCGCCTGATGAGGGTTGGTTCCGTACCGCAGATCCTCGACCTTGACATATTCCGTGCCGAGGATCACCGTCTCCTCCGGAAACTCCCCTTCGGTCCTGGTAAAGTATTTCGATCTGTAGTCTGCCATATCGCCTCCTGCAGCTCTATCGCTCACGCCTTATCAAACCGCAGATCGTGCGGGGTTGTCAAGGCTGTCAGGAGTCAGGAGTTAGGATTCAGGAGTCAGGAGTCAGGGGAGGTGGGGACTAGGGCTTGGAAGCGTCCATAAGCGTCCTGCCAAGCTGCCGTGTCTCTGGGTTCGTAGCGTTCGAGCCCGAAGGAGTTTCGGACGATCTCGCGGGCGTCGGCAAGCGAGCCGATCAGTCCCGCCGCCATGGCCTGGACCAGCACGTTCCCAGCAGCCGTGGCCTCGACCGGACCAGCAATGACGGGGCGGCCCGCAGCGTCGGCCGTGAACTGGCAGAGCAGCCTGTTCTGGCAGCCTCCTCCGACGATGTGGATCGTGTCGAGCGGCCTGCCGGTCAGCTCTTCCAGCCTGTCAATGGTCCATCGGTACCTGAGGGCCAGTCCCTCGAGCACCGTCCTTACCGCCTCTCCCCGTGTCTGCGGCTGAGCTTGGCCCGTAGTCTTGCAGTATTCGCCGATTCTGGCCGGCACGTCTCCGGGAAGCAGGAAACGTGGATGGTCGGGGTCAATGATACACTTGAAGGGCTGCGCTTCCGCCGCCATCTCCGCCATCTGATCGTAGGACAACTGCACCCCCTTCTTGGCCCAGGTTCGCTTCGACTCCTGAACCAGCCACAGCCCGGCTATATTCTTCAGGAACCGGAAGGTCCCCTCGACACCACCCTCGTTGGTGAAGTTAGCTTCTCGGGCTGCCTCATTGATGATCGGCTCCTTCACCTCCACACCCATCAGAGACCAGGTGCCGGAGCTGATGAAGGCGTAGCTATCGCCAGCGGAGGGCACGGCGGCGACAGCGGCGGCGGTATCGTGCGCCGCAGTGGCGATCACAGGCACGCGCCCAGCGCCAGTCTCTTCAGCCACATCCGGCAAAAGCGGTCCAAGCACCGCCCCGGGCGGGACTATCTTGGGAAGTATTGTGGTCGGTAGTCCGAGCTTCTCCATCAGCCCCCAGGCCCAGTCGCGAGCGCGCGGGTCGTAGCACTGGGTCGTCGTGGCAATCGTGAACTCAGCCGCCTTGACACCCGACAGCCAGAAGCTGAAGAGGTCCGGCATCAGGAGCAGCATTTCGGCGACCTGGAGAAGCGGGGACTCCTGGATGGACATAGCCAGAAGTTGATAAATGGTGTTGATCTGCATGAACTGGGTGCCGGTGCGTTCGAAGATCTCCGGTTGGGGCACGCGACTGAAGGCCTCTTCCATCATCCCATCGGTGCGGGAGTCGCGGTAGTGGTAGGGGCTACCCAGCAGGACATCGCCCCTGCCCAAAAGGCCGTAGTCCACGCCCCAGGCATCTATGCCCAGGCCAGAAAGGACGCCTCCGCGCTTCGCGGCAAGTGCCAGCGCGCGCTTTATCTCGTCAAACAGCCGGAGCGCGTCCCAGTAGAGGCTGCCGCCCACGCGCGTCGGCCCGTTCGCAAACCGATGGACGACCTCCAGGGTCAGCCTTCCCGCGTCAAGCGAGCCGACTATCCCGCGTCCGCTCTCGGCCCCAAGATCGAGTGCCAGGAAATCTGCTGTCTTCGCCACGCCATCCGCTCCTTCCGAAATCCCCCCACCTGATACTTTAGGAACCTCGGTCGGTGTATCCTCCACGGCAACCAGGCTTGAGGCTGCTTTTCCATTGGGATGGCTGGCGGTGGCGAGGCTGGCGGGATCCGAGTTGCGCGCGTGAAGGCTGGTCTAGCTCGCTGTACTCATATCATTCTGAGCGCCAGCGAAGAATCCGGCACGGGGAAACAGACTCCTCACTTCGGTCAGAATGACAGTATGGAGCGCGGCCAGGCTTCAATTCGGCGGATATTCGGGCTTGGCCTCGTCGGCCCAGCCCATTATGTAGAACGGCCATCGGTCCTGGGGGTGAAAGCCGGCTGCAGGGAAAACCTGGAGCAGCACCCATCCAAGTTCGAGGAATCTGTTGGCCTCGTAGCTCGTCCTGACCTCTTCGACCCGCTTGACATCTGCGTGGTTCATGTGGAGTGATCCACCTCCCGGTTTGCGCCGCAAGGGCCTCGATAGATTCATTCCACAACGACGTGCCCAATCCAGCCAAGCAATGATGCCTGAAATCGCCGAGCGAGGGCTCGTCCCTTGGACAACTGACGCCCAGCCCGGTAAGAGTTCAGTAATGCGGGAGGACAGCACCCTTCGACAGGCTCAGGATGCAGACACGCGCTTCATTCTGAGCTTGTCGAAGAATGCAGGTTTGAAAGAGTCCCGGAAGACTGAACTCTTCCCCAGCCGGCCGCGGCCTTGACCGTGGAGCCGGCGCGGGTGTATATTGGCCATGGCGGGGTTGAGGAGGATGCAGGTGCAAGACAAGGTGCCCGAGCATCAACCAGTCACTGTCCTGATTGCCGACGACCATGCAATCCTGCGGGAAGGGCTGCGCGGGCTTCTGGAAGAGTACGAGGATATTACGGTGATCGGCGAGGCAGTCACGGGGGCGGATGCCGTGCAGAAGACCCGCGAGCTCAAGCCGGATATTCTCCTCTTGGACCTCATCATGCCGGAGCTGGACGGACTGGGGGCGCTTCAGATCGTCAACGCGGAGGTGCCCGACACGAGGACGATAGTCCTGACGGGGGCAGAGGACGACGAGTTGCTCGCGCGCTCGATACGGGCGGGAGCAATGGGATACCTGCTCAAGGACTCCGCCTCGTCACAGATCGTCGAAGCCATCCGGTGTGTTGCCGCCGGCAACTGCTGGCTTCCACCGGGCTTGACGGACAGGCTGTTCCACGGCATCTCCGGGCGGCCAGATACGGAGGACTCGGCCAAAATCCCGCTCTTAACGCCGCGTGAGCTCGAGGTTCTGCGTCTTCTCGCGGAGGCCCGATCGAACTCCGCCATCGCCGATGTGCTGTTCATAAGCGAGCACACTGTCAAAGCTCACGTCAGCAGGATTCTCGAGAAGCTCGGACTCCGTACGCGCGCAGAGGCCATCCGCTTCGCTATCCGCCATGGCCTGGCAAAGGCTTAGCTGATGCCTGGTGAGGCCCCTTACACCATCAGACGAGAGGCCGTGGCGATGGAGCGCACGCTCGCGGACGTGCGACTCATCCTGCTGTTTGCGACTGCGATTATCACGGCGCGTCTCCAGGTGGAGCACAGCGCAAACGAGACCTGGCTCGTCGCAAGCCTGCTCGCCTTTCTTGCCTACACAGTCGGAATGTGGGTCGTCGTCCGCTACTTCCCCAGCCGCCTCCGCCCGGCCGTCCTCATCTCCAGCTTCCTTGAGGTCGTCCTCATCACCGCGCTGATATGGGCCACTTACTGGACCAACTACTGGGCTACTTATGGGTCCTCACGCAGCCCATTCTACCTCTGGTACGTCTTCTATGTCGCCAGCATCTCGGTGAGATACGGCCTCCAGGTCTGCATCCTCGGACTCGCCGCCAGCGTCGTGCTGTATACGGCGGTGTCTATGTACCCTCCCAACCCCATCATCTACGTGCCTGGCTTCCTCGGAGACACCGCGTTCCTGTTCATCCTGGCTTTTCTCTTCGGCCACATTTCAGAGCGGCAGCGAAGCTATCAGGCCCAGCTCTCGGTTGCGAACGAGCTGGGAGTCGCGCTGGCATCGCTCTCCACGTCGCGGGAGATCATCCGGCTTCTCGTCATAGAGACGGCAGGGCTGCTTGGCGCCGGACGCTCTTGGTTCGCGCCTTACCGGGACGGAGACGGCGTCGAGGCCCCACCCGTTGCACTCGGTGACCAACACGACGAGCTTGGGCTGTTGGTCGGCAGGCTAGGCGATTGGTCACCAGCCCGCGTGCTCGAAGGAAAACAGATCCGCGTAACCAACAAACCCCGCCGGGATCTCGGCCTGTCCCCGGATGCGTTCGAGCTCTTCCCGGTGAAATCTCTGGCCGCTGTCCCCCTCTACGTCCGGGACGTGCCCGTGGGCGTGCTCTACGCAGCAGACAAGCAGCCCCGGGGCTTCTCCGGCTACGATGTCGAACTCCTGTATCTGATCGCTGCACAGGCGGCGCCGATTATCGAGAACATCCAATTGTGGGAAAGGCTGAAGGAGACCGCCGCCGCCGAGGAACGACTTCGCATCGCTCGCGACTTGCACGACAACTTCCTGCAGACGCTGAGCGCCGTCAAACTGCACCTGGAGCGCTGCAGGCTGCTCATTGACAGGGACCCGGAGAAGGCCAAAGCCTCGATCGAGCGGTTGCACGACATCTCGACGCAGGGGCTGGCGGACGTCCGTTCGTATCTGTCCCAACTCAGGTTGGTGGGGCCGGAGCCTTCGCGGTTCAGGCAAGCAGCCGAACGATGCGCCGCTGAGGCCGCGGCCCGCGGAGGCTTCGTCGCGCACACCGAGGTGGACGTGGCCGAAGATGCGCTCACCGCTGAGCTCTCGCTTGCCGCGTTCCAGATACTCCGGGAGCTGCTGAACAACGCAGCTATGCACTCCCAGGCCGCCAACGTCTGGGTGACCGCCAAGGACCTGTCGGATGGCATCGAGCTTGAGGTGCGGGATGATGGCGTGGGTTTTGATGTTGAGATGGGAAGGCGCGCGAGCGAGAAGGGACATCTTGGGCTGGTCGGCATCGAGGAGCGGGTAAAGGAGCTCGGCGGAGAACTGGAAATGGTGAGCTGCCCCGGAGAGGGTACCAGCGCGCGCATAGTCCTCCCCATCCGGGAGACGGACGATCAGACCTAGCCCGCAATACTCATGTCATTCTGAGCGCCAGCGAAGAATCTGGCACGGAAAAACAGATTCTTCACTTCGTTCGGAATGCAAAAGAAAGGGGCCGGCGCCGACAGCGCTAACGATCCGGCGGCGGGGATTGGCCAATATTCTCGAAGCGCCGTCGGCTGGACGCACCCGCCTGCATGGCGTCCCAAGGCAGGGTGTACCCATGCGTGATGGCAGGCCGCCTGCAGGCCCCCATATGGGATTGTAGCCGCCATCGGGGCCAACCGCAATTGCCCAAGAGTAGTATTTTTTGTCCCCCCAAAGTACTACCCGCGTGTAATACTTTAGCATTAGGTATTCCGCATGGGTGCGGGCGTGGGAAACCGGCAGTTGACGGGTGGGCGGACAATCGGTAGAATGAATTCTCTAAAAGCCGCTCCAGACACATGTGGGGCCGGCCTCTGGCGGCAGCCGGACGGCTCCGGCGGCTTCTTTCCGGGCAAATTGCCACGCGCCTTTAGCGAAGCCTTGGCCCGGGGGGAATCTAAGACGGGGGTTGATATTGGACCATAGTTTGATCGAGCAAGTGTCCGCGGCTGCAGCCGAACTGGCCACACAGCCCAATGTTTCACACCCGAGTCCAGAGGAAATCCGCAACGCTGCAGAGGCCTACGGCCTGCGCACGAAATTCGATAACTACAATTTCGTCTCAGCGATCAAGAACAGGAGCGCAAGCCTGACGGTCTACGTCGGAGGGCCGGGAGTCGCCCACGCGACTCTCACACAAAAACGCAGGGAGATACTCGATGGGCTGCCGGAGACCCTCAGGCTCGTCCACGATTATCTGAAGAAGGCGCCGTTCGTCTGCGTCGAGGCCACGATGGGCGACAACGATCAGTTCGCGCCGCGCTGCACCCTCTACGTGTCCACCTACCGCAAGGAGATGATCCGGCTTGCCTATATGGTCCGCCAGACGCTGTTCCCTCGCTCGGCCCAGCCCGGACCCCACTTCAACATCGTGTACATTCCGGAATGGCAGGAGAAGGACCGCCAGATATTGGTTTTCCCGGAGATCGGCGTGACCTATGTGCTCGGCTCGGACTATTATGGGGAGGCGAAGAAGGGCTTCCTGCGGATGGGGATGTGGCACGCAAAGCAGCTCGGCATGCTCGGGCTGCACGCGGGCACCAAGGTCGTCCGCGCAAGGGATCAGGGCGGCAAGCTCCGCAGGCTGGGCATGGTCATCTTTGGGCTGACTGCGACCGGGAAGACGACCCATGCCTGCCATAACCACAACCTGGACGGCGATGGCGAGGGAGTCGAGATCGTCCAGGACGACGTCGTGTTCTGGCACAAGGACGGGTCGGCGCTCGGCACGGAGCGCGGGTTCTATATCAAGACCGAGGGGCTTGACCCAACCGTCCAGCCACTGCTCCACCACGCAGCGACCCGCCCGGACGCTATCCTGGAAAACGTTATGGTAGATTTCAACGGGAACGTCCACTTCGACGATCAAACGCTGACCGGAAATGGCCGCGGGATCATCCAGCGGACCGATCTGGGCGAGTATATGAGCCAGAGCGTGAACCTGCCGCCTGGGGACGAGCTTGACGGGCTTATCATGGCGTTCATCGTCAGGCGGAACACGGTCGTGCCTATAGTCTCAAAGCTTACGCCGGAGCAGGCTGCGGCCGCGTTTATGCTTGGCGAGTCCATCGAAAGCTCCGGCTCAGACCCCAGGCGCGCCGGCGAGTCGGTACGCGAGGTAGGGACCAACCCATTCATCATTGGCGACGAAGCCCAGGAGGGCAACATCTTCTACGAGTTCCTGAGGGGACATCCAGAGAAAACCCAGTGCTTCTTGCTGAACACCGGCGGGGTCGGCGAGGTCGTAACGCGCGACCTGGACGGCACGCGCCACGTCCGCCACCGGGTCAACCGTGTGCAGATTCCCGAGATGGCCTCGATCATCAGGGGAATAGCCCGCGGGACGATCCAGTGGCAGGAAGACCCCTACTGGATGGTTGAGGTGCCCAAGTCAGTCGAGGACTGCGACATCTCCAGGTTTAACCTCGACAGCTTCTACGACACAGACCAAATTGACTACCTGATCAACGAACTGCGGCTCGACCGCGCAGATTACATCGGCCGCTTCCCTGGCCTCGACGCGGTAGTGGCAAAGGCTGTCGAGTTCTAATCCGGCTTATTCACCAGCGCCGCAAGGCCGGTCCTCACCATCCCCTGTCCCCACCACCAGCCACTTCTCCGAATGCGCGCCTGGCGACACTGGCACGATTTATGCAGCCTCAACTCTCAGGTGCACCAGGTCTGATTGCGCCGCATCGTCGGGGCTGTCCTAAGAGACACATCGGCCGCGCTGACCTGCATCCGGTTGAGAGCAGGCCGGACGCAGCGCACGGCCCAATGACAGCCGGAGGACTAGGTGGAGGAATGAAGTATTGCTTCTTGCTGGGAGCGGCGTTCCTTTGCGCTTGGGCGCTAGCCTCGGGCGCCGCCCAGTCGAGATCCGTGCTCATAATCTACAGCGCCATGTCGCGTTACAGTAAGGCGCCGGCATGGGATGCGAACGGCCCTGCGCACAGGCCCGGCTGGGGCCGAGAGGCGTCGGAGGCCCGTCACGCCTTCCCTCGGGACGGCACAACTAAGAAGCGCGACCCGAACCATTTCGCTGTACCCAAACCGGGACGCAACCCTGTCGAAAACGGCACTACGGCCAAAGCCAACTCGAACACGAGCCACAACCCCGGCCTCCCGGAACGTCACCACCTCCTGCCGATTCCGGTTCCGGAGCCGTCGGGGCTGCTCGCGGTGCTCGGCGGCGGACTGGCACTGGTCGGTGCGATCACGCGCTCTATCCGGCGCCACCGGCCGTAGCGGCCAGGTCAACCCCCACCAGACTGCGATTCCCCGCCCGATTCGGCACTTTGCACTGTGCACTTCCCTCGCCTACGCCCTTTCCAGCTTCGCATAGCTGGTCAGGAGCTTCTTCAAGCCCTGCCCGTCGAAGGCAACCGTGACCTCCTCCTCATCCCCAGTCCCCTTGCAGTTCAACACGATCCCCCGGCCGAACTCTTCGTGCATGACCTTCTCGCCTGGGCGGAAGCTCGATTTCGAGGCGGTCCGCCTCGGCTCGACGCTTGAACTCCACAGTGCCTGCGGCCGAGCCGGGGGCTTCTCGGCAAGCAGATGAGCGGGGACCTCGTCCAGGAAGCGCGACCGCCGGTGCCTCTGCGTCTGCCCCATGAACGTCCGAAGATGCGCGTGAGAAAGGTGAAGCTCCTCCTTTGCCCTGGTCATGCCTACGTAGCACAGCCGGCGCTCCTCCTCAAGCTCTTCGTGGTCGCCTATGGATCTCTGGTGTGGAAAGAGCCCTTCCTCCAGCCCGACGATGAAGACTATCGGGAACTCAAGTCCCTTGGCGGAATGGAGCGTCATAAGCGTCACCGCGCTTCCGCGCTCATCGTAGGTGTCTATGTCCGAGATGAGCGCAACCTGTTCGAGGAAGGCGCGAAGCGAGCGATCCTCTGACGTACCGTCAAACTCCTCTGTGACTGAAAGCAGTTCCTTTACGTTCTCGACCCGAGACTCGGCCTCCGCGCTGCGGTCGGCTTTGAGGTGCCCCAGATACCCGGAGTTCTCGATCGCCTCCTCAAGCAGGCGGTGGAGGGAATAGTCCTCGCGCTTAGAATGCAGGAACTCGATGAGGGCCACAAACGTCTTGATCTCGCGCTGGGCCTTTTTCTGAATATCCGGGATATCCTGCGCGCGCTTGAGGGCATCCCAGGGCGGTACGGCATTATCCGCAGCGAACTGTTCGATGCGCGCGAGCGTAGTTGGTCCTATGCCGCGCGGTGGGGTGTTGATGACCCGCTTCAGGCTGACGGTCTCGTAGGGGTTCGCTGCAAGCCGCAGGTAGGCAAGCGCGTCCTTGATCTCTCTGCGCTCGTAGAACCGAAGCGCGCCTACGAGGACATAAGGCACTCGATAGCTCAGGAACACATCTTCAAAAACGCGGGACTGCGCGTTTACCCGGTAGAGGATGACGAAGTCCGAGTAGCGCCGGCCCAGGGCGGCGACCATGTTCGCGATGACGTTCGCAATGTGGATCGCCTCCTCTTGCTCGTTCGCCGCCTCATATACGTCAATTCCCTGTCCATCCGCGTTCTGGGTCCAGAGCGCCTTGTCGCGCCTGGATCGGTTGCGGACCACGACCTCGTGCGCTGCCTCCAGAATCGTCTTCGTTGACCGATAGTTCTGTTCGAGCTTGAAGATCTTCGCGTCGGGATAGTCAATCTCAAACTGCAGCATCAGGCCCACGTCCGCGCCGCGCCATCGGTAGATGCTCTGGTCTTCATCCCCGACGCAGCAGATATTGCGGCGGCCCGCCGCCAGAAGCTTGATGAAGGTGTACTGGGCCAGGTTGATGTCCTGATACTCGTCAACCAGGATGCAGTGAAACCGGTCCTGGTAGCCCGACAGCACGTCCGGCCGCTCTCGGAACAAGCGAACTACCCAGAGTATGAGGTCGTCGAAATCGAGCGCGGAGTTCTCACGGAGCTTCTCCTCATAGAGCCGGTAGATTCGCCCTACGACATCCT
>Ga0315289_10000974_pt1 | contig 44635 bp, 36 predicted proteins | sample YL17G11_40_MG_FD_203452 | JGI IMG/M metagenome (GOLD analysis project Ga0315289, IMG submission 203452) | Sediment microbial communities from Yellowstone Lake, YNP, Wyoming, USA - YL17G11_40 | ecosystem: Environmental > Aquatic > Freshwater > Lake > Sediment | place: USA: Wyoming | collected... | reverse complement strand
CGCGGGGTCGCCCCGCCGTCGCCGCGACGGCTATGGCGGGCAGGCTGACCCCGCGATTCGCGGCTCGCCAGAGGCGAGTGAACTTCAGCGCTTGCCCGCCGCAGGCGGGAAGCCGCGCCCGGTTCGAGCGCGCGGCTCCGTCCCACACCCACTGAAAACGAACACACCCGCACGACCGGGTGTGACCTCGGAGTTTTGGGATCGGAGGGAGACCACTCCTCATCCCTCGCTGAGGGAGAGGATCAAGGTGAGGGTGGTGGGCGCCGCGCGCACCCTCACCCCCGACGAGTCGGGGCCTCTCCCTCGAAGGGAGAGGCGTTATGCGCGTATGGCCCCGACCAAAGAAGAAAGGTCACACCCACACGGCCGTGGTCACCTTTGCTGTGCTCGAGAGCAGAGATTCTCTACTGATGCCTGCAATGCGACGGCCTGGCGCACAGTCGTCATGACCAGGCGCGCCGGCTTGAGTCAGGCCCTACAACTGCCGCGGGTAGGCATTGGCGTCGTCCGACGCGGCCGCGGCGGCCAGTTGCCCACCGCCCGCGAGCGCCCGCGCTTCGCTGCGGCGGCCGATGCTTATATAGTCAAACCCCAGCTCTGCCATCCGCTGGGGCGCGTAGAGATTGCGCCCATCGAAAAGTAGTGGCCGCTTGAGCAGCTTGCGCAGACGGGGCAAGTCGAGCGCCTTAAACTCCTCCCACTCCGTCGCGATCACCAGCGCCTGCGCATCCATCGCGGCTTCGTACGCATCGCTGCAATAAACGACATCCGGCAGCACCCGGCGCGCGTTCCCCATCGCCACCGGGTCGTAGGCGCGCACCCGGGCGCCCTTGGCCAGCAATGACCGGATGAGCGCGATCGCTTTCGCCTCCCGGATGTCGTCGGTGTTGGGCTTGAAGGCCAGCCCCAGCACCGCGATGGTCCTGCCCGAAAGCTCGCCAAGGGCTTGCTCAATGCGGGCGACCAGGCGCGGGACGCGTTCGCGGTTTACCGCGATCGCCGATTTCAGTAGATGGAAATCCAGGTCCAACGCCGAGGCGATGCTTGCCAGGGCCTCGGTATCCTTTGGAAAACAGGAGCCGCCCCAACCCAGACCCGGCTTCAGGAATTCAGCGCCAATGCGTGGGTCGCTGCCCATCCCCGCCGTCACCTGGCTGATGTCGGCGCCAACTCGCTCGCAGAGGTCGGCGATGCAATTGATGAAAGAGATCTTGACCGCGAGAAAGGCATTGCAGGCATACTTGATTAGTTCGGCGCTGCTGACGTCCGTGACCAGGATTGGGCGCCCCAGCGGGCGGTACAACCCGACCAGTTTCTCCGCTGCCGCACGGTTGTGGCAGCCGATTATGATGCGATCCGGGCGCAGCGCATCGCCGACTGCGGAGCCCTCCCGCAAGAACTCGGGGTTGGACAGCACCTCGAACCTCACGCCAGGCCGGCAATTGCGCTCCAGCACCTGGCGCACGAATGCCCCCGTGCCCACCGGCACGGTGCTCTTGTTAGCCACGACCTGGCCATCCCTCAGATGTTGGGCAATGCCCCTGGCCGCGGCCTCCACCCGGCTGAGGTCGGCGCTGCCGCGGGGGCCGGTGGGTGTGTCAACGCAGATGAAGATCACTTCCGCCGGGGGCATGGCCTGCGCGCAACTGGTGGTGAAGGCCAGGCGCTGCTGTGCGCAATTGCGAGCGATCAGCTCCTGCAGCCCCGGCTCGTAGATGGGCACCTGGCCGGCTGTGAGGGCGGCGACCTTCGCCGGGTCCACATCCAGGCACATCACCTCGTGGCCGAGATCAGCGAGGACCGCGCCCGTAACCAGACCCACCCGTCCCGCTCCAACAATAGAGAGCTTCATCTTGACGCTGCCCTACGTGGCGATTTGTCAAATTGTGGGCGGCGCCGATGCCGGGGTCAAGGTGGGGTGTCAGCGTATCTGCACAAGCAGGGAATAAAGCGCCGAACTTGGTCGTGGAGCCTACCATAGAGGGGGCGACGGCCGAGGCTGCGCAGAAAGGTAACATTGAGGAAGCCGCCGATGCACCCCGACGAAACCCGATTGTCGGAGCCTAGGGGCACGCCCCTTCGACTCCGCTCAGAGCTTGCCCTGAGCAACGCGAAGGGATAAACATGCCGTGCCCCTACTTTCTTATCGTTGGATGCTCGCCGCACAATGCGCAGTTGCGATCGCGCTGGATTTTCACTTCGCGGAAGCTGGCTGCTAAAGCGTCGTATAGAATGAGCCGCCCCACCAGAAGCTCGCCCGCGCTCAGGATCCACTTGATCGCCTCCGCCGCCTGCATCGCCCCGATCACACCCGCCACCGCCCCTAGCACCCCAGCCTCCTGGGAGCTCGGCACAAGCCCCGGCGCCGGCGGCTGCGGGTAGAGGCAGCGATAGCATGGTCCCTGGCCGGGCACGATGGTTGTCAACTGCCCCTCGAAGCGCAAGACGGCGCCGTGGGACAGCGGCTTGCCCGCCAGCCCGCAGGCGTCGTTAACCAGGTAGCGGGTCGCGAAGTTGTCGCTCGCGTCAACCACGAAGTCATAGTGTGCCACGATGTCCAGGATGTTGTGCGATGTCAGCCGTTGCTGGTGGGCGATTACTCTTACGTCGGGGTTGAGGTCGCGGAGGCGCCGAGCTGCGGATTCCGTCTTGGGCCGCCCGAGCTCCGAGCTGCCGTGGAGGATCTGGCGCTGGAGATTGCTGAGCTCGACGACATCGCCGTCGGCGATCCCGAGCGTACCGACGCCCGCCGCCGCCAGGTAGAGCGCCGCGGGCGAGCCCAAGCCGCCGGCTCCGACCACCAGGACCCTCGCCTCCAACAGGCGCGCCTGGCCGCGCCCGCCGACCTCGGGCAGCAGGAGATTGCGGCCATAGCGCTCCCTCTGCTCGTCGTTGAGAGGCATATCGCGCCCTCGGCCCCTCACTTCAGGCTTACCTTGTGTCAGGATTTGGACTGCGGTTGGGATTCTGAGCTTGGCCGCCATTCCCTTTCCCGCCCGCCGTCACAAACCACGGCCCGCTGCCGCGCCAAGCGCAGCGCCAAGCAATCGGCGCCCGATAATCCAGCTCCGTGCCGCGCAAAGCGGCGCAACTCGCGCCCGGACGCTGCTATAATGATGATGTCAGTTATCGCATCGCCGCGGTCCATGCATTCCTGATACTGGCGCGCGATCGCACAAAGCCATGCCGACACCATTCCAGCCAGGCGCTCGGGCGCGGGGTCGCCCTTCGGCAAGCTCAGGGCAGGCTCTGACCCCGCGATTCGCGGCTTCAGCCCTTCGACTTCGCTCAGGGTCAACTTCGCCGCGCCCGGCGGCGCGCTTTCCCGCCGATCATCGCCCCGCGCGCGTGGCCATCCTCGGCGGCGGCCCCGCGGGGAGCTTCTGCGCCATCTGGCTGAGCGCTCTGTCGGCGCAACACGATCGCCGCTTCGAGATCACCCTCTTCGATCACAAGAGCTTCGAGCAGCCGGGGCCGGCGGGCTGCAACATGTGCGCGGGGATCATCCCCGATTCCCTGGTGCGCAACATGCGGCGCTTCGGCATCGAGCTGCCCGAGCACATTATCCAGCGCCGCATCGCCGGCTACTGCCTCGAGACCCGCGGCGGCTCGGTAGACATCCCGACCCCGCCCGGCGTCGAGCTCTATAGCACCTTCCGCGGCCCGGGCCCCCTTGGCATGTACCCCTCCGCGCGCGAGGGCTTCGACTATTTTCTGCTGCACGAAGCCGGGAAGCGGGGCGTCGCCTACCTGAACACTTTGGTCACCGATGTCGTCTTGTCGGGGTCGCCGCACGAGCCGTGTTACATCATCTGTCGCGATGGCTCCGTTCGGGAGGCCGACATCGTCGTTGGCGCCTTTGGCGTTAACAGCAACCTGGTGCGGGTCTTCGAGCGCCTGGGCTTCGGTTACCGGGCGCCCCAGGTCGCGCGCGCATTCCAGGCCGAAATCCCAGTTGATCCCGACTTCATCAAGCGCGGGATGCGCGACCGCGTCTTCATTTTTGCGCTGGGTTCGCCGCGTCTGGAGTTCGCCGCCATTACCCCCAAGCGCGAGCACGTCACCGTCACTCTTATCGGCGCCGACCCGCGCCGGCCCGACCTCGATGAATTCTTTGACTCGCCGTATGTGCGGCGGCGCATGCCTCCCGGATGGGAGACCCCGTGCCGGTTCTGCTCTTGCTCCCCGCGACTGCCGCTCACCGCCGCGCGCAACCCGGTGCATGATCGCATCCTCGTGATCGGCGACGCCCACGTTGCGCGGCACCTGAAGAACGGCATCGAGTCCAGCTTCTACACCGCCTGCTGGGCCGCCCGCGCGATCGTGGCCGGCGATCTCAGCGCCGCCGCACTCGCCGGCAGCTATGTCTCCCGCGGTCGTTATTACGAGCGCGATAACCGCTACGGCCGCGCCCTGTTCAAGATCCATGGTCTCATTTCGGCCTCGCCCGCGATCTCGCGCATCCACCTCCAGGCGGCGCAACAGGAGCAGGCGTCACCGCAGGGCCCCAGGCGCCTGAGCGCGGTGCTGTGGGGCATGTTCACCGGCAACATATCATACCGCCACATCGCGCACCGGCTGCTCGACCCGCGACTGCACTGGGGCATCGTGCGTGCGCTCGCCCGCCAGGCCGCGGCGCCACCGGAGCCGGTGGTGCTCACGCCAGGGCCTGAGTCTCGCCCCCGAGCCTCCGGCCTCAGCCCGCTCGAAGCTGAGCATACCGTGATCATCATCGGCGGCGGGCCGGCGGGCGCGGCCTGCGCTATCGGCCTGGCGCGAGAAGGGCGGCGCCTGCGGCGCATCCCGCGCATCATCCTCATCGAGGAGAAGCGCTTCGGCGAGCACCAGAACCAGTGCGGCGGCGTCATCTCTCCGCCGGGCCTGGACATGATCGAAGATATGCTCGGCGTGCGGGTGCCCCAGGATCTGATTCAGCGCGAAATCCGCGGCTATGTGCTTCACGCTGACGGCGATGCCATCGTGCTCGACGGCGATGAGCTGGGTGAGCGCGCCATCGCCCTGCGCCGGGTTCAGCTCGATCGCTTGCTTCTGGAGGCCGCGCGCCGCGTCGGCGCCCAAGTGGTTAATGCCCGCGCCGAGGATCTGGAGGTCAACCCGGAGGGCGTTGTCGTTTACACCGACAGCGGCACCTTTCACGGCGACGTCGTGGTCGGCGCCTTCGGCCTCGACCCGGGAATCGCCCACGCATTCGCCCGCGCCACCTCCTACCGCCCTCCGGCGTCGCTGGAGACGCTTGCCTGCAAGCTGCATCCTGCGGGCCTGGACTTCATACCTGGCCTGTTGGACAACCATATCAATGTCTTCCTTCCCGCTGCGCGCAGGATCGAGTTCGGCGCCTTGATTCCCAAGGGCAATCACGTGACCGTCGTCGTCGCCGGCCGCCGCCTGCGCGAAGCCGACATGACCTCTTTTCTCACCGCGTGCGCGGCGCGGCTGCTGCCCCCGGCGTGCGACATCCAGGGATCGTTCAAGGGCTCCTTCCCGCTGGGGCCGGCGAGGCATCTTTACGGTGATCGCTATGTCGTACTGGGCGACGCGGCGGGGCTGGTGCGCCCCTTCAAGGGCAAAGGCATCAATGCTGCGATCGAGACCGGCTGGCTCGCCGCCAGGGCGATGCTCACTCGCGGCATCTCGCGTCGGGCGTTCGATGAATTCGCTCGCAGCCGGCGACATCTGACTGGGGACCTGTACTACGGGTGCCTGGTGCGCTGGCTCGCGGCGATCGCGTCGCGCTGGGGCCTGCTGACGCCGTTTGTGGCGCAGGCGCGCAGCGACGCCCACCTGCGCCAGGCGCTTTTTGACTGCGTGTCGGGCCGCACCGCCTATCGCAGCGTGGTGCTGCGCCGCGGCAACCTGCGCCTGGTCGCGCGCATGGCGTGGAAGTGCGCGAGATATCTGCTGACTCGGGACAGCCGCCGGCGCGATGCCAAGGAAGACTAGGATGATAGAGCGAGGCTCGTGGCAGTGTCCAAAGCCTGACCACTTCTCGCACACTCAGGTGCTGTTACACGACGAGGTCATGTATGTCGCGTTTGCAGACGACTCGGAGATCAACGACCTCATTAGGTTGCTGACAGATCTGCGCGACAATCCGGAGAAACAGATGCTCCATGTGCACTTGCAGCACTACCGAATGTGCAATGGCTACCCGGAACGGTCCGAGGCGAGCGATGGAGAGATCATCTTCCATTCCCCGCGACGCATACCCGGGGAATGGCCCTGGGAGGACGAAGAGGACGACCCGGGCTAGATCGTGCGCTGTCCGGATGCACGAGTTGGCGCCGACATCGGGAGGGAGGTAATGCCCCGCGCCCCAGCGAACCATAGCGGCGGTGGCATTGTCATCCTGAGCAACGCGAAGGATCTTGCCGTGCAGCCCGCGTTCTCCGAGATTCTTCGCCTTCGGCTCAGAATGACATTCGCCCCGAGGCCGGCGATTCGATCACACGGGCAAGGAGACCGGAGATGGAAGATAGAGACGCGAGGATCCTGGTGGTCGAGGATGATGCCGACGCCGCCGATGCGGTGAAAACGATCCTGGAGGGGGAGGGTTACGAGGTCGTCGTCGCCGACTCTCCGACCAAGGCCTGGGAGGCGGTGAGCGCGCAGCCTCCGGACCTGGTGCTGCTCGACGTGATGATGCCCTCGGGCACCGAGGGCTTTCATCTGGTGTGGGATCTGCGCAACGCCGACGATCCGGCGCTGCGCGAGCTCCCCATCATCGTCCTCAGCGCCATTCACGAGGCGACGCCGCTGCGCTTCTACCCGGCCGAGAGCGACGGCACCTATGAGCCGGGCGAATACCTGCCGGTGCAGGCTTTCCTCGACAAGCCCGTGGAGCCGAAGAAGCTTCTGTCCGAGATCGCGGCGGTCCTCAAGCGAAGCTCGAAGCAGAGCTAGTCAGCGAGCGCCAGCCGCGCTTGCGCCGGTCTGGCCGCGGCCGCTTGCGGCGCGAGACCCGGCGGCTGCGGTGACATGCAGCGCGCGGCGCCGCATTACGGCGATCATGCGCTGAGGACCGACAAGGCCAACGGGTTCCTTAAGCACTGATGATGCGCCCCACCGACAGCGCCGACATAGCCCCGCCGCCCCAGCCCGTGCTCGCCGCCCGCGAGCTCGTCGAAAGCCTGGCGTGGATCGTCCGCCTGCGATGGGCGGCTGCCGTGGGCGTGGCGGTCGTGATTACCGTCGCGCGATGGCTGCTTGGCATCGCACTGCCGCTTTTGCCTCTGTACGCCATCACCGCCGGCCTCGCGCTGTACAACACGGTCCTGTGGAGCGTTACCCGGGCCCTCAGAACGCGGCGCCCGGCGTCAACCTCCGGGGTCTCGGCGCTGGCCAACCTCCAGATCTCGGTTGACCTCTTCTTCCTCGCGGCGCTGCTCTACTTGTCCGGTGGCATCGAAAACCCGTTCACTTTCTATTTCGTTTTTCACATCGTCATCGCCAGCATCTTGCTTTCGCGCCGCGCCACTTTCTTCCAGACCGCCCTCGCCTCGCTTATCGTGTTCGCCATGGCGCTGGTGCAAACCGAGCAACTCGCCCCCCACTATCATCTCGCCGTGGTCCCGGAGCAAATGCGCCATCACGTTCTCGCCTACGGCACCGCCTTCGCCGTCGCGAGCACCCTGTTTCTCACCGCCTATTTCGCAACCTCCATCACCGCGCGCTTGCGCCAGCGGGAAGCGGAGATCATTGGCCTGTCGCGGTCCCTGGAGCAGAAGGCCCAAGACCTCAGCGCCGCCAACGAGAAGCTGCGCTTGACCGAGCGCACGAAATCCGAATACATGCGCCGGGTCGCGCACGAGCTGCGTTCACCGCTGGCGACGGTGCATCAGATGGTCGGCCTGGTGCGCGATGGCCACAAGGGCGACCTCCCGCCGCACGCGCAGGAGACCCTGGCCCGCGTGCGCGTGCGGCTCAAGCTGCTGATGGATGTCGCCCGCGACCTGCTCGTCCTCTCGCGGGCGCGAGAGGCGGATATGTCGCGGCACATGCAGCAGGTCAGCCTCGCGGACGTGGTTGCAGCCCTCGCGCCCGACTTGCGGGAGGCCGCGCGCGAGGCGCAAGTGGCCCTTGACGTCTCGGTCCCCGAGGGGCTGCCGACAATCGCCGGCGATCCGGAGTCACTGGCCCAGTTGGTGAGCAATCTTGCGTCAAACGCGATCAAGTACACACCCGCCGGGGGGGCGGTCCAAATCAGCGGGCGGGCCGATGAGGATGGCGTCGAGCTTGCGGTCGCGGATACGGGTATCGGCATCCCGCGCGAGGATCTGGGTCACATCTTCGAGGAGTTCTACCGCGCCGCCAATGCCCGCGTAGGTGGGCGGGAGGGCACCGGGCTGGGCCTGTCCATCGTCAAGGCCATCTGCGATAGTCACGGCGCCGAGCTCTCGGTGCACAGCGAACCCGGCCGCGGCTCAACCTTCACCGTGCGCTTTCCGGCGGCCCGCTTCTAGGGCGAGCCGGGCCGCGCCCGCCGCCGGGAATGTGCAGCCCCCATGTGGCACCGCGGCGCCTTGCGCTAGGAAGCTGCGCGGCGCGGGCGTCCCCCGGTGAGCGCGCCATTTGTCTCGCATGGTCAGGAGACCGAGCGCCCGATTGGCGGGTAGTCGCTCATCACTCGTACCGCCCATGCCGCTCCGCCGCCGTCACCAGGGCGCGGATGTTTTCGTCAGGCGTGTCGCGCCCGCACTGGTCGCCGGTGGAGAGGATGAACCCTCCGTCCGCGCCCGCCGCCTCGATCGCCTGGCGCGCGGCCTCCATGACCTGCCCCGGCGTGCCGCGCAGCATCACGTCGGTGGTATGCAGGTTGCCCATCAAGGCCAGGCGCTTGCCGAAGGTGCGCTTGATCTCGGCGAGGTCGCAGTCACCCATCGGCGGCGGCTCCAGCGGGTTGATGCAATCCAGAGCGGTCTCCTCGGCGCAGATGCGCACCAGCTCGCGCTCCTTGCCGCACGAATGGAGCATGGTCGGCACACCGGCCTCGCGCGCCATCCGCGTGGCTTGCTTCAACGTTGGCAGGCTCAACTCTCGAAAAGCGGCAGGGGTGTTCAAGGTCCACAACCCCGACGCCCCGAGCAGCAGAAAATCGGGCGCCGCGTCGAGCAGCATCTCGACCTGTCGCAGCGCATCTCGCTCCTGCCATGACACGAATTCCCTCAGCTCATCGGGATGATCCGCCCACGCGTAGGCCACCGCCTCCAGCCCGCGGTCAAACCAGCCGAACAGATCCTGGAACCCCGGCACACCGACACAGGCGCCCAGCGCGCCGTCTTCGCCCAAATAGTCGCGCATCTGCTCCAGGGGCGCGGGGTCATAGCCGGTGATCTCGGGAAAGAAGCAGCGCAGCTTGGGCAGGTCGGCCTTGAAGTCTTTGATCCACTTCCGCGTCGCCGTGGGTGGGTCGGCGATGTAGTACGTGGTCTCGGAAGTCAGATCGCCAGCCGGCGTGCAGCAGGTGGTGCGGGTGACGATGCGCTCATCGCTGCGCGAGACGGTCTCGCTCGTCCACTGGCGCTCATCGTGCTTGCGATGAAAGTGGACGGTGCCATAGGTGAACCATCCATCAATGCCAAAATGGCGGACTGCGTCCACGTATGCGCGCCACAATGGCGGGTCGCCGCGAAGGTAGATATCCCAGAAAGGCTTGCCGGTGAGGCGGCAAGGAATCATGTTCGAGATGTCAGGTGCGGCCGGGACGCGGTCGGGCTGCCCGCCGGTCATCGCGATCATCATGCGCTCGCGCGAGGTCATGCGCTTCTCTTCGCTGCGCCCCGCCGATTCCCTCGCATTGGCTTGGACCCGGATTATGCGTACGGGGTCGTGCTGGCACTGGGCGCGGGGGGTCGCCCCGCCGTCGCCGCGACGGCTATGGCGGGCAGGCTGACCCCGCGAGGTTTCGCGGCTTCAGCGAAGCCGCGCCCAACACGCGGCCTCAGAGCCTGCCCCTTGGCTATGCTCAGGACAAGCTGTGAGCGCAGCCGAACGGCGAGGCCGCGCCCGGTTGGAGCGTTCACCCGCCAGGTGAATGCTTCAGACTCCCGACGCATGATCCCGGTTCGAAGCAGCCCCGGCGCCGCAGCCCAGACGTTTCATCCTGCACAGGAACGCGCTTTCAGGTATCGAAATACCGGCGCTGAGGAGACTCGCCATGCGCTTGACGACGGGGCGCGGCCATGACCGCGATCTCGCAGCCTGTCTTCTGGTTGCGGTGATTGTCCTGCAATCGTGCGCTGCGCTCGCTGGCGCGCAAACAGAGACTACAGCGAAGGTGGTGTCTATGCCCTCGACCACAGGGGTGAACGATTTCTACGTCGGCAATCGGCCGCCGCTGCTGCCCAGCCCGCTCATCAAGCTGCCCGTCGGCGCCGTCCGGCCCGAGGGCTGGCTGCGGCATCAGATGGAGCTGATGGCCCAGGGCTTCTCCGGTCGCCTGACCGAGATCAGCCAGTGGTGCCGCTTCGACAAAAGCGCATGGGCAAGCGCGAAAGGGGAGGGCGATTTCGGCTGGGAGGAATTGCCCTACTGGCTGCGCGGGTTCACCGATTTGGCCTATGTGCTGCACGACGAGCGGCTCATCAGCGAGGCAAGACGATGGCTTGAAGGGATCATCTCGAGCCAGCAGCCCGATGGCTACTTCGGCACCCGCGCCAACCGCGAGGCCCCCGACCTGTGGCCCAACATGATCGTTCTTTACGCGTTGCGCTCTCATTACGAGGCCACCGGCGATGAGCGCGTCCTGCCGTTGATGACCGGGTATTTCCGCTGGCAGATGGCGATCCCCGTGGAGCGCTTGCTGCCTGAAAGCTGGCAGAAGTGGCGCGGCGGCGACAACCTCGACAGCATCTACTGGCTGTACAATCACACCGGCGAGCCCTGGCTCCTCGACCTCGCGCGCATCAATCACGAGCGCACCGCCGACTGGACCGGCGGCATTCCCACCTGGCACGGCGTCAACATCTGCCAGGGCTTCCGCGAGCCTGCCCAGTACTACCAGCAGGCCCACGATCCACGCTACCTGCAAGCAGCGCCGCGGAATTACGGCACAGTGATGGGGGAGTACGGCCAAGTCCCGGGTGGCATGTTTGGCGCCGACGAGAACTGCCGCCCCGGCTGCCGCGACCCGCGCCAGGCCGCCGAGACCTGCTCCATGGCCGAGTTGATGCACAGCTTCGAGATGCTGCTGGCGATCACCGGCGATCCGATGTGGGCCGATCGCTGCGAGGAGGTCGCGTTCAACTCGCTGCCCGCGTCCCAAGCGCCGGATTACAAGGGGCTGCACTATCTCACCGCGCCCAACATGGCGCAGCTCGACAAGGAGAACAAAAGCCCCGGCCTTCAGAATGGCGGCTGCATGTTGGCTTACAATCCCCATGACTACCGCTGCTGTCAACACAATATCGCCTTCGCCTGGCCCTACTTCGCGCAGCGCCTGTGGATGGCGACCCCGGGCAACGGACTGGCCGCGGTCTTCTACGCGCCCAGCGTCGTGGCGGCGAAAGTCGGCGACGGCGCCGAAGTTCGTATTACGGAAACCACCGACTATCCCTTCGGCGAAACCGTCGAGCTGCGGCTCGCCGCATCAAGGCGCGCCCGATTCCCGTTGCTCTTGCGCATCCCGCGCTGGTGCGAAAACGCGCGCATTGAGGTCAACCGCAGGGCCGTTGCCGCAGCCGCCGGTCCCCTATCCTGGGTCCGGCTGGAGCGAACCTGGCGCGACGGCGACGTGGTGCGCATCGCGCTGCCGATGGCGATTCGCGTGACCGGGTGGCGAGAAAACAAGAACGCCGTATCCGTGCATCGCGGCCCCTTGACCTACTCGCTCAGGATCGGCGAGAAGTGGGTGCGCTTCGGCGGCACCGACCAATGGCCCGCATACGAGGTCTTCCCGACGACGCCCTGGAACTATGGCTTGATCCTGGATGAGAGCGATCCCACGAGATCGTTCGCCGTGATCAAGAAACCCGGCCCCCTGGCTAATCAGCCGTTCGATGTCAACGCCGCCCCCATCGAGCTTACCGCGAAAGCGCGCAGAATCCCGCAGTGGCAGATGGATAGCGGCCTTGTCGGGGAGCTCCCAATGAGCCCGGCGAAAAGCGTCGAGCCGGTCGAGACGATTACCTTGATCCCCATGGGCTGCGCGCGACTCCGGATTTCGGCATTTCCGACGACCGGCGAAACCCCCGATGCCCGAGAGGGGGGCGCAAGCGGGCGGTAGGGATCGGAGCATCCGCAGATGGCGCAGATGACGCGGATCAGCCGCCGTCACCCTATCGCGCCCTCATCCGCGTTTATCCGCGTTGATCAGCGGCTAGGCGATTCGCGGCAGGCTGCGATCCAGAAGTCAACGATCTCGGGGTCGGTGGCATCGCAGATCGGGCTGCCGGTACCCATGATGAATGTGCCGTCGCGCCCGGCGGCGCCGATCTGCCGTGCCACCTCCTGCGCGATCGCCTGCCGCTCGCCTCGCAGCAGCAGATACGAATCGAAGTTCCCAAACAGGCACTGCTCGGGGCCGAGCTCCCGCCTGATGGCCGCGATCTCCAGGTCCACTCCTTTGCACCGCTCCTCGAACGAAAGCGCGTCGAAGCCCAGCGTCTTGATGGTCGGCAGCAGCGGCAGGATGTTGCCGGTATTGTAGAAGATTGATTTGAGGCCGGCCCGCGTGATCGCCCGCGCGTGTGCGCGATGAATGGGGGCTATCCAGTCGGCATACATCTCCGGCGATATGATGTCGGCCGAAGCGTAGGAATCCACCACAAAGCCGGCGTCATAGCCCAGGCGCGCCAGCCGGCCGGCCCGCCGCGGCACATCGGTCATGAACCTCTCGAGCATGTGGGCCGCCACTCGCGGCGCCTCGACCATCATGATCAGCGCCGTCTCCAGCCCGAGCGAATAGCACAATTGATGAAACCCGCCCCCGACGACCCCGGCCGTCAGGTAGCGATTACCGTAGTTCTCGACCAGCCAATCCGATGGCTCATCTGGGGCGTCCTCCTCGCTCGTTGCCGGCTGCGAATGGCCGCGCTCCTCCAACCAGCGGTCGGCGGCCTCGATGCTGGTTATCGGCTCGTGCAGTGCCCCGGTCGTCTTCGCGCTCTCTGGCATCGGCCGCCCGCGCTGGTCCACTTCGACCAGCCGCCGGCCTTCCATCAGGTACTCCCAGCGCTGCCCTGACGCCGGCTCGCTAATCAGCACGCGCCCCTCCTGCTCTTCGACCTCCTTGCCCTCAAGAAAACCGCTGCCGCCGCCAAGGCTGATGACCCAATCGCAGTCATGCCGCGCCTGCGCCGCGCGAATGATCTCCCGCCACGTGTCCCGCGCCCCGAGGCTCACCTGCCACACCGGCTTGCCCATCAATCGCCAGACATACTCCTCGCCCCAGAAGTATGGCGCCACTGGCACAGAGTCCGGCTTGCGCCCCTCCATCGCCGCCAGCATTCTCTCCTTCGGGGTCATCGGGATCTTGCGTTCAAGCGCAAACGGGTCCCCAAGACGCGATGGTCAGTCCCGCGAGAACCGCGCCTCGACGGTCGTCGGTCCCCCAAGCGCCGGCAGCTCGACCCATTCCTTCTGGGGGTCGAAGCTCTCCACGGCGCGCCCATTCACCGTCACCCCGATGAGGCGCGCCTTCTCGGGGTGACGGAACCGCAGTATGGTCCGTGCGGGCGGCTTGCGCCGCGGAGGATCTATCTGCGCAATGATGCGCTCGGCCCCCTCCACCGCTCGCATCCCAAAACTCATCGGCCCGAAGTGGGTCGCGGCGTGGCGGATGGCTACCCCTTCTTCGCTGCCCAGCCATTCTCGCGGCAGCCCGCGCCCGAGATAAAGCGTATCACCGTCCTCCTGGATGAACATCATCCTTAGCCACATCGCCACCATCGCCTCATCCGAGGTCTTGAAATGATCGCCCGCCCAGTCGGCGAGGGTGGGCAGCGGGTGCTCGGTCATCGCGCGGATATCCGCGCGCCAGCAGGCGGCGAAGCCGTTGAAGAACGCCCGCAGGAAGTGCTCGATCTGGTCGCGGAGCAAGTACGGCGGCGTGAAGTAGAGAAGATTGGGCTGCATGCTAAACCCGCCGCGGCTGAACCACTGCGAGTCGAAGTCATCCAACGGATAGTTGTAGGGCGCGTCGAGGTAGCGGTTGTCCTCGTAATCCTTCAGCACCCAGGTCGCTTCCTGGCTCTGCGGGTCGAGCACCGTCGTCACCAGGTTAATCGAACCTTCCAGCACCTCGCGAATCCATCCGAAGTCGCGCCCGCGCCAGTAAAGCCGCGATGGGTGATGCGGGACATAGCTTGCATCCCGCAGCCGCACCACCGGCGCGCGAATCATGGATTCGCGGAATCCGGCCAGCAGGTCCTCGCGATACGCCGCCGCCTCGCGCACCAGGCGCTCGCCCTGCGGATGGCCCGCCTCTGCCAGCACTTGCGCCGCGGCCGTCAAGCCCCGCGACGTCAGTGCGTTGGTCGAGAGCCAGTAGTAGTAATCGGTCACATCCTCCAGCGCCCCGGCGGGCAGAAAGCCGTACTCAAGCACCCGGCGCCCCTCGGCATCCGTGCGCTTGGTCGCCTGCCGCTCGCGGATGACCCACTCGCACCCCGCGATCAGCTTGTCCGCGATCCGCAGCAGCCATGCGCGATCGCCGGTGAACCGGTAGTGCTCGGCCAGGCCCCACAGCACCCACCCGTGGTGCTGGTTGTACCCGCCGTGCTCGTAGCCGCCCGATCCGTAGAACACCCCCGCTTGGCTTTGGAAGTTGCCGGGCAGGGGCACGGTGCCCTGATAATGCAGATAGGTCTCGAGGTGACGGCGCGCCTCGTCGTGCAGGCCGCGCCGGTCGAGCTCCATGATTTGCATGATCGCTTCGTTGGAGAAATTGCCGTAGCTGAACGAGCTCACCCGGCCCATTAGGCGCTCCACGCCGACTTCGCGATCGTCGTTTATCAGGATGTGCGTGAGGTGGGCGCGGTAGAAGTCGTTGATGTCTGGCACCGGGGTGACGATCTCGCTCGCCGCCGACACGCGATGCTCCCAAGAGCGGATGACCTCGGCGCGCTCGGTCTCGAAATCCTTGGCGCGCAGGCTCGCGATCTCGTCGGGGTTGAGCATGCTCATGAATGGCACCTTGAGCACGATCGAATGACTGGCCCTGCCCGCCAGCTCGAGAGCATACGTCAGCCCTTCGGCGGCCGCCGTGAGGCTCCCGGCGCCGCCCACATCCACCGTCATGCGCAGGCATTCTTTGGCTTCGGCGGACCAGACGAGATCGCCGTCAACCCGCAGCCGCTCGCGCCGTCCGCCCTGCGCTTGGTTGTGCGATATGCTGGAAACGCCACCGCTCGGGTAAAGCGTGAAGTGCAGAGGCTGCGCGACGGCAATCGGCGTATCAGCATTGTTCGTGAACTTGAGCCGCACGACGCAGGCGACCGGCGCATCGCCCGCGATTGCTCCGGCCACAATGCTTTGCGCGACCGGAACCGCGAACGCCTGGTCGCACACGTCGAGCGCCCCACGCGAGAATCGCGACTCGATGAGCGGCAGGTAACCGCGCTCGATGCGCCGGCCGCTGGGCTGCCAGTTGTCCCACCCGAAGCGCACTGCGAATGCGTCACCTTCCCACCCCAGCCGAGGCGTGTCCGACGCAGGCACGTCGCGGACAAAGCCCTTGCCGGCGAAAATGTCTCCGTTGGGGGCGACGCCGAACTTCTGGCGCCCACCTTCACAGCCGACAATAAAGTGCATCGGGTCCTTGGGCGGCTGCTCCCGTCGAGCCCGACTCAAGCTTTGCTCCGGTTCCGCCGCGATGGCGTCATAACGCGAAGCACCGCTGCGCAGCCTCCCGACCAGTTCCGGGGAATAGCGGACCTCCCAGGCGCTCTCGCTAATCAGAACCCCCAAGTCCGGAACCCAGATCGGGCGGCCTTCGTCCAGGTCGTCGGGCCGGAACGATACATTAAGCGTGGGCGAGCGCAAGGTCACAATCGTCTGGTCATAGGACTGCGGCGTCGGCTTCGCGCAGCTCACTTTCAGGCGCAATCGCCGATCATCCGGCTGCGGTCGGCGAGACTCCTCCAACCTTCCATTGTACACTTCGATGCGACCATCCCAGGCGGGGGCGGCGGCCTGCCCGCAGCCGGTCTCGATGGTGATCTCCCGGATGTGCAGCGGGGTGTCCGTGAAGACTTGCGTCTGCGCGACCCCTGGGCAGCCGGGCGGCAGCTCGATGCGCAATTGCATCGTCTCGCGGTAGGGGACGCTGAAATCAGTGAACTGTGGCAATTCGCGACGGGCGAGCGGCCAGAACGTGATGGTCGCCTGCCTCCCTTGCCTGCGCACGCTGACATCCGCCCGCGCCCATTCGCCGTTGAACCAGTCGTCGCGTCGCTTCCAGCCCACGCGCCCGATAACCCCTTTGGCGAGATCGGCGGCGGTCACCCGGTGCTCCGGCCAGAAGCGCCTCCAGTAGCTGACCGCGATCTCACCGCGCTGGGGCAGATCGCCTTCATCGGCGAAATGCAGCACGACACGATGGATGTCCCGCGGCTCCTCCCACCGGAACACGAGGGCGCGATTCCCCCGATCGTCCTCCCGATATGCGAATGGCGCGATGTCCAGGGTCATGTTGACTGCTCCTGCGTTGCCAGCCGCTAGTGCCCACAATCCGGTCAAGAGCCACGCGGCGCCACCAGCATGGTGACGGTACCTATGCCTATCAGCAAGCGAACGAGCTGGAAAAGGCAAGTCCACCCTCCCGTGCTCATGTTTGCTCCTCGCAGATGGCGAATTGATTTGGCGGCCTCTTTTCGATAAGGACTCCCCCCAACCTCTCCAGGCCGCGCCTCCAACCTTCCCACCTTACGCTTCTGCCTGCCACGGAGCGCGCAGGGTAAGGCTGCACTGCCTCGCCATCTGCAACCACCTGCGTCGAGTGTCATCGCCCCGGCCGGAGGCAGGATACCCGCTCACATCTCCAGAAGTCCAGCACGCCGAAGCCAGCCAACACAGAGCTTTGCAGGAGATGACACCATGGAGTTCAAGCCCGAATGGGAGGCCGCGAAACAGCGGCTTGCCGCCTGGTGGAGCGGGGAGGTCATCGGCCGCGTTGCCTTCCAGGTCGCGGCCCCGCGCGCCACGCCTGCCGTCAACGAGGTCGCAGTGCCCCCTGCCGAAGATATCGTCGCCCGATGGCTGCGGCCAGACTACAGGATTGCAGTCGCCGAGCGCGGCTTCGCCTCGACTTGGTTTGGCGGCGAGGCGTTCCCCTACTTCGATCCACATCTGGGGCCCGGCAGCCTGGCTCTCTACCTCGGCTGCGAGCCGGTTTTCGCCGAGGATACGGTGTGGTATCAGCCTTGCCTGGCGAATCTCAATGACGTACCGACGCTTGAGCTGAACCCTGACAACCCCTGGTGGCGGGCGACAAAGCTGCTCGTCGAGGAGGGAGTGCGACGCGGCCAGGGCAGGTATCTCACCGCTATCCCCGACCTCATCGAGAACCTCGATACCATCGCCAGCCTCCGCGGCACGCAGCAGCTTCTGTGGGATCTGGCCGATCGCCCGCAGCGGGTGCATCACCTCCAGGCGCAGGTCTTGGAGCTGTATTTTCGCTGCTACGATGAGCTCTACGCCCTGACCTCGGGCGGCGGCGATGGCTGCTGTTTCTCCGCCTTTCAGATCTGGGCGCCAGGGAAAATGGCCAAGCTTCAGTGCGATTTCTCAGCCATGATTTCGCCCATAATGTTCGAGGAGTTTGTGCTGCCATATCTGTCCGAGCAGTGTGAGCGCCTGGACTTCAGTGTCTATCATCTCGACGGAGGGGAGGCGGTGAAGCACCTGGATCTGATCCTCTCGATCCCCAAGCTCAGCGCGCTGCAATGGACCCCAGGCGTAAATCGCGCCGGCTGCGGCGCGCCCGAATGGTTCGACATCTACCGACGGGCGCGCAAAGCCGGGAAGTCGCTGCTGCTGGGCGGGGTTCAGCCACATGAAGCCCAGCGACTGGTGGAGGAGTTGGGCCCCGAGGGGCTCCTCCTAAGCGCCGGGGCCCCGTCGCAAGCCGAAGGCGAAGAGCTTCTTAAGGCCGCAGAGGCGTGGACGCAGCGGGGCAAGACCTGACGCGCTCGCTGATGTGGGGACCGGGTACGTCTTACTCGCCTCGGGGGCGCCGTGCCCGTGCGTCGTGCGCCGGCAACCGAATCCTTTCCTGGCGCCGGCAACCTCTTTTCCCTGCCTCCCGCCTATTTTGCACCATTTGCTCTTGACATTCGACCGAAAATGTGGGATATTACGCATGGCGATAGCAAATCGCCTGTAACGTGTAACGTGGAAAGCAGCAATCCTTCAAGCACCTCCCCTACGGTCAGCGCATGTGCGACCTCCTGCTTGCGGCTTGCACTTTCAGAAAGGAGCGCCGTACATGACTGGCAAAGTCAAGTGGTTCAATGAGAGCAAGGGATACGGCTTTATCGAGACCACCGAGGGTGATGTCTTCGTGCATCACTCCGCGATCCGGTCCGATGGGTTCCGTTCCCTGCGCGAGGGCCAGGAAGTGGAACTCGAAGTGACGCAGAGCGACAAAGGCCCGAAGGCCGCCAACGTCCGCCCGCTCTAGGACGCTGATCGCCTGTCGGCTGCAAGAAGCGCGGCCCCGGGATATGCTCCGGGGCCGCGTGCTTTACGGTACTTTCACCATCAAGCGCAATCGTCGAGTCCGCGCCAACGCGTCGCCTTTTCCGGCTCACTACGGCCCTGCGCGAAGGTGTGTACTCGCGGCGAATGGAATACCGCACGAGTGATGCTGAAGGGGGATGAACCACCATGCCCTTCTGCTCAAACTGCCGGGTCGAGTATGTGGGTAGCGCAACACGTTGCGCCGACTGCGGCGCCGAGCTTACGAGCTCGCTGCCGCACGGCGTGGCCGCCGCGGTTGACCTTGAGGCCATGCAGCCGGCCGAATTGTGCCAGGTGGATAATCAAGTGCAGTTGGATCTGATCGAGGCGCAGTTGCGCGCTGCGGGCATTCCGTCGGTGCGGCGGGCGCGAGCCGCCGCGCTCTTCGTGTCCGCATCGCGATTGGATGAGGCGCAGCGGGTCATGGCTGGCCAGCCTCCGGGGCCGCCCGCCGATACCGTGGGATTGTCCGAGCTGCACCGCGTCCGGTTCCAGTGCGCCCAGTGCGATAAGGTGATATCAATCAACCTGCTTGAAGAGCAGGTACCGGCGGCATGTTCCTGCGGCCACTTTTTCGATCTAGGGCGGGTGGGGCCACTGCTCGATCGCTATGCCGACATCGTCCGCGCACTGGCCGACGCCGATTTCGAGATCGAGCTCGAACTGCCCAAAGGCGAAGAGTGAGCAGCGATGACCGCGGATGAAAACGCGTCTGGCCACGGACAACGCCGAGGCCTGAAGGCCGTCACCCACCTTGAAAGCTGCTGTGCTCAGCGCTCTCAGCCGCCTCTGCGGTTGAATCCCCCGTTCGAGCGACGCTAACGCTTTCGCTCCAGCCACGGCTCAATCGGGATCTTCGCCTCGCTGCGAAACGGCAGCTCCACCCGCCGCCCGCGGGCCGCGGATTCATACGCCGCCATGATGATCTCAAGCACCGCGCGCCCGTCTTCTCCAGTTTCGAGGGGCGAGCTCCCGCTCCTCACGCAGTCCACGAAATGCGTCAGCTCTTGCGGAAAGCCGTAGTTCCACGCCTCCTCGAAAACGGTGAAAGTCCAGCCCTTGGTCTCGGGCGCCTTCTCCACTGCGTAACCATAGCCGACCGCGCTGTAAGTCTCCAGCGCGTTGCCGCGCAGCAGGTCGGCGTAGGTTACGCCATCCGAGCCATAGATCTCCGCGCGGTCATCCATGCCGCCGCGCCGCGCCCAACTTTCCTCGGCCATCCCGACCGCGTCTCCCTCAAACTCGACGATTGCGATCGCGTTATCATCCCCGCGCGTCAGATCGCCGTGCACGTAGGTGCCCATTTGCGCCGAGACCGCCACCGCCTTCGGCTTGCCCAGCACCCAGCGGAAAAACTCGACGGCATGGCAGCCCATGTCCAGCATGACGCCTCCGCCCGAGCGCTCGACCTCCCAAAACCAATCGCGGTGCGGCCCGAAGTGCTTCTCGCTCTGCTTCACCAGATAGACCTTACCCAGCGCCCCTTCGTCCACGAGCTGCTTGGCGCGCACGTACTTAGGCGCAAAGCACAACTCCTCGGCGTACATCAAGTGCACCCCGGCCTGCCCACATGCCGCGATCATGCGATCCGCCTGCTCCAGGTTGAGGCACAGCGGCTTCTCGCAGATAACGTGCTTGCCGGCGGCGGCGGCGTCAACCGTCACCTGCGCATGCAGATGATTTGGCAGGCACAGGTCCGCAATCTGCACTTCGTCGAGCTCCAAAGCCTTGCGCCAGTCCGTGAACCAGCGCGGAATGCCGAAGCGTTCCGCAAAAGCGCGCGTCCGCGCCGCGTCGCGCCCCACCACGCCCGCGATCCGCGCCTGGGGCACGAACCGGCGATAGCAATCCGCGTGGATCTCCGCGGCAAAGCCGCATCCGACAACAGCGATCCCAACCTGATCCATGTTTTCCCCTCCTGCCCGCGAAGCCGCGGCGCGCCAAGCATCAAGGTTGCAGCTTGCCGCCAGCGGCCGCCGCCATCTATCCGGCGCGCCCCGCCCGGAAGCTCCATCGCACTTTCGCCGCTCGCCCCGCGGTGCCTTTCCTTTCCTTGACAGCGCAACAACGGTAAACCTATAATGGCACCAGTGGCTCTGTCATCTGCTCCCAGGTCGCCATCCCCTCGGAGGTCCGATTGAACATCTGCGTTATCGGCATGGGCTACGTCGGATTGGTCACTGCTGCCGTCTTTGCCGACCTCGGCAATGACGTCGTGGGCGCCGACATTGATGCCGCCAAGATCGAGCTCCTGTGCGCCGGAGAGTGCCCCATTTACGAGCCGGGGCTGCAGGAGATGTTGTGCCGCAACCTGGAGGAAAGGCGCATCTCGTTCACCACGGACACCCCGGCGGCGGTGGCCGCTTGCGAGGTGATCTTCATCGCCGTCAGCACCCCACCGGGCCCGGACGGCCTGCCTGACCTCGACCAGGTGCGGGCGGCAGCCCGGGATATCGCGCGCGGCTTGATCGGCCACAAGATCGTCGTCAATAAGAGCACCGTCCCCGTCGGCACCGGCGACCTGGTGGCCCGCATCCTGGCCGAGCACGGCCCCGCGGACGCCCGCTTCGATGTCTGCTCCAACCCCGAGTTTCTGCGCGAAGGCTCTGCCATCGAAGACACGCTCATGCCCGATCGCATCGTCATCGGGGTCTCAAATCACCGGGCGGCGGAGAGGTTGCTGGAGCTGTATTCGCCCCTCGAGCGCCCCACCATCATCACTGACGTCGCCAGCGCCGAGATGATCAAGTATGCGAGCAACTCTTTCCTCGCCACCAAGATCTCGTTCATCAATGTCATCGCTGATATCTGCGAGCAGGTGGGCGCGGATGTCGCCGCCGTCGCGCACGGCGTGGGCGCGGACCGGCGCATCGGGCACGAGTTCCTTCAGCCCGGCCTGGGTTACGGCGGCTCCTGTTTTCCCAAGGACGCGGAGTCACTTATCGCCATCGCTGCCGCCCACGGCTGCGACGTTGCGCTGTTGCGCGCCGTGCAGGAGGTCAACCGCGCCCGCGTCCGCCGCTTTGTCGAGCGCATGATCCAGGTCATGGGCAGCTTGAGGGGCAAGACCATCGGCGTGCTTGGCCTCTCGTTCAAGCCCAACACCGACGACCTGAGAGGGGCAAAGGCCATCGAGTTGATCCGCGCGCTGCTGGATGAGGGCGCTTCGGTGAAGGCGTTTGACCCGGTGGCGATGAAGAAGTGCGCTGCCTTGCTGCCCCAGGTGCAATACGCCGAAAGCGTTTACGAGCTCGCCCGCGGCTGCCATGCCCTGGCGGTGGCCACCGAATGGAACGAGTTCAAACTGTTCAACCTCGCCCGCATCAAGGACCTGATGGCCGAGCCGGTGATCTTCGACGGCAGGAATATCCTGGCGCCCGAGAAAGTCCGCGCCTTGGGCTTTCGCTATTACAGCGTTGGCCGCCCTTGAGCCGGCCCTCCCCGGATCATGGCAACCTTAACCGCTGAGTCCGCGCCTATCGCCTCTCGCCAGCGCTTGCTCTGGCTTGGCGTAATCATTGCATTGATCGTCGGCTTGCCCTTCCTCGCCAAGCCCTTCCACATTGACGATACCGTGGTGCTGGCGATCGCCCGCAACGTTACGCATGATCCCCTGCGTCCGTTCGCCGGCTCCATCAACTGGTTCGGGGATCCCAGGCCCATCTTCGAGGAGACCACCAACCCGCCGCTCGTCTCCTACTATCTCGCACCTGTGGTCGCTCGCTTCGGCTTCGCCGAAGTGCCGCTGCACGTCGCTATGCTTCTGTTCCTCTTAATCCTGGCGCTCGCGACCGCGGCGCTGAGCCGGCGCTTCGCCCACGCTTCGGCATGGCCGGTGCTGTTCGTCATGCTGTCACCGGCAGTGGTGGTGTCGAACAACGTCATGCGCGATGTGCCCCTGGCCGCGCTCTCGGCGGCCGCGGCGGCGCTCTTCGTAATCGGCGTTGACCGGCGAAGCTGGCCGCTCGCCGTGGCCGGGTCGCTGGTCGCGGGCATGGCCCTGCTCACGAAGTATTCGGGGGCCGCGCTGCTGCCGGTGCTCGCGCTCTACGCGATATTGCAGCGCCGCGGGCGGTATGCTTTCTCCCTCGCGGCGGCGCTCGCCCTGCTGGGGCTGTGGTCACTTGACACTCAGCTCGTCCACGGGCGCGTCCATCTCGCCTATCTCATGGCCGAGCGCCGCGGCGACCTTGAGTGGTCAGATCGCTTTTACAGCGGCCTGGTCGTCATTGGCGCCTGCCTTTTTCTCTTGCCCGCGCTGGTCGTGCATGTGGTGCGCCGCAGGCGGTTCTGGCTCCTCGGCGGCGCGGCGGCGGCGGCGGGGCTGGTTTTCGTCGGCGCCCGCATGCATTACCAGGGGCCAGTCGGTTGGCAGTACGGTCTGTGGCTGACGACCGGCGCGGCGCTCACATTCGTGGTCATCGTCCCTGCGCTCGCCTCCGCGCCCCGCGGCGTGTCGCGCGGCCGCCCCGATGCCGCCGACACCCTTTTCCTGGCGCTGTGGGCGGGCGGAATCCTTCTGTTCACGGTGTTCTTCGTCATGTTCCAGGCGGTGCGCCATATCATTCCGGCGATCGTCCCGTTGGCGATACTGGGGACGCGGCTACTGGTGCAGGACGAAGGTTCGCGCTGGCGCCATGCCTTGCTCGGCGTGCTCCTGGCCGCCCAGGCCGTGGTCGCCTTCGCGGTCGGCGCCGCCGATTATGAGTACGCCGCAACCTATCGTGATTTCGCCCGCCAAGCGCGCGACCGGCTCATCGGGCCGGGCCGCGAGGTGTGGTTTGCGGGTAATTGGGGCTGGCAGCGCTACGCGCTCTCGGCCGGCTTCACGCTCATCGCCGAGCACGGCCGGCTGCCGCGTCCCGGCGACCTGGTGATCATTCCCGATCGCGTGCACAAGGGGCCTTTGCCTCAGGGCTTGAATCTGATTGAAATCGAGCATAAGACCTACCAGGGCCGAGTGCCGATTCACACCATGGACGGTTCCGTCGGCGTGAGCTTCTACGCCACCAGCGGAGACAGCGTGCCCTACGCGTTCACCCGCGAGCGCGCATTGGAGACGTTGCGTGTCTTCCGCGTCGCATCCATTGCTACTCTGCGAAGTGCCTACTCCGCCGAAGCAGCTTCGGCTGCGAAGGCTGGAAGCGAAGCTCCTTCGCTACGAAGCACGAGCCAAAGGCCCAGGTCGTGAGCGACGACACCACTCTGCCCACCGCCGGTCCCGAATGTCAACAGGTGACGACCGCCGTGACCTGCGCCAACCTGTCCCTTGTCGTTCCCGTCCGCGATGAGGCCGACAACGTCGTCCCCTTGTACCAGCAGATGGCCGCGGTTATGCTCGATGTGGGCGGCGCCTGGGAATTGATCTTCATTGACGACGGCAGCGCCGACGCCACCTACCAGCGCCTGCGCGAACTCCATGCGCAGCACTCCGAGGTGCGCGTCATTCGCTTTGTTCGCAACTTCGGCAAATCCGCCGCCCTCGCCGCGGGCTTCGCCGCTGCTCGCGGCACTATCATTTTCACCCTCGACGGCGACCTGCAAGACGATCCGCGCGAGATCCCGCGCTTTCTCGCCGCGCTCGACCAGGGCCTCGACCTGGTCTGCGGTTGGAAACGCAAGCGCCTCGACCCCATCGGCAAGCGCATCGCCTCCCGTATCTTCAACTGGACGATGGCGCGTCTCACCGGGCTTGGCCTGCACGATACCAACTGCGGGTTCAAGGTCTATCGCGCCGAGGTTGCTCGCGGCCTGAAGCTCCGCCGCGGCCTTCACCGCTTCATCCCTTTCCTGGCGAAGGCCAAGGGCTATCGCATCGGCGAGATCGTCGTCGCCCACCGCGCGCGGCTGCACGGGCGATCCAAGTACGGATGGGAGCGCATTCCGCAGGCGCTGGTGGACATCCACCTCGCATGGCTCATCGCCCGCGGCATCGAGCGCCCGTCGCTTGTCTTTGGCGTGCCGGGCGCGGCGCTGCTCATCTTGGGCGCGCTCGGCATCGGCGGCGCCGCAGGTCTCGCCTCCCCGGTGCGATGGCTGTTGGCGGCCCCGCTCGTGCTTCGTAGCGAAGGAGCTTGGCTACTTCGCAGAGTAGCAAGTGTATTGGGGGCCCTTGTGGGCGGTGATCTTCTTCTCATGGCGCTACTCACCACCCGCGCTCTGGCCCGCGAACCCGAAGGCGTTTCCTACTCCATCGCGGAGCGCCTCGACTGAATGGCCGCCCTGTCCAACGAGCAGACCCCTGGCCGCCTCAAGGCGATCGCCGCGGTCGTGCAAACCATCCTGCTGGTGGCGGCCATCGCCTACATCGTCTGGATCCTCGCCGGGCAATGGCAGTCGCTGCGGCGGCATGTGTGGACGCTTCAGGCGGCGCCGGTGGTGCTCTCGCTGCCGCTTGCCGCGGGGTGGTTTCTGGGCCGCGCCTGGCTGTGGCAGCGCATACTCCAGTGCTTTGGTTTTCCCCTCGCTTACCGCCGCACGTTTCGCACTTTCATCCTCGCCGAATTGAGCCGCTACCTGCCCGGCACCGTGTGGCACGTCTTTGGCCGCTCTTACTACGCCAGTCGCCAGGGTGTGCCGGCGGCGGTCACTTTGACCGCCATGGTTCTGGAAATGGCTCTCGTCGCGCTCACCGCGGTTGCCTTTTTCCCGCTGCGCGCCGTCGGCGCCAGCCGGCTGTTCCAGGAGCTGGCGATCTGGTCAGCCGCAGCCGCGCTCGTGGTGCTTGTCATCGCGCATCCTCGCGCCATCGTCCCTCTGGTCAACCTTGCGTTGCGGCGCCTGGGAAAGCCCGTCATCCACGCCCGGCTTCGCTACGGTGACATTACCGGCATGTTCGGCTTGTGCATTCTGATGTGGGTTAGTCTGTGCGCGGGGTTTGTGCTGCTTGCGTCCAGCATCGCCCCCACCGCCGCGCGCAGCGCTATCCCCGTCGCCGCCTCTTTCCCGGCGGCGTGGTTTGTGGGACTTGTCGCCATCGCCGCACCGGGCGGGCTGGGAGTGCGCGAGGGGGTGCTCGCGGCGCTCCTGGCCGGGCTGCTGCCGGCAGGCATGGGGGTCGTGGTCGCGATTGCGTCGCGCCTGTGGCTCACCGGCATCGAACTGCTCTGCGCGGTCGTCGCCTGGCGCATCCACGAGTGAGCGCAACCGCACTAGCCGCTCGGCTCCTCCAGGATGTTGCACTGGGTGATCGTGACCCCGGCAGCCGTTTGCGCGATGCGCAGGGTCTTGACCTCGAACGGACGAAAATCCAGCGCTGCCGGTTCCGCACCGCCGGCGATCCGCAGGGTCGCGCGAGTGCGCCGCCCCAGGGTTTCGTTGAGGCGCACAATCAGGTCTTCTCCCTCGTCAGCTTTCTTCAGCGCCGCCAGCGCCACCGTCTCCGGCTTCACCTCCAGCAGCGATTCAACCGCGGAGGGCGTATCGGGCTCTGGCGTCGGCTGGTGGTACATGAAAAACGGCTCCAGGGGCAAGTTCAGCTCCATTGCCGCCGGGATGAGCGCCTTCGCCACCACCGCCGGCTCGCCCCACAGTAATCGGAAGCGAAAATCGTGCTGCCCCTGGTCCATGTAGGTGTGACATTCATCTGCTCGCGCGGGCGCGTCACCAAACCGGCAATGCACTGCCCCGCGCACCAGGCTCAGCCCGAGCTCGCCATCCCCGGTGGCGTGGAAACCATATTGCCCATCATTGGCGACGCCAACTGCGAGCCGATCGCCCCCGCGCTCCTCCAATCGCACCCAGCGCCCGCCCACGTTCTCGGTTCCATCAACCGGGCGCTCGATGGCCGCAAAAGGGACCTCGCAGACTGCCCGGCAGTCTCTTAATCGCAGCGGCAGCACCCACTTCAGACATCGCCGCCGCTCCTGCCAGTGAACGCGCAGGCTGGCATCCACGTAAGGCAGATCCGCGTAAAAAGTGAACTGCTGACATATCCGCGACCGCCGCCACCCCAGCAGCGATTGCACGGTGACGCTGACGCTGCCGCGAAACAATAGGTGCAGCGCTGGCGCCTGGCTCCGCTCTTCTCCCGCCCAGCGGGCCACCTCCAGCGCCGATAAGGGGGCAAACTCTCCCACCCGGGTGCTGAAGTTGACGTTCTCCTCTCCGCCCCAGGCATCCAGGGTGTCCTTCATCATCACGGGCAGCACATTGCCCCTGAGCAATTCGCGGCCCGTGCGCCGCTCCTTTAATGAGGCAAGGCCCCCGGTGGAGCGCAGAAACCTCGCGCGCACCCAGCGATTCTCGATGGTGATCACGGCCTTCGTTTCCTTCACCACCAGCGGCGATGCGCTCGCGGCCGGCTGCTCATCACGCCGAACCTCGTAGCGACGCACTGACAGGGCCGGCGCCTGCGCCACAAACGAGACATTGCGAAACCAGGCGCCCGCGGTTCGCTCATAGACTCCGCCGGTGTCGTCGGATGCGATCTTGCGGCCGCGGTCATCGTAGAGTGCGAAAGGCGCTCGCTGCCGCGGCGGCATGTAGCTCATCAGAAAGTCGAGGCTCACGGGTGCGGTCATCGCCGATGCGTGAGGGTTGAACACGTAAAGCGGAATGACGCCCGGCCGCGGCGCCACATCGGGCAGCAGCGCCAGTTGCGCATCCAATCGCAGCCGCCGGCAGATGTCGGCGGAGCGCCCGAAGATCTCCATCACATCATGCAGGGACGCCCCCTCCGCCGCCGATCCGGCCATGATGTCATGAAACGTGTTGAATGCGAGCGCCTTCCACGCTTGCTCCAGTTCAGCCTGCGGGTATTGGCGCCCCCGGCTGCGCCACGCTACCGCCGACCAGCGCTCCGCTGACGCAAGCAGCGCTTCGCCGCGGCGCATGGCGCGCTTGATGGGCGACATGGAGGTGTAGCAGCCGGCAAAGCTGCGCTGCAAGTCGCCCGTGTGGACGGGATACTGGGAAAGCTCCTTAAGGGTGGCGAGATAGGCTTCCGGAGTGCTATGGCGAACCTCGACATCTTCAGTTTCCGCGAACAGCGAGCGGAGCAGGTCGAGATCCCTGCGCGTGGGACCGCCGCCGTGATCGCCCAGGCCCCACAGCACCAGCACCTCCGCGCCTGTTTCGCGCGCCAGCGCTACGCCCCTGCGCGCGCTCTCGATCGCCGTGCCCTCGAATGTGCCGTACCACCCCGCGGGTGGTCGCAGCGCCAGCACCTGCGAACCATCGAGGCCCCGCCACCGATACTGCGCCGCCGGCAGGCGCAGCAGATTCGCCCCCGGGCGACAGTGGACATAGAGCCGGTACCCCGCCTGCCGCAGCAGTTGCGGCAGGCTCCCGTTGTGCCCGAATGAATCGAAGTTGTAAGCGACCTGCGGGCGCACCCCGAACCTGCTGGCGAAATAGCGTCGGCCGGCCGCGATCAATCGCACCAACGTCTCGCCCCCAGGCATGTTGCAGTCTGGCTGCAAGTACCAGCCGCCGGAGATGTGCCAGCGTCCCTGCTTGACCAACGTCTGGATGCGGGCGAAGAGCGCTGGATCGTGGCGCTCCACCCACTCGTAGAGCACGCTCTCATTGTGATTGAATATGAACTCCGGGTACTCATCCAGAAAATCCGCCGCGGTGCGAAAAGTGGAGATCGCTTCCCGCGCGCCCTCCTCCCACTGCCACATCCAGATGGGGTCTATGTGTGCATTGCATACCAGGTGAACTACCGGCCTGCGCTCGCGCATCTATGTCCCTCCGTCGCGATTCCGGGCGTCTTGCCCGCCACGAGGCAGTTATCTTCGCCGGCCGCGCGCGGCTCCCCTGCGGCTCCAACCCCGCGCTGCGCCTGATCTGCCGGCGCAGGGCGCTGCCTGTCGCGCCCTCGCAGGTAAGGCGGCGCGGCGGGTCGAAGTGAACCCATCAGCCGCGAAAAGTGGCGCCATGACCGAGACTTGCAGCTTAAAGGGCTGACACTCATGCGAAATCTCATGCGGGCAGTCTTGTGGCTCGCGCTGCTGGTGCTGGTGCTGCTGGTGATCGCCGCCGGCGGGTTCTGGCTGTGGTTCTTCTCACCCAAGACCCAGACGGCGACCATTCAGCGCTATGGGCCGTTCCGCAAGGCGTGGCGGGCGGGATCGCTGGCCCAGGCCGAGGCCGCGCCGCTCACCGCAGGAGTGGCGGTGGTTGACATCACTCCACCGTTGGGCACGCCCCTGGGCGGGTATGGCGCCCGCCGCGGTCGGCCCTCCACCGGGGTCCATGACGCTCTCTATGCCAAGGCCCTGGTTCTCGACAATGGCAGCGAGCGCATCGCCATCATCACCTGCGATCTCATCGGCGTCAGCAAAGCGGTCAAACGGCAAGTTCTCAAGCGCGTGGGCCGGGCTGCGGGTCTGGATGACGCGCACTTGCTCATCTGCGCCAGCCACACCCATTCCGGTCCCGGCGCGCTTTCGCCCGAATTTGCCTGGCAGCTCGCCATGGGCCGCTACAATGCGCGCCTGCGCGCCGACCTCGTGAATCGCATCTCCGGCGTCGTCATCCGCGCCAATGGCGCCCGCCGGCCCGCCAGCATCGGCTGGGGCCTCACCACCGCACCCGAATTCGTCTCTGATCGCCGCAACGAAGACCCCGAACCCGTAACCGACCCGCAGTTGTTCGTGATCCGCGTGGACGGACAGGACAGCAAGCCCATCGCCGCCCTGGTCAATTTCGCAGCTCACGGGACCTGCCTCGGCCCCGACAACATGCTCGTTTCCGCCGATTTTCCGGGTTACCTCCAGCGCCGCGTGGAGGCCGACATCGGCGACGGCGTGGTGGCCATGTTCGCCAACGGCGCCCAGGGCGACCAGGCGCCCCGCTCACCCGCCGGCAAGCGCGGATACGCTGCGGCAAAGGACGTCGGCTTCGGGCTGGCGGATCGCGCCCTCGACCTCTATCGCGCGATTCGCACGCAGGAAATGGCGAAGCTTGCGGCTGTTTCGTATCCAGTAAGGCTGCCCCTGACCTTCACCTCTTTCCTCTCGACCACTTTCACGGAAATCCAGGGCATGAGCATTGCCGGGCTGGGCATTATGGCGGTGCCAGGCGAGATGACCGCTCCGCTGGGCATCGAGCTCAAGGAGCAGGCCAGGCGTCTCGGCTTCTCGCAGCCGTGCATCTTCGGCCTCGCCAATGACCACATCGGCTACATCCTCACCGAGTCGCAATACTTGCGCGGCGGGTACGAGCGCATGGTATCCGGCTATGGCCCGGGGCTCGGTAGGTTCGTCAAAGCCGCCTTCGCTGGCCCCTTGATGCAGCTCGCGGTTATCACCAGCGACATCTCGCCCATGGTCGAAGACGAGCTTGGCCGGCGCACCTGCGGTCCCGCCCGGGCATACCACAATCACGGCCAGTGGGTGCTGGAGCTATCGGGCAATCCCTACGAAATGGGCTATCGCCACGGCGCCCTGGTAAAACCCGAGTTTCGCAAAGCGCTGGCGCGATTGCGCGAGGCTGCCGGGCGCGAGAATCGAATCCCCGGCGGCATGAAGGCCGCGCTGTTCGTGGCGCGGCGGCCCGAGCACATGCTGGAGCGCCATCTGCCGCCGGAGTACGTGCTTGAGATTCACGGCCTTGCCGATGGCCTGGGCCTGGATTACGACACGACGTTGTTCTTGCAGGTGATGCTCGCCATCGTCGAGCAGCCCAATCCCCAGAAGATGCTCGGCCTGGGCGCCAGTTGCTCGAACATAGTCGCATTTGGCACAGCGACGCGCGACGGCGAGATCATCCACGGGCGCAACCTCGACTGGGGCATGGGCGAAGTCCTCCCTCAGATCGCCACCGTCGCATTCTATGACCCCACTGCGGGACACAGTTTCGTGGCCGTCAACTGGGCAGGGATGGTGGGCTGTCTCACCGCGATGAATGACGCCGGGCTGTGCATCGGCGAGGAGAGCGTGGCTTCGCCGCGCGACACCTCGCTTGACGGCAAGCCGCTGTTTATGCTCATCCGCGAGGCGATCCAATACTCGGGCTCGCTCGCCGAGGCGGTGAAATCGGTCACCGACTCGCCGGGCACGTGCGGCTATCACGTGACCATCTGCGACGGGAAAGCGCGCGATGCGCGCACGGTGGAGCTGACCGCGCATCACCATGCCGTACGCGTGCCACAGGAGGGCTTGCTCTTTGGCTGCGTTGCGGAGCGGTGGCCGGAGCTGTTCGAGGACGGGGTCATGCCCCATCCCGATATCGCCCGCGCCGACTCCAGCAGCGATTCGCGCTATGCCCGGCTGCGCGGCCTCGCAGCCGACAATTACGGCCGCATTGATGCCGCGCATATGGCGGAGTTTCTACGCGACAGGATAGACCCGCGCACCGGCCAGCCGGGGTCATCGGGGCATTCGGTGTGCAATTCCTCGACCTTGCACAGCGTGGTCATGCGCCCCGGGCGGCAGGATTTGTGGGTCGCGCAGGGGCAAATGCCGGCGCCGGCAGGCGAGTATGTCCACTACGACCTGCGGCAGGTGTTTACGCGGATGCGGTGAGCTCATGCCCCGGCCCTGGTTCTCGGTGGCGCCGACTCAGGCACTGAGGCCGGCGGCTGCGCCCCAACCCGTCTGCGCCGCGCCATCAAGCCGCAGGTTACGGTTCCCAGAGCAAGCCCCGCGACCACGAGCAGTATCGCCAGCGCCGAGACTCCCGGATCCACCGCCATATCCGCAACCACCATCATCGCCGCATAGGGCAGCGCGACGAAGAATCCGGGCTGCGCTCGCCGCGCGTAAACGCCGCACACCAGCCCTCCCAGCACAAATGGCAGCAGGTGCCACGCATTGGGCGGGAAGAAATGCGCCTGGAACGGCCATGCTAGCAGCACGTGCCCCACGCCCTGGGCGATAAGCCCAAGCACCAATCCCTGCAAAGTCCGCAGCATAATCGCGCTCCCACCGTAGCCTTCTGTAAGCGCGGCGCCGTTCCTGCCGCCGCCACCAGCGCGCAAGCGCGGACTCTCCGGCTCGTGGGCGGCGGTGCTCCCGTCGCACAGGAATCCCCGAGCCGCCGGTTGAATGGTGAGGGGCTCGCAAACACCGCACAAGGAGTTAGTCATGCCCAAAATCCAACGTGATGCTGCCACCGACCTTTACCCGGTGCCCGTCGTGGTTGTCAGTTGCGCTGACGCCGCTGGAAAACCAAACCTGGTGACTCTCGCCTGGGTCGGCACCGTTTGCTCCGAGCCGCCGATGCTCAGCATCGCGGTGCGGCCGGGGCGGTTTTCTCATCCCATCATCAAGCAGAGTCGCGAGTTCGTGGTCAATATCCCCCGCGCGGATCAGGCCAAGGCCGTGGACATGTGCGGCATGATCTCCGGCCGCTCGCACGACAAGTTCGCGGCTGCGGGCCTGACTCCAGAGCCCGCGATGTTCGTGAAAGCGCCGCTCATAGAGGAATTCCCGGTCAATATCGAGTGCCGCGTGCGCGAGACTTTGAGCCTGGGATCGCACGACCTCTTCATCGCCGAGATTCTATGCGTTCATGTGGACGAGGAAGCGCTCGATGAGGCGGGCAACCTCGCGGCCGAGAAGCTCAAGCCGCTGGCCTTCGTCAGCGGCGAGTATTATGCCCTGGGCAAGCTCGTGGGCGCCCACGGCTTTTCGAGTGAGTAGGGAAGCCGCGCGCCGCTCTTGACATATCTCCTGGCGCCTCGTAGAATGACGGCGCTCTACGGACGCGGCGCTGGTTCGTTCCTTGACCGCGCACGAGGTGCGCCCGCTCCATCGTTGCCGCAGTTCGGAACAGGAAGCGGGGTCTCGTGCGTCCCATCCTACGCGCAACTACCCGCTGCCGGGCCAACACGCACCACTCAGGAGGAATGCTCATGGCTGTAAGAATCGGCATCAACGGCTTTGGCCGCATCGGCCGCCAGGTCTTCAAAGCCCTGCTCGAGAAGTATCCGGGGCACGAGGTCGTCGCCATCAACGATGTCACCGATCCCCATACCAACGCCCACCTGCTCAAGTACGACAGCAACTACGGCATTTTCGACGCCACCGTCGAGGCCAAGGCCGATGCCCTGGTAGTCAACGGCAAGGCGGTGAAAGTCCTGTGCGAAAAAGACCCCGCCAAGCTGCCGTGGAAGGATTTGGGCGTCAGCCTGGTGCTTGAGTGCACCGGCGTGTTCACCGATGTCGAAAAGGCCAGGGCGCACATCACCGGCGGCGGCGCCAGGAAAGTCATCATCAGCGCGCCGGCCAAGGGCGATTGCCCAACCATCGTCCTCGGCGTCAACGAGAATGCCTACGACCCCGCCAAGCACGATATCGTCTCCAACGCCTCCTGCACCACCAACTGCCTGGCCCCGGTGTGCAAGGTGCTCCAGGACGGTTTTGGCATCGAAGTCGGATTCATGACCACCATTCACTCTTACACCAACGACCAGCGCATCCTCGACCTGCCGCACACGGATCTGCGGCGGGCGCGCGCGGCGGCGCTCAACATCATCCCCACCAGCACCGGCGCCGCCAAGGCGCTGCACCTGGTTATCCCCGAGCTTAAGGGCAAGATGAACGGCATTTCCTTGCGCGTGCCCACGCCCACCGTGTCGCTGGTGGACCTGGTTTGCACCCTGGGCAAGGAGGCGACTGTCGAGTCCATCAACGCCGCCTACCGCGAGGCCGCCGCGGGGCCGATGAAGGGCATCCTGGAATACACCGAGGAAGAGCTGGTCTCGATGGACTTCAAGGGCAATGAGCACTCCGCCATCTTCGACGCCGGCCAGACGATGGTGCTTGCCGGGCGCGCTGCCAAGGTGCTCGCCTGGTATGACAACGAGTGGGCCTATTCGGTGCGGCTGGCGGACCTTGCAGAGTTCATGGCGAAGAAGATGTAAGTCATATTTGGTTTTCTGGAGCCGCGGCGCAAGCCGCGGCTCCACACGTGTGTGTCCATACCGGTACGCTGCCCGACGACGCGCAAGGCTGCTGGCGCGGCGGATGAGGAGGGAGGCGATGAAGAAAACCATCGAGGATGTCAATCCCAATGGCAAGCGCGTGCTGGTGCGCGTAGACTTCAACGTTCCCCTCAACGAGCAGGGCCAGATCACCGACGAGACGCGGATAGTGGCCTCACTGCCGACGATCAGATATCTGATTGGCCGGGGCGCGCGGGTTATTCTTGTCTCCCATCTGGGGCGGCCCAAGGGCGTGGACGAAAAGCTGCGCATGGACGTGGTGGCTAAGGCGCTCCAGCAGCATCTCGGCCAGCCGGTGAAGAAAGTGGATGACTGCATCGGCCCTAAGGTCGAACAGGCGGCGGCCGAGCTGCGCCCAGGCGAGGTGCTGCTGCTCGAGAACGTCCGCTTCCACCCCGAGGAAGAGAAAAACGACCCCGAGTTCGCCCAGGCGCTGGCCAAGCTCGCGGACATCTATGTCAACGACGCCTTCGGCACCGCCCATCGGGCTCACGCCTCCACCGCGGGCATCGTGGACTATGTGCATCCCGCGGTCGCCGGCCTCTTGCTCAGCCGCGAGATCGAGGTCATGGGCAAGGCCCTCAATAGCCCGGACCGCCCATTCGTGGCGATCCTCGGCGGCGCCAAGGTCGAGGACAAGATACCGGTGGTCGAGAATCTCATCGGCAAGGTTGACGTTTTGCTTCTGGGCGGCGGCATGGCCTACACGTTCTTCAAGGCCAAGGGCTGGGAAATCGGCCGCTCCCTGCTCGATGAGAAGCACGTGGACATGGCGCGGCAACTGATGGAGAATGCTGATCGCGCCGGCCTCCACTGGGAGCTCCCGACCGACATCGTCATCGCCACCGAGATCAGCGATACTGCCGAGCGCAAAGTCGTTCCCGCCAACGCCATCCCGCCCGACTGGATGGGCCTCGACATCGGCCCGCAGACGACGGAAAGCTACGCCAAGGCCATCGCCAGCGCCGCCACCGTGATCTGGAACGGGCCGATGGGAGTTTTCGAGCGCGAAGCTTTTGCCGAGGGCACACGCGCCATCGCCCGCGCCATGGCGGAATCGAAGGCCACCACCATCGTCGGCGGCGGCGATACCGCGGCGGCGGTGGAGCAGATGGGTTTCCCCGACGACATGACCCACATCTCCACCGGCGGGGGCGCATCGCTGGAGTTTCTGGAGGGCAAGGTGCTGCCCGGGGTCGCCGTGCTCGATGACAAGTGACATCGGCCGCGTGTCAGCCCGAGCACGGCCACGTGGGCCCGTGCCGATGTCATCCTGAGCCAAGCGAAGGATCTCGCAGCGACTAGACGGTGGAGGCTGTAGGGCGGGCCTGCCAGGCCCGCCACGCGGGTTTTCGGAAGCTACGGATGGACAGGCAAGGCAGGTGAACATGCGCGTTCCGCTTGTGGCGGGCAACTGGAAAATGCACAAAACGCAGCGGGAGGCATCCACCTTTGTGGCCGAGTTTCTCCCGCTGATAGAGGACCTCTCGCGTGTTGAAGTCGCGCTCTGCCCGCCGTTCACCGCGCTCGCCGCCGCCGCCGAGGCGCTGCGCGGCTCGGGCATCGGCCTGGGCGCCCAGGACTGCTTCTGGGAGGAGCAGGGCGCATTCACCGGCGAGGTAGCCCCCAAGATGCTACTCGAGCTTGAGTGCAAGTATGTGATCATCGGCCACTCCGAGCGCCGCGGCCGCTTCGGTCAGGCGCCCCCGGACTGGACGCCACAGGTGCTCGCGCTCTTCGGCGACACCGACGCCACGGTCAACCGCAAGGTCAAGGCCGCGCTCGCGGCCGGGCTGACGCCCATCATTTGCATGGGTGAAACCGCTGATGAGCGCGACCGCGGCGAGACCGATACCATCGTTCATCGCCAGCTCAGCGCCGCCCTCGAAGGCGTTGTTGCCGGCCAGGTCGTCGGGCTCGTTATCGCTTATGAGCCGGTATGGGCTATCGGCACCGGGCGCACCTGTGACGCGAGCGAGGCGAACCGGGTCATCAAGCTCATCCGCGACGCGGTTCGCGGTTCCTTTGGCGATGACGCGGCAGCGAGCATTCGCATCCAGTACGGTGGAAGCGTTAAGCCCGATAACGCGGCGGAGATCCTGCGCCAGCCGGAGATTGATGGCGCGCTCGTCGGCGGCGCAAGCCTCAAGCCCGCCGATTTCGCCGCGATCGTCGCCGCCGCGCCGGCAGCCGGTGGAGGCCGATAGTCCGAATCCAGGGTCGCTAGTCATGCCTGACCGCCAAGCCGATCGCACCCCGCTGCGCATGGTGGACGTGGGCGCCAAGCCGGTCACCCAGCGCGAGGCCACCGCGCGCGTCGAGCTGCGCATGCGGCCCGAGACGCTGGCGGCGATTGATCGCCGCGATTTGCCCAAAGGCGACGTCCTCGCCGCCGCTACCATCGCCGGCATCGGCGCCGCCAAGCGCACCTGGGAGCTCATCCCGCTGTGCCACCAGATTCCGCTGTCCTCGGTGGACATTTCATTTGCCACCCGCGGACGTCTCGCGCGCATGACGATCACCGCAACCGCCCGCACCAATGCCCCCACCGGCGCCGAGATGGAGGCAATGGTGGCAGCGGCGATCGCGGCTCTGACCGTGTACGATATGTGCAAGGGTTCCGACCCTGGTATCCAGATAACCGACCTCTCGCTGGTGCGCAAGAGTGGCGGAAAGAGCGGCTCGTGGCAGCGTCCGGAAGAGTAGAAGCGGTCTGCATCGGCGAGCGCAAGGGAGAGCGAAAGCGCCCGGCGCCGCGCATTGCGCTGGTCGCAGATTACGGAGTGCAGGGCGACGCCCACGCCGGCAGCGAGCGCCAGGTGAGCCTGCTGGCAATGGAAAGCCTCGACAAGCTGCGCGCCAAAGGACTGGAGGTCGGGCCGGGGGATCTCGCGGAGAATATTGCGACCCGCGGCATCGAGCTGTGCGCGCTGCCGGTGGGGACCATGCTCAAGGTGGGCGCGGTAACGCTCGAGGTAACGCAGATCGGCAAGGAGTGCCACGCGCCTTGCGCCATCGCACAGCAGGCGGGTGAATGCGTGATGCCCACCGAGGGCATTTTCGCTCGCGTGGTGGTGGGCGGCGAAGTGCGCCCCGGCGACGCGATAGAGAAGACCGATGAACCTTAAGGCCGCGATCCTGACATGCAGCGACCGCTGCTCGCGGGGGGAAGCGCGCGACGAGAGCGGGCAGGCGCTTCATGCCGCCATGCGGGCGCGGGGGGCGGAGGTCGTCGCCTACGAAATCGTGCCCGATGACATCGAGCCCATCGCCGCCAGGCTGCGCGAGATGGCGGAGATGGGGGCGCAGGTCATCCTGACCACCGGCGGCACGGGAATCGCGCCAACCGACGTGACGCCCGAGGCGACCCGACAGGTGATCGAGCGCGAGGTGCCAGGTATCGCGGAGGCGATGCGCGCCGCGAGCATTGCCTCAACGCCGCACGCCATGCTGTCAAGAGCGGTCGCAGGGATACGCGGCCGAACATTGATAGTTAACTTGCCTGGGAGCCCCAGGGGGGCCTCGCAATGCCTTGAGGTGGTGGTGTCGGCGCTCGATCATGCCGTGGAGCTGCTGTCGGGACCGGTGTCGGACGAGTCTCATCACCCGCCGGCCGACTGGCGGGGGACGCAAGAGTAGGGCGGGCCGCTGCGCCCGTCATGCGCGAAGGCAGCACGCGCGATGGCGCGCGAAGACTGCCAAACAGAGGACACAATGGCTAGTGTCACGGATCGCCCGGATCTCCTGGCGCGATTGGGCGCGATTCAGCGCCAACTGGTCAGCGAGGCCCACCGCATGGTGCGCGCCGCCAGCGCACTCGACGGTTTACCGCACGCGCGTCATCCCGACGAGGCCCTCTCCATCATCTTGCGCGCCGCCTGCGAGCACCTGAGCTTCAGCCGGGCCTACGCATTTCTGACCGAGGGCGACGCCATCGTGCTGCGCGCGGCATGGCCCCACGGGCGCCGCGCCGCCGGCTCGCTGGAGCGCCAGGCGATCCAGCGCAATCGGCCTGCCAGCAGCCGCACCGGCAAGACAACAGTCGTGCCGCTCCACATCGCCGGAGCGGCCGCCGGCGCGCTCCGGCTGGAGCAGCGCGTGGTAACGCCTGGCGGCGGCGATATCTTGGCGCCGATAATGCGCTTCGCCGAGGCCGCCGCTCGCGCCCTGGAGAATGCCATCCTCGCCGAGCGCGTGCGCTCACGGGATTCGCGGATCGAGACCCTCTCGGTCCGCCTCGCCGAGGCCAACCATCGCATCAAGAACAACCTTCAGGCGCTGGCGGGGTTCCTGGCCGAGCACCAAAACGAGCCAGGCTTCTCGCCCCAGGCATCGCACGCCCTCGCCGATGGCATCGGCCGCATCAAGGCCATCGCCGCCTTGCACGATGCTCTGTCATGCGCCGAGGACGAAGCAACTGACCTCGCCGCTCTTACTCACCGCATTTGCGCCGAGACCGCAAATGTCGGCCAGGTGGGGGATCGCATCCGGGTCGTGGTCACCGCGGCGCCGGCGCGCGTGGGGCCGCAGGTCTGCCGCGCCTTCGCTCTCATCCTCCACGAACTGGTGAGCAACGCCTTGCACCACGCCTATCCCGATCGCGCACCCGGCGAGGTGCGCGTTTCGCTGCGCGCGACCGAAGGCCAAGTAGGGCTGGAAGTTGCGGACGATGGGGTGGGGATTGCCGGCGGGGGCGGCGCGGTGCGCATCGGGCTGGGTTTGTCGGTGGCAGCGGCCATTGCCGAACACGAACTGGGGGGGAAACTGGAGTTCGACGCCGAAAGAGGCACAACGGTCAGATTAGGGTTTCCGCTGGCTGAGATGGCATAGCTCGATTCTCCTTCTCCGGCGCAGGAGGACGCCATGAAAAACATGCGGGTTCTCATCGCGGAGGACGAGTGCGCAGTCGCTCACGGCCTGCGGCAGCAGGTCGAGAGCCTGGGGCATGTCGCCGTAGGCATCGCGTCCACCGGCGCGCAAGCCGTCAGACTGGCGCGCGAGCTGCGCCCAGACGCCATTCTCATGGACATCAAGATGCCTGAGCTTGACGGCCTGGAGGCGACCGCGGCGGTGCTCGAACGCTCGCCTACTGCAGTTGTCATCCTCACCGGGCACTTGGAGCGAGCACTGACCGAGCGGGCGACGCAGACGGGCGCCATGGCATATCTTGTCAAACCGGTTGCGGCTGAGGAGCTGGAGGCGGCGCTCCAGGTGGCGCGGCGGCGATTCGAGGAGACCCAGGAGCTGCGGGGCGAGGTGGCGAGCCTGCGCGAGGCCCTGCAAGTACGTAAGATTGTGGAGCGCGCCAAGGGGATCATCATGCAGCGGCTGGGGGTCGGCGAGGCGGAGGCCTACCGCCGGCTCCAGAAACGCGCCCGGGATCAGAACCGCAAGCTCGGCGATATCGCGCAAAGCATCGTCGAGGCGGACCAGATGATCTGATGATCGAGATGCGCGGATACAAGCTTCATTGGGGATTCTGAAGGAGAGGTGCTAGATGAAAGAGGCAACCGCCCGCCGGACGCGGCGCCCGACGCCGGCGATCGGCGACGAGGTGCGCGTGCCCGTGGACGTGCGCAATGAATTCGCCGGCTACGAGCACTCGCCGGGTCTGGAGGGGGCGCGCGAGCCGGTTGATGGCCTGGTCGTCGCGATCCGCGAGATCTCATCGGGCGAGCGGGTCAAGGTTGCGGCGGGCGATGCGCGGCGCTATGTCTTCGACCTGCTGCACGATCAGACGTTCGACCCTCGAGTGTCATCCAAGACCAATAGTCAGGGGGTGCTTGCGGGGCGGGTCCACGAGGGCCCGACCTATGCGCAAGTTCAAGAAGCCCTGCGCGGGGCGGCGGCCAGGACGAGGAACTTCACCGCCCGCGATCTTCTAGGCCAGCCTCCTTTCTCCAATATCCTCGACGGGTGGAGGCTGGTCCGCATCCGCGCCGCGCGCGTGGAAGTCAAAGAGCCGGGCGAGGGCTAGAGCCGGGGGGGCGCCGCGTAGCGCGACCGGCGCCCGAGCCAGGAGTGACCGAATTTCTTTGGTATGCGCGACAGGGTTAATCAACTCCTCTCCCTGAAGGGAGAAGCCGGGTGAGGGTGCATCCCCTCGCGTGCCGACCCTCTCCCAACCTCGTCCCTGGAAGGGAGAGGGGTGAGTTGCACCACGATGCCAAAACTTCGAGGTCACACCCCTCGAGCCTGGCCCCTCGACGAGCATGAGAATCGGCGTCATATCCCTTGGCTGCCCCAAGAACCTGGTGGACACCGAGGTGATGCTGGGGCACTTGAGCGCCGCGGGACACCACGTGACCCGGGACGAGCGCGCCTGTGAGGCCATCGTTGTCAACACCTGCTGCTTCATCGCGCCCGCGCGCGAGGAGGCAGCGCAGGCGCTGCGCGAGGCGTTGGAGCTCAAAGAGTGCGGCGCCTGTCGCCTGGTGATCATCGCCGGCTGCTGGCCGCAGCGCGAGGGGGCGCGGCTGCTGGAAGAGTTCCCCGGCGCGGACGCGCTCGTCGGGGTCAACGATTTCCCGCGCATCGCCGAGATACTAGAGGAGCTCACGCTGCGGGGGGAGGCCGTCAGGCCCCTGGTGCGGATTTCGCCGCCCGAGTACCTCTATGGCGATGAGACGCCGCGTATGCTCACCACCCCGCCCTGGAGCGCCTACCTCAAGATCGCCGAGGGCTGTGATCATCGCTGCGCCTTCTGCATCATCCCCAACCTGCGCGGCCGGTTTCGCAGCCGCCCCCTCGAATCAGTCATCACCGAGGCGCAAACGCTTGCCCATGGCGGCGTCCGCGAGATGAATGTGATCGCACAGGACACCACCCGCTACGGCCGTGATCTCTACCGCGCGCCGCGAATCTGCGACCTGCTGCGTGGGCTTGCCGCGGTCGGGGGTGTGCGCTGGCTGCGGCTGATGTACTGCTATCCAACCGGCGTCAGCGACGAGCTGATTGCTTTGCTGCGCGACGAGCCGAAGTTATGCAAGTACATTGATCTGCCGCTGCAACACAGCCAGGGGCGGATCCTGCGCGCCATGCGCCGGCCGGGCTCAGCGGAGCGCCATCTGGCGCTGGCGGCGCGGCTGCGCCGAGAGGTGCCGGGCATCGCCGTGCGCACCTCCATTCTGGTTGGTTTTCCGGGGGAAACCGAGCAGGACTTCGAGGCGCTGCTGGCCTTCCTGGCGGCAGCGCGGTTCGACCGCGTGGGCGCTTTCGTCTATTCTCCCGAGCACGGGACCCCGGCGGCGACGATGCCGCAGCAAGTGCCGCCGGGGGTGGCGCAGGAGCGCTACCGGCGGGTGATGGAGCTCCAGCAGGGCATCTCGCTGGCGCGCAACCGCGAATGGGTCGGCAAGCTGATGGAAGTGCTGGTGGAGGGGGAGGCCGAGGCGCCGTTCTCCTGGGCAGGGCGCTCGCAGCGCGATGCGCCGGAGATTGACGGCCAGGTGTATCTCCGCGGCGGCGAAGATACGAAGCCTGGAGATTTCGTCCGCGCGCGCATCACTGCCGCCCGCGAGTACGACCTCGAGGGGGAGATCATAGGCCGACAGCGACGAGGAAAGAAGGAAGAGAGAAGAAAGGCGGAAGTCTAGAGCACGCGCGTAACCTGCAACTTGTGTCTGGCGGACCGCGGGTTCCCGCGGCCCTCGAATCGCGGACCTCGCGCCTGCCGCCTCATTGCTCCGGCTCGATCTTTATGGTGACGTTCACCTGCGACTGGGATACGGTGGTGACACCATCGGGGGGAGCCAGCGCAACGACGCGATGAATATCGGCGCTCGCATTGTCGAGATCCACCGTGGCCGTGTTGACGTGGTTCGCCTGGCGCAAGCGCTGCTCCTCGCCGGCGATGGTAACCAGGGGCGGGCGCACCGAGACCGCGGTAACCCGGTAGCCGGGCGCGGGCGCGCCGTCAGAGCGCAGCACCACGGGCACCGTCTCATAGCTCAGCACGCGACGAACCGGAATAATGATCCGCGCTTCGCGCCGCGAGAGCTGGACGCCCTGCACCACCTCGCCGGCGTCATCCACCGGGCGCAGCAGGTTCGTCTGCGGCGTGCCCAGGCGCGCGTAACTCGCATCTGCATTCGCCACAACGTAGCTCACTCGGCTTACCGCTTCGCGAGTACCGGAGATGGTGACGGCGGCGGGTGTGATCTCGGGTTCGCCGAGCAGGTAGCCGGGGGGCGCAGCGCCCACCATGTGGGCCTCGACCCTCATGGTCCTATGGATGATGGGCTCGACAATGAGCTGTACTTGGCGCGGCTCGATCCGCACCAGGCGCAGATCGGCGGGGACGATATAGACAACTTGAACCGGATGCTTCCCGACTCGGGGCTTTCTCAGGTCAACGTAAGCCTGGGGTGCGGGGGAGGGCGATTCCAGCGCATCCGGCCGCCCCCGCAGCAGGAGACGAACGTGGGCCGGGCTCACCGATGCGACATACTCGGAGCTCAGGTTGCGCAGCTCGACGGGGACGGTGAAAGCTTGGGTTTCGGTGACATGGCGCTGCTGGATGGTGACGTAGAACCACAAGAAGATGGCGAGCGCCAGGGCCAGAATCTTATATCCAAGATTTTGACGCAGCATTGCTTTTTCTTCGCAGCTTGAGCGGCCGCTCGCGTTCCGGTGGCATCAACACGTCGAGCAGCTGCTGGCGCAGCGCGTCGTCGCTCAGGTTGGGGAACAGCCGGCCGTCGAAGGCGAGCGAGACGGCGCCGCTTTCCTCAGAGACGATGACCACCGCCGCATCGGTCTGCTCGCTCAGGCCCAGCGCCGCGCGATGGCGTGTGCCCAGCAGCGCCCCGACGTCATCGCGCTCGGTCAGCGGCAGCACGCATCCGGCGGCGACCATGCGGTCGCCGCGCATGACCGCGGCGCCGTCGTGCAGGGGGCTGCCGGGGAAGAACACCGTTCGCAGCAGCTCGGTGGAGACCACTCCGTCCACGCGCTTGCCGGTACGGATGATGTCATTGAGGCCCACTTCGCGCTCGAAAACGATGAGCGCGCCGACGCGGCTCTGGGCCAACTGCCGGGCGCCGCGCACCACCTCTGTAATGAGCCGCGACATCTCCTCGCCCTTGAGGTCGGTCACCACGCCCGGCCACAACCTGCCGCGCCCCAGCCGCTCCAGCGCCAGACGCAGCTCGGGCTGAAAAAGGACGATGAGGGCGATGACGCCCGGCAGCAGCATCTGCATCATCAGCCAGTGAAAAGTGTTCAGCTCCGCGGCCCTGCTGATGCCCACCAACACTAGCAGCACCCCGATCCCTTTGAGGAGCTGAATCGCGCGCGTCCCGCGCACCACCAGCAGCAGGTAATACACCGCAACCGCGACCAGGGCGATGTCAATCGCGGCCGACCAACTCACGTTGACCGCGAACGTTTCGCGCAGGCTGTTCCAGTAATCCATCAACCGCTCCGGTTCCCCGCAAAGCGACCGCACAATGATGCACGCGAACAGGCATCATGGTGGGGACCAGCGATCCGGAGAACCACCGCCTTTCTCGCGATCGCCGCTGCAGATGGCGGCGGGCAGCAGCGGAGCACCATCACGGCGACTATATCACACGCGCCCACGGGTGTCAAACCTACCCCTTCCCGGGTGTGAACGCAGAGTGTTGCTCTCGCCCGCAGCCAGATGCCGGTCGCCGAGCCATGGAGCGGCAGGCGCCTCGCCTGCCAAACTGGACGGACACAGCCGAGGGCGGCTGTGCTCCATACGGATAAGCTACCCCAGACCAGCAGAACTCGCTCACACCCCCTTCGCCGGGTGTGAACGCAGAGTGTTGGTATGCGCCTTGCCACGTAGCACAGCCGCCTCGGCTGTGTTGGGCGCCGCGACAGCGGCGCCGGATTTACCCCGTCGGGCCGGCATGCCACATCCTGGAGTGCACGGCGTCACCCGCCCGTAGCCGACCAACGAAAACCGAACCCACCCACTTCACGACCGGATTGGCACTATTGGGCGAGCCGTCGCCCAAAGCGCGATTCGCCGCGACCTTAGGCATGGCCCTCGCCAGGGCCCGCCTTGTGCACCCGCAGGTTCTTGATGATAACCTCGCGGCCACGCTCCACGGTGAGATTGGACGACTCGCAGCGCGGGCAGCGTAGCGCCGGCATGAAGATGTGGAAACCGGTGTCGCTGGGCACCTCCAGGGGCCCCTCATAGCCGCACTGCCCGCATTTCACCGTCGGCGAGATTGCCGCAACGCTGATGGTCGCCGCTTCGGCGACGGTGTCGCGGAAGAGCTGGCGCAGCCAGAACTCGACCTGCTCAGGGTTGAACAGGCTCAACTTGCCGATCTCGATATTGACCTCGAGCACCGCTTGCACCCGGTGCTCGGCCGCGGCCTTGAGTACCGTCTGCTGTATCTGCATGGCCAGGGATAGCTCGTGCATCGCGCGGTCCAAGCCCGGTTGGTCCGGGGACGGATCAATCGCCCGGCGGCCGATGACAGCCAAACCGCGCGCGAGCCGCGGCAGTCGCCGGTCCTCGATGCGGGCAGCCTCAGAGGCCAAGGGCGGCGGCGACCTTGTCAATGCCCTCGCCGCTCAGGCAATCGGTGGTGATGACTTCGAGATTGGGATTCGCCTCCAGGGCGTCGCGCCGCAGTTGCGCCAGGTCCGCGTTCACGACCTCCGCCAGGTCGAACTTATTGATCACGACGATGTTCGCCTCGCGCAAGATGTAGGGGTGCTTGCGCATCATGTACGGGCCCTCGGTGACCGATACCACCACCATCCGCGCATGTGAGCCCAGCGGGAACTCGGCGGGGCAGATCAGGTTGCCAACATTCTCGATGAAGATGAGGTCAACCTCGTGGCGCAGCACCTCGTCGAGCCCCTTGGCGACGACGTTGGCGTCGAGGTGGCATTCGCGTCCGGTGTTGATCTGCACCACGGCAACCGCCCCGCGCTTCGCCAGCCGGTCGGCGTCAATGGTCGTGGTTAGGTCGCCGGCGAGAACGCCGATGCGGCGGTCGCGCAGGTGCTCGATGAGCCCCGCGATCAGCGAAGTCTTGCCCGAGCCGACGGCGC
>Ga0315289_10000973_pt1 | contig 44636 bp, 58 predicted proteins | sample YL17G11_40_MG_FD_203452 | JGI IMG/M metagenome (GOLD analysis project Ga0315289, IMG submission 203452) | Sediment microbial communities from Yellowstone Lake, YNP, Wyoming, USA - YL17G11_40 | ecosystem: Environmental > Aquatic > Freshwater > Lake > Sediment | place: USA: Wyoming | collected... | reverse complement strand
CGCGGCCTCGATCTCCGCATCCATCCGCGATTCATCGTCTGTGAATGAAACCGCCTCCTTGGCATATTCCAAAAAGGCATCGCGTTTGAGGGCACGATAAAACTCAAGCAGTTTATTCATTCGAGTTCCCCTCCTCGTTAAACACCGGGGCGTGGCCGAGGATGACGGCGCGGATAGCGTTATACATCGGATGATTTTTCCATCCTTCGAGAATATGGCCATGAAGATAATTAAGCATTTTATTCCCCTCCTCCTCCGTCATCTTCGGCTCAAGAGCGGCAAGGATGGCCTGCATCATTTCCATGTCTTTCCTTGCCTTTTTAATGTCTATCGAGCCCGGATATGCCTTAATAAATTTCTCAATATGCTTAATCTTCTCTTCCAGCCACGCCCTCATTTCGTTAGTCGCCATCGCGGACCTCCCTTTGCTCAATCAAAAACCTAAATGGACAGGAACTACAGATTTTCCCGCCCCGCTTTCTGACATTTCGACAATTCTTATACCATTGAGATTGTGGCCTTTCCATCGCTACCCCCAGGATCATCTCCAGTCTTTCCATACGATCATTTTTAGTCGCCATCTTAAATCTCCACGCCTATGGATTTAAAAGCCACAGTTAAGCGTTTTGCAATTTCTGAATCATTACCTGCCTCGTACTTAAAATTAAAATTTCGCCTAATCTCGAATCCCAGATCAAATAAAAACTTGGCAGTTACAGACGGTAGCTTGGGCAGCGGGCAGGAGGCGGGAATATTTTTATCCAATGCGTCCTGACATTCTTTGCAGTCGGATTCAATCGGACAATCTCTACAACAAGTAACCACGATCATCCGTTTCTCCATGGCCTCTGCCGGATGCGCCTTATTCCAGGCCCGCTTCGATTCCTGCCAGTCCTTGAGTTCTTCCTTGCGCTCTTCGCGCTGTCGTTTTTTCATCTTCTTTCATTATCAAAGTTCCGGCATCTCTCCGGGGCCCTGTGCAACCCGTATTCAGGGACACTTTTGGTCATAAGTCCACTCGCCCGGCAGGTGCCGATGTAACCCTGGGCCATGAGCTTTTTGTCAAGGTGAATCTCATGGTTTTTACACCGGGGACAGTGGAAGATGTCGTAAATCTCAAAACTCTTTCGGTCGCTTCCAAGTTCCACGCTTCACCGCCTTTTCGTAGGCCAGGATTTTCTTCCGGGCCTTCTTCGGGTCGTATCCGAGATAGGTGCAGAGGTACTCGAATCCGGGAAAGGTAATGCCGTCCTTCGATTCACAGAAGATCCAAACTTCCGCTTGGTACTTATCATTCCTTGCCCGATTTCGTACCTTTTTGTCCTTTATCTTTCTCAGATCAACGGCGAAGTCCTTGATCCTACAGACAAGTATGGAGGCCACGAACTCCCTCATTCCCTTGTCGGAGTAGTGCCGGTCGGGGGCATCCGTTTTTTTCAAGTCCAAACGAGATGCCCCCTCAAGCATGGTTTACCCGATCCTGGGTGATGGTTTTGCCTTGAAAAGAATCCCGACAATCGCTGTAAGAACGGCAATGATGATGCTGGAATCAATCGGCAAGGTGATCCCTGAAGTTTGAAGGGTTGCGAGAATTGCCGAAACACCCGTGATCCAGAACTTCGGGTCTTTCCACTTGGCTTGCTGTGCGGCCTGGGCAATGATGTCGGCCTTGGCTTCAAAGGAAATATAAACAACGACAGCGCCAAGACCGACGATTGCCGCACTCGCCTGTGGAGACAGGCCGATCCATGCCACGATAGCACCGAGGATGGTGAAAACCATCAAAAGAGTTTTGCGGCTCATGGGCCACCTCCTAAAATATATTTAAAACTCCCATTGACTCCCCGCCGAAGCGAAAAATTTCCGGCGGATTATTTTGCCTAAAAGGAAAAATTCTGGCGGTATCAAAGCGTTGTCAAGGTGAAATATATCCACATGGCCGTCTTCTCGCTTCATCCAGATTTGAACGCCGTCAAGGTCGCTCCATGGGATCAAATCAACCTTTTTGATTTTAACCCCGAGCCCAGAATGGCAAGTCGCCTGAATCCATAGGGTCTTCCGGTCCTTCTTCTTGCCGATAAGGTCTATTGCCCCGAAGATGTCCTGGGAGGCCGAGACGTAAATCAATTCGTGCGTCTTCCGGTCGAATATCTGGCGATGATTCAATCCCTGGTTGTGGACGATCCAGCCCCAATCCTCCAGGATTTTCTTGACCCATCGCTGGAAGTCCTGACCTTTCTGACGCGTGTTCATCCTGGAAACCTGGCCGCGTCCTTCTCGACCGAATCGAGAGGTTCCACTGGATCCATCTTCCCGAATCCCGTCCCCGCACTCGGTTTGTCGTATTCGTAGATCGCCTTGATGCAGGGCCGGGGGATCGAGAGAATATCCCTTACCCTTGCTCTTCCTTCGTGCGTATAATCTTGCATCGCAATAGAGACATAATCCGGATGGTCTTCAACCAGATAGCCGACAGCTCTCACGGCAAGCGGCTCAAAAGTATCTGGTAAAGCATAGGGATCGGAATGGAAAGCCCACTCCGTTGCTATGATCTCAACGATTTTCATTTTATTCCTCCTTCAAATCCCCTGGAATTTCTTCCATCCTTCCGGAAACATAATCAAACGAACACTGGATCCCGCCGGACTTCCCCCGCTTGTTCTTCAGGAGCTTCACGCAGACCTTCCCTTCCCACTTGTCCCGCTTCTTCGCGTTTATGGACGGCTGCCAGATCCCATAGATGAAATGGCTTATCTCCTCTATGGCGCCCGACTCCCGGCACATCGTGATATTGACGGGGATCGACCCGTCCCCGCCTTCCCTGGAGAGCTGGATCAGGACGATCACCAGGACTTCCTTATCCTTCGCCATCTGCGCCAGCTCCGTGATCTTCCTTGTCGTTTGGGTGTAAAGGTTCCCCTCGATGTCCGACCGAATAAGCCCCAGGAAGTCCACGACCACGATCTTCAGGCCGTCCGCCTCGGCTATCGCGGCCATTTCCGAGACCGAATAGATTTTCTCGTAAATCTTTACCTGTCCGTACTTAGCCATGAAGGGGTCGAGCAGTTCCTTCTCGTATATTTTTGTCTTCACGTCCCACCGGCTCACGTTGTGGTGTAACTGGAAAAGCCGCTCGAAGATCGCCTGCTTCGGCATCTCCATGGAGAACAGACCGATGGTGTCGGTTGTTGTTTCGAGGATATGCCGGATCACATTCAGGGCCAGGAATGTTTTTCCAGTTGTCGTTCTTCCGATAAAGCTCAGGATTTCGCCGTAACAAAAAGTATCCGTCAATCTGTCCAGGCTCGGGAATCCAAGGCTGATCCCGGTCTGCTGGCGGCTGATCCATTCGATATACCGATCCATGGCTAGTTTTATGTCCGGGTTCTCCCGGTTCAATCCCGAGACGGAAAGCCCCGTTACCGCCGCCGTGATCTCATCCCAATCGACGAACGGCTTTTCCACATAGGCCGAGGCCCAAAAAAGAATCTCCCTTTTTGCCCGGGCCTGTTTCACCTTGAGGATGTTTTGGAGTAGGAATCCCCGTGGATCGTGAACCCCCAGGATTGCATCAGCGAAAGTCGCATAGTATTCAGCTTTGACCCTGCCCTGGATATTGTCGTAGAAAGATACGAAATTCCAGCCGCACTTTCCTTCGTGTAAATCCTTCAATTCCCGATAGATAACTCGGTGTTCTTCTCCCTCGAAGAATTTCTCGTCGCAGTTCTGGAGGAGTAACGGGGCTAGGTTGTCGTCGTTGATGACGAGGGCCAGGATAACGCGCTCGGTGTTCTTCATCTTCCCGGGTCCTTCAATGCCCGCTCGTCCTCTTCCTCAAGTTCTGCGGGAGTCTTTTCTTTACCGCCGCTGTTCATTTTTCCCCATAGCTGAATGAAATGTTTTCTGAGGTTTGCGCCGGATAGGATATTCCCCTTCCAAAAGGAATCCGCCTGACACCAAAGCATGACCTTGCGAATGTCTGCGGGACCGCGCTTGTCCTGTTCGCGCATAAGTCGAATATCATCCGCCCAGGAATTTACTTGCTCCGGCTTCTCCGAATACATGGGATTGTTTTTCTTAATCTCGGCGGACAGTAACTTGGCGAGTTCAATGTCGTCCGGATCGACCCCCTTTTCCGGCTTCGGCTTGGCCGGTTTCTTCGGTGCCTTCTTCCCGGGCGGTAGCGGAATAGGCGAACACGCTTCCCTGTCTGGGTTCAGGTGCGGTTGTTTTTCGATGAAGCCGACGACCTGGAGAAACTTATCCCCGTTCGCCTCGTATCGAATTATGAGTTTTTTATCTTCCAATTCGGCAAGCCAAACCTCAACTTCCACGGCCGTTTTTTTGAGCCGAGTGAATATCTTGCCCCTGACCACCTCGGCGTCTCCCGAATAGCAACCGTTGTAATCGACGTGGGGGATCAGCCAGGAATAGAGTAGCCGGGCTGAATCAGTCTTCAGCAAAGAAAGTTTCATGCTGGTAGATACGTTCTTCAAAAGGATTCTACCTCTTGGCATTTATCATTCCGTTTATAAGAAAAGCGGCCGCCCGCAGGGGGAAGCAGACTGAAAGGAGGTTTTTATGGTTGCCCGCGACTGGGTTCGCAGGCGGTTTCTACGGTCGGCCGCCATTTTAGATTCTCTCTATGGTCACGCGCCAGTACTTCGTGACGACCTCGAATTGTTTCTTGAGTTCGTCGGGGACCTTGACGGATCGCCGTTCGCTTTCCTTACTTTCGATTATGAAGTGGCCCACGACAAGGTTCTTGCCTTTGACCGAATCCTTGATCTCCTTGTCCAAGTCCTCGTATTCGCCCACAGCCTCGGCCAGTTCTTCCCGTCGTTCCAGTTTCGCCTCAAGGTCCGCATCAGACATCACGTTGAATCCGGGGCCGTAGTCCTGGCCCGGGAAGCAGAGCGTCGCGCAGAACGGACAGCCCTTGCAATCGTCGATCTTCACGACATCGGGGAGCGTCCCCGCCTTGACATGGGCATTTACCCGCGTCAGTTTTTGGAGGATCGACTCGGTATAGTCCAGGGCCTCGTCGTCGAGGACGAAGTTTACTTGATGCTTTTCCCCCGTCGTCTTGTTTTTGAAAAGCATGATCCCCTCTTGCTTCTCAGACATCATCAAATAACAAAGCATTTGCCCTGGATACTTCCTAAGCCATGATTGTTTAGCTCGAAGAAAGTCCAGAGCAGACATTTTCTTTACGGCCATGAAAGAGTTCGGGGAACAGCTTTTCAGTTCGAGGGGAATAAGTTCCTGCTTAACCATCTTCATATTTCCCAACGAAAGAAGGGAATCGACGACTTTATCGCCCGCAGGTTCTTCAACTGGTATTTCAACTTTGATCTGCCCGTCTATTCTTCCGCTTAGTTCGAATACGGCCCATTCAAATGGCCTCTCCTGCTCCTTGATCTCGAATCCGGCGTCCTCGAGCTCGCGCAGAAGGGCCGCTTCGTGTAATCTTCCTTCGTCGAAGATTCGCTGAAGTCCTACGCCGTGGAGCGCCTTCATATTTCCTTTAATGCGGGAGGCTACAAGAAATCTTTCACAGGGATGCCCCGCCTCTGATGCCCTGTTGTTCGGATGCGGAAAAATCTTTATCCGCCTCGCCGTGGCTTCATCCAGCCGGGTTACTAGGTCGATCATGGCTTATCTCTGCGAAACGATCGTCTTCTTGACGTTCTTGACGCCGGGGATCTGGATGGTACCCTTTGACGCCCGGATTACTTTCCGCGCCTTCACCTCATCGAACATGAGGTAGTCACGCGGGACCAGGTTGATGTCGAGGAGCTCGATGTCCCAGTCCTCACGGGTAGATATGCCGACCGTTTTGACCGGCGGCGGAACATAAGCGGCTACCGTTGCCGCCTCCTCGATCTTTGCCGATAGTTTTTCTTCCTTCGCTACTGCCTTCTCTAAGATCGCGGCAGCCTTCTCATTGTCACCCTTGAGCTCGGCCTCCGCTGCCTTACGGATCGCTTCTTCCTCAATCCGCTTTCGGTCTGCGTCTAACTTGATCTTTTCCTGCTCGGCCAACCATACCCGATGTTCGGCCTCACGTTTCAGCCGTCCTTGTTCAACCACGAAGGTACCGATGTCGCTCTTGATCCGGCGATAGTCGGTATCCGGTGGAATTCGGAACGAGTCCCACGTTTCCTTTGTTAGCGCGGCCTTCGCCCGATCCGCGTCATAGAGGGGTTTGAAGGTATCGTCGATGAACTTGATGAGTGCTTTCAACCCGAGACTTTTCTCGTTCGCCCGCGTAAGGCTTTCCTGGTCATGGATAATGATAGTCATGGCCTCCGCATGGGCGTCCACGACTCGCTTTTCAAGTGCTGTTATGATTTCGTGATTCATGGTCATATCCTCAGAGCGGCACTTCATCGTCGGGCGGTGCGTCGTGACCGATCCCCTTCTTCAATTCGTGGGCCTCGTGGAGAAGTTTGTTGGTCCACCTCGAACCGATTCCGCCCCTCATTAGTTCGGCCTTGTTGTTGAGTTGGTGGGGCTTGCCCTCTTTGTCTTCAAAGTAAGACAGCTTTGCGAGTTGGTAGCCCGCCTCTTCCTCGTTGCCCCCGGCCTCCAGGCAGATCGCCCAAATCTCTTCTTTCTTTTGGTCCACGGTTTTCTCTTCCGATCCCGGGGCAGGGTTCTTGACGGCTGCTGGCGGTTCCTTGGCCGTGGCAGGAGACTCGGCGGCCTTTGTGGGTTCGGGGGCCTTGGCAGGTGCCGGGGCCTTCGAGGGGGCTGGTGCTGCCGCTGGTGCCTGGGCTGCCGCCGCCTTCCGGTCTTCGTACCGGACCTTCTGGATCTTCCTGATGTCAACCTTGGCGGCGTCGAGCTGTTCCCAGGTCAGATTTCTCAAGCCCAGGAGGTGCGTGATCGCGTTGACCGTGAAGTTGGAGTAGCTCGCCTTCATCACGTTCGTTTCGTCGATGTCGGCGGTATCCTTATAGCTCTTGGTCTTGGAGTCGTAGCCGAAGAACCGGTCCCTCTGGCCGCACGTTCCCATGGCTTCGATAGAATCGAACTTTCCCGGCAGAGATGCCCGGCCCGTCGTGACGTAGATGTAATACCGGCCCAGGTTGTCCTCCGTCCATTCCTTCCGGCTGTTGACGTCCGAGATCGAGACGCCGAACAGTCGGGCAACCTTCTCGGCGCCGGAGTGCATGAGGTACGGCTTGCCCTGCTGGTCTATCCAGTCCAGGTAGGTAGTCCGCCTGAGCGCCAGGTCAATGAGCTTGCCGACAAAATCGACGCGCCTCTGTGCTATCGCCAGGAGGTCATCCGTCGTTTCAATGACCTCGAGCTGGGCGGGGACCATTGCCGATTTGTTTTTCTTTTCGTCATCCATTATTTCCTCCTTCCATATTTTCGGGGACCCCATGGTCCCCTGCCTTAAATCCACAACTACCCTAGCCTAATAAGGGCAGTCATTTGTTTCTTCGGATAGTTGAATATGTTCAATAAACCTATCGCAAAATTCCTTTAATTTTCGCCTAGATTTTTCTTCACGCCATTTTTGTTGGTAATAAAATCGAACTACTTGACAGCTCGCAATTTTGATATCTGTATTTGGCTCATTCTCATGCCAAACGAAAATTAGAATTGCTGGTTTCATTTTGCTGAGATTATCAATGAGTCGCTCAAACGCAAGCCTCTGGCCCGTTTCTAATTCAGCACCTTTATATTTGCTTTCAAAGAAAATAAACGCCCTATCCCGATACTCAATGCAGCCGTCAATATCAGTTGGTGTTATGGTTCCCCATTTCAAGCCATCGTAACTTACGATCTGCCTGGCCTGTTCTCTATTCCTTATTTTTCCCCGGTCCATCGAGAACTATTCCCTTTTCGCAAAACACTTCATGGAATTTCTTGCGATTCTCCCCGAAATATATAATTACCTGGCCTTGGAGCGGACCCCCCGGTACTTCGCCTTTCTGATCAATGAATTTTATTCTCCCGCGGACAAAACAAACTTCCGTCGCCAACATCAACATTCGTTGAAACCAGGCTGTCTCCGTTGCGTTGTTGACCAAAATACAGGCTTGGGAAATTTCGCCAGATTCATATTTGGCTGAGACGGCCTCGGCAAAGTCTGATACCTTAGATTGTGAATAGGGCGGGTTCATCCATATCCGGCCCGCCCATTTCTGTTTCAATCCATCATCATCGGTCGTAAAGTATTTTTTTGCCCCAACAATTTCATTCGCCCCAGTACAGCTTGCTGGATCGCAATCTATTCCCCCCATGACCTTCCGCGCCGCCTCGATAATATCTGGCGGGGTAAACCATTCATTCTCTCCTGAATTATGGGTTACATGAGTTCTTATAACGGAAACCAGGGGGATTTCCCCGGTTAAAATTTCGTCGAATTTTTCCCTAGGAAGTCGGGACAATTTCTGAGCGCGGGAACTTTCATTTTTTGTCAAGCCTAAATCGGCAAGAGATGGTTTTGGGTCAAAAGTAACATCTTGGGACTTTTGATATTCCCCTGGTTTCTGCCTCAAATTTTTATCTGTCAACATCTCTCCCATCTTCCGCTCGGCTTCTAGGGCATAGCTTCTCGCATATCGAATGGCTTCTTCGCCCATCCCCTTCCTCTTTGCCCAATCAGCGGCGGTTAAGGCAAGATTTTTAAGTTCTTTTGCTTTTTGAATTGTGTCAGCCTCGGCCAGCATAAGTGCGGCTTTTGTGAAGATGATCAGCGAATCTTTATGTTCTTCCTGTTTTCTCATTTTTTTTGTTCTACTCTTTCCAGCCAGGAGCGGGGAACGCCCCTTTTGAGAAGTTTAAATGTGTCGATCTTTATGTTGATCGGTGTAGGTTTCGAAGCCCTGTCCCACCACTCGGAAAGGCGCTCACGAACAAAGAAGATCCTGGCCTTCCGTCCCGCCTGTCTGTGGGGAATGTCCGAAATCTTGACGAGCTCCCGGAGATGGCGCTCCGATACCCGAAGGAATTGGGCGGCTTCTTGGAAGGTTAGGATCGTCATTCGGCTGTTTTTTCTTCTGTGGTTTTGGCTTTCATTTGCCAGCTATATCCACATTCGGAACAGACACAAAAAAGTGATTCGGCGCCATAATCACGTTTCGAGCGATATGTCACCGAACCGTTGTGAGATCCGCATTTCGGACACCTACGGACATAAGAAAATTCTCTCATTTAATCCTCCGAGTACAATAGGATTGTCATTTATTTCCTTGCGTAGCCTTGGGGACTTCGTGAACATCGTCCATGAACATCATCCGGCCCGTCCCCCTGCAACCCGGACAAATAACCGTCTCGCAATCGCTTGAATAACTCTCTCGCGGAGGCTTAGGAATCTTTCCCGCCCCGTTGCAGATCAGGCAGAAGACAACTTTCATTTTTAATCTTCCGAGTACGGCCAGATTTCTTCGACCGAACAGCCGAGGGCATGGCTGATCCTGTAGGCCGTTCCAAGTGTTGGCGTCGCTTTCCCCGCAGCCAACCGACTGATATACGGCCTCGAAATCTGCGTCAGATTGGCCAACCACCCTTTTGACTTTTTCCTCTCTACCAGGATTTCCGTTATCCTCGTTTTCATGGTTACAATCTAGTGCCTATATCATGTTTTGTCAATAGCAAAAGATAAAATAGCCTAAAATATCCGTATCTTTTATTGACATACATATTTTTATCTATATATTGATTGATAAATATGATTGATAGTAAACTACACGGCTTGACATTGACAAAAATTGTCACTATTATATAAGCATTACACTTTAAAAGGAGGTTATCATGGTTAGGATTCCGCCTAATAATTCTCTTGGCAAGGCAATCAGGCTCATCCGTAGGGCCAAGAACATGAGCCAGACTGACCTGAGATCAAAGACCGGACTCGAAACGGGATATATAAGCCGGATCGAGAATGGTTGGGTCATTCCCAGGGAGGGAATTCTAGAAAAGCTCGCCGACGCATTTGGCGTCTGTGTTGCGCAAATTAAGATTGTCGAGGCGATTGAACTTGAACCTAGAAAGTATAAGGGCGAAGACGCTAGAAAATTTCTGGGCAAGGAATTCTATGGGGCTTTATACGATTAGGGGTCGCTACTACTTCAAGCGGATGATCGAGGGCCGGGTTTATTACAAGGCCCTGCGGCTTCGGCGTGGTCAGGAGTCGCTTCTCTCCGCCCGGCTTCAGCAGGTCGAAGAAGAAATCCTGGCCCGTCATTTCAATATTCCGATAGAGTCTATAAAAAGGATAGGGTTCATAGGTTACTGCCGGCGATACCTTGAACGCAATCATAGTAAAAAATCATGGGACCGAGACCACCAGCGGCTTGGGAAACTCATGGAGATTTGGGGAGACCCTGGGCTCCGGGAGATCAGCCGCGGACAGATCGAGAAACTTGAGAAAACGCTTTTTTCCCGGGGACTCAAGCCCTCGACCGTCAACAGGTACTTCGAGCTCCTGCGCCATTTGTTTAATCAGGCCATCGAGGACGGGTACATCACGGAAAACCCGGCGAGATCCTATCAACCCTTCGTTGAAGAGTCCGACCGACGGGCTTTGTCGAATGAGGAGGTATCGGCGGTCCTCACTGCGGCCATGGACATTCAGGCGGCAGCCAAGACCAGTATCCAGCGAGTAATTTATGACCTGGTTCTCTTCGGACTTATGACCGGGCTCCGGCTGTCCGAGATCCTCAACCTCCGGCGGGTGTGGATTCGGGACGATGTAATCTATATGCCGATCAGCCAAACCAAGAGTCGGCGCCGAACCATGGCCCGGGCCCCCGGCGCGGTCAGGATCACGACCTTGAACCGCTCGGCGCTGGACATTATCAAGCGACAGCGATCCCGCGACGGCTTTGTTTTTCCCGTCTCCTGGCGTAACCCCAACGCCGTATTCTATGCGGTCAGGCAGATCCGGAAGCTATCGGGGGTCCAGGATTTTCACTTCCACCAGCTGCGCCACACGGTCTCAACGATCGTCTCGGCCTCCTCCGGGCTGGCTACTGCCAAGGCTGTACTCGGCCATGCGGACCTCAAGACGACCCTGAAATATACTCACCCCGCACTTGCTGAACAGAGACAGACTGTTGAAAAATTAGATCAAACGCTCCGGCCCTTGATTCCAGTACGGCGGGCGTTTTAAATGAGATAGCTGGATTTTAATGAGAGGTTCGAGTCCCCTCTTCGGCATCCCTTATCCCTCCGTTTCCCCCGAGAAACCAAGTGCTACCGAGTGCGGTAATATGCCGTTTTTGGCATAATTTGTTGAAAATTTAGTGCAAATAGTTTCGTCACTTGGAGCGATATTTGATGGCAACGCCGACGAGCTTTTCCTTGTTCGTGGCAATGTAGGCTTTGCCTATCGGCAGGATTACCGCGCCGCTGTCTTTCTCACCCAGCAGTATCAAGGCATCGGCCCCGAGGTTCCGGGCGACCTCACTCAGGATAAGGGCCGCATTATTGCGGTTGTCGTACGTCAGCCTAAGCGAAACCTCAGCAATCTCTATGTATTCCCGGTCCGCCGGCCTCGTCCGCAGGACTTCAACGCTGGATGTAGGCATAAATTCAAGGTTCGTGTAACGCATGACTTGGGGATAAGGCATACAGGCCACGAAAAGAAGGATCACCCCTAGAGTGAAGATTAGTTTTTTCATTTTCCCCTCGTCTTTTTAATTGCAAAATATTTGTTAGAACCCGTAAACCGCCTCAATAAGGTTTCCATTCTCTTAGACTCTAAGGAATTAAATTCTCTCTGAATTGGGATTATATCTTTTAGGCAGTGAATTTCAGGTAGCTCTTCTTGTTTCTTCGGTTTCTTTCTTTTCATTTTATCCTCCCTTACAATATCGTCCCTCGCCTTCCCTTTGTCAAGTAGAAGTGGCCCGGCCAAAGGCACCGGGCCTGGAGGTAAAAATCGGCCCCGGGATGGGGCCTTGAATTTCAGATTAGAGAAACGCTGACATTAACCTGCTGGCTCTGATAGTTCATGTCGTCGTAGTAGCGGTAGAATGGGATACCGGACACAACCGAATGAACATGATCGTTAATCTCTTGCCATTTGGCGTTGCAGGCTGGACAGTAGCCGTTCCCCGTGCAGGTACACCCTAAGGGCTTCTGGACGTCTACGTGGATACGGCACCACCCGCAGGCCGTACCCTTGCCCTTGTGAACCCTAGCGGTTGGATAGAACGGCTTGATTGCCTTCCGAACCATTTGATTGATCTCGTTCATAGTCATAAAAACCTCCTAAAAAAGTTTTAGCTGTAGCGTCTCTTCAATCGTCATCTGGCGTCCTTTGACCGGCGGAGCGATCTCCGGCCGTGGCTGCTCCCCTCTCCAAGTCGACCGCTCGAGCTCCAGCGGCTGCCCGTCGTCCCCCAGGACTTCAAGGCCCTGCTCCTGAAGGTTCATTCTCTCAAAGCAATCCAGGCAGGCCGAGAAGTAGATGAACCTGGATTCTCCGGCATAGGTCTTGAACTCGCGCCGTGCCCGGGCTGGGCTTGTCGTTTCCTGTTTGCAGAAGTCGCATTTAGGCATGGTCTCTATTCCTCACTGAACATCCGCGGGGATTTCATCCTTGACACAATAGGCCGAGGCCGTGGCGCCACACGCCGGACAGCGCAGAGAACCGAACATGTCCCCATTTTCATCAAAGAAATTGAAGTGATAGGTCATCCCCCGATGACCGCAACTTGTGCAATCATCATCCGTCTGCCAGGTTGTCTTTTTGAACATCATTTTGTTTTTACCTCCACTAAAAAGATAATGCCAGATCAAGTCAATGTCAAGAAATATTAGCTTCCCCCCGAGAAAATAAATGAAATGAGTCAATCAATGTCGTAGTCCGCACAGAGGAAAAGAGAAAATAAGGGAGAGTGTCCAGAAACTGAACATAATAAGTGTCCAGTTATTGAACACTATTAGGGAAGATGGGTTAAGTGACCGCTCAACTACCCAAGATCGCTAGGGCTGGGAAGGATGCTCCCTCTGCCTGGAAAAAGAGCCCAGTGTCGCATAAGAACTATTATGTAAACTAGTATATTGTTGATAATAAAGGAATAAGGTCATAAATGATGATATATCACGGGTAAAGATATATCGTTGAGGTCAGAAAGTGTCCAGAATCGGGACTAGGGGGGATAGGGACCCCGTGACTCCCCCCTGCCATGGCGCAACGATCCCTTCCGTCACCCGCAAGCACACCCCCCTATGTTTCTACCTACCCCCCCCTCTCTTAGGAAAACGATCCCTTACCACAGACTGCTCCCCTACCCTTTTTACCACTCCTTGGGAGCCCAAAAAAACGATCCCTTTTACCCCCCCCTCCGATTTTTCTTGAATACTCGACTAAATTAGTCGTCTATTTTCCTCTCTCGCTGTCCTCTTTTCAGGACACTTAATCTTCATATAGTTATTGGAATAGTCGTTCAGGATTAAATCCACAAAAATCCACAAAAATCCGTAAAAATCCTAATCATGTTGCAGTCCTTTACATTAACTATTAACTATTAAGATTCTCTTAAAGGAAGAAAGAAAAATACTGTAGATCATGGGTATCCCATGAAGGGGGTTTGGTTCTTTCCCTAGCTGAGTCTTTCTTTCTCGATTCTCTTAATTTTTTTGGCTCGGTGAAAACGATCCCTTCCCGTACTTGCTATTTCCAGGCAATATCTTTTTTTGCCAATGAAAGGATTTGACATTGCTGTATCTTGTGTGGTAAGAGAATAATCGTACAACATCTAGGCTTCGTTTTTTATGACGAGGAGATTGAAATGGCAGAAGACAAAAAGAAGCCCCTGGCCGGTGGCCTCCCTGTTACGGGAACGGGCGCCGATGCGGGTTTGGAAGACGATCAACTTCCGTTGCCTGAAATGGCGGGCGGCGTTGACCTGGAAGGCGAACCCGGTGCGGAAGCGGGTCAAGTCCCTGATACGGGACCGCTTGACCTGACGACAATCCCTGAACTTCGTGAAGTTGCCGTGAGGAAGGGATACAAGAGCGCCGCGGAAATCGTCGAAGACCTGAAAAGGTTGGAGCAACAGAACACAAAACTGAGTCAAGAATTGCGCGTCGCCAACATGAGGGCGACTTTACCCCCGCCGAGGCCCATGGCAGGGCCGGAGCCTACACGCCGGAGCCCGCGTCCGACCGATCCCTACGAGCTCGTTCAGGACCCCGCGAAGTTCAATAAGTTCCTCGATGAGTACGATGCTGCGATTGAGGAGCGGGTTTACAACAGGGTTCATAAGGAATCGACCGACAAGGAATATGACATGGCCTACCGCAAGGCCCAGGCGCTGATAGCGAAGGACCCGGAGAAATTCGAGCGGCTGCGGCCGATCATGCACCAAATGTCGCTGTCGGAGCCTAATGCGGACCTCGATGATCTCTACGCTAGGGCCGAAACCAAGCGGAAGGAAGATATCGAGGAACTCCGGAAAGAGGCGTTTGGGGATATCGACATGGACCGGCTGAAGGTCATTGCGGCCAAGGCTAAACCGGCCGGTATCTCGGGCGCTTCGGGCGGCGGCCAGCAGGCGGCAGGCACGGGGGGTAAAACTCCTGAACAAATTATCAAGGAGGCGATTCTTGGCTCCACCAAACTCATCGAATAAGGAGTCAAGATATGGCTATCACGCAAGTTCGTAACGTTTACAATACGGCAAAGTTTGAAGCCGGGATCAAGAAACTCGACGTACGGGACATAATCTTCCAGCTTCAGCCCGACGCCACCCCGATGTTCTCGGTCTTGGGCAAGATGTCGAAGGCCAAATGCGTCGATACCGAGTTTACCTGGTTTGAGGACGACCTTCTCGGGACCTACACGCAGATCAATCATGCCGCCTACAACGCGGCAGAAACCGATCTCGTCGTCGATACCGACACGACCGGGATCTTCCAGGTCGGCGATGTCTTACTCGTCGTGAGCACGGGTGAAAAAATGCTGCTCACGGCCATCGTCGATGCGACCCACACCCTGACCGTCACCCGCGCATGGGGCACGACCACGACCACGAACATCCCCGACGATTCCTACATCTACAAACTGGGTTCGACACAGCAGGAGGGCTACACCACGCCGGAAGGTTTGGTGACGGCAAAGAGCAAGAAGTACAACTACGTCCAGATTTTCTCCAAGGCCGTGGAATTCACGGAGACCGCGAACGCCGTCGATGTTTACGGCGGGAACCGGAGGAACTACGAGCGCAACAAAAAGGCGGTCGAAATGAAACGCGACATCGAAGCCCAGTTCCTATGGGGCGAACCGAAAGAGGACACGAGCGGCACTCACCCGAGACGGCAGACCGGCGGCATCTATTACTTCCTCAGCACAGTCGCACCTTCGCTCGATATGTCCAGCGCCGCGCTCACGGAATCGGCCTTTGAGTCGCTGCTCAAAGACGTTTTCACTTACTCCGAGAAAGACAGGGTCATGTTCACCGGGCCGCTGATCAACAGCCAGATCTCGCAGTTCGCGTCCGGCAAGCAGAGGATGGAACCCGGCTCAACCGGAAAATACGGCATTAAGATCACGACCTACCACTCGGCAAACGGAGACGTGGATATCGCCGTGGACCGGACGTTCATCGGCCCCCATTCCGGGAAAGCATTGATTATCGAGCCGTCGCAGATGGTTTACCGCTACCTCCAGGGCTTCGATTTCAAGCTCGCCATGAATGTTGAACCCCCGAACGTCCACAAGAGCCTCGACGAGTACAGCGCCACCATCGGGCTCGAATTCCACCAGGCGAAGTTGCACGGGATCATCAAGAACGTCGTTTAACCTTTTTTGAGGAGGCCGGATAAGGCAAGTGGCCGTAACCACAGCGGCTCGTAAGCCCAGGCGTAAACCGGCCTCCCCTACTTTCTCGAATTAAGGAGAAACACAATGTCCGCATTTGCAATCACGTACAAAGAAGACAAGGGCATGGTCGATAAATGCTCTCACGGCTATAGACTCGTGACCGGGAGTTTTTTGTTCAGCAGCTCGTATCCGACGAACGGGGAACCGTGCGACATGAGCAAAATCTTTCCGAAAGATTTGCACATGGTCACCGTCGAGCCGAAGGCCGGGTATCTTTTCGTCTATGATTACACGAACAAGAAAGTCCTGGCCTATTGGACTCCCGCCGGTCACACCGGCGTTTTCGCCGAGATCACCGCCGCGACGGACCTCTCGACAAGCTGCGCCGACGTTCGGTTTATAGCCGTCGGCAAATAGCGATCAAGCCTCCTTTTCAGGAGAACCATTATGGCAACAGCATTTGCAATAACTTACGATGGAGACAAGATCCCTTTTGATATACCCATCCACCGCTACAGAATTGTGACCGGAAAATTGCAGTTCAGCGACTCTTATCCGGCCGGAGGGGAAGTCCTGGATTTGACCCTGATTTTCCCACGCGGCATTAGTCTGGTCCTGATTGAACCCCGGGCCGGATACCAGTTCGTTTACGATTACACGAATAAAAAGGTCATCGCCTACTGGACGCCTTCCGGTCACACCGGCGTTTTCGCCGAGATCACCGCCGCGACGGATTTACACACGACCTGTGCCACTGTTGGATTCGTGGTTTTCGGAAAAGAGTAATCAAGAATTCTTGTCTGAATCTTTTTTGAGGAGGCTATTATGCCGCTGAAAAAATCGTTCTCTAAGAAGGGAATCTCGGAAAATATTAAAACCGAGATTCACGCTGGCAAGCGACAGGATCAAGCGGTCGCAATCTCACTCGATACCGCCCGCAGGTCCGCGCTCCAGCGGCTCGGCTATGTCCCGGATTCACTCAAGCGAAAGAGGGGGAAATAACATGGCCGAGAAAGTCATTTTCAAGTCGCCGTATGTCCGGCTCCAGCTCCAGCTCCGGCCCGAACGGAAGGGGTTCCACGGTGAACAGCCGTTCATCATTCCCGCCGTCATCGCGGAATTCGTCAACGGCCAATTCGAGGCCGAAGATCCCGATATGATCGCGGCCATCCGGGCAACCCCCGCCTTCAAAAACAAGGACGTTTGGGAGCTGACCGCCGACCTCGCCAATCTATCCCCACCCGCTCAAAAAGTCTTCCGGGGCGCGGTAAGCACCTCGCATTTCGATGAGGAAGCCGGGAATCTCAAGCCAAAGAACGTGGGGCCCGCCTGCGAAGTCTGCGGCAAAGAATTCCCAGACGATCTCGGCGGGAAGAAAAAGAAAATGCACCAGGTCGGGCATCGCTTGGCTGAATCCCGGGCCCGGTCTCGGGAGACTGCGGTTTCCGTGGAGGAGAAAACGGGATAACAGAAGGGAGGGGCCATGAAATTCTCTGAAATATGCACCAGCGTAAATGAGAAATGCGATGGACGGACGTTCAGTCCCGAACAACACAAGCGCTGGATCAAGAACGTCCGGACGAAAATCGCTATGGATTTCATTGTCGCCGGGTTCAACGGCCTCTACTTCCTCTACAAAGAAGCGACGGTCAAGGACGGGTCGGTAGCCCTCCAGGGCAAGTACGCGCTGCCGGATGATTTCATCGACGATCTGAACGTCTTTTACGACAGTTTGGCAATCGACAAGTCGCCTCGGGCAAGCCTCGACGTAATCCATGCAGTCAACGAGACCGGGACTCCCCAATGGTGGAGAATGGCCGGTGCCGAATTCGAGCTCAAGCCGTGGCCGGATACCGCCGGGAAAGAAATTAAGCTCGTCTATAACGGACTGCCGGACGTGATTACCGCGGACAACGACGAGGACTACTTCATGAAGCGGTTCCCGGATATCCATATCTTCGGAATGGCGAAAGACGCGGCCCAGTCTATCGGACAACTCGGGTATGCCAAGGAATACAAGGCGGAATTCGAGGAACACCGGGCCGCGCTTCAGCTCCACAATAGGCGTCACTGGCTCAAGGCGGCTAAGATGCGGTTCCAAAATTTTGACGAATATCTAGAGTATCGCCGCACGTTCTGGCCGCAATTTACGGAGGTATAGCATGAAAAAATTTATTGCTTTCTTATTTAGGAAAACACTTCACTTCGACGAGGGCCGGGGAATCGCGCTCAAGGGATCGCTTGAGGCGCGGAAGATTCTGCCCGACGGGACTCGGCAACTGCTTTGGGTGAAAGACAACCTCGTCGTTTTTGTCGGAGTCGCACAGACGGCCCTGCTTTGGGGTGACGGCACGGCCCTGGCCTTCACCAAGGGCCAGATCGGGTCCGACAACACCGCACCCGTGGACGGCGATACCGGATGTATAGCCGCACTCGATGAGCAGACGGGGGCGTTCTCGCGGGAGACAACCACGATCACGAACGACACCGCGAAACTCGTCTCTCAGCACACGGCCCCCGGCGGCGGTTGGTCGGTCAAGGAATACTGCGCCAGGACATCCGGCGGCACGGCGTTCAACCGCGTGATCTTCACGGCGATCCCGCTGGCCGCGGCAGAAGTTCTGGAGTTCACTTATAAGTGTCAGGTGAAGCGTTCGTAAGGAGAATAAAAAATGAGCATTGAAACAAAAAGCAAACCGGTCGTGGGCTGCGGGACCGCGCTTGAAGCACAGGCGGGTATCGCGCTCAATCTGAAGGTCAAGCATCATTTCAAAGTCGAGTGCGTCCGCAATGGCAAAATCGTCTGGACTGAAGAGTTCGACAACATGGTGGTCACGGCGGGGGCGGCCAAGTATCTTGACGCGACGCTCAAGACCGGACTCGCTGCGCCGCTCTGGTATGTCGGCCTGAAGGATACGGGGACGCCGCTTATCGCCAACACGATGGCGGCTCACGTGGCATGGGCTACGATAACTCCGTACAGCAACGCCACTGATCCGGCATTTACACCGGGCAGCATCACGGGGACCTCGACCGTCAGCGTCGATAACTCGGCGTCTAAGGCGGTATTCACCATCAACGCCACGGATGATGTTTATGGAGCTTTCCTGAAGGACGACAACACGAAGGGCGGTACTACCGGGACGCTTCTCGGCGTCGGCGACTTTAGCGCACTCCGGGGAGTAATCAGCGGGGACACCCTGAATGTAACTGTGACGGCGTCACTTTCGGCCAGCTAATCCAGCTCATCGCAAAGGACGGAATGATCGAGTAAATAGGAGGAATCATGGCTGCATGGGATATTCAGGTAATATTAGACGCCGACAGTAACGACGTGGGGACGGTTATAGCGACCTGGACGGAGACGGCGGGAACCTTCGTTTATTCAAGCCGAGCCAAGAAAGACGCGGGCGGAGTGAATGATTTTATAGCGAAAGCTATAGCCGCAAGGGATTTCTGGCAGACGAAGGCATCGGCGAATACGGTTGCATCGGCTGCACTTAAAACAAAAATCATGGCGGCTGACCCGAAGGCGGTGTAACAATGGCAAGCACAAAAGTTGTAACGGTTCTCGATGATAGCGTGACCTTGACGGCTGCTGCCGGAGATCATACTTCCGGCGTCTGGACGATAGACGACGGATACGGCGGGGAGTTGTATATCAAGATCACGAACGGCGCGACGGGGCCGACAATAGCGGCTCAGGCTCAGATTTGGGCATCGCCGGACAACTCGAATTACTACAAGATCGGCGGCATACTTATCTCGACCCTGGGGAACGCGATTGTTACTTCTTGGAGCATCCCGATTCCGATTGGAATCGAGTATATCAAGATCATTTCTGGTTCAAATACGGGACAGGATGTGACGATCCGATGCGAAGGCTCGGAAGTCACGGCAATCTGATAGGCGAATAAAATGCCAGGCATCATCAAGCCCCCGGTCGGCGCACAACTGAAACTTGACCATCCCCTTGCGCGGGGGCTTATTGGTGCATGGCTTTTGAATGAAGGAAGCGGAGACAAGGCGCATGATTATTCCGGTCAGGGAAATCTCGGCACGCTTACAAATATGGACCCGGCTACGGATTGGGTTGGATCACCGGACGGGGGGGCGTTGGATTTTGACGGAAGCGATGATGTTGTAATTATCCCACACAAAGACATACTTAACCTCTCAGCACCGTTTTCTATAGTATTTGGGATTAAATATACTTCAATGGATAATAAGGTTTTCTTTGAAAAAAATGGTAACGAGGGATTTTCCGTTCAGATCTATGTCGGCATCATCCATATAAATGTCGGCGGGGACAGGATAGACTACAACGCTACTCAAAGTGCAAGTTTATGGAATAATGGTGTATTTCATCAGGTAGTTTTAGTTGTGCCGGAGGTCGTAACACATGCAACGAAATTGTATGTAGATGGAAAAGATGACACTTCCCCTACTTATCATAATGCTTCCACGCCGACTTATGGCTCTAATACGCCGGTATATATTGGATCGCGAAACGGATCATATGTAATCCCCGGTTCCAGCAATTTTATTTCTATCTACAACCGCGCCCTCTCCGCCCAGGAAATCGCCTGGCTCTACGCCTTCCCTTATGCGATGTTCGAGGAGGAAAGTCCGTATTGGATTCCATTTAAGGCGGCGGGCGGCAACACCTACAACGAAGCCGTCACCTTCTCCTCGGCTCCGGCCTGCTCGCATAGCCCCCAGGCGGATTTACTCGGAAGCGTTGCGTTCGCTTCGTCTCCCGCGCTGTCACCTGCGGCCATCGCCGATCTTCTCGGAAGCATTGGATTGGCCTCGACACCCGCGCTCAGCCCTGCGGGGATAGCAGACCTTTTGGGTGCGGTGACGATATTATCCAACCCCGCCGTGAGCATGGCCCACGTCCTCGATATTTTCCCGAGCATCATTCTGACGAGCAACCCCGCTTTCACGGCTTCGGCCCTAGCCGATTTCTACAGCAGCCTGACGCTGGCCAGCACTCCGGCGGCGGTCATGGCTGCGGTCGCCGATTTAATTGCGAGTCTGGCGCTTGCTTCCGATCCGGCTTTTGCCGTAGTCGGCGGCTCGGATTTTTATGAATCGTTGGCACTCTCCAGCTCCCCGGCACTCTCAAGCACTGTTTTCAAAGCGGCGTTCGGGGAGTTGGCGTTGGCGTCTAGTCCTGCGTTGGCGGCAGCTGCAACGGCGAGCCTCTATGCCGCAATTACGATGGCAACCTCCGCTGGAATTTCCATGACCGCCTTGGCCGATTTTTTTGCCGCCTTGACCCTTTCATCCATTCCGCATCTCTCCGCATTGGGTCAGATAGGCGGAGAGGTCATACAAAAAATGGTCATGGAATCCATCGGCGTTCGGGAAAAACTCTTGAGAACCAAGAAGCAGGAGGCCGACGGCGACATCGACATCAGGAACCTTATCCTCACGAATCCTTATGACGAGATCGCCCCGGTTTCAACGACCTGGGAACGAACCGAGAAGATACAGAAAGATGTCCAATAAATTGGAGAACCCAAATTAGCAATAAGCTCCTTAACTCTGATTTCACGAACGGGACCGACTCCTGGGAAAATGGCCCGTCGGACTACCCGTTCTACTGGGATCCTACGTACAAATGGATCAGGGGCGACTCGCCTTCAGGCCCGGATTACAAGGCCTTCACCATCCAGCAGCCGTTCAATGTCGCCGATACGGTCATCCTGGCGAAGCTCACGGCCTGGAGGCGGTACGAGTCCGTTGCCGGGAACTTCATCGACGGCGCGGTCAAGGCGCGGGTCAAACTCCAGAAGCCGGATTCGTCCTGGGTGACGCTGGCCGAAGAAACAAAGACGGCCCAAACCGGATCGGGCAATATCCTCGATCAGTACGATATCCTCACGCATTTCAGCCAGATGGGGAATTACAAACTCATGCTCCAGACGGAAAGCCGGGCGGCCTGCGACAGAACGAACCAAACCGAAAAAATCGAGGAGCCCTACGGGCCATGGACAAACAACGGGTTCACGATCAGTGACCCAAACTGCTATGTCCAAAGCTACCCGGATTCACAGACGGAAAAATACGCGAAGATAGAAAAAATCATCGAAATCTACGGAGCCACTCATACGGCTACGCTGACGATCGACGCGAAAGGCTATCGCGCCGATGTCGGCTATCCTGGCTACGCACATTTCAAGGTGACGCTCGCCAAGTCTTTGGGCGGAAGTTGGACCCTATACGACGGGTATCTTTACGACGGGAATTGGACGACGATCCTGAACGCCCTCGATATCAAAAGTTACATGAACGGTTCCGGGACTTATACACTGACCCTTGAATCCTGGGTAGCCTCCGGGTGGGACGGCGACGTGACCTACTACCAAAGCGAAGCATGGTACGGGAACTGCGAGCTTAACGCCCAGTGGTATTCTTACGACTACACGGTGAGTCGCGGGTTTTGGGACGACATCGTGCTCGACATCAATATCAAGAAGTACAAGACCGTCGTTGAGAGTATCGGCGCGAGCGAAGCGACGGGAAAGAAAATCAGCGTCCCAAAAAAGGAAGACCTGTTCCTGGCCGAGTCCTATACGACATTCCGGCTCCGCTTGAAAACAGTATCGGAAGAGTGCTTCCTGGCCGAGTCTTACTTCAAGAAAATCTATAAACTGGTCAAAGAAGAAATCGGATTGCAGGAATTCTACCAGAAAGGGATCGGCAAGATCGTCGCCGAAGACTGTTTCCTGGCCGAAGCGTATTCGACCAGGAAGAAAATCATCGGCAGCGGGAGTGAGTCGGTCTCTCTCTCGGAGAGACTTTCCGCCAAACGGACGGCCGGGAATATCATCACGACCTACGAAATAACGGACCTGACGGACTGGCAGGACGGAGCGCCTACCGTGACCGCCTGGATCAAAGAAAAAACGGTTATGAACACTTAGGGAGGATACCATGGCAAACGTTTCAAATCAGCAAATTTTCGTGTGGGACGGAATCGGCGTTTATGTCCCCGGCCCGTTCAAGGCAAGGAAAATCGTCCTATACCCGGCCGCCGCCGCAGACGCCTGCGAATTGAAAAGCTGCAACCTTCAACAAAGAAAATCGGAGAAGTATTCCCAAACCTGCACGGTGACGTCTACCAACAATATCGCCTCGACCGGAAACTTTAAGACGACCGATGTAGCGGTCGGCGACGTGATCGAGATTTACGCCTCGAACAGCTTAAACCTCGGATGGTTCATCGTCGGCACCAGGACGGACGATGATAACATTATAGTTATCGGAACCCCGCTCACAAATGATGCGGCCAAGGTCTATTCCTGGAGGATTTATACCGGATTCTCCGCCGGAAGAATCTTGGCGGGCGGTTACTATACCGGCGCGGCGGCAGGTGCCGAAATGGGCCCGTTGGACTTCGGGCCGAACGGATATGATTTTCCCGGCGGACTCGGACTCCTGTCGCTTTCCGCCTCGGCGAAACTCTACATCTACAGGTAACGACCATGAACAGCGAAAAATACAGAGAGCTTATCAGGGCGATCCAGAAAGAGGTCAGTCCGCACGAAAGTGAACGGCGATGTCTTCAAGAGAAATTTTCGCTGCTCTCTCAGATGGTCTTCCTTATGGCGACAAACGACCTGGAAACCATATGTAAACGGCAGGAAAAGTTGGAAGCCAAACTCTCGAAGTACGCGAAGTACGGCGCCATTTTCGGATTCGCCATCCTCTTGGGGATTTTCCTCCAGAGTCCCGAGACGCTGAAAGGAATCATCGGGCTTCTGGCAAAAATCTTTTAAGGAGACACGATGGATTTTCAAGTCCTCGGCGAGATGATCGGGTTTCAGGGTTTGAATCTCGACCTTATGCCGGAGCATTTACCGCCCGAAGACGAGTCTTTCTATCTTGTGAACGGCAACAATATCCTCATCAGGAACGGGAAGATCGAAAAGCTCCGGGGTACGGATTACATAAACAATATCTCAACACAGCAGGGCATCGACGGATACCGGAACATCACGGGCCTGGCGATCTACCGGAAATACAGCACGGGCGCAAAGTACCTCATGGCCGCCGCCCCGAGAAACCTTTACTACCTGAAGACGGACAACCAGTGGTACAACCTGGGGACGATCACCAACGGCGGGAACGACAGCGTTTTCAGCTTCGCCAATATCGAGGATAGATTCGTCTTCACCCAAAGCGATTCGACCTTTGTTTGGCACTGGGACACGGGAGAGACTATCGCCAAGCTCTTTGCCCCGCCGCAGGACGATAATCTGAGGGCTCGATTCCTGCTCCAGTATAAGACCCACCTTGTCCTTCTGCGAACGATTGAAAGCACGGTGGAATACTATCAACGGGTCTGGATTTCTGACCCCGGCGACATCGACTCTTTCCCCGACGAATACAAGTTGGACATCGACGCCAAGGGCGTCATCCGGGGCGGACTGCTCATGGAGAACGAGATCATCGTCTATCTCGATGATTCGATTCACCGGATTATCTACGGCGAAAGTCCGACACCGGGGTTCTATGCCGAGATCATAGCGGATTCGGTCGGGCTGTGGGCGGCCAGGACGCTCACAGGGAATAAGGACGTTCACTTTTTCCTCGATAAAGAGGGGCTTATGAGGTTCATTCGCGGCGATGTCCCCCGCTCCGTCTCCGACCGGAAATTCAATAAGCTGATTCTCGACCAGATCGACCCGGCCTATTACTACCGGGCGGCGGCAAGATTCTACCCGCACCTGGGACATCTCTTCCTCACCTATCCGAAATCCGGAAGCACTTACAACGATGTCCAACTCATCTACGACGTGAAGTCCGAGGAACTCATATCGAAGAAATCGCTGACGGTTGAAAACTATTCGTCCTACGGTGAATTCGAGAAAGACCTGAGTACCCTTTCCCCGGACGAGCGGAAAAGCTACGGCCTGTGCGTCGTGCCGATCATCGGAAACAAGGACGGATACATCAAGGAGCAGAAGATCGTAGGCTACCAGGACGGGGTTTCGAACTACGAGTCGAACGCCGTGGCCGCGCCGACGTTCTGGAAGGAAAAGTCCCGGAACAAACGTGTCCTCCAGGCCGACTTTCTAATTGAAAAATTAACCGGCGATAATATCACCTTCGTTCTGAATCTTGCCAACGAGATGAACGAAAACTATGCCTATTCCTATACCGTGACCGGAACCGGAAACGCGGGAACCCGGCGGTATGAGTGCCGGGATATCGACTGTTTCGGAAAGGAGTTTACCGTAAAGATCAAGGACTCGAATAACGCACAGGGCTGGAAGCTCCATGGGCTTATCTTCAGGGGCTACTACGCGGGGCAGAAATGAGCATAAGGAACCTTTTTAAGTACGTCAGGACGAAGGATGAGAATCTAAACAAGGCACTTCTGTCTGCGAAGGATCAATTCGACGTAATCACAAGGGCCGTCAATACCGGAACTGATCCGGCTGCTCATATCTTGGTCGGTCCCAAGCATACGGGATCGGGCCTGACGGCGGGCCATTTCCTCAAGGCCGCAAGTCCTACGACATTCGGGTTTGCCGCGCACGGACTTGGACCGGGAGATGTCGGTGCGGCGGCCGCCTCTCATCCTCACGCCGCTACGGACATCACGTCCGCTACGCTGGACGGAGATCGGCTTCCTGCCTTGAACGTTGCTAAGAAAGGCGGGGTTCCTGCAACCGGGACTCCAAGTGGGAAGTTTCTGAAAGATAACGACACTTGGGACACACCTTCCGGCACTGGTGTACCATCCTCTCGACTTGTCTCAACAACTTCCCCACTTGCTGGTGGAGGTGCTCTAACTGGGGATAGAACCCTGTCGCTAGGTGGGCTTTCCTCAATCGGGGCGGCAGATCGTCGAGTTAAGGTCAATCACGCGGGAACAGGATGGGAGTATCAGTCTGACGTAGTTGTTGACATTAGAGACTTCGGGGCATCTCCAAGCGCATCGGCAGAAACAAACAATGCGGCAATTCAGGCCGCCTTGGACGCTGCGCCGGAAGGTGGAAAAGTAGTCGCTCCATCTGGAGAACACTCCTTTCTGGGTGGCCTCCTAGTGCCGAATGGAGTCAGGTTCAGTGGGGTTTCTGAAGGTAACGGTTCTATTCTGAAGATGAAGCCAGGAACAACTCCAGCATTTGCAATAGCCGCAAAAACGGTGCAGGAATACTTCTACCTGGAAAACTTGATGATTAACGGAAACAACGGTGGTGGTGCAACCTTCTCGGAGGGTGTTTTGAAGGTACAGTCCGCCTTTAATAACTGTCGCGTTCGGGACTTGGTTATATGGAATTACAGCGGGGCCCCAGGCATAGTCATTAACCCCGGTGTCTCCACCGACAGTCTTGGTGCGGCTTTGTTTGAGAACATATGGCTTCTCCCGGACTCGAACTCGAAAGGTATAGAGATTAAGAGCATTTTTGGAACCAACGAACGGATAATTCGTGGATTTAACTTTCACCACATAATGATTGAATTAACGCGCACGGAACCGGCAATATATATTGAGAGTAGCCAAGATAATTACATCCAGGGACTTGCCTTCGATGATCTGTGGGTTATCAATCCGGCAGCTTACTCAGTCGTTCCAATTCAATTAAACGGGATTTGGCGGTCTAGCTTTAATGATGTAAAAATAGCTGCTTGGAGTGCCAAAAACATAACATTGTCAAATGCCACAAACAAGCATTGTTACGACAATGTTTTCATCAATCTAAGCGGGTTCGGAAATACTCCGATAATGATAGAAGATGCAATGACGGGATACACGTCGGCCAACCACGTCTCAATATATGCCCAGGCTAATTCTGGGGAGTCCAATGCGGTGTTCGGTAATCGCGCACTCCTGCGGGCGTATCTCTCGGCAAATCAGGATGATCTTACTTCGGGCGCCTGGACGACCGTTAATCTCGATACGGAGAGTTATGATGTCGGCAACAACTTCAACACGACCCTATATAAGTTCGTCGTTCCCACGACCGGCTATTATGAGATTATCGGGCAGATCATGTGGAGCGGAGCCTTAGTAGCCGATAAGAGATATAACGTAGGAGTCTTTAAGGGAGCTACCCAAATTCTTAACGGTTGTCAGCACGCCTCTCACACTAGCAGCCTTGTCGTCAAATGCCGGGATATTCTTTACTTGACCGCCGCCGACGAACTTTATTTGAAGGCATATAACGATTCCGGCGTCGGCAGCTGCGATGTAATATCCGGACAATATAACACCACGTTTCTCTCGGTGCGTTTAATTACGACATAAGGGAGTCAGAATGGCAGGCATTAAATTCTTAGAAAAGAACATGATTCAGGTGAACTACATCATAAACCAACTGTTGACCCCGGAGATTCATCAACGGGTCTTTGACGACTCGGTTGGGATAAATGAAATCGCGCTCCAACTATACGACATGAGGACGATCATCTACGGGATATTCGAGCAGGGAAAGCCAGAGCCCATCGGCGCGGTATGGTTCGACAACGTGATGCCCTACCGGAACGCGACCTTGAGCGCGGTCATTTTCGATCCGAAGAACCGGGCGCAGCATAAACTGAGTCCGCTCTTTGAAAAGATCAAATTCGACATCATCAAGCGGTATTCCATCCATAGTTTCTCCTCGTATGTGATCCTGCCGAACGAGACGTCGGAAGCGATCTTGGGGAAACTCGGATTCAAGAAAGTCGGAATAAAAGAAAAATATGTTTTCGCCAACGGTCAATATCGGGACTTGGCTCTCTATTACCGATTGGCGACGGAGGTGTGACATGGCTCCAGATCAATCTGATTATAAAATCCAAAATGCTCCGTTGATGACCCTGGAGCAGAAGACGATGCTCAGGCAACTGCTCGGTGGGTACTTTAACATGATGCAGGGAACCCAATTCGGGCAAGCCTACCCGGGGCCTACGAGTGCGGGTTATCAACCAAAGACATTCGTGGGGCCAATCGTCGAGATGCCGAAGGAAAAAAGAGTCAGTACGGTGGGAAAGGAAAGCGCTGGCTGGAACTGGAAGTCGGGTGGAGGCGGATCCGGTGGGGGTGGTGGTGGCGGCGGAGGTGGGGGAGATAAAGGCGGCGGAGGCGATGGGGGCGATGGTGGAGGCGACGGAGGCGGGGGCGATAAGGGCGGTGGAGGTGGTATCCCCAAACCAAGTAAAATGAATCTCACGCAACTGCTTTCCGGCATCTATACGCAACCGCTTGTGAATCCGCTCTACTCTGCCTTATCCGGGAACTATAAGAAAAGCAGGGGGTACTAAGATGGCCTACTCAGCAGCAAGTATCCTTAGCGGCTACCGAGGGGGTGGTGGCGGCTACAATCCATATTCGATGTACGGAAGGGGTGGCGGTGGAGTCGGCGGCGGCGATAAAGGGAAGATTGTAGGGAAGATTCCTCCTACGAAGCCTCAGATAGTTACTGATCCGTGGGATGCGATGGCTACATGGGACCCGGCTACCAGCGGTTATTCCTGGTGGCCGTCGAACGCCGAGAAGATTAGTGATGTCTGGAAGGCGTCGGGCGATCCGGCGGCTGGGAATGTTAAGCAGAACTGGTGGCGGTCTCCGGACTGGCCGATGGGCGGCGGGCTAGAGGCGGCTGCTTATTCTCCGTATTACGGCTGGCAGGACATCGCGGCAGTTAAGGATCTTTATCGAAAAGCGGCGGGTCCCGTGACCTGGGATCAATTCAGTCAGTGGCCGCTTGAAAAGCGGGTCGGCAGCAACTATGACCAGTGGCTTGAGCAACAGGCGGGCGTTACGGACGGAGGCGACGGCGGAGAAGGTGACGGAGAATACGAAGCCTATAACCAGTGGCTCAGCACCTTGGATCCGAATGGGCAACCTAATAAGGATACATCCGGTACCGATATGCTTGAGCGATTCGGCTACACGGGGGACATTCCCATCAACCCCATGGAACAGACCTATCTCGATGCGATTCAGCAACTTTATATGCGGCAACCGACCGGGCTTCAGACTATCCAACCGGCGAACCAGTTTTATAATGACGTACTCGGCGGGGCCGTCGGCGCTACCGGCGAACCATTCAGGCAGAACGTCTATCAAGCGACTCAGGCCGGAGCCATGCAGAACTACGATACGGCGCGGCGGAATCTGGCTACGAAGTTTTCCGAGCGCGGCGGCTATTTCGGGGGCGGTCATTCTATCGCCCAGGCAAAACTGGCGGGCGAGACCTCGAACTCGCTCAATCAGATTTTGGCCGGGTTGAACCTCGAGGGGTTCAATCAGGATGTGGCGGCAAGACAGGGTGCGGCTAGCGGGCTTGCCGGACTCGGCACGACACAACAGGGAATCTCAAGCCAAATCCTCCAGGACATCTACGGCGGCGGAAACCTTTTGACTCAGCGAGACCTTCTCAACCGGCAGCAATCCCAGGAAGCTCAGGGCCGAGCCTATAACGATTGGCTCCGCGCACAACAGGAAAATCAGGGGGTGTTCGGTAGTGCGGCGAACCTGCTTGGCTACCAGGCGTACCAGCCGATGGCGCAGCAGCCGCAACAGTCGCAGTGGGGAGCGGTGCTGGCGGCCTTGCTCAATGCAGGCGGGCAAGCCGCCATGGCGTCGGCCTCCTCAAAGAAATGGAAGAAGGACATCGTGAGTCTCAGTAAGGAAGAGGAGCAGGAAATCTTCGAGAACCTCCAGAAAGTCCCGCTCTTCAAATACCGGTACACGCACGAACTGGATTCAGCGCCGCTCCACGTCGGACTCATCGCAGAAGAAGCCCCGGAGGAAATTAAGTTATTCGACGGCAACATGATCGGACTGTACGAGTTCATTTCATATACCTTAGCGGCCATGAAAGTCCTTGTTGAGAAAGTTAATAAACTCGAAGCCCGGGAGGTAAGCCATGAGTAGAGTAATGATGTTACCCCCGAAGCCTAGTTTTTGGAGCAGCTTTTTGGAGAGGTTTAACCCCAACCAAATTGGGCAAGGGGCCATGATGGGCATGGAGGAAAAGCGGCGGAGAGAGGGCCTGGCGGCGAAGGTACTCCAGGCGGTCGCCGAGAATCAGATACCACTGGAACTCATCGGCACCCCGGAAGGCCAGGCCATGATTAAGAACTTGAAGATCGAGAATATGCCTGGGATTCAGGAACTTCTGAATGGGGCGCGGCAGGCCGCAACAATGCGATTCCCGGAAAGACAAGTCACAGCGCCTAGTGGTGGAATGGCGGAGCAACCAGGCGCAGGGCCGATGCCCGGTCCGCCGCCCAGTCCGTTTCCCGCAACCCCCATGCTCAAGGGGGGCCCGGACACGGGTCCCGCGATGTCGATTCCGGCGGGTCAGCGTCCAATGACTCTCCCCGAAGCGCAAGTGGCGGCTGGTCAGAGAGAATTCGGGATAAAGATGGGCCAGAAAGAATACGAAAACGCGATGGAAACCAGGAAGTATGAGACACAGAAGCAGATCGACCTATTCTACAAGCAACTCGGGGAAAAGACACCTCAACAGACAGTGTCCTGGATTCGGGAAGCGATGGATACGGCCAAGGCGGCGGGCCTGGATGTTGAAGGCATAAACTATGAGGGCGTAACCGCAGCCGGACCACACCGGGAGGAGGGACGAGGACTCGAAAAGCAACGCCTTTCCGACGAGCAGTACCGGTCCTATCAGACGGCAGTTAAAGATGCCGTGAATTTCAAGTTTGCCGGAGCCAAGTATCTCGCCGACCTTCGGACGGGAAAGTCTACGGCTCTCGTCATGCTCAATTTCGCTGCCGCCGGAACAGACGCGGAAGCCGTGGCCCAGGGTCAATACATCGCTGATCCGCAAAAGCGATATCAATTCATGTTCTCGATGATAAACAGGGGGATCGAAGACCATAACAAAGTCGTTTCGGACACGGAAAGGCAGTACAGGCTAAGACCCACGAAGCCGATTGAACCTATCAACGACAAACTCTTAGGTGAATTGGCGAATGTCGAAGCCAAGACCGGGAAATCATTCTCGGAATTTGTGGATGGACTCGGAATCGGGAAACTTTTTGAGAAGGCGAAGGGTATGTTCTCCGGCCCTGTTCAAAATCCGACTCAACCCGCCGTTCCTCAAGTGCCTGCTGCACAAGAAACCATAATCGTTAATCCCGTTACTAAGGAACGGAGGAAGCTGGTGAACGGACAATGGATCAAAATTTAACCCGCCCAAAAATCCCGCCTTTACCTCCGGGGTTTGTCCTGGAGGAAAAGATGCCTCCGATACCGCCGGGATTTGTCTTGGAAAGCAAACTACAAGAATTCGGGAAGGCGGCCGGAGAACAGATGGAGAAGTATCCGCCTGAATCACAGAAGCCGGGACTTCTCAAACAAGCTGGGAAGATAGCCACAAGCGTAGGGGAATCCGCCCTACAACTTGGGACTGGACTTACGGCCATAGTCCCTGCTGTTGGAGCGGGTTTATACGAGGCGTGGAAAACAGGCGGCCGTGGGGAACCCTGGCAAAAGGCAGAAGAGGCATACGGGAAAGCGACATATCAACCCAAGACTAAAGAGGGCCGGGAGATTACCGAAACCTTCATAAGTATGACCCCGCTCAAGTTAATCAATGAAGTAACGGCGACAGCGGCCAGCTATGCCCCCGACCCGGAGGCGGCGGCGGCGATACGGTTGGGGGGTGGATTGTTTCTTAGTGTCTTTATGGGTAAGTACGGACATCGGTTGGCAAAGGGTGAACCTGTATTTGGAAGAGACTTTAAGAAAGTTGCCAGGGATGTTCCGAACCTTCCAGAAGAAGTCTGGCAGGAAATCGAGAGAATTCCAGATCAAGCGAAATTGTATCAGTTTAAATTGGAGGAAATGGCTAAACGATCAGGTCGAAGTCCGGAAGAAATAAAAACCTGGCTTGAACAGGAATGGAAGAGGCAACAGCCTGGAGAGTTTTATTTTGCGGATATTGAAAAGGTGTTTGAGAAAATCCCCGAAGAAATGGTTTTTGCGAAGGGGAAAAGAGGGAAGATTCCTAAAATTAAAGTAACGCCCGAACCGACAAAAACGCCGATGTCCAAGACTGTCACCCCGTCCAGAGAAGGCGATGTCCAGGCCCAAATGACTATCCTCATGGAGAAGATTGCTACCAGTAAACCCTTAACGGAAGCGGACAAGGAATTTGCTAGGGTCCAGGGCATTTACGAAGAGGCCCCGTCGGCCGTTGTGTCTCCGGAAAAGGTCGGGAGTAACTATGACCGCGGGATTGTGACGATGCCGAAGCGACCTGGGGTGGGCGGACCTGAAGCGGGCGGACTTCTCTACGGCATGAAACTCCCGAAATTCGCGGAGAACATCAATCTCGAAAAAGTCATAACCAGAGAGCCGACGCTCCAGGACGCGGGGGCAGAGGCATACGGAGTAAAGCAGACGATCCTCGAACTGACAGAGCTCCACCAGCAAAGGATTCGGACCTCCAGGGAGGCCGGGGGAAGGACCTGGGAGCAGGAAGGTGAGGTCGCCAAGGCCATCGCGGACAAGATGGGGATTGAGGATATTGCTGCGAAATTCGGGGTCAAGGCCGACAAGTTACCGGGTTTCGTTTATGCCTCTAAGGAGATCGTCGTCAAGATGGCCGAGGACTTCAATCGGCTACGGAGCGAATACGTCGCCAACCCCACGGACGAGAACCTGGTTCGGCTGAAAATCGCGATCGAAAAGAGCGGCCAGATGCTTTCCGATATTTCCGCCGGGACCGCCAGTATCGGTCGGTCTTTGAATATCATGCGGAGAATCTATCGGAGTCAGGAATACCTGAAAACCAGGAACTATAAGGCGGCCATGGATGCCATCGGCGGCCGTGAGATCACGGAGAAAATGGCACAGATACTAGCGACCATTGATTTTGAGGACCCAGTTAAGGTTGTCAAGTTGATAAGAGAATTCTCCGAGGCCACGACCATGCAAAAGGTGGTCGAAGCCTGGAAGATGAATATTTTATCCAGCCCTCTCACGCACGCAAGAAACACAGCCTCTAACTTTATTGCCCTAATGTCGAAGCCTGCGGAGAAGGCAGTGCAGGCTACCATCGAAATTCCGCGCTCGATATTGACGGGAAGAACTCGGGAAGCGACTTATGGACAGGTCGGCGCCGAACTTTTTGGAATGTGGAAGGGGATACCGGAGGGTTGGCGCCGGATGATTTATGCCTTTAAGAACGAAGTCACGATGCGGGAGGCGTCCAAATTTGAACTCGGCTATACGACGGCCATCAAGGGAAAACTCGGAAGGAACGTCAGAATTCCAGGCCGTGCCCTGATTGCAGCAGACGAATTTTTTAAAGGAATCCTACAAACCTCAGACTTTTATAGTCAGGCATGGAAACGGGCTGGTGCTGAACTTAAAGCCGGGAAAATTAGTCGATCTGGGTTTTCTGATCGTGTCTCCGAGATACTATCCGATCCGCCCAAAGAAATGGTCGAACACGCAACGGGTGAGGCTTTATATCGGACATTTCAGAAGTCTCTCGGGAAAGGTGGAAAGGGAATAATTAGTCTGAAAAAATCTCAACCCATTCTGGAGTTTATCGCACCGTTCGTCCAGACACCCATCAATATTGCAAAATTCGGGCTGGAAAGAACTCCATTGAACCTTCCCCGGGTTATCTGGAAGATTACGCATGGCGATTTCAAGGGCGAGCAGGCATCTGCGGAGCTGGCGAAGGTCGGACTCGGGACAATGACCTCGATTGCAACCTTCATCATGGCTCGGGAAGGAATGATAACTGGCGGCGGTCCGGTCGATCCCAAACAGCGTCAATCACTTTATAGGACTGGCTGGCAGCCGTATTCAATCAAGATCGGGGACAAGTACCTTTCCTACGGCGGCTTGGAGCCGTTCGGGACGGTCCTGGGGATTTCGGCGGATTTCGCCGAGATGACTGACAAGATGACTGAATCGGAGAGAAAGAAAATCGCCTCGAAGATCATTCAGTCCGTGACCAAGAACCTGACCAGCAAGACCTATTTACAGGGTATCACAAGACTTTCCGATGCGATTTCCGACCCGGAAAGATATGGGGAGGGGTGGGTCACTAATTTTGCTCGAAGCATCGTTCCCAATGTCGTCGGCACGGTCACTGATTCGAGCGATCCGATTTTGAGGGAAGCCCGGGATATCATCAGCACCATAAAATCCAGAATCCCCGGTCTTTCACAGACGAACCTTCCGCGTCGAGATATTTATGGAAAGCCGATTGAAAAAACCGGAACGTGGCTGACGCGGCTTATTTCACCCGTCAAGGTCTCCGATGCCACGGGGACGGACGTTGACAAGGAACTTGTAAGGCTCAAGATCGGTGTCAGTCTGCCGGACAATAAAATCAAGGACCGGGAACTCACCAAGACCGAGTATGACGAACTTCTCCAGATAACGGGTAGTCGGGTCGAGACCGTACTCGGAAACCTGATTAAAAGCGCGTCCTACAAGAACGCCCAGGACGATCAGCGGCGGGAGGATATGATCGACTATGCCGTACGGAAGGCCCGCGAACTCGGGAGGACCGAGTTTATGATTAAGAATTTAAGGAAAAAACAGTGAGCGAACCCAAATTTATGAGCGAACTCAAGGACGGTCCGGCCGACATAAAATTCGCAGATGAACTTTTTGAAGAACTCGGCAAGCTGACCCTTGAACAACTCATGGAGAAATTCGAGTTGAGATTTTATGCCAATGCCTGCGGGGCTATCGGGCTATTCGAGAAGGTCTGTCTCAAAGCCTCGAATAATAAGGCACGGGCGGAAGCCGCCAAGTATTTCCTGAATCTTTTTAGGGATCAAAACCTAATGCGAAACCTGGCAATCATCCATGAAATAAGGGTCAAGGCGGGACAAAAGGTGAACGGTGTAGTCGTGCCCACGGATAACGTGGCTACCTGGAAGACCGAGCCGGAGACCGAGAAGAAATGAATATTGAATACAACCCTCATGCGGATCAGTTGAAAATCCATACCGCACTCCGCCCGTTTTGCAGTGGTCTTATGGTCCTGGTGATCGCCGGTCGAAGGTTTGGGAAGACGCTCTTGGCCGTGAACGAGATCATCAAGCGGGCGATAGAGATTCCCAACGCAAGGATTTGGTACATCGCTCCGACCAAGGATCAGGCGTACCGGATCGCCTGGCGCATCCTCTTCCATTATCTGCCCAAGGAAATGATTGCCAAGAAACGCGATGACCGCCACTACGTTGAACTCACCAACGGGAGCCTCATCGAGTTTCTCGGCACTCAAGACCAAATCTGGCTTCTCGGGGCGGGCCTTCATTTTGTGGTTTTCGACGAGTTTCCGACAATTCCCTGGACGGTTTGGTATGACGTTATAAAGCCGATGCTCATGGACTACAACGGTGACGCACTTTTCATCGGTTCGGTCCCCGACCCCAAGATCCACGATATAACGACGGAATTCCTCGAGATGTATGAAAGTGCTTTATATAAGCCGACAAGCGACTGTATCGGTTTTAACTTCTCGTCTTTCTCGAATCCCTTTTTGAACCAAAACAAACTCAAGAAAGATATCGAAGACCTAAAATCGAAGGGCCGTGAGAACGATGCCTTCCGGATCTACTACGGAAAATATACTCGGGAGTACGGCCGGGTCTTCCCGAAATTCAATCGGGACAAGCACGTCGTCCTTCCCGCCGATCTTCCGCTTTCCTGGATGCGGTTGATGGCCTGTGACCCCCACCAGCAGAGGCCGCATTACTCACTGTGGGCGGCCCTGGATGAAAGGGAGCATTGGTGGTTCTATCGGGAGCAGAAATTCATGCTTCCGTCCGAAGACCGGCAGATGACGACCAGGGAGACCGCAGCCGAGATCATGCGGATCGAGGCCACGGCCAAGGAGAGGGTCACGGCTAGGTTCATCGACCCCCGAAGCTCGAAGATCGAATACCGGGCGGTCGGCGAAGCGTCCATAGGCAAGATTTTCAGGGATTGCGGACTGTTCTTCAGGGACGGCAACTCCGATTTCAACGCCTTCTTTCAAACCCTAAACGACCTCCTCGTTGATTATCCAGAACCAAAATTCCATGTCACGGCGAACTGCGAAGAATTCATTCAGCAGGTCGAGGGCTTGACGTGGGAATCCTGGGCATCACTCCGTGCGCGTGAAGAGAAGGGGTCTAAGGATAGGCCGAAAAAGGTTAGGGACGATTACACAGATTGCTGTAAGTATATTCTTAACAGTAACATAAGACCTATAGATCGCCAAGCAATGACCGCATTTAGGCAAAGTCTTAATCAGAAATGGGAAAAAAAGGAATACTTATGAAAATATTTTTAAACAAGAATTATAAAGACAAAGATTACCTATACAAAAGATATGTTCTCGATGAATATTCTACAAGGATGATTGCCGAAGACTGCGGTTTCGCGTATTCGACTATATGGCGCTATCTTAATTTATTCGGTATTAAAAGAAGAAATTTTTCTGAGGCGAATAGGATAATAAGAAAAACCTGGCCCGGAATTTATTCAAGAGAAAATCATCCGAGGTGGAAGGGTGGAAAAACAATAAGTTCTGGCGGATATTTATTGCAGTTAAAACAAGAACCGGGAAATAACTTGGGCGGCCTCAGATATACTGCGGAACATATTTTGGTCGCCGAAAAAGCCTTGGGAAGAAAGATGAAGTTAGGTGAGATTGTTCATCATATAAACGGAAATAAGCAAGACAATAGAAATCGCAATTTATTAATTTGCTCTCAATCTTATCATAACTTCTTGGGGAAAAAAATGGCCGATTTGTACCAAAAAGAACACTTCGGTTATTTGTAGGAGACTACCATGGCACAAAATGCTGAAAATCTCGAAGAACTTAAAAAGTGGCTCCAAAGATACTATGTATCCGAAAACTACTGTGCCGACTTCTTTACGAAGGGCAGGGAGAACTATAAGCTCTATAAATGTTACAAGGAAGGCGGCGAGAAGGTCTATAAACACGATATCTTCGTTCCCTACTCTTTTGCCTTCATGGAGGACATGACCGCTTCGCTCATGCTCTCGATCACGGCTTCGCCGGTCATCTTTTCCTTGGAACCCCGGGTCCGGGCGATCAGTCCCGAGGTCTGTCAGGAGCTCGAGCAAATAATCCACTGGGCGTTGAGCGACGAGTCCTGCGAGTTTCTGCTTGAACTCGAGGAGCTTATTAAGAACGTCAATATTTTCAACGTCGGCTACTTCATCAATTACCCGATCCTTTCGGGCGAGACAAACAATTTTCAGAGGATGAATTTCGACACGCCGTCCACGCTCGATGTTTTCCCCGAGCCGAATATCAAGCGACTTTCGAGGATGAACTGGGTCATCAAGAAGTCCTGGGAGACCGTCGATGCGCTCAGGGAAGGCCGGAAAAACGGCGAATATGAAGATGTCGATGAGTCGATGGGCGGCTACAGCGACGACGACGAGGTGACGAAGTTGCTCCGGGAAGTCGGGATTTCGACCGTGGGGAATTACTTCGATGAAAAGAAGCAGTTGGTCGAGCTCCTGGACTGTATGTTTGACGGCCACGTTGTAACCATCGGCGGCCGCCGGGCGGTAATCCGGGATACGAGAAAGAACGAGGTCAAGCCGTTCAGCGATAAATTCCCGATGCTCGACTGCCGGATGACCGGGGCGCCGGGCGAGTTTTTCGGACTCGGGCTCCTGGAGTCGATCAAGCCGCTCCAGAAAGAATTGAATACCCTGCGATCTCAGCGCCGGGATAATATTTCATTGATCCTGAACAAACTCTGGGTCTATGACATTCTTGCCGGAGAGGTCGATCTTTCAACGCTTTATTCGGCACCGGGGAACGTGATCGTCACGACGAACCAGGACGCACTCAAGGAACTCCCGGTTACGGACGTAACCGGATCATCCTACAAGGAGGAGGCCAGCCTGCAATACGATATGCAGAACGTTTCAAATATGTGGGATTATGCTCGTGGGGCCACGCCGAGGCGCCGGGAGACGGCCTCGGGTATCATCCGGCTCCAGCAGGCGGCTCAGGGAAGGAACGAATGGACGCTCCGGAAGATCGACTCGTATATTCTCCAACCGGCCTGCAAGCGACTCTTAGTTTACCTTCGGGAATACCTGCCGCGGGCGGAATACGAGGCAATCGTAGGCCCGGGGAGTCGCGCCGACGAATTCTACACCTTGGATATTGAAAAGATAAAACGTTTCTTCCAGGTCCAGCCGATGACCGAATCCATCCAATCGCTCAAGGAGATGAACCTCAATATGTTCATGCAGGCATTCGACCGCCTGATTAAGATGCCGATGGTCAACCATATCGCGCTCATCAAGCAACTTCTTATCAAACTCGGCCAGAAGAACATTAAGGAAATCCTGCCGATGCTGAGTCAGGAGGGCCAGAGTCAGGTCCAGGAGGGGGTGCAGCAGATGAACGCTCAACAAGCCGCCATGAGGGAAATGATGATGCAGCAGGGTCAGGCGGGGCCGTCGCCGACCATGAGCCGGGGGATGCCCCAGGAAATGCCGATTCCACAGGTTGAGGAGCAATATTGATAAAACTCACACGATCATTTTTCAACTACGGCCGGGAAGAGGACGACTCGGGAAAGCAGTTTGAGAAGTTTGCCGACAACCCAAGCGAGATCCTCAAGGAACAACGGAAACGCATGGGGCCGATGGTGGAGGAAATCAAAGCAACCGTGGCGACGAAGGGATGGCAAGATGTAATCAAGCCGTTCCTAGAGCGACACGGCAATCCGGATAAACTCTTTGCTCTCTTTCGGAAAAAGAGCGATGACGTTGAAAAGGCATACGCTGCCGGTAAGGCCGAAGCCTATCACAATTTGCTCATGCTGATCGAGAATATCTTGAAATTTGAACTACTCGAAAAAGCCAAGGAGAAAGAGGGCGAAGAAAATCCCGACAAGGGATAGGAGGCCAAATGGCGAAATGGGGATCATCTATTGAGGACAGGGTTAAAGCGTGCATGGAAAAGCATCCCGACTGGCCGGCAGAGCGGGTCAACAATTCCATCGCAGGCTCAAAAATCATTATGGTCAGGACGATCATGGCAGGCGGGGCCGTACCCGTTGAGAGTACAGCCGTACTCAAACCTGAGTCCCTGGTTAAACCTGAATTGTCTGCCTATGTCAGCCTAGATTTGATCTGTGAAAAACTTGATGTGAAATCAGCCATCTTTCGTGAAATAGGGAAAATCCCAAAGAATAAAGTAATCCCGGAAGCGGAAATGATTTCTCGAACAGCAGGGACGGATCGCAATAGATTTAGGCGAATTATTGAAAACAATGCCGAGGAATTCCGGCCGTATCGAACGATGGTAAAAACAAAAGAATTCCCTAACGGATCGTGGTTCTGGGCAAGTGCCGAAGCTATTGCCAGAATCAATAAGCTGAGGGACGCATGAAAAAAGAAATTAGCCTTTCGGAACTCGGAGAGCTCATGGCCGAAGGTCCTGCCGGTCAGGAGAAGATCAAGAAGCAACAGCAGGCCATAACGAATCTCCAAGAAGCCTTGATGCTCATGGTCAAGCGCCGGAGACCCTACGAGGTTCCCATTAAGGGAACGGATAACGTCATCAAATTCGGGGTTATCGGGGATACGCAGATCGGGAGCCTCTATCAACGTACGGATGCGCTCACGGCATTTTATGAGCGGTGCGAGGATGAGGGGGTCAAATACATTCTCCATGCCGGAGACGTGTTGGACGGTTGGCGGGTCTATCGAGGCCAGGAATTCGAGCTCGACCCAAACGCTAAGTCTTGGCCTGAACAGCGCCAGATGTTTGTTGATATCATGCCGCGCACGAAAGACATAACGACGATTTTCATAACGGGGAATCACGATTCGTCTTTTAAGAAACTTGTCGGGATGATCGTCGGTGAGGAACTTGCGCTAGTCCGCCCGGATTGGAAATTCATCGGCCAGGATATCGGAGAGCAAGTTTTTAAGACCGAATCAGGACTCAAATTTACGACACAACTTTTGCATCCGGGCGGGGGGACGGCCTATGCCGTGAGCTATCAGCCCCAGAAGATTATTGAATCTATCGCGGGCGGTCAGAAACCGGACCTTATCGTCATCGGCCATTATCACAAGAGTTTCTATATGCCCGCTTACCGGAATGTGACGGCAATTCTACCGGGCACGTTCCAAAGCCAGACGCCATTTATGATTCAACATTCACTTGCCGCGCACATCGGCGGCTGGATCGTCACGGTAACACTTAATGAGCGGAAGAAACTCACGTCAAGGATTCAAGCGGAATGGATAGGATTTTTTGAGGAACAGAGATAAAGATGGGAGTACCCATGGATGATCCTGCGCAGATTTCTTCGCCTTGCGGGATTCTTCCTTGTCGGGACGGTGACCGACATAATGGTAGTCCTATACTATAGGTCGATTAACCAGCGTTCTATCCTCCCCTCCATTTTACTTTCTTTTATGCTGACGATAGTTCCGTTGTTTATTGCGGAGCGCGGGATCACGAAACGGCAACCGATGATTTTTTTAGCCTATGGCGTCGGGGCATCAATCGGCACTGCCCTAGGCATGATGATTAGGTTCTAGGGTCAAAAGGGGGAAAATCACCAGGATTATCAGGCTAGGGGCATATTTTGCCAATGCCGAAAACAGGTAATGTCAGAGGAGATCGTGGCTCTCAGGTCAACCTAGCGCGATTTCCGGGGTATCTGGCCCAACTCTCGAGCCTCACTTCTCCAAAAGTTTCGCCTGGCACTTCTTTAGATCAAGTTCCAGGATTTCGACCCGATGTAGAGCCCAAGCAAATTTATAGACGTAGGCCGGGGTCACGATAAAGGCGTTCTTCTCCGGGCCTTCCCCCGGTTCCCAAACGACCTTCCCATCCCAAACCTTGCCGATGATTTTGCAATCGCCTATCGGGATCAGTTCGGGCTTAACCTTGCACCCGACGAAGAAGTTTGCTGATAATAGCGTTAAGCTCAGAAATACTACCAGCGCGGTCAATCTCTTCCAGAATTTTTTGCTGTTCATCCTCCCACTCCTTTTCCCGTCTGTTGATTTCCGCCGTCAACCGGTCAACCTCCGACTTTTTCAGGACCGGAATCAGGGCCAGGATCAACTGAAGAATAGGGCCAATTATTTCCGTGGACATAGAGGACCTCCATTTTATCGGAATATTCGTAGTGAAAAATGTCGTTGAGCGAAGCCCATCGGCCTCCCCATCTTCCACTGAGATTTTCCCAAATCTGACCGAGGATTTCGTATTCGGGAATCCGGTCCCATACCGCCTTCCCGTCTTTGATGATTACAAAGTCCATCGCCAGCCAGAGCATATGTTTCGTCGGCTTCTTGGTCGGGTCGATCAGTGACTTCCCTTCCTGGAAATTTTTCAACTCTTCTTCCATGGTTCGGTAGTAGGCGAAGGGCAATAATTCTATCCCCTTCCCTGCCGCCTGCCTGACCAGTTCACAGATCGCCCGAAAGAATAGGATTCGCCTTTGGTTGAAGTTCATCATTCTTTCAATCCCCCTCCCCCGCCCTGAGCGCGGATACCGCATGGCCGCGATAGACTTCCCCGACGCCCATAATGCCGAGGGCGAGAATCACGAAAATGCAGACAAAGAATTGTGTTCTGGTCATTCGAATACCTCCACCCCGGCCCGCCGCAACACTTCGATGACGGCGGCGATTAGACCGGCATTTTTTTCGTCATGGAATTTTCTTTCAGTTTTTCGATAAACCCCGTCATGGTTCCATAGTTGCCAGACTTGATCCGCGACCCACTTTCGGCTAACTTTGCGTGCAGTCATGCCGTTGCCTCCTCAAGTTCCCCGAAGATTCTTTTCTTTGCTATCTTGCAATATTCGGGGTCGATTTCTATCCCGATAAAATTAAATCCTTCTGCCCTACACGCTATCCCCGTCGTTCCACTTCCCATGAACGGGTCAAGGACTAGGCCGTGGGGCGGTGTGACGAGTCGGCAGAGATAGCGCATGAGGGTAAGAGGTTTAACCGTGGGATGATTATTCTTGGCCGATTTATCTGTATTCGGTGATTGAAAATTACCCGGATTTTGATGACCACTAGACCAATGCAAGGGCTTCTTGTTCATCCCCTCCAACCCCATCTCCCGCTCTGCCCTGGACGCTTTGGCACAATAGAAAAATCGGGCGGCGGAACCAGAGTTGCCAGGCCGATGCCCGAGTGTCCCGTTTGCATTTGTCTGACCGCCATAAATCGGGGCCGTCCTCGTGCCACGACGAATGGGATTTCCGGGCCGGGAGATTCCATCCGGGAATAATTCCAGTACCTCTTCGCTTCCGTCGTGGATGAGATTAGCGGGCCAGCGACCAATATGCAGTTGCCGTCGTTCTCCAACGGATACATTGAAACTTGATGGCCCACTTCGACCATCCCTACCACCTTGTATTTGCTCCAATCCAACTCTACATCCATCGATATTGAGGCAACCGCCCCCCCACTTCTGCACGTTCTCGACTACCGTCCCCTCCGGCGGCTTGCGGGCCATACAGATGGGTTCATACGCGGGCTTGAGGGCAGTGCCCCAACCGGCCCATTGTCGGGTGGCAACGGTTGAGGGTTTTGATATATCCCTAAATCCTGCATGAGTATCAGTTGCATAGGTCACCCCCCGATCATGTTTAGTATTCCCTTTCTTTGTAGGAATTAATTCCGGTTCATGTTTCCCCGCTCTTTTATCTATCGCCTTGCTCACATCTAACGACTTCGGGAACCCCGAGCCATACACATACATCAGGCAATCCCGTATCTCAAACCCCGCATCCTCTATCGCACACGCCATGCGGTGATAGGTGCGGGAGCCGCCGAACGACAGTAAGTGACCACCAGGCTTCAGCACCCGCAAGCATCCCTCCCACATCTCGACGCTATAAGCTATCCCGCTTTTGTCCCATCTCTTCCCCATGAACCCTAGCTCATACGGTGGATCAGTAACTATCGAATCCACGGAATTACCCCCTAACTTCCCTATCTCCACTACGCAATCGCCGCAAATTATCAATGAACCACCTCATCGTATGCTTTTCTCATCGCCTTCCGCTCCTCCCTCCCCAACTCAATCGCCGCCTTGAGGTTCGGACGGCCCCCGGATTGGAAGGCGGAAGCACTGAGATGCTCGAAGTGTTTTCCGTTGGCAAGCATCCACTTGACCATTTCAAAAAGCTCGGAAACGGGAGGACGCCTGCCTTCGCCATTCGGCAGCCAGGGCCAGAGATACCCGCCGGCAACGCTTGACGTAGCCCCATCATCCGAACCCCCGAACCCTATTTGCATGAGCCGGAGCGTGCCGTCGCTTGTTGACCAACCATTCGGCCAGGGGGCATGAATATCGGCAAGGGAGCCGACGCCGTGAAGGGAAGCCAGCCCTTCCCCGGCCAACGTATTGACCAGCGTATCCGCAAACTCGCCCGAGTCCTGAAACGACAACATTATTGCGCTGTTCGGGACCCCCTTCGCCTTGAGCATATTTATGATCTTAATCTGCCCGGACATTCCATAGGCTTCATTGATCGGCTCGAATATCACGTAGGGCATGAATGGCTTTGCCAGGTCGATGATGTAATCGATCTCCGAGTCCGTGGAGCCGCCGCCGTAGGCCCAGAGCGATACAATGGCCGTCAACTTCCGCTCGGTGATTAGCTTCAATCGTGCCGTAAAGTGCTCGGCGTATTCCGGGTCGACAGGTTTCCACGACTCCCACTCAGCAGTTTCATCGAGGAAGAAAGCGAAGCTCCGTATCGCATTTACTCCGTCCGCAACAAGCGCGTCATAATAATCGTCGAGGTCGGACTCCTGAAATTCGGGGTTATCCTTCGTTGATAGATCGCAGAGCAGGAGGCCGCTCCAAATCAGGAGCTTGTGTGTGGTAGGCCACGGGATATCGCATTGGGGAATCGGCGGCTCGGGCTTGACGTGCAGAGTGCAGATCGCCGTCGGCTCATGGCCCTTCACGTACTCTGCCCAGTGGGTCGATTGGCAATAAGAATTGGCTATCCTTGCTTCCGTTGCTGGCAAATCGGGGAATGAGTTGCACACCAGCACTTGAATCTTGACTGTCGGCGGCTTCGGCGGACAGGTCGCGGCGGTGAAAATAAAAGCGAGTAAAATTGCCAGCGGTAGAAATTTCTTGTACGTACTATGTCCATATTTGGTCGACATACTAGGTTTGTTTCGTTTCATTTCTCCCCCCTCTCCCTCACAAGTCTCCGGAGTTCAGCTAGTAAGGGACAATGCTTACTATTAGCCGATAGATAACCCATGCAAGATGGATCACAAAGTAGACATCTCAATCTGGTTGCCTCACTCAAAAGTTGAAATAGTTTTTTCTTGCTTGGCCTATTTTTCATCGGATACCTCCTGTTTGGCCTTCTCATACCCCTTGTCATAGCCCTCATCATAGTATTTTGCGAGGCACTTCTCGCATGGCTCGACCGTAAAAGAGGGGTGTCCGCGTCGGCTAGAATCCGTCGTTTGATTGCAAAGACCAACTCCGCAAGCACACCAAATCTCGATTTCTACGCTTATTTCTGGGCTCATTTATTCCTCCTCCTTCTCCCCTTCCCCTGCGGCGACTGGCCGAGGATGAGGGCGCGGATTTCGTCTATATCTGCTTGGGTCAATTTGCGCTGATTTATCACATCGTCCATAGAGAGCGGACCGCAGAGTCCCGGCTTGACAAATCGCCATAATCGTTCCCGCTCCTCCTCGCTCGGCCCCGCAAGCGCGGCCTCGATCTCCGCATCCATCCGCGATTCATCGTCTGTGAATGAAACCGCCTCCTTGGCATATTCCAAAAAGGCATCGCGTTTGAGGGCACGATAAAACTCA